>Ga0209149_1000323_pt1 | contig 19533 bp, 13 predicted proteins | sample WorMetTyACAVOLI2_FD_187423 | JGI IMG/M metagenome (GOLD analysis project Ga0209149, IMG submission 187423) | Marine gutless worms symbiont microbial communities from Max Planck institute for Marine Microbiology, Germany - Olavius algarvensis... ... | reverse complement strand
CAACCGGTTCAGGGGTTAGGGAGCTACGGTAACCCCAAATTCCCGATTTCCTATACTTAGCGATCATGACCCTTACAACAGTTAGCACTACCGTGCTATACTGTGATATGGATGTCATCAAAATTACGATCCCACAAAATGGCAGACACTTTGAAAGACGGGCTGCTATTGGGCAGAGGAATACGCCATGTCACAGCTACGTTGCAGCTCATGTGTGCGGTAAAGTTCCTGCCTGCATACGTAATATTGTTTGAACGCGTTAATTTCCGGCAATTTTTGTCTGCTTGCAAGAAAGAAGATTTAATAACCGCAACATATTAATGTCAAGTTAAAGTTTGAAGTATGCGATTGATTGAATATCAGCGGTTATCTCCAAGGTACTACTTATCTATGGATGCCATTTTTGGGGGTCCTTTCCTGTGGTAACATAGATATGTGCCCAGGCACTAACTGGGCACATACATATGTACAGCATATGTACAGCAGGCACGGATAGTACAGAGTAGCAACAAGTGAACAGGGATATCACGGTAAAAAATTACAGGTATAGGTATAGTAGAGTTTAACGTCCCACTCGACACATTATAGGTCATTTTGGAGACTGTTTTACGGGTCACATGACCCAACCAACAGTGTCATAGCACTGAAGGATGATGGTCAGTAAACCAGGTCAAGGGCCAATCCCACCAGGTTCAGCTCACTAAAAAAAAAAAAAATTACAGGTAAAGTCCACACAGAGACACAGGGCAGTGCTGCTCAATTTAGCATAATAATATATACCTTGGCAAAAGCAGCTTTCCCGCCTATGGACGACACCTTACCAACAGAAGACGCACCTGTATCAAAACACACAGTATTCCAGCAGCAAGTCACATACTGTAACATATAAAATTATATATAACGCATTTGACAATGCAGAATAATTTAAACAAAATTGTCCACTCCAGTTGTCTCTCCCTCTTCAGGTATATAGCACTAATGGACAACAGCATAGATAGATAGATAAAATGTCGATTTATATAGCGCATCGTCGTAGAAAAACCTCTAATGTGCTGGACACACTAGTACTTAGCGAACAAGAATGTTTTCAATGAACGTCTGAAAGACTCGTCACTACACGTCGGATCGTGGATGCCAAGAAGATTCTGTTTGTGCTTTCTCTGGAGGGTTGGAAAAGACCGCTAGGATGTCCTCGTATCACACGGCTCAAATACTATACAGAATGTCATGAAATCCCACAACCTCACATTGACTGAGGCACTTGATATGGCTCTGAACAGCTCACTCTCGAGACTGTTGGTAACATTTGCCACTACGCACTCTAGTGATGCAAGCCAACAAACATGACGATCACGATGATGAGAATGATGATGATGACGACGATGTATGACATGGCTTAACCGGCAGAAACACAGACACCGAGCTGCCAAACATTTCACACAAGTACTTCAAAAAGTTGCAGCATATCCTCCTGAAACAATCATTTACTTGCAAACAATAAAGAGATTGACACTGGAGTCTGTTACTGATTTTATAAAAGTAATTGGAGGAAAAATAGGTTGGTATAACTTCACTGCCATAGCGATCAGCTTCTGTGATCTAAATCATTCAGTTGTGCTAAAGAAGCCAAACGTAACCAAGTTACGATGATCTCAGCTGAACACAATGAACACGAAGTAACACAACATATGAAAACAAACTGATATCAAATGACACACACACAAACAGATGTTAACATAATGTAGTACCACTCTGACTATAAAAACAGTAACAACTGAGCATAGTCCAACAATACGGCAACTCTACAAACAAAATCTGTGCTGCTACTATCACAACACGAAAATGTGAGGCTCCAATGGATGGATGGTTGCCGCTTTGGTGTAGCGGTAACACAGTCCAGCTGATCAACGTAGTTACTCTATGCTAGGCCCAGTTAGTGCCTGGGTGGGTGACCGTCTTTGGACGGGTAAGCCACATCGGTGCGGAACCAGGCACCCAGGCCTATTCAGCCTGAGCCTGCTCATGCTGGAATGAGTACCCGGCATTAGCTGGGGCAGTAAACAGGCATATGGTAACATATGCCTGGTAACACCAACCCGTATCCATGGACTCTCAGTGTTTGCTGAATGCCTGGCTGTAGGGTTGGCTTGCGGAGTTCAGTGCTGACTTATGGGAAGCGGTAGCACGCTAGAGGCACTTCGCGACGATGCGCTATACAAATCCACGTACTTTACTGTTACTTTTAATGGCTCACACAATATGTGACCCTCACTGCAATTTGAGTGTCAACTGGCAAAAAAGGCTGTAGCTTCAGGGGCCTTTTGACCACAGGCTCCCAGTGTGGCTCTGCTCTGGACCCAGCTGAGGAATTTTCGTTCCTCAGATCCCTGATGGAGTTGTACCATATCCGAAAACAATCCGACGTCTACGGTGGTACACCACAGGCAGTTTCACTGACATGTCAACAGCTAAGAGTCATCGTCACGGCGCAGACAGAAATGTGGAACACAAAAACACAGATCACTAACAAAACGTTGCCGTCTCAAGCCGGACACATGACACTGCATGCTAACGTTCAACACCGCACTGTAACCTTGTTCATCATCCTCCTTCAGCGCTAGTTTCATACTGTTGGACTTGCGGAACTGGTAGTGCGGTTCCGGATGGGCACTGCGGAGAGACACGATTCCAGACCATGTCGGGACGTGAGGAGAACTAAACTCTGAACTCTCGTCGGTCTCGTCCGTCGTGGACGCGTCGCAGAAATATCCCGACGACGATGCAATATGACTGGGAGAAGATTTGCAACGTCGACCTGAAATCATTCATTCATTTGTTCACTGAAATACACAGAAAGCGTCGGCAGCAGAGATGTGATCATTCCTGGTGACTACGGCCTCAGTTTATAAACCATTTTCTCATGCAGAACAGCCACAGTTGAATGGTCGCGAAGATGAACTGTCAACTGGCTTACCTGGATTAGGGGATAAGTGGATTTATACACTTTATTGTAGACTCACACTCAACGAACTCAGGTATGGATCACAGTTTCACCTGCAAATTATACCATGCCTACCTCTACCTCATAAGCATTATCAGACGGCACCACTACTGATTGTGGTGGCAGACATCTAGTTGCAGCTTACTACTCATTTATCGACCCTGATAGGATGAAAGGCTGAGTTGGCCTTGTTGGTTGACCTTAGCAGACGGGTTACCCACATAAGTGGCCAACCTCAGCTGTAGGTCGAACGCAGGACAGGGAAAGTTCATCGGTCAAAGATCGACGTTCTACCACTGTGCCACACAACCACGATGCCTACTGTCACCTATACAAGACATTGTTAGCATTAGGATGTCCATTTCACCAAAGTGCCAGCAAAAATGACCAAACTTACTTGTGGCATATAAAGATGCTGCACATGGCACTCTCTTTGCCAAAAGCTTTATTTATGCATGCTACGCTATAGAAAAAAAACTAGAATCTCTCAGCTGAAATAACTCTGCTGTATTTTGTGGGCGCTTTTGACGTAATTAGCATAATTTATGCAAATATTAAAAATTCGCTCTGTAGCCCCTTGCCCTCGTATCATTCATACCAAGTTTCATCAAAATCCGATGAAAACTGAGGGAGAAGAAACAATTTAAGTATTCACAGACAGACAAACAGACAGACAGACAAACAAACAGAATGACAGCTCATGTAGTAAACTCATCAGCTCCACTATCTCTGGACAACAGCAGTGGTGAAGATCATAATAGGCGACCAGAAATACTGAATAAACTGCTTAAAATTTCCTGAAGTATAACTGTCGAAAGTAATTTCCAGCAAATATTTTTAATCAAAATTAGCAATTAATTAGTCCATAATTTTCAAAAAGTTAACTAATATACTTTTCAAAATCGTTACCAGCCCTACCACAAAAGCAATGATAAAACAATTTATCAACAAGTATGGTCTAAAATAATAATATTCAATATAAAAACCATTTTAACATACATTTTCCAATCAAATAAATATTTAACAAGATGGACAAAGAGATTTACCAAATGGTGCAGAAAATAAGAAAATTTTGCTGATTTTTGTTAACCCTTTCACTTACAACGGTTAAAATTACACAGTATACCATTCGTTGTTAATTTTCTTTCACAAATGTAAACAATAAACATCCTTCACGTGACGTCATTTGAACTTCCGGTTGTTGGTAGATAAGTAAGGAAAATAAAGTTGCTCAATACGACCTAGCACGAGTTCACCCGCAGTTAACTTACAAATTGTAACCTGTTCAAGTTCAAGTTGTGAGCGTTTGGTTATTAGTTGGCGCAGTGGACTGCAGCAGCGGACATTGTCGTCACTATTCTGTGTTTGTCTGAACTTTAATTGAATTGTTGTGTATTAAATTTTTACTGAACCAGTTAAATGGATAAATTTATTAAACAAGCTGATCGACCAAAATCACATGCTGCTAATGTTGAGTGCTGCTGAACGTGCAAAGCAATACAAATGATCCGAGGTTTATGAGGATGGCAGTAAACTGTTCTGTCGCACCTGTAACGTGGTTTTGAGTCACAAACGCAAATCCACTGACGATCATTTGAAATCCAAGGCTCATCGAAGACTAAGCGTAAGTTGAATAGTAACTCCCCACGATACTTTGGATAGTACACCGGTGTCACAGACAATTTTTCGACAATTTTACCGTAGAAAAAATGGGTTGAAACGTTGCGCAGAATTTGCCATTTTTTTGACGCAGAATTCTGACGTCCCTAACAATATCTGCACGCATGCATAGCAACGTTCTGGTAGAGATGTAGACTAACTGGTAGCAGCAGCAACGTTGCATGTTTTGGAGCTGATGCAAGACTTCAAGCAGCTGTTACCAACCAACCAACAGTATCAGCCACATCATGTCACAATACCTGCATGCGTGCATGGCAACATACCAGTAGACATACAGACTCACCGGCAGAAGTAGCAGCGCCGCGTGTCTTAGAGCTGACGCGAGCCTTGAGCAGCTGTTCGGTGTCGCGTGAATTAATTTCGCTGTACAAGTCGTCCGACATGTCAGCTGCTGTGCCGTCCATGCACGTCGGCTTTGAACTACGACGACCGACGACGCCTAGATGTTGCTGATCCGGTAACTCATCGTTGGTGACGTCCTCCGATTCATAGCCACTACAACAACATGATGGCCGACTTATACCTATCGTCGACTGCAGCCCATACAACAAAGAATAGCATTGCAGGATTACTTTTATTTAAACAGCTCTTCGGAGGAATGCAATCCGAATGATTTCCATAAAAAATTCAATTCCAATAAGAATCATAGCCATTAGAACGACATAAAGGCTGACACGTAGCCACCAGCGATCTTAGCCCATTTAAAGACCAAAAGTCCTAACTCATGGTATGATTCACAGCCAACATAATAACACGACGGCTGACTTGTACGATGCATCGACCTTAGCCTACCTGAATGCCAACAAAGCCTAACTCCTGGTGAACTAAGCTCATCACTGCAGTCTGCACTGTGAACAGCATTACACAAAACGGAGCAACAACAACTGGAACATACTCCGAATAAACGTTGTCTTAAAAAAGACACAGCCGACCTCGCCCCACTGTGTGCTTCGTTGATATTCGCTAGATGGTATCACCACTGCACTGACAGGCTTAATATGGTGATAGCTGCAACTATTTTCCAACAATTTTGCTAAAAAGCACGATTACAAACGAAGAAACACACACCACCTAAAACAAGATCTTACTGGCTGCTGCCAAAATGAGCTAAATATTGAAAAATAAAGTTACTAACCTTGAAACATTTAATATCAAAAAAATTGCAATTGCAAACATTAGCTCTATTTTTCTTTGATTCAGTGGTATATGTAGTTGTTTTTACTGGACACAGTATAGCACAACTCACCTGTTACTGGCACTGCTGCAGGCAGCCTCAGGGACTGGAACCGGCAAGGCAGCCGGTGGTCGGTTCTTCATTCGCTCATGCACCGACTGGTCACAAAGTTTGGTTATGCCGCCAGCAACCACCGGCCGACCGCGATTCAGCTCCGTCTCATACTTGTGGTCCCAACAGTCTTTGAAGAACAGCGTGTACGATGCGGCTGATATATAAAAACATTCAGATTACACTCATTCTTTCTATATCTATGTCCAGTGACTATATCTTCCGAGTCACTGGACATCTTTCGACGCCGCCTGAAAACTGAACTGTTCGAGCGTTCTTACAACTGACACCGCGCCTGTCAAACGACTTTACTGCTGCGTGACTCACTTTCACTTTCCCGCAGCTTTTTGCTGTGGCTGCAACCTTGAAGTTTATCGACTATAATGTTGCTATGACATTCATTCTTATTATTATTATTATTATTATATCTGCAATAAAGACAACAAATAAATTTACAAATAAAAATACCCGATATACACAAGCAGGTAGAGTAAAATAAGGCAGCAGAAAATCTGTTCTAATAGCTACCAGAGAAAGTATGAGAAGACAGCAATGGACAGAACTAACAAAAGATGTTGATAAAACAAACTAGAAAATACAGTGCAAGGCACAGCAGGCATGATACCCTCCCCCAGAATTCGCATATTTTGGTCTTTATGCAAAGTAAATTGGGACAGAGTTACGGCCAAAAATACAGCCCAAATGCAGTAGTCGTCCACCGGCTGTGACTGAGGTCGGGTAATAATGGCACAATCACACACCATTGCATATCTATAAGTTTACGATGAAACACATAACTGTTTTCCCATAACGTTGATAACAAACAAACACGGTATATGCACAAAGTTACAAATTTACAAACTCAGGCGAGCACAAGCAACACCATGCCAGCTGTTGCCAGAATAAGGCAACGATGTTTTAACGTCATACTAAACAATGTAACTGATGCGCATACACTGTTGTTCAAAATTGGTCGACGTCATCATGAAGCTTGCATTGCAGCTGTCCGCAAAATCATTTGCACTTGTCAGTAGATGATGTGACTGTTCACTTTCAAAGAACATGTTAGCGCCGTCCTCCGTAATGGCAAGAATCAGTTTCGGCAGCGGCGGCAGCCGACTTGCAAACGCCCTGTTTACAGTACAATGCAACACTACCAGCTGTTTATTTCATGCATATGTTAGCGCCGTCCTCCGTAATGGCAAGAATCAGTTTCGGCAGCGGCGGCAGCCGACTTGCAAACGCCCTGTTTACAGTACAATGCAACACTACCAGCTGTTTATTTCATGCACAACAAGGACAAACAAATGTGGCAAAATGTGCAGAGTGCAAACACGTCTGCCAGCAGACAGCAGCAAAAGTACAGAAGAGTAGCAAAGTGGTTAACGAATCAACAGTCACTGGAAAGTTAACCCCTAGACCAAGAAGCAACTCGAACTGTCCAGCCAGTTTGCCATTTACGGGGTATCGAAAACCAACTAACATCATGTAGTTTCCATCCTAAGTTTCCGTTTCATGGGCGTTTCCAACCCCCATTTTACACAGTTTTGGCCCAAGTTTCCAATTTATGTGGGTTTCCAACATCATGTAACACTACGTAGTTTCTGCCCAAAGTTTCCAACTCCTCCTAATACTGTGTAGTTTCAGTCCAAAAATTCCCACCAACGCCACCTAACACAATATGGCATTAGCTGAAATCTGTACTAAGCTGCAACTCAATTTTTTCTGCTCTCTCACCACAATACATCAATGTGACCAAACAACCAACCAACGTTACAGCAATGTGTGTCTCGACATCTGCACTATGCACAGCAGTAATAATGATAACAGCGATAATAACAGGTAGTACAAGGCTCAGCATATCTTGACCCATGAGCCACCTGGTGAATCTAATGGCATAAAGTACGATACAACAGATTTTAAATGCAATGAAAAAGTGACGTATAGCCAGCACAGTCTGTCACACAGAAACAAACAGAATATCAAGGAAAAATGAATTAAAAATAAACCGATGTCATAATCCGAGAGCCACTGCCTGTCTGTCTCTAAGTTTTCTGATCATAGTTGTAACAGTTTTCTTGTCATCTTCATAACAAACAAGCATTCTAACAAACATCGTCATCGTCGTTTCTGGCATGCAACTCGAAGATTGCATAGCGCCATAAAGAGTGCAAACCTCCACCAAGGCTGAAATCTTGACAAAAAGTGATCCGAGATTCGAATCCGGATTTCTAGATTAATCCAGATTCGGATATCTGCCGGATTGTCCCAAAATGTTGTAGATACATTACCCTGTCAGCATTAGTCATTTCACAGACTGTTGTGAAACTTGGCCGGTCGGTGACTGTATGAAAAATGCTAATTATCTCCTAAAATCACCTATTCTGCAGCGCTGAGGGAAGTTGAAAAGTGATCTGGAATCCGTATCCACCACGAATCATTTCTTACAATCATACATTCCCTGTCAGCATCAATCATTTTGCCGACTGCCATAACAAGAACAGAACTTAGCTATCACAAACAGATCATGTGTCAGCTGCGCACACAATATGCTGAGGGCATCTATAGCCCTAAATATTACACTGTGATCTTGAAATCTAGGTTAAGGTCACTGGAAACGGAACCATTGGATATATCATACACGACTTACAATAAATTGGTCGATTTATTTGACATTGAGTATTAGTGTGACCTTGAAATGTGGCTTAGAGGTTACTTAAGGTCACTGAAAGTGGTACCATTTGAAAGCTTGGGTACAGTTTCCTATTTGCCTTCCATAGTAACTATGGCCGTATCATTAGCCATTTCGGAGATATTCAGCATCAAAGAATGGCCTGACCTTGAAATCTGGGTTTGGGGTCGTTCAAGTGCACTGAAAATGGCACGGTTCGACAGACCATGTCTGACTTTGTATTAGTCCGCCATTATAACTATAGCTCTATATCTTGTACCATTTGCGAGTTATTTGACGTTGAATAATATCGTGACCTTGAAATCTGGGTCAGAGGTCACTCAAGGTCATTAAAACTGGTGCCATTCGAAAGCTTGGGTGTGGTTTCCTATTCGCCTTCTATAGTAACTATGGAGCTATCTTGTATCATCTGCGAGATGTAGCGACTTATTGGTAGAAAATCGCAAAAGTTTTAGACCCCACCTGTATTTATCGCCCCCGCAGGGGGTGACCCCGTCAGAATTTCGTGAAGATGTTTGATGCTGATAAAACTAGAATGATTGGGCTACTGTACAGTGAAAGAACTATGACAATATGTTAAGCCGTTTTCATCTGATACCGGAATGTCACAGAGAGACGGACGGACGGACAGACAGAGGAATGAGCAGACAGAACTGCTATATAAATATCGCACATCAGTGTGTTGACATGCGATAAAAATCGGCCAGTGACTGTATGAGAAATGCTAATAAATCTTCTAAAATCCCCTATTCCGCAATGGTGAGGGAAGTGGAAGAGTGATCCGGAATCTGCATCCAGGACTGGATCACCACAAAAGTTAGCAAGTTCTTCCAATTGATAAGCCCAATCATACGACCAAGTTTCAATCAAATCGGCTGATTATTTGTTGCAGTAATCCTGCATACAGACAGACTGACAGACAGACTGATCTGATCACATCACCGCTGCTTTGACACACATACACAAGTGACTAGAAACAACACCTTGTTTCCCATTGCCAAGGCATTACCTGAGAGTGGCAAGCGAGGCCTTCCTCTTGGCTGAGAACACTAGCAGGTATCCGTGGTAGAGAAAGTCCTTGTGTTGAGACGAACTGTGATAAGACATCGTCACCACCTCCACCTTACGTTTGAACTCGTCCAGGTAAGTTTCCAACGTAATGGACATGACGGCATCGTCTGACTTGTTGATGTGATGGAACTGGTGGTTGAGAAGCGGTGCAAGAGGTATGTCAACTTTGTAGTCGTCTCCACACATGAGGCACATCATCACACTGTCAACCACATGTCACCATCAACTCAACTCTGTCATGTGTACAGGGTGGTCCAAAAAGCGAGTCCACTTCTTAACCGTTAAAATGTTTAAAATTCCAAAATCAATTTGCATGATTTTGGTTGACTAAACAAGAGGTCAAAATAATTTGACAAAAAGCGCCTCACGGGGGGCCCATTCCCCGGTTAGGGGTCACCCCAGGGGATCGAAAGTTGTACCATTGAATTCCAGGGGTAGGGTTTCCTATTAGTGTTCCATAGTAACTATAGGCCTAGGATGCACCGTTTGGCCACAGTGCACGCGCGTGACGACCAACGACCAACCAACCAACCAACGACCAACGACGTCACGACACAGCCTATCTCAATAAGCGAAAAGAGGCGCTTAAAAAGTAAATATTAACGCATTTCCTTATTTATTTATTGTTAAACCAGTTTTTGCTTAAGTCATGTTCACTTGTTGCTAATAATGATGGTGGGTGTAGACTCTGGCAGCCTACAGGCAGACTCACAGCCCATGTCGTTTGGCTTGGTCTACAGGTCTACAGGTCGGTGGCTGCTTGGCGCCATTCTACATTCATCAAATGAACCAGGTGAACTCTCACAATGGTTCTGCCATGATGACAGCACCATAAACAGTGGCATTTGTATTATTATTATTATCGTCTCACATAACAGCCACATAACAGACTAGCAGGCATACAGCAAGCATATTTACATAAAACATCAACAACAGTGAACAAGTATGGCACATTTTTTGGCGTCACGAGTGAGCCCCCACCGCAATTTCACAGGGGAAACTTTTTTTCACTGGCAAGGAAACATCTGACACCCTTGGTGTCAGCCAGTCAGTCACTCTGCAGTGGCTGCACATTTCATGAGACAGACGGACAAACAAACGGACATTGCCATTGCATAAAGCCCCCGTTTTTGCAGCTGCAGCTTAATAACTTCCACTAGCAGCTTTTCTGGATAATACATATGCACTACAGTTCACAGTGTGGCATTGCACTATGGGATATGTTATTGTTTGGTGCAATTGTAAAATGTGTGTATATACACTGTGTCCCAAAAAAAACTGTGGTCCCAAACTTTGGCGATAACTTTGTCAAATCTTTATCGATTTCAAAAATTTTTGCACTGCTGTAAAGAGAAAGAAATTTCCAACAAACCGTGTGTAATAATTCCCACTACACCTTAGATATGTTGTTACACTACCTTGTGAAATACAACAATTCGAAACTGACACAAATTACATTGTCCTGCTGAAAGATAAAGAACTCTCCCGACACTTCACACATCGCGGGAAGCAGTTTCTGTGACAACAGAACATCCCGATAATAGGAACCATTAACCTTCACTCCTGGGTCCACAAAAATCAGATATGTGAAGCCAAGCTTTGAGACACCGACCCGTCCGACCGACACCATCACCGAGCAACTGAACGTTGTTTGCGTACGCAACAGACGCTCAGCCGCGACCTGCTTCTTCTTGATGCCTGCTGAACGTACAGACGGTCATTATGCGGACCTGCTTCTTCTTGATGCCTGCTGAACGTACAGACGGTCATTTTGCGGACCTGCTTCTTCTTGATGCCTGCTGAACGTACAGACGGTCATTATGCGGATTCCTCTGTGAAGACACCGTGAAAACTTTCTCGTCGGTGAACCAGATAAAGTTCACTTTGTCATCTGGGAACATTTGCAGCAGTTTTTTGGCGCATTGCAGGCGAACAGCTCGATTTGATCAAGTGAGCTGTTGCACACGTCGCTTCTTTACGCATTGCAGACTGAGGTCATCATGGACAATGCGCAGCATGGACGACTTCGGTACGCAGATTTCTCTGGAAATCTGGCGTATGGAACGATGTGTCTGTGGTTGCCCTTCCTGACTCAGAACCTGCTCTTCGACGGACGATACATTGTCTTCAGTGCGAGCAGATCTTGGCCTGCCACTCCCCTTCTTCCGATCAGTCGTCCCTGTTTCCCGTTGCTTTTTCAGGAGGTTCTCCAATCCACACCTCTTCCAATTTTTCTCTGGGATTTTGCAGGCCCACAGTTTTTCAACAAATACAAATTTTTTATGAGCACTTTATCCTCATCACTGAACACCATTTTTGATGGTTTTAGCAGTTTCTTTTACAATTTGTTTACATATGTCTTCTGCTACATACAAAGAATATTTAACCAGAATCCGAAACTTAAGCAATAAGTAAGTAAAATAGCAACTTTTCCAATTGTGTCAAACTTAAATATGAAGACATTTTATTGTATTTTGTGTCAGTTTCGAACTGCTGTATTTCACAGGGTAGTGTAGCAACATATATAAGGTGTGGTGGGAATTATTACACACGTTTTGTTGGAAATTTCTTTCTCTTCACAGCAGTGCAAGAATTTTTGAAATCGGTTAACATTTGACAAGTTATCGACAAACTTCGGGACCACAGTTTTTTTTGGGACACAGTGTATATATATACAAACACACACACCTTACAGGCACTCGTTAAACTAACACTGCAATAAACGACGCTGTATGTTCTGTTGTTTCAGTGTTAGTAATAAACGTATCACATAGTAATACAACACTTCTCACACGTTACTGTTTCATTTCGGTAAAAACATACAATTTATTTACTTTATGAATACATAAAACTACTAAATGACAAATTTCATAAAATTACCAGGTACAGTGCCATGCCATTAGTGAAATTATAATTCTAGAAATAACTGCTTTATTATGCCTGAATTTTAGTTCAATATAATTATTATTTTGATTTCAGTTTTTAATTAATGTTTTCACATCTGTGCAGCAGTGGTTACAAACTACAACTGCATGAATGAATATTGACAAATGCAAAAAAACAAATGAGCATTTTTAAAAGAAACAAGGAAAATTGATGTGACAGATGGAACGTTGGATGAACCTAATATCAGGCTTGATGGCATCGGCAACCGTTGTCCATGGCGACGATGATGGCAACGGCCTCTGCTTCATCATCAATATGAGGTGATGCATTGCCAAGGCGATTTGATCGCCATGGAAACGACTGCAGGCATTTATCATCATACTGGACGGAATGTCAACAAACCGACAGCGCAATCTAATAACACAGACAGACAGACAGACAGACAATGATAAACATACAAAGACAAACAGACTGATACAGGCAAACATCTAGACAGACAGACGGAGACACAGAGAACTCGGTAAATACTGACATGACATACTAACCACTCACATGTTGCAGCAGCGTGTTATAATCAACAAAAAATTGCAGACTTGTATTTAAGTTCCAATTAAATTTAAAAAAGGTCTGACTCCCTCAGTGGCAGATCAAAAAATTCAGAATAGAAACATTGATCAAAAATCCAGCAAGATGGTCCAAAGTAGAGACAGAGCCCAGCGACGAAATGGGTATGTTGCATTTCTGAGCATTTCACATTTGACTTTGCTCACTGTGTGGCGGACTTTTCAGCTGCCAATATACAGCAAATGAATCACTAGTTACGGCATAGTAGTAAAAGTCATTGTTTCTGGATCTTTTGTAATTTCTGTGTTAAAAAGCCTCAAAGTTGGATTTGAAGCATAACTTGCACTGTATACCGGAGAAGCTCAGCTGTCGCAGAGAGGTCGCACAATGCTTCATGTCACTGAACAGTTTAAGTCATTCAAAATGACACCCTTGTCTACAGCACATGTAATTCTGGCATGTGACACACAGGTTGGTTGGTGTTTAACGGCACTTTCAGCACAAAAAGGCTATATCATGCCATGTGAAAAGTAAAAGTTTGATATTAATTTCAGATAAGAAGTAAAAATACGTTGTTTAGGGTGTTAGTTAAAATGTGGAGAGCTCAAAAGATGTGACAAGATGATCATGATAAACATGAACGACTAAAAAACAGTAACTAAAACTATAATGAAAACATCAAAACAGTTCATATGAACTGCTTTGTTTAAAGGTTAATGGACCCTCATGCAACCATGTCTTTGTGGAGATGTACTCCTCGACAAAATACATCATTGGATACGGCCTGGGTAGCCAATTACTTGGCAAAGTAGTCCAGACAAACTAGGCTAACTGAAATAAAACATAACACAAAAAACCTAAACAACTAAACCTAACGAAACCAAACTAAACCTGGTTCAGGAACGTCTTTTACGCCATCTGGCCAGGAAACGGATTGGGCCTATTCTATAACAACAGTGCCCAGGACCCACACGGGCCGCATGTGACAAACAGACAGATGAACATCTTGCCACAGTATAGTCGCTATGCAGGCTGCCAGTCCCCCCTGGATCTACTACTGCATGAAATTCCCCGATACCTATATAAAAGTCACTGCTCCAGAGTCGAGAAAAGTCCATCTTTCAAACTGCAGAGCTTATGACATTAAAATATCCGTTTGTATTACTAGCATAAAGACAGACCTGTCAGCAAGGAGTTGGCCACCTTCACGCAGTGAGGCCAACGTCCTTTCATCGGCATCAGGATTATGACCGAGTACTACTACGACCGGCAAGCCAGGGAAATCCAGCCAGTTTTCCCGCCGTACGTCGCTCAGCAGTGAATTTTCCAAACTCTGCTGAACGTAACAGAGACTCGACTTAGAATTGTACACGCAGAAACAGCCTGTAATTTCACATACAAATAAATCCATGAAATACATTTCTCATTCATTAGCTACAACAACACAGCAAACAAACAAGGAAAAGGTAAGTGTACTTATATAGCACTCATCTTTTACCTGCCTTTACCTCGTAAGCATTCACCAGATGGCGCTTCCACAGACTGATGTGACGACATCGAATTGCAGCCTACTACTCATTTGTTTACCTGAAAGGATCTAATCTGATTTAATTTAATCAAATTTCATCTATCTGCAATCAAACAAGCTAGTGCGGCCCAAACGGCTGACATAATAAGCCCCCGCCTCCATCAGTATGCAATGGTGACAGACAAACAAACAAACAGAAGGACACTGCCATCGCATGAACCCCACTTTGTCGTCGTCGTTTCTAGCATGCAACTCAAAGATTGTGTAGCGCCATATGTCGACATCATCCTCCACACAGGGCGGTTCTGAGCCAAATCTGCTGCTTCGGGGAGCGTAACGTGATGTTGTTTAAGATCCTGTTGGACGGTGCTGAGCCACGTGATGCAGGGACGACCTGGTTGTCTTCTCCAGTCCGCTGGAGGAGAGGCTAACAGAATCCTCTTGGCATCTGCGTTGTCGTCCATGCGCATAATATGCCCAAACAGGGTAAGCCGGCGTGACTGGATTATTGCAGTGAGTTTGGGTTGCTTCGTTAGCCTCCATACATCATCGTTCTGAACAAATTGGTACCATCTGATACCAAGCAGCATCAAGTGCATCAATCCTACATGCGTCTGTGGTGAGGGTTAATAATACAGACGGACTGTCAGACAGATAGCCATTGTAACGTGTCCCTCCTTTGTCAGCTACACTGCTTGAAGGTGCCACAGTGAACTGAGCTAATGCTGGTTGTCCTCACTTACAAAGTGTGGCCATGGACTAGCGCCAGCATATCTTGCTGATGAATTTACTCCACTGGTGAACTTCAAGGCTTGTCATGGTCTGTGTTTGCCCTCACCATCATCATTGACTGTATGATGCAGGCTACACACATATCCCAATATACAATAATGCCCTGTCTACCAAAGTGCTGATGTGGCATCCATCAATGGAAGTTCTGACCATGTGTGGCTAAGACTGTCAGATGTATAAATATAGCAAAGCTAGTACGTAACGACCAGTGGCAGGCTCAGGGCCCCACTGCAGGGTGCTGCCACCTGGTAAACTGAATGGCATGATCCCAGAGCCACTGTCGTAAACCCTGGAAGCTTCATGACGACAGCAGTAACCGGTCTGCCACATTGTTACACTCAGCATGATCGGAGTCGGTGTGACCGCGGTGCATGTCCCTGGCCCCACCGTCCGACGATTTCTTTTATATCGACCGTTTTGAAATCAAATGTGCTAGCTGCAGAGTCCAGCGTATCGACGTACAGCAGTAGCAGCAGCATCTATTACTATTATTATTGTTACATGACAATAAACACAGTTAGGGATGTGTGGAATTTCGGTTCGGGTTTTCAAAAAAACTCAGATTCGGTTTGGAATGAGGATTTGCTTTGGTTAAAAAAATGCGTTTCGGTTCGGATATCACAGTTATTTACTACTTGTGTAATAACCAAGTGGTTAACTTATAGCAAACATTACAGCGACAGTGGACAACACGACTTTGACGTCACTGACATCACTCACAATAACAATGACATGTAAATAATGCAATTGCATTCTAAAATCTACATGCTAAACTTTTTTTTCAGTTGTATTTTAAAATGCTCTGCACATTTAATGCAAGTAAAGTTACTTTTATTCACTTTTTATTTCAATGGCAGATTGCCTGCAGTTTCTATCAGAAAACTGTCAGAACGGATGTCAAATTTTTGGACGGTTCAGTTTTTAAAAACTGAATCCGAACCAAATTTTGGTTTTCTGCACATCCCTAAACACAGTTACAGAATTACATTGTAACACAAGTAAGTGAGAGCAAAAACTTGCAAGCTGTCGCCAGTGAAGGATAAACAGACAGACCTCGAGGTTGAAACTCATCGGCGTGGAGGAGGTCATCCAGCAGCGCTGTGTTTGCTGCAGTTCGACACTCGATAGAAAACAGTTCACCGTCCAGTGTAAACTCGTCATCAATACACTGACTCTAAACTCAGCAATCAAACATCTCACGTTGCAAACAAATTAACAGATCAAACACAAACAAGCACATACACTAACAAATTTCAATGTTTTTTACATGGTGTAACATCGTATACATAATTCACTTAGGCACCGTGTCATGCTTCAGCATAAAAGTGGCAGCCTATGTTTTATCAAGCTTATGTTCAAGATTTTTTGTATTCTTAAAAGACCACTAAACCAGTCAATACTAAACTGGAACACAAGATTAAGACTAGTGTGCCTAGAAAAGTTTTATCAGTTTTGTGTCCCCTAAACACATGTTAACCAATTTATCAACAATGGCTCGTCTGTCAGCGGCCTTTGTGCAGAAACGGGGAAACTGTGCCCCCTATTAATTTTAGCCGACAAAACATATTTTAACCAATTTATCAACAATGGCTCGTCTGTCAGCGGCCTTTGTGCAGAAACGGGGAAACTTCTCTTATTTCTAAAACAAACTTGTCCTGAAAGGATAGTCTGAATACTTCTCAGCCAACTCTGAGAATGTTCCGTAATTTTTACCACGTTTGTGGTCACTTCGACATAGTGCCTAAACAAGGGGATGGAATGCCCTTAATCTAGTTCACTGCTGTGACACTACTGACAGGCTGACAGACTAAGTATACTGCCCCTTTCCAGCATTCTCCCATGACTGGCTTAACATGGAGTAACACAAGACCAGTCAGCCAGCTGACCAATTACTTAAAGCAGCAGCAGCAGCAGCAGCATGCCACCAACCAACAACCAACCAACCAACAACACCAGCTAGCCGTGCATCGCAGTATCTGTACATCTGTATAGTGATGTACACACAACATGGAACAACTGATCGACTCACCTAAATGTTACTAACTAGCTGTGAGGCACTTTTATCTTCTCTCAGATGATGACATACCTGAATGTGGTACTTCTCAGTACCCACTAACAGTAAAGCACATCCTCATGGAATGTGTTGATAAACAAATACTCAGTAGCCACTAACAGTAAAGCACATCCTCATGGAATGTGTTGATAAACAAATACTCAGTAGCCACTAACAGTAAAGCACATCCTCATGGAATGTGTTGATAAACAAATACTCAGTAGCCACTAACAGTAAAGCACATCCTCATGGAATGTGTTGATAAACAAATACTCAGTAGCCACTAACAGTAAAGCACATCCTCATGGAATGTGTTGATAAACAAATACTTTGCTGTCTCTTCTATTAAAGACTTATTTGAAAATGTCAAAGCACAAAACATCATTGATTTTATTAAAGAAACTTAATATTTTCATATTAATGTTTGTTACTTACTTTTTATTCTAACTTAATAGCCTTGATCTTACATTGATATGTTTTACCTTCTTATTAATTATTATCATATCTGATCAACTGTGTAAACCATGAATGGCACTAAATAGGCTTTTCGTGTTGAAAGTGCCGTTAAGAAACTACTCACTCACTCACTCACTCACTGTGAGTCAAGTTCATCAACTGACGAGGAAACATGGCATCTGTGTCCATGACACCTTCCCTGTGACCACCCAGAGACATCTACAACGACCAAGCCCAGTCAGCCTGTCTCTGCAGAAATGAATGATGCCACTCACTGACTGAATCCAAAAGCAGCAGGATCCCGCTCTAGCAACCACAACCCACCACGTCATCTGGCAAACGAAACGACTTTCTAGCTGTTGGTCCGGCCGTGGTTGAAACTGGTAGTAAAACGAGCACTCACGACCACGACTCACCTGAATGTCACTAACGAGTTGTGAGGCAAGTTCTTCGTTGCCGAGCACTACGATGTTTAGATGATTGTCTTTCATGTCAAGCAGGTTCTGACGACTGTGATTGCATAGTGGTAACCTGCAACAAGCACGTCGGACACTATCATCAGTTCAGACATCCAGAGACGTTAGGCACTATCCTTCAGCTGTTCACCACGACAACACAGAGTCCTTGTCTTTCACAATGAAATCCTTACCACCTTACCATTACCAATGCTTATCATACTACGCAAAAAGTAGCTGTCATTGTATGGTCATGTTTTAAGAAACGACTTACAGACACTGATCCGTGTCCTTGCGGTGAGACCCAGACGACGTCTCACATTGTCGAATCCTGTCCCCTGACAAAACTGAATGGTCGCTTATCTCGGCTACACTCTGCGGATGAAGGCGCTGTTTTGTGGCTGACCAGTTATGGTTTGTGACACGCATACGAGAAAAAGAAGAAGAAAGAATGACAATGACAGAGTAAAAACATGTATGCATCATAAGGATAAAGGTGTCAAAAATGCCACGTGGTCTCATAGGCAGTGCTGATCTCTGTAACTACAGCCTCAGCTAGACGCCAGTAGACAGAAGAGTTAATATATCATGCATGGTAATGTTCCTATCTCCCAGTTTTCAGTGGTACTCATTGCATCTACCCACAGAAGGATGGCCAGGCTGAGCTGACATAAATATACGGCTACACGCCGTGCTGGTTAAACTGCATAAAGACATCTTACCAGTAACTGAAAGAGCACAGATATAACGTGAGAATGGAGATGATAACCTCTTGCTGTGAGCAGTGAGTGTCCGTTCAAGCAGATTATCAACGCAGTGATCATGGAACGGACAACATTCACGGTACGCGCGTTGAATGAAGCCAAGGTGGTTCAGCAGAATCGCTTTACGATCCTCCTCCATGCGGTCCAGCGCACGGAACCTGGGTACCAAAGACATCAAAAGACAAACTTATGGCTCAATGGTGCAGTTTGCATTCTTGCTGCACTGCACTAGATGCAGCACTTTACCATGAATTGTCAGTTGGCCATGCCAGTATCTTTTTACTTACTCTTTACCATAAATTGTCA
>Ga0209149_1000320_pt1 | contig 19603 bp, 14 predicted proteins | sample WorMetTyACAVOLI2_FD_187423 | JGI IMG/M metagenome (GOLD analysis project Ga0209149, IMG submission 187423) | Marine gutless worms symbiont microbial communities from Max Planck institute for Marine Microbiology, Germany - Olavius algarvensis... ... | reverse complement strand
CATTCGTTCATTCGTTCATTCGTTCATTCGTTCATTCGTTCATTCATTCATTCATTCATTCATTCATTCATTCATTCATTCATTCATTCATTCATTCATGCATTGTTATATCACTTTAAAATATTTTTAATTGTATTTTGTTTCAACTTTACTCTAAGGTTTATTTTATTTCCATTCCATTTTATTGTTCTAAATTTTTATATTTTGTTAACGCCTGGCCCGAACACTGGCTTAAGTAGTAACTCTACGAATACGATTAACATAAAGAAACACACCCCCTTGAAAATCGTCCGAGGCATCAAAGACGAGGCCCAGTGTGTAAGAGACTCTCGTTTGAGTGACGCGAGATCAAAGTGATCAAAGCGCACCTGCAAGACCAATCCATCTCCATCAGGTCCATCGTAACCTACTCCGCCGGAGATCGAGTTGTGTGCCATTGGGTATTAACATGTCCAGTAGACTGTGACGTCATCGGGGACTGGCTTTGATGCCGTAGCTTGGCTTTATAATGTCGCTGTCAGAGAGCCCACCATTGCTGACAGTGCGCCTTAAACACGTTCGTATTACTTATTACTGCATGTTGTATGTCCTTTCATACGTCTATCGCATCAGTGATTTTTCGACACCCCAGAGGATGGGAGAACTCTGACCCCGAGTTCCGTCAACTGCCTGAGACAAGTAGCCCTGACCTTGAAATCGAGGTTAAAGGTCACTGACGGTCATTTGAAATGCCACTATTCGATAGATCACACACGACTTACTATTAGACGAGTTGTTTGACGTTGAGTATTATGGTGACCTTGAAATGTGGGTTAGAAGTCACTCATGGTCATTGAAACTGGTACCATTTGAAAGCTTGGGTGTGGTTTTCTATTCGCCGTCCATAGTAACTATGACGCTATCTTGTATCATTTGCGTTTGGTCAAAAATTGCGAAATTTTTATACTCCACCTGTGTTTAGCGCCGCCACAGGGATAACCTCGTCGGAATTTTGCGAAGACGTTTGATACTCATAAAACTAGAATAACTGGACTACCATGTGGTCAATGTTAATGTCAATCATCAACTTATATAGCACATCACCGCGAAAGCCTCTAATGCGCTGGTGGTGAATAAACTATGACAATATGTTAAGCCGTTTCCATAGAATCCGGAACCTGACGGACAGACAGACAGACATAATTGCTATATCAATAAATAGATAGATAGATATTTTATTTGCCAACAGCAAATATACAGTAGTAATAAATTGAAATAAATGAGAAAGGCAGGCTAATAGATAGAAATGTCCGTCAAAGCCTGGAGCCTATGATTATATAGATACAAATCATAATGACGCAATAAACAGAGAAAGGAGAGACAGACAGAGACAGACAGACACAGTTAATAATCAGAAGAAAAGTGCACAAGCTGTCGCAAGCAAACAGTATGATGAATCACTATCACAAAAATATAACCAAAATTATGCATATTAATAATAATAAACTGACGATAACAACAAAAATAGAATGAACATAGCAATTATAACAATTTGGCACGCAGGCCAATCAGTGATAATACTGTCATTTATCGATTAAAATTATTTTGGTTTATTAATAAATGTAATGGTACCTAAGGTATCCTTTAGTTCTTCAGGGAGAGAGTTCCATAACATACTGCCTTTATATTTTATAGACCTTTGTCCCATTGTGCTTCTGTAAATTTCATAGTGAAGGCTTTTTGGCACGATTATTGTAGGGGTGAAATATAGTATTTTGGGTGAAATGCAAGGTAGTTATTCCTGATGATGCGTACAATTATGTACAAATTTTAAGATTTGTAAATTACGTAAGACAGGTAATGGAACAGTATGAAAAGTAGTATAGAGTTGTAAAACGGGGGTATCTAGAGGTGCGTGCTGTAAGTGTACTATTGAATGTTTATGATGTATGAAGAAGAAAACCACTTGATGTCGTAAAGCGTATAATATACAGCGAACAATTAAAGCTACTCAGAAGACGACGACTCGACGCGAACTGATAGTACAGGCAGTCGGGTTCACTCACACTCTCAGTCAGACGGCCACGTAGTCTCTCTGACAAACTCTCTCTGACAGACGGCAACATCGTCGACATACTGTTATAATGTCATTAGATGACGTCAGACTGCTCACAGCCTAACTAGCCAATAACGTAACTTCTAGGATGCTCGGTCGAATAGAATCAGCCTAGCCGCTGGCCAACCGACCAACTGCGTCTAAGCTAAGCATAAACTACAGGAAACCATAATAAGAGAAACTCCACCCATGACGTATGTCAACAACACTCCATACGAGGTGCCCCTACTACATAAGATACATAATGTTTTAATTAAGGATCATTAACTTGTTTAAATATTTCACATAATGTGTTTCCATACATTTCAATGCCATAAATCAGATGTGGATGCACAAATGCATAATAGATTATTTTATCGTATCCTATAGAAAATGCCAACAAACTATATATTTTATGTAATCAATGTGGCTCTCCCAACTAAGGTTAGAGTCGATGAAGATGCCTAAATATTTAGTACGATCAACCTGCTGAATGACATTATCTATTTTTAAATTTATTTTTACTCCTGCGCCTGTGATTCGCCCAATAGGCCGACATACGGCGTGTTTTTAAATTTGTTTACTTACTTACTTACTTTCTTTATCGGTATCGATATCGCGCGTCAGTATGCTGATGCGCGATAATAAACCGAGCTCATGGCCGATGTAGGCCTATCACCTGCACGATGCAGCTTACAATGACCGATAATCACGCGTGCCACTACTGCCATCGTCGTATTCAAACTGAAGAAGTGTTCAACGTCAAACACACCAGTAGTGTAAAAGACATTCTGCACGCAGCTAACAATTGAAGACTTCCATGCAAGAACCAAAAAAGTTACATAGTTGGCGCTTGCCCCCCTTAGCACCAGTTGATTCAGCACACTGGAATGCATCATATATACGAACATCATGGCTATATTAGCAAAATCAAGGAAGTTAGAAAAAATGCAAATACAACTTAAGTTACATGTTCTGTTTCGTCAAATTTCAACGACCATGTACAGTGTACCTAAAAGCGATTAAGTAACATTGTTTGTTATTGACCGTCCATGCTTACCATTTTTAAACTGGGTTCGAAACATTCTAGACATGCAACAACCATATGTCTCAACAAATTGTTATTTTGGACTTCAATGAATGCTGCAAACATTTCGGCGACAGAACTGTCAATAACCAAACATGTCAATTTAACTCTTTTGGTGATGATGTCGACCGAAGTCGACATAAGGGGTTGAGTGCGGTTGTCGACAAAAGTCGACATCTAGGGGTGAGTGCTGTAACGTGCAGTAGCCGTCGACAAAAGTCGCCTAGGAAAAATGACAGTCAAATAGTCAAATATAAAAATATATTCAGCACTAGGCAAAAAGTAAAAAAAAAATTACTCAGCACCAAAAGAGTTAAGCTGCACTTGAAAAAGCATCATGAAATATATTGAGTGAACATGTGTGTGTGTGTGTAGCAAAAACCAACAATGGTTGAGGAGTTCTTCTCGCAACCCAATGCCTGTTTTGCATCAAACTTCAGATCTAAATTCCCAACACTGTAAATTTCTATCATTTTTGGTTATTGCATGTAAGTCTTCAATTCATAACCTTAAAAAATTCACGCCATAAACCACCATACCAAGTTTCGTAAACACCAGTCAGTGCTTTCGATGTTTGCTAATAAACAGTCAGAGGGGAACGACCGATTAGGTTACAGTAGCCGGCTATAGCCGCGCTACGCCGGCGCGCAGGAAAAAATAACGACGATGACACATCACCGCGCCGAGCTTCAGCGCAAAGTGGTAGTGGTATTTATGTTTTATCGGCATTACATTTTTGCAGAACACTTTCTGAAAAGACCACTGAACCCATCATCGCCACTCGCCAAACCGGAACACAAGATGGTGAACTTAGAAAAACACGTCGAGCTTTCTCAGTATCGTTTCTTCTATCAAATTTTACGCGGCAAATTTTGCAGCCCATTTTTAACCCATTGTTCGGAAGCGGCCTCTGTGTCGGCGGCCTTTGTGGAGAAACGGGGCAACTTTTCGAAATTATAAAACAAACTTGCCCTGAGGGAATAGTTTGACTACATTCACCTCCAGTTTGGTGAAGTTCCGCCCAGCCATCCCTAAGAAATGTTCCGTTATGTTTTACCACTTACGCACAGTGGCTATACAAGGGCGTGAAATGCCCTCAATCTGCACGGCGAGGCATAATTACCGGACCCCCTGACTTTAACTGGCATAACTTAGTAAATGTGGAGTTTATTTGAACCAAAATTTGAGACAATATAGCCGAAGAAATGCTGAATCTACGTGTTTGAAAATAATTTGTCTTTGGATTAAACATTCTTTGCTAGCAGCAGCCTAAAGAAAACAACAGTGCTATTACAGCAATTTGATTTACCGTTAAGATAAATATTTAATTAAATGCTAGTCAGTGAATGTAAAGTATGAAGCAGATTGCTTTCTTAGAAGGTGTTTCCTGGCACAGAGTAGAGTTTTGGCAGATTAAAAACATTTAAGAGAACATGACAGTAGTTGCATCATTGACTCATGTCTGGGTTATGGTCGACCACAAACTGCCCACACAGCTGCAAAGATCACCAAAGTTAAAGATCTCGCACTGGTTTTTCGATCAGTGTCTTCAACCAAGTATAACTTCATCTTCTATCAAAAATATTTTGAGCAAGCATTTTTCCATAATTTTTACCCATTCAAAACCAGTTAATGAAATGTTTATCTTCAACGGTAATTGCATTACTGCAATAACATTTACTAACGTCCTTCTTAAACTGCTGCTAGTGTAGAATATTTAATCAAATGAAAAATATTTTCAGGCTTGCAGACTCAACATTCCCTCAGCTACGTTGTCTGAAATTGTTATGCAAAGCAGCCCATAAACCGCATTTTGACTAAGTTACGCCAGTTGAAGCTAGGGGGTCCGGTAATTATGTGTCACCGTGTAGTTTTTATGCTATAATTGGTGGCAAAACACATAAAAGACGCCATATTATTTCAAGTGACGATCGCACACAAAATGGAAAAAAATTATGCCAGGAAAACAGCGATGTCCAATATGTCGCCATACGTCAACAATGTTTAAAAACCGTGAATGGCGTCGTGAATCACTCGAGACAAACAAGCGCTTTATTAATATTAACAGGCGCTGACGGCGATTGATTGCACGAGGCAAAACCCAGGACGGGACGGGACGCCAGTTTGTCGAGCGACCAACTAATAAAGAACGCGAGACGAAAACTGGCCGTTCGTTGTACAGCTGACCGGTCAGCAGATGTTGGCACGCGTACAGTCCCCGCTCCCCCGCCCCCGCTACTCAGCTGTGTGGACTCGTTTTCGGACAGACTGAAATCCGCCGATGGCATCGTGTCACTTGCCGTTTTGTCGTGATCACTTTTTGCGTACAGTTTTTTGCAGCGCGATGCTTTGCAAGCGCGGCCTATGCCGTCATGCGGTGTCTGTCTGTCTGTCTATGTCTCTGTCACGTTCGTGGATCATGTCAAAACGAATAAAGATATCTTCGAAAGTTTTTTTTACCGTCGGATAGCCACACCATTCTAGTTTTTCCATACCAAACAGGATGGCGATATTCCGACGGAAACCATCGTAACAGGGGCGTCGAATGCAGGTGCGGTAGGCAGAAATCGCGATTCTGAGCCTATATCTGGCTTCACTGCCTAGTTGTGACACATATATCGCTGGTCGTATACTGCGGGTATGCTGGACGAAGCGCCACGCGCGATAATCAGTCACCGTCGTCGTGGTTCTACAGCGCGAGACCGACCAAGCGCGCTCTCGCACTATACACAATCACGGTCGACCGCAAATCGTGTGTATAACAGCAAGGCTTGACGTTACGCCGAAGACAACAGAACAGAATCGAATTGTACGCACTGGTAAATCCGAAGCCGAAGTAACTAATGATAAAAAACTGCGCTCGAGGTATTGTACTACTGAAGCGACGAAGCTAACTACTGACAGACATGAAGCATCGCGCGGCCTCTTTGCGACAGCAGAGCTACTTGTTTGTCAGGACATTGTGAGCGGCGCGTTTGTTGTGTGGAATCTGATAAACTTGCTAATTTTAGTGTGATATCACTTACAGATAATGGGCATATTGCACGCTGTGTTGTCTTCTTGTACACTATCACTGTATGCCCGATGTCACATTAGGTAGTGATAGTGTACAAGATATAACATGGTCCAAAAACGCGCTATTTTGGACGTTTGTAACTCATGTAAATGATGCCGTAGAAAGTAAATATTCTTTGCACAAATTCAGTGTAATAATACTACATTAACAATGGCCATGAATTTTACGGATAACGTTTAATTTTTGTGTATTTTTCACTTAAAATTTACAATCAACGCTGATAGTGAATATATTAATGGAGACGAAATTCAACATACAATTTATCCGATGCAAGTCAGTCTTTTTTGCAGTTGGCATACAGTCGATACTTTGATGCTTGTCTAGTTGTATTTGTCTTTTTAGTTCGATGCTGTTACCGGTACATCTGTAAGTCGATTGCTTGTTTGTCATGCGTGTGTAATAAACTACTACTTAAATACTTACTTACTTCCTTTCTTATCACGGGTAAGCAGGTGTGACCGTCTTGATGGGATGACGCACGGCGCGTCATAGGAATGTGGGGGGGGGACTAAAATGATATTTTGATTAAAAATGGCCTTACAGGCAAAAGCTGCTTGGTATCGGTTTTATCGCAAAGGCCTAGGTTTTAGTGTACAGATTTAATTTAAAATCCTCCAAAATTGTTGGCAACCAGGCCCCACTCCCAATCTTCTTTTGTTTTCTTGTATAATTCTGAAAATATAAACGTATTTGAATGAAAATTTAAGTCAACACAGCCGAGGAAATGCTGAAGCTATATCTGAAAATAATTTGTCTTTTGATTGAATATTCTTTGCTAGCACCAACGCAAAGAATATTTAACCAAAGCATATTATTTTCTTCAGACGGTTAGAATAAACCTTTCTTCAGCTATATTGTCTGAAAGTTTCATTTAAATTAGTTAATTTTTCTAAGAGTCACGCAAAGAAACAAAAAGGGGGTGTTGTTTTTTTCATAACACGGTGTTATGTGAATAGCGGACTGTCGTAGGATTATTGATGTTTGAAGATCCGAAGACCTCTGCGGCGCTCTGTGCAGCTAGGCTATGCTGTGACTGATGCGGATGTCGTCACTGACTGAGGGGATCAGTGACGTCAAGCTGGGCTGGGCGAGCAAAGGTAAAACTACGCCCAGCTGGCGACGTCACATCACGACGTTAACGAGACGACACACAAACAGCACACGAAACGAAAGCCGAGTATAACTTAAAATTAAATTAAGTGACACTAGGCACACGAAACCTCGCTCCGCGAACAGGTGCACGGTGCTGCCACCTGACGAATTTAGTAGCGTGATGCTATAGCAATTGCCCGTCTATTCCGAAAGTTTCGACATCATAGCTGTAATGTTTTCCCGTAAACAAACACGTTACCATAGTTACCATTATAGTTGTTCCATACGCAGATGCACAGACTAAAATACGCGTATCACAGGCTGCGCGGTAGCGCCAGCAATGTGTTAACGGCGACCGGCCAAGTCTATGGGCGATGGCGAATTTTGACCCCTCACAGAATCGAAACCCATGAGCCGACTGCAACAAAATTCCGCACAATTGATTACGTCCGCGAGAGGACCTCCTAAACCAAATTTGGTACAAATCCATCCACTGGGGGCTTCTGGGCATATGGGTGAAATATAACGTTTTTGTGCCTTTTTTATTTATTTATTTATACCTTTTTTTCCGAGACTCGCGTACAGGTCAGACCGGTTGATGGATTTTTACGCGCGATAGTTCACTAAACGTGAAATCACGCAAGGATGTGCCTTTTCGGGGTTATAAAACTTAAATTTAATATTAAACTCCTATTTATCCCCAAAAACTGTTAAATTTTGGCCCTCCCTGAAAATGCTTAACAATGGGGGCGCTCAAAAGTAAACTACCCTTAATCATCATCGTAGCTCCATAAAAGTTGCACAGTGAATAGGTAAATCAGGGTCGGCGATTCCAAATATGACATTTTCGACTAGAAATTTTGACCCCTTGATCCATTAGCCCCAAATTCCTAAATTTTGCTATACCAATGTTGTTTTTTCGCTTGAAACACACTGTTGCCGTCGTCACACATGCACATGTGCTACAGAATTTTTACACCACTTGGGTACGGGGTGTTGCTTGCCAAAAACAACGTTTAGGCCCAAAATTGGAGAGGGGCTGGGCTAAGGGAGCATCCAGAAATTTGAGACCCCCTATGTATTTCTGCAACCGTTGAAGCCAGCAACTTTAAATTTGGTACACAACTTGGGTTTGGGACTAGCTTACAAAAAACGACGTCTAATACCAAAATTGGCGGGTGTCTGGGCTAGGGGAGCATCCAAAAAAATTTGGGACTCCCTACTTATTTCTGCAACCGTTGAAGCTAGCAACTTCAAATTTGTTACACAAATTGGGTTTGGGACTAGCTTACCAAAAACGACGTTTAGTAACAAAATTGCCGGGTGTCTGGGCTAGGGGAGCATCCAAAAAATTATTTTGGACCCCCTACGTATTTTTGCAACTGTTGAAGTTAACAACTTCAAATTTAGTACACAAATTGGGTTTGGGACTATCTTACCAAAAAACGACGTTTAGGACCAAAATTAGCGGGGTCTGGCTACGGGAGCACACAAAAAAATTTGGGACCCCCTACGTATTTCTGCAACCGTTGAAGCTAGCAATTTCAAATTTGGTACACAAATTTGGTTTGGGACTAGCTTACCAAAAAAAATGTTTAGGACCAAAATTGGCGGGGGAGGCCTGGGCCAGGGGAGCATCCGAAAAAAAATTTGGGACCCCGTTTATTTCTGCAACCGTTGAAGCTAGCGACTGAAAAATTGGTACACAACATGAGTTCAGGTTTACCTTGAAACACACAAGTTTTATTTACGTAGGGTCTGAGTTAAGACAGTACCACTCCCCTCCCCATTATGATGATGATGCAACTGTGTATTCTACGTGCCATCAAAAACTGACGGGTACCCAGATTAGTCTACTAAGTGAAATCAAACAGAAAATTTAAGTGGAAAAAGACTAAAAACTGATTCGCATGATCAATTCCGGTGCGAATGAATGATTTGTGAAGGCAGTCCAAAAGGCACTTCTGCTGTAATAACTCAGAAATGTAATAAAACTGCAAATAAATGTTTAAAAAACTGCAGTTTATACACAAGTTAACGGCGAGTGACACATCTAAAACTGCAAAAATCACAAAAAAAGATGATATTACTCAGCAGAACATTGACATTTAGGCGATGTGCTGGTGGGTAATATCACCTTTCTGTGATTTTTGCAGTTTTAGATGTGTCGCTTGTGTATAAACTGCAATAGTGTGTCTCAAAAAAGTATATTCCTTGATGTTTGATAATAACTTTGGCAAATGTGGACCGATCTTCAAAATTTTTTTCACTAATTGTTTCCTAAGAAAATTCTCTATGTACACACCACAAAGATACGAGACGATAAAAGAAGTCCCCGCACGCCGCCAGGTGCTGCCACGTAGCGATTGACTTAACAAATTTCGCAGGCGACAGATGAACGAACAGACAGACAAACGGATGGAAAGCACCATCGATAAATCCTCACAAAGCGACATCGCCAGCCGCGGACGCCTTCGCCGATGTGCACCACATTATGTAACCATTAACCTTTAGAGTTCAATGGTAATTACAGTGCCACATCGAATAATATGAAGTTGGTACACTGGCCGTTGATGGGTGGGATGTTACATTTGGTACAGCGAGGAGGAGACTGGACGGGGCCGAAGCCCGCACAGGTCCGTCCTCGCTGTACCAAATGTAACAGCCCACTCATCAACGGCCGGTGTACCCATCACCGTATAGCTGTGTAATGATGGTCCGTTGCTGTGTGGTTATAATGTGCCCATTAAATGGTTAAATATCCTCACCAGGTGATCCTGATTAGGTTGCCAGACGCCTAGAAATCTGTTTTCCGGACAATTACTATTTGTCAGACGCGACCACTCGATAAGACCGCCAGTGACATCACCATGCAGCTATCAGTAGCCTCTGCCGCGTCGCGATGTCAACACAACGTCACAGCACCAAAACTCGCAACTCGTAACTAACGACAACAGTATTTTACGCAACAATATTCTTATGGTATATTTTCAATTTTTGTTTTATTTTCATTATAAATCGAATTATATAATGTAAAAATAACCCCGCTCGGGGTGGGTCATCTCTCACAAGCGGGCTAAGTTCGGGGTGGCCCCGTGCGGCGCAGGGGCCGAAATTCAAAATTCCGCTTCCTAGAAGTTTTTTTTCGATCCATAGAATATACATGCCAAACATTGTAGCAATTCTATTTTTACGATAACTTCGGCAAATGTTAATAAATTTTAATAGTTCTTTCACCGTTGCATTCAGAATAAACCGCAGACTAAGCTAGAATTAAAACCTCTTACCTCCCCTTAAATCTGTTGCCGCACTACCTTGCAAAATAAGTAGTACGTTTTTATGGCACACAGTGCTTAGTTTATTAAATTAGTAAATGGTGCCTACTGAACGTTTTAAAAATCTTCACATCTTTGTTTTTCATTTATTTCAATATCTCCAAAACATCCGGTAGGCCTATGCAAAACAACTGCTCGATTTTTCTGCAGCAAGAATGTGAATTTCCGGACTTATCGTGTTCATCGGTTTATGTTTAGATCGTTTTTGTTTAAATTTTCTGTTTGTTCCGTGTGGTAGACCGAGCTTGCTAACCCGTCAGCTTTTGACTGCACGTCACATACACATTACACAGTATCCTAGTATCGTACCGTTATCAACGCACGCCATGCAGTCTTTTGGTTTCGTACATAAGATATTTTTCCTTAGAGATCCACTGCATATTCTCTGTTTCTTTATCGTTACATCGTCACAATCACATTACTCAGTGTAACTTGTGTCTAAGAGAACAAGAAGCTCTGCTGTCACAGAGAGGCCGCGCGATGCTTCCTGTCTGTAGCTTCAACAGTACAATCATCATTCTTTATTACGCCAGATGACAGCACAAAAACAAAAAAAACATAGCAGTACAAAATGAAAAAAAATATACACAAGTACAGAAGAAAAATTAAAAGAAAAACAATAAAATCAGAATCAGAATACGCTAGCAATACCGCGAGCGCAGTCATTTATTACCTCCGACAAAGAGGAGGTAAATGCGATTGCCCGCGATAATTTGTCTGTCTTTGTCTGTCTGTCTGTTAGCGAGATTACTCAAAAACGCGTGCATGGATTTGGATGAAATTTTGCGTTGTCGACAGGTGTTGGAACATGGACGAACTGATTAACTTTGAGCGTGGTCCGGATTATAGTCCGGATGCCGGATCCGAATTGCTTTTCTGCAACGCGGAATTTTATTACGCTCGGAAAATCCCACGTATAGGTATTGGGCCCCCATCGCTGCAGCGAGGCGTTGTTTTAAAATGGTCTTATTCATCGCGAGCCGTGGGAACACCATACATGCGCTCTACCGAGTGCCCTGCCCTTCTATAGTTATTTTGGCTCTTATTATCTACCATGTAGTGGTGAATATTATCACTATCGTACACATTAGTTAAGTTAGCTAAGTAACGTCACTTCTTGTTATCCTTTGTTTGTCTATTGTAGATTGTGTTTGTTTGTTTCAACTGTTGTTTGTATTTTTAATTTTTTGATACCACTTGTGGTGAATAAAGACTTACTTTTTTAAAGAGTTACTTTTTCTTCAGATTTACCAATGGGTACAATTAAATTAAATTCTGTTCTGTTGTGTTCGACGTAGTCATCTAGTGCTAAAACGACGTCGACGGTTGCTGTTATAAACAAGGTTCACTGATGCGTGGCGATCGTCGTCAGCGTCTGTTGTGCTAAACGTTACCCCACGGTCGAAACTGTTGATTACAGTTGACTAGTCAGTCATCGACCCCAAAGCCAGATATTGGTCGAAAATCGCGATTTTTGCCACAGTTATAGTGTCCCCGTCGGAATATTGCCATAACGTTTGGTGTGTAAAAACTAGAACGGTGTGGCTACCCATGGTGAAAAAAATGAAGACAAGTTTACTCGTTTCGTCAGAATACGCGAACGTGACGGATAGACAGACACCGTACGACGGCATAGGCCGCGCGCTTATGCAATAACATTATTGAAAAATAAATGAGACCAATATCCCGCTTTATGTCGGAAATTATACAAGATAGGGCCATAATTACTATAGAACGCTAACAGCATAGCATCGCGCGGAATAATGAAACAAATCAGGACTGACTCACCGTTTTGACATAGCACGAGTTGCTGTCTGTCAATAATTACTCCGTCACAGAGAACTCGTTGCAGTAGATCTAGTAGCGGGTGGCGAGCAATAGCAGCGTCAGCTGTCCGAAGAAATCCCTAACAAATGACCGGCAAGTATTTTGCGTCGCCACAGACCGCTGTTGGTTCGTCGTTGCCGCCGCGGGCCTATCTCTGCAGCTGCGTTCAATCGCTGCAACTCAACTGACTGCCCGCTCTAGTCTTTGCGTAATATCTCCTTCTACTGGGCGCCATATCGTGAGACCGTATGACAGCCGCGAGAAGACCTGGTGTGAGACACTATGGTGATCGCCGCACCCCTTGAGAAAGGTAGACAAGGTATTGTTTCGCTGACGCCAGGGTCAAATCATGTTTGGTACGTTGCATGTTGAACATCAGGTGTTTATGGGGAAAGTCAGATTTTTGTTTCGTTTGAGAAATTCTGATAACTTGATTTGTTCGCTATTTCTTGACAACGCATCCAGTGAAATAAAATTAATCTGCAAGAAGCATTCGGCAAATGTGAATAACATTTATACATTTATACATGTATTAGACGTTCTGCATTTGGAACGTGATTGGACTGTTTACTTCAGTTATTCAATTAGGCCTATTTCTATCTTATTATGTTCAGTTAGTTGTTTGTTTTTATATTGCGCCTGCCTCGGTGGCGCTGTTGGTAGCGTCGCAGTACGCGCTGCCTGGCTACGGTAATGGGCGAGTCTGGGTTCGAGGCGAAGGCTGGCCCGATCATTGTGTCAGGTTACAGCGGCGTATGCTTTTAGATTAAATTCTCGGGCAGGCACAGAGAGTTCGACGGTGTCCTCTTTAATCTGTGACCGTTGGCTAATACTGGGTTTAGAGACGCTCAGTATTAGTCGCTGCTTGAACCACTATAACTGTATTCCTGGCCGGCCATCAATGGCTCTGTTCACACGCACCGCTAAATTAGGGCCCACGGTGCGAGGTGCGCATGAGCTATGGCCGTCCATCATGCAGTAGGTATTAGTCGCCAGAGAAACAGTGGTTATAGGCGAAGCAGGGTAAATATCATGGCACAAGGTCTCTCCACTCCCGATTCCTCCCTTCGCCCTACACACCTCTCTATAAGGAGAGGTCGCGCAACAACTACACACTACACACACCATCAGGTTAGCCTGATGGTGTCGCGCAACACTACACTAGTCCCTTCCCTGGGGTTGCGCATTAGGCCAGCCTGTGAGGCAGGCCTCAGCGCTGGCATGCGAAGGGAGCGTGTGCCACCCCAAATAAGAAAGAAAGTAAGAAAAATTATAGATTGCTCACAAAGTTGTTCATTACCGCGCGATGCGTGGGCCTATGCATAGCGAGGACTATGCTGTGGCAAGATGTCTGTCTGTCCGCCTGTTCGTCCGTCCGTCACTCGCCGGTATTGTGTCGAAACACGCCATAAACTTTTTTCACCTCGGGTAGCCACACTATTATAGTTTTTTCCAGGTTAGCCTGATGGTGTCGCGCTACACTACATTAGTCCCTTCTCTGGGGTTGCGCATTTGGCCAGCCTGTGAGGTAGGCCTCAGCGCTGGCATGCGAAGAGAGCGTGTGCAACCCTAAAAGAGAAAGAAAGAAAGAAGACCGCTAATCCAGATTTTAAGGTCACGCCATTGTCTCAGAAACGGTACAAGACAATGATATAGTTACAATGGAATACTAATGTGTGTTTGTATATATTTTTTCTTTGTTTGCTACCACGTTGGTAAATAAAGATGTTCAATAGGGACTTACACATGACCCAGTCGAGAGTGTTATTTTGAATGATCTTGAGTGACTTAGCGAAATATTCAATGACACGAAGCATAGTTCGAGAATTCGTGACTTTCGGTTTAAAATTCTTTAAAATTCGTCAATCTTAACAAATATTTTAAATTCGTACACCATCATCGGGCTATTTTGGGGCTATGTTTACATTTGGCATTTTCGAATAAACTCACAAGCAACAACAAAATGTGATGCTGACAGGAACTGGCCGACATATTGACTGAAGATACAAGAACTTAGCTATCGCAAACAGATCGCGCGTCAGGTGCGCACACAATACGTTGAGGGCATCCATAGGCCTAAATATTACACCGTGACCTTAAAATCTAGGTTAACGTCACTCAAGGTCATTGAAAGTGGTACCATTTGAAAGCTTGAGAACGATTTCCTATTCGCCTTCCATTGTAACTACGGCCGTGTCTTTAGCTATTTCGGAGATATTCAGCGTCAAAGAATGGCCTGACGTTGAAATCTGGGTTTGGGGTCGTTCGAGGTCATTGAAGGTGGCACGGTTTGATAGACCATGTATGACTTTCTATGGGTACGCCATTGTAACTATAGCTTTATCTTGTACCGTTTACGAGTTGCAGTGCATTTGACGTCGAATAAGACCGTGACCTTGAAATCAGGCTTAGAGGTCACTCAAGATCATTCAAACTGGTGCCATTCAAAAGTTTGGGTGCAGTTTCCTATTCGCCTTCCATAGTAACTATATCGCTATCTTGTATCGTTTGCGAGATATAGCGACTTATTGTAGAAAATCGATAAATTTTTATACCCCACCTGCATTTAGCGCCCCCGCAGGGGGTGGCCCAGTCGGAATTTCGTGAAGATGTTTGATGCTGATAAAACTAGAATGATGGGCTACCGTGTGGTAAAAAAAACTATGACAATATGTTCAGACGTTTTCATCTAATCCCGGAACGTCACGGACAGACGGACGGACGTACAGACAGACGGACATAATTGCTATATCAATATCGCGAGTCAATGTGGTTACGCGCGATAAAAACTGGACAACAACGTTAGAGAGTTAAGTAATTTGAGTTCAGACAAACTTTAAAGTTCACGTTACGGATAAACTGTTGACTGTATTGTGAGGTAGTTGTATCGTTGTGTCAGCATCACATTTTGTTGTTGCTTGTGAGTTTATTCGAAAATGCCAAATGTAAACATAAATCGTGAAGTCGAATTTTATTACTTCGCCCGGCGACGTATTGTTTTTGGATGTTGCAAGTTGCAAGTTGCAATTTGCGCACACATTAGACTGATGTGTTAAAAGTTAGAAAAAAAGTAAAAAGTATAAAATAATTGATAATAAATAAATAATAATAATAAAATAATAAATAATTCATTGGCTGTTTTAAAATTGGTTAAAATTCGTCATTTTTTACAATCTTTAAAATTCGTAAACTTCGAACTCTCGAACTATGACACGAAGCATCGCGCGGCGTCTCTGTGACAGCTGAGCTTCTTGTTAGCAACATTACAGAAAAACGTCGTTAAGCTTTGAGAATAGACGTACAACGGTTGTGCAAACATTCCATTAAACTTCCGGCCAAATTGGTCCAACATGTTCGCACGGCATAAGTCGACGTTAGGTTGTAATTTTCTTCTATGTGTATCTCGTTTTGGGTTCAGTAAGTCGGCTTTTTAATGGTAATATTAATATTAATCATATAATCTGAAAGACAGTGCTGTCTCATTAGACAGCATTGACTTTCAGTTAGAGATAACAAACGTTTTATGTAGCATAGTTTATGCGGGAATCAATATTTATGCACATGAGAGATACTGTTGGTCCTCATGCAGGGATGCTCGAATTTGTTATCTAGGAGTGAAATTGGCTGTACTGTACAGTATGTAGCTACTTATTGACTGCTTTTATTGATTATTGTTGTACTATGTGTACGATTTCATTGTAATAATTGCCATGGACAAAAAAATGAATCTCGTCATGAGAATTTCAGTGCTGCCACCTCGTGTATGCATGAAAAGAAATAGGGGCGAGATTTGTTGTGCCTACCACCAGTTGTTACCGCCGCCCAGCGACAGCGCAGCGAAGGTGATACGCAATCAGTAATGTCCGTTTGTGGATGTGTCTGTCTGTCTGTCTGTCTGTTTCTCAACGCGATAACTCCTGAACTGTTTAAGATATCATTATGGCCATAGCTGTAACCATTTTCTACTAATCATCCTAACGAACAAACATCCAAAAACAATACGTCGCCGGGCGAAGTAATAAAATTCGACTTCACGATTTATGTTAATATGCTAATAGCTTAAAGTCCTCAAACTTGAAATCTATCCATACTCCGTCATCAACATACCGTTCATCCACTAACAACCGTAGCATCTCACTCCAGGGTTAAATAAGACTATCATGAAGTCTCTGATTGTGCACAGGCAGTGACGGCAGTCGTCACAGCGAGGCCCGGAGGGATTCAGTGGTTCTGATTCCTCCGGTAGCAGAACGACTGGCACTTCTAGCCCGCGATATAGCCAACTGCTATACTGCCGCTGTATCAAGAACGGACCGTGATAGTGAAATAGGCCCTACTGTTGAGCACGACGCTCGCTGAGCGACGCTGAGCCTAAATGACAGACTCGAGACTCAAAGGCTATCACTGTGCAAATCAGCCGATATTTTGGTCGGATTTCAATAAAACAAATAAAACTACACGTACTGAAAATAAAATAAAATCAATTTTATAATTAAATATAGACGAGGAACTCGCTATTGTAGTCGTCGTAAGCTTATGTGTCTTTTTATGGACGCCCGCTCAGCGTAAGCGGGCGTCCATGTTATATTTTGCCAATGTTTTATTTATTTTTATGGCCGCCTTATTCTCCGGCTCTGGTTAACGGCAGTTCGCGAAAGTTTTACACGTGGTGGACCTTGAGTGTCATTAGAGAAGTTACTACTTGGATTTTTTCCTGGTCATCCTTAAACTACAGGGTGGGCCAAAAAGTGACGAAATTTGGCATATTGTCAGACCCCACCCGCAAACTTTCTGCTCTCACGCCCGAACGCGGCAAAATATTGTAATTCTGAAAAAAAAACTTGTTAAGTACAGATAGTTGCTCTAGGTAATGCCACGTTTCGTGAACTTGGCGTACAAACCCCTGAGATCTACGCGCCACATTATTGTTCTTTAAAAGTAATAGCCTGCGACATGTTATATTTCCATTCGCAAGATGGCAGCAGTGTTGGTACTGTTGCACTGTTGGCTTTGACATATGTATTCGGCGGACTCGACTGTTTTTATCGCGCGTCAGCATACTGACGCGCGATATTGATATAGCAAATCTGTCTGTCCATCCATCCGTAACGTTCCGGTATCAGATGAAAACGGCTTAACATATGGTCACAATTTTTTTCACCGTACGGTAGCCCAATCATTCTAGTTTTATCAGCATCAAACATCTTCACGAAATTCTGACGGGGTCACCCCTGCGGGGGCGCTAAATATAGTTGGTGTATAATAATTTCGCGATTTTCCACCAATAAGTCGTTAGGGCCTATATCTCGCAAACGATACAAGATATCGCCATAGTTACTATGGAAGGTGAATAGGAACTAGTATGCGATCTATCAAATGGTGCCAATTCCAATGACCTTGAACAAACCCTAACCCCGTTTTCAAGGTCACACCACTCTTTGACGCTAAATATCTCACAAACGGCCACAGATACGGCCATAGTTATTATAGAAGGCGAATATGAAACCGCACCCAAGCTTTCGAATGGCACAAATTTCAATGACCTTGAGTAACCTCTAACCCCGATTTCAAAGTCACGATAATATTCATCGTCAAATAACTCGCAAACGGTACAAGAGAGAGCTATAGTTACAATGGTGGACTAATAGAAAGTCATACATGGTTTATCGAACTGCGCCATTTTCAATGACCTTGAACAACCCCACACCCACATTTCAAGGTCAGGCCATTCTTTGACGCTGAATATCTGCGAAATGGCTGCAGGTACAGCCATAGTTACCATGGAAGGCGAATAGGAACGCGTATGTTATCTATCAAATGGGTGCCATTTCCAATGACCTTGAACGAACCCTAACCCCATTTTCAAGGTCACACCACTCTTTGGCGCTAAATATCTCACAAACGGCTACAGATACGGCCAGAGTTACTATAGAAGGCGAACAGAAAACCGCGCCTAAGCTTTTGAATGGCACCAGCTTCAATGACCTTGAGTGGCCTCTAAGCAACATTTCAAAGTCACGGTATTATTCAACGTCAAATAATTCGCAAATGGTACAAGACATAGCTATAGTTATAATGGCGGACTAATAGAAAGTCATACATGGTCTATCGAACCGCGCCATTCTCAGTGACCTTGACGGACCCCAAACCCATATTTCAAGGTAAGGCCATTCTTTAACGCTGAATATCTGCGAAATGGCTGCAGATACAGCCCTACTTACTATGGAAGGCGAATAGGAAACCGTACCGAAGCTTTAAAACGGTACCACTTTCAATGACCTTGAGTGATCTCTAACCCACATTTCAAGGTTACGATAATATTTAACGTCAAATAACTCGACTAATAGTAAGTCGTGTATGATCTGTCCAGTGGTTCCGTTTCCAGTGACCTTGAGTGACCCTTAATCTAGATTTCAAGGCCCTCGACGTATTATGTGCGCAGCTGACGCGCGATCTTTTGCGATAGCTAAGTTCTTGTTGACGATTGGTAGACTATTGTTACACTGTTGGTACAGTCTTGGTAAACACGTGACGATTGGTACACCAGTGGTAATTTTTGCTGTTTTGACTGTCTTTTGACTGTTTTTGACGATTGGTACACCGTTGGTACACTGTTGGTACAGTCTTGGTAGACCTGCGACGATCGGTACACCAATGGTTTTGAGTGTTTTTGACGATTGGTACAGTGTACCATTCGTCAAAAACAGTCAAACAGCAAAAAAATGACCATTGGTGTAACAATCGTCACATGTCTACACAGAGTCCGCCGAATACACAAAGCCGCGTAAACGCCGCTACCTCGCGAGACCTCCATCACACGTGCCTGGGCAGTGGCCACAGCCCGTCGCCCGTGGGCAGGGCTGACTCTATGTGTCTACATGGACGTCCATGCGTCTGGCTCCCGTTCGCTGCCGCGTGCTGCTACACTCTCTACCTACTGATGATGCCTGCAGCTCGTCTAGTCTGTCAACGACCGTCATCAAATATTCCATATTTTCGGACCCCACTCGCAAACTTTCTGCTCTCCCGCCCGAACTCCGTAGAATACGGTAATTCTAAAACAACTACATTGCTGCCCTCGGCTAAATGTACGCGTCCACTCTTCCAAGGTC
>Ga0209149_1000319_pt1 | contig 19609 bp, 13 predicted proteins | sample WorMetTyACAVOLI2_FD_187423 | JGI IMG/M metagenome (GOLD analysis project Ga0209149, IMG submission 187423) | Marine gutless worms symbiont microbial communities from Max Planck institute for Marine Microbiology, Germany - Olavius algarvensis... ... | reverse complement strand
AGATCGCGTGCACGTACCTACCACGATTAATCGATTAATCGGATCGTTTGCTCACGATTAATCGATTAGAAAAATCGGACGATCTTAACAACCCTAGGGCAAATGACCACTAAATTGAAATTTTTCGAAAATGTCTTTCCGGATTCCATGATGGGACACCGAATACGTTTTGTGACCAAATTTGGTGAAAATCGGTCGTTGGGAAGTTGCCGAATGGTCCTCTGGATTAGCACACAAAAAACCTCGGGCTCTGCGTGACTCGTCCCAGCTCCCATTTTGCCCAAAATGGGCCATCGTGCCCAAAATTCCCTGAACGTTGTTGCCCCACGTATACCGAATTTGGTCCGGATCGGCTGCGCTTTGCTGAACTTATTAAAGAAAGATGGATTTTTTTGGCCCCAAAAGTAATTAGAATATAGGCTTTGAGCCTACAACTAAAAAACAAACAAAAAACGACAGTGTGCTTTTAATGAAATTACCAATGACAGTGACACACACATTTTGATAACTTGGTATGACTGTTTAATTTATGCTGTGAAGGTGAACTGTGAGACGGACTTTGTTGCTAGAAATTCAAAATTTCAGAACCTTGTTTCAACTGTTGCAAATGCTTGCCTCCAGTTTGGCATCTCGACCAATCACCACAAGGTACACTGCAATTATACCTTGCAATAAATACAGTAACATCTATTTTCGTGACTCTGCAGTCTATGCTGCAATGGAGGCATTATGTTTTTTCTGCCTTATCTGTCCCGGCTTCTGACCCGTGCTATTGGTCTTTCGCTTCACGAGAATGCTGAACAGATTTCAACAAAATTTGCGGGAGGTAATCACTATCACCAGCGGATTAAATGATACATTTTGGGCGTAATTGGAACAGGGACAGAACAGTTGAATAACGTCAAATGTTGTTGCTGCGATGTCAAAAGATGCTGATGCCTAGTTAATGTATTAATAAATGTCTGATTGTGGACATAATTTCACATTGTTCAGTCCCTAGTTAAACTAGAACTGTCTCTCGGGATGGCCTATAGACCCACCGGGCGGTCTTGGCCTACGAGGATGAACAAGCCCTGCCCCTCACTCGAACTGGAACTAATTTCATGAATGTTAATTTAAAGGTTTCACTTAATAAATTTCAAATAAAATTATCATAAAAGTTTTAAAGCAATTTTATTGTCATTCTTCGTAAGACAATTATACAAATCTTTCAACAGCCGACATAGACACCTTAATTTGTCCACTCATTCATTGTGCACTTCAGCAGTCATTTGCTTGCCATGGCAATGCCAGTACAGACAGTATTTACAACAGACAAATGCAGCGGTGAAGGCATCATATGACTGCATGCAAGTTTGAGGCAACTAAGGCTAAAGGGCTGGGCCCCTTACCCTTATGTCAGCACCACATTTTTGTCCATTCTTTGAGTCCCAGTTCTGAAGGAAGTTTTTGGTCTTAGTTGTCACATTGTAAATAATGTGCTTAATTCCTATTTTTCCCGTTGTATGCAATTTCATTTTATGCTGTCGAAGTATCTATCATTTTGCTCCAAACGTACATTTCAAACTGCTACTATGTGTTGAGCTCATCTTACCCCAAACGTTCAGTTTTCAGTTGTTATACAAAACCAACTTGTTATGAACACTTTTGCCATCACTTTTTCAATGGCTAGCTCAAACTGTCCCATACAAATTCTTGTGTAGTAAATGTTTCTTTTTTCTATAGCTAGGCTATTCTCCTAATGTGTTTAATAAGCAAGCACATTGTTCATAAATGTTCCAAGAAAGCTATTAAGCTCTGTAGAAGTCGCTGCAACCGGTTCACTGAACTTGGGGGGAAGGTAATCTGCGTCCCCGTCACCCTCCCCGCGAGTACCTCGGCGAATACACCAGCCGAGGGAAACCAAAGATTCCACCTGCGGACCGAATCCTTATGGATCCCGGTCACAAAGCCAGGAAGAATCCCTCCGATAACGCCGACCTGGGCTTTCAAACCGTATGTCTGGCTCTGCGCATCATGCAGCTCAACGTCGAGGGGTTGTTGGCAGCAAAACGTCACATCATATTTACGCATACTAGAAGAAGAAGACTGAACTTGCACAGGGCAGATCATTTTGGCCATCTTTAAGAATGATAGACATTTTAATCAAAATAAAAAATGATTCTTATTGTACTTATCTGCTGTTAAAATTATGTATTATGATACTTCCAGAACAAAATATGGCTTTATAATAGTCGTGTCAGATTTTTTTGCCAAGTATTCAGTATGTCATTGACTGTTTGCATTTGGTTGTATTGTGCAGTTTGCAATTGATCAACAGACAGTTGCATCTTTGGTTGTTGATGACAAATCCATTGCCGATATCACAGCACTGGAGATTGGTACTGTAGGTGAAAACATAGCTGTTCGACGGGCAATGTACCTTCGTGCTGCCACTGACAGGCAGCTAATAGCCAGCTACGTACACTCTACTGGTAAGTTTTATTGTATGCTTTCAACTACACGACACGTACAGGGAAATAAATCCTCTGGAAAAACACTTCATCCAGTTGTCTAATTAACATATGTTGAGGATTTTTATCTGTAAGCAGTTTTGTCAGCTCATAAGCTATGTAGTCCCCGGACTTGGTCTGTTATCGACTGACTTAGCGATTGGCTGGTAGCCTGGTAGGCATGGTGCAGTTTTGATTGTATTGTTCTGACATTAATGTACTTATGCCTATGAAGCTCAGGTGCTAAAAAATCTGAAGCTCAGGAAAAAACTCCAGATATGCCACTTTGATAGGCAGACACTAGCCAATTATGCTACGACATAAAACTAGACTTTTTTTGCATCTGTTGTTCTTTGTTCTAGCGGGCAAATTGCATTACCGTCCATTGGACTTTTGGCATCTGATCACCTGCGGCAGGATATCTGTTCACCAGGCATTAGGCACCAACCGCATCACCGCCCTATATGGATCTTTGGCTGGATGGATTCCTATGCGGTTTTAGCCGCTGCTCTGTGTTTTATTCCATCTCTCTGGTTATAATATAAGCATTCAGTAAGTAATTCATACCGTGACCATATGACACGACGTCGATATGGTGGCATGTTACCTCGTTTGTGAATCGTGATAACTTTATGGTCTTAATTTGTGCTATCCGATTTTACCTTAATGACAACTGACGTGGATTCCAGTAAGAGTAAGTCGTTAGCAGTCGATAGTTTATTGGCGGCGGCGGCGCCCAACCTTAGCGACTGGTTTCAACTTGGAGGCTTATCGGCGGCGGCGGTTCCAGGGACTAAAGCTGTGCAGTGTGCATTGTAAAAAGGATGACTATTGACTTATTATGAAATGTTGATCTTTACATATTAATAGTGGTTTGTACATGGTGTCTTAGGACACTTTCAAAAATGATATGCATATTATTCAAAACTTTCCTTGTCCCTTCACTTTTACTTATTTTATTTGCTGTTAAACAGCTGCAATGGACAGGATGCGAAACAACGTGTCTGCACTGTCTGGTTATGCAGTGTGTTGGCTCTGAAAAAAGAGTCTGTTTTGGTTTTGCAGATGTTTAAAGTGACGTCCTTTTGCCTTCATGCAAGGACAGAACCGCTTTCTCTATTGACCAACTGCTTCGACGTTTTGTGATATGGTTGCCCATGTGTCACTGATGCGCTGCATCAAGTCGCTGGTGTCGTGGCACAGGTCTTGTACAATGTACATGTACACACATTCCTGCATCAGTCGCCAAATTCTGCAGTCGACCGGGTTTCCAGGTCAAGCGGACTGTTTGGCAGACACAGATCTGGAGACAAAATCCGGTGTTTCCTGCTGAAGGAGCTGGAGTCTTTCATGGGCATAGAGTGATGCCAGCATGCACCATAACTGTTGCAACTATTTAAAAGCAAATAAAGTAAAAATGAAAGAACAGTTGAATATGCATATCATTTTTGAAAGTAGTGCGCTGATGCTGTTTACCAAAAATTATCAAAATTAGCCCATGCTTGTTGAAATTATGGCTTGCTACACAGTTGGCATTTTTTTGAGACACAGTGAAGTTGATGTTGGTGGCCAAGTCGACTTCTGCGTTATGCTCTGTATAGTCAATTTTTCTGGGTGACCACTTCCCAGACAGCACAGATTGTCAGACTTTTCCAGTCGTCTGCTAGAGTAGCAACCCTGAGATATCTATAGGTGTTCAACCGCTCAAGGGATGTCAGCTGAGGGCATCCAAGAGCATGTTAGGATCGTTACAGCTGTAAAGATAAGATTTCTTTAAGTTTTGCCAGTGGCTACATAACACACATGGACCAACTTTTTGTTAAATCCCAGACATTTTTACTAATTCACTGACTTTTCATTTTCTTCCATTGCCACCCAAGTCCGTCTGTTTTATCCAGTGACTGCACACTTTAGACACAAATCCCAAATTTTACTACAGAGTACAGTGGAAGGGCCTAACTGCTGTTACATCACCACTGTGGAAGTGATGTCGCAGATGATCAGCAAGCAGCTGTGAGTGAACAGGGGAGAGATGAAATTATTAGCATGGATCGCTTCTTGTTGATCAATAGTGATAACAGTGATGTCTGGAGTAATCTAAATCAAGTCATACATGATGACTAATTAAAGTGAACAGGAAGCCTATCAAATTTTATCTTGTTTTCAGGTCCGGTGTCAAATTTGCAAGGAATGTGTGCAATGGGCAAATATGGTTCACTGGTGCTCTACGAGGCTGTTGTCTCGAGGATATCATCCATGTCTGACGGCATTGTGTCGCTGGATGAGCTTGGACGACGACTCTGCCAGCACGTTGTTGGTATGAATCCACACAGCATTGGCTCACTTGAAGACGAAGTGCCGCCTGGTGATCCGGCAGAAGAAACGAGACTGATATTTCAAGAGTACATGCTAGATACGACACTGACAGTGCAAGAAGTGCTGCAACAGTGTGGTGCTAGTGTGCTTGACTTCATACGATTTGAATGTGGAGAATCACTTGCTGAGGAAGCAAGATAGCACTGTATGGTTGCCAGATAGTAGATTATTTGTAACTGTGTTTGGCACATGTGGTCACCTTAAAATATACTCCAAAATGTCTTTGTGTAGTGTGTATCCAGTTAGTAGTTTTACATCAGTTAACAACATGCAACTAAACAGCAGTTACTCAACTCTGCTTCTGTTAAGTAGCACTGTTCTCAGTAGAACAAGAAATTACTGTACACCATTTACTGTTTATTCGGAAATTACCACAACACAAAAACAAGCAAAGTAGTTTAAATAGAACTACTCATTTTGTTAAATCTGTCAAATAGTTGTTACATTCATAGTTCAATGCATATGCTATTTTCAGTCAGGGCTGGTAGTGGCACTATCGTCATTAAGTGCATTAATACAAGCAGCTGCCATATGGAAAATATTCTGTATCTCAACTGTAAAGTTACATTGCAGTTTTCTGTTTAAAAACTGAATCGAACTAACTACAACCGTTAGTCTATGACCAGTTATGAAGCATTCTTCCTCGCCACTGACCACGGCTAGCTGTCTGAGGGGCATGATACTGACGAGTAGCGACAGTTCCCCTGTTGGGCTGAGTGTCTTCAAAACTCGTAAAGAAAGCATCCTCAAGTGTTGTGAAATCAATATTAACATCAGTACTTGCATTCTGTGGATATGAGGACTGCATGTTGTGCAGTCCACGGCCTCTGGATCCCGGTCGTCGAGCAGTTCTGCCTCTTCCACGCACTGGACTTGCACGATGCATTCTGGCAAATCCTTGTGTTGGGACAACATTCGACTGGGGAGCAAAATAGTTTGCCTTCTTCACTGCATTCAAAGCATTCTTCTGTGACATAAATGCTGCTTTGTCTGCCAAACGTTTCTGTAATATACCAGCAGCCTGCAGCTGCTGAACTGCTGAAGCGGCAGCATTTAGTTTTGCATCCTTTCTTGTAGGTGCTGTGCCATATGCAGTAATACCATCTACTCTAAGGCTGCAATGCTGCTCAAACACTGTGGCCTGATCCATCTGCATCTGTAATTCACCAGTTGGTGTATATTCATACACTGCAGTGGAATAGTAGACTTCATTTATTAGCATTACAGGATTCTTGTCATTTGGAATTTCTATATGTCTAACATTATTAGCTGCTCCTCGTGCTCCACGTCCACCGCCTCTAGTTCCTCTTCTCAACATCCCAGAACCTCTTGCGCGGAAGTTCGGTCCTCTGGGAGGCCCAGGTTGAGCACCGCCCATGTTTGGAAAACCGCGAGTCTGACCGCCTAAGAATGATCCTCGGCCTCGAATGGTCCCACTGCTGAGTAGGCGTTGCCCATGAACCATTCCTCTGGCACGGGGATTTGGCTTACCACGAAAGTTGCCCAAGCTATGGAAACCACGTCGACCTCCTGGCAGTGGACGACCAGCAGACACTGGCCTACCAAAAACACCAACATTAACTGAGGATTTAGCTGTCTTCACAGCAGCCAGTGCAGATAACTTAGCCTGCTTTTTAGCAGTGTCATCCTCTTCTGTCCACATGTTGAGTGCACGCAGTGCATTTTCAGCTGCTGCAAGACGTGCAACCTTCTTTGACCTGCCAGTGCCACAGAAATCCTGGCCGTTCACGTTGACAGAGACTGTATATGAGTATGACGTCGGCCCAGACAACATCTCTGCATCAACAACATTATAGTTAAGTCCCTTGTAAAGATGGTTCAACTTAGCAATGGCATTCTCTGGGACGACAGAACACACAGAGTGGCGGTATGGCACAGGTTTTGCATCAGCTGAATTCTTTGCGGCAGACTTCCTTTCAGCGTTCACAGACTCTTTTTCAGCAAGTCGCTTTTGCAGTAGTCCAAGGCATCGCAGCTGCTCAACAGCAGCACAGGCCGCACTGAACTTAGCCTCCTTTCTTGATGAACCACGACCATACACAGTTATGCCGTCAACAGTAACACTAATAAGATAAAAAGCAGCACCTGGTTGACTCTGAATTTCAGTGTAGACTGCACTCTCATAATACAGCTCATTCAAAACCATAATTGCATTCTTTTCATCAGCTGATGCTTTCATCAAGTCACTCCGACGCAGATGCATGTACTCTTCAGCATCACCAGCATACATCGGAAATCCACCTGCAACAGGCACAACGCAGTCACAGCTGCAGCATACTGGTACGTGTGAAGCTCAACAAATAGCAGTAAAAACAATAGAGGCATAAACATAATGGTCATATATGATCAGTTTCTTATGATCTGACTAAGCTGGTTTGTATAAGCTTTCAGTCATGTAACTAATGCATCTAATAGAATTACATAGATCAAAATAGAGTAAGTCGAAAACCTCAGGAGAAAGCAACTACCAGTGAATATAAGTCGTTTTAACACCATGCACTCCCCTGTTTGATGGCTTGGACATGCCTTTTCTGAAGCATTAGAGTACTTTTTGCCAGGTATCTTTCCCGATGCAGACAATGGCTCACACAGTTCTCAGCAGGCGGCAAATTCAAATGCCCGAGTGAAGGCTCTACGGAAAAAATACCATGGGATGCTTCGTGTCACTGAACATTTTGCTAAGTCACTTAAGGTCATTCGCAACGACACCGTTGAGTGGGGCATTTATAAGTTCCTAGCATTCCATTGTAACTATATATATCGTACCGTTTCTGAGATATCATCATCAAATAATGGCATGACTTTGAAATCTGGGTTGGGGTCTTTAAGGTCACTGAAAATGGCCCCGTTCGATAGATTACATATGACAAGTTACTACCAGTCTGTCACTATTATAGCTGTAGCTCTCTGTCTTGTATCGTTTCCGAGATAAAGTGAGATATAGGCTGAAATCACAATTTTTTTCATACCCCTTCTACATACGATGCCCCCTACAGGAGGTCCCTGTCAGAATAGTGCCATATCGTTTGGTGTGGAAAAACTAGAATAGTGTGGCTACCCAATGGTGAAAAAAATTTACTGATATGTTTAGCCACTTAGACAGAATACTAGCTCATCAGGCTGACCTTATATTACAATAAAATGAACTAAGATTATCATGATCAGTCACAGTATTAAAATGGCACGTCTTCAACACTTCAACGTATAAAGCATCTTATCATCATAACGAAATTCTTACGTGAAGAATATTGAAACGATAAGTTGAAGAGAGTGGAAAGAGCAGATTCTGCTGCTTTTCCTTTGGCAAGCCCCAGTGAATCACCCTGGCCCTCAAAGGTGATTCCATCAACCACAACTTGTGCCACATAATGTCCAGTTGGTGCATTCGGAATTACTTTTTCACTACACGAAATTCCTGGTCTGATGTCCTTTAGGACTCTGACCGCACTTTTGCTCTTTATGTGTGGTTTTGTCTCCTGATCACTTCCCAGCCCTACATCAGTAGTAATGGAGGTATGGGGTTTCTGTTCTGTGTCAGATGTAACACTATCACTGAGCTTGTCTGGAACTTCCTTCTTCTCATCATCGTTACAGGAACTACCCTTTTCACCTTCCCTTTCCTTCTCTTCAGCCTCCCGCTTAAGACGTTCCAGTCGCTCGGCTTTCTTTGCTTCAATCTTCTGCTGTTTTTCCACTTTTCGACACTCCAACTCAGCTTCAATTTTAGCTCCCAAAACATTCATTGCTGCTTGTGCAACATTGTAGCGGGCAGCTGCCTTGCTTTCTCCACTTCCATGGAACACCTGAACATATCACAATAATTCAAAAAATAAGATCTACTGTATCACTAATAATCAGATGTATATAAAACTTGCCACATCTTTCACACATTATTAAACTGCAAATTTAACTAGAAGTTGTAGTCGTCGCTAGCGCTCTCAACTACATGTAAGCTGAAAGCCGTCTTGCAGTCGTTAGCCGTATTCTGCCCCTGAGATACAGACATCATGTATCGTATAAAAGGCTGGGTGATTTTGGCGCATTCTGCAGTGATGGTTATCCGTCTGTGGAACTCTGTATTTAATGTGGTTCAAATATCTCGCATAATCGCTGAGAATGATCCACATTTGTTCCGTAGCCTACTTTCGGTCGGTGATAGGCCCGTAAGTAACAGATTGTGCGTTAGTTCCACCTGCGTGCACGAAGTAACAACACGATAAGTTCCCGTCGTCATTACGAGACTGACAGCATTGCAGGCGTAGATGGCATGTTCAAGGTGAAGGTCAAGTTTTAGTTCAACTTTAAACTTTCAAGTTCAACATCAAGTTACCAATAACGTCAAAGTTATTTATAGTAGGCCTAATAATAATCGTGAAATTTATTTACGATACCACACCTGTATTCAACGCCCCGTAGGGGGTACCTGTTTAACTTTTGCAAAGTTGTTTAATACTGGAAAAAGTTGAATCACTGCGCTACCATACGCTGAAGAAAATATGATGATATGTTAAGCCTTTTCAATACATGTGCAGGAATATGACGGACGGATGAGCACACAGACAGACGGACAGAATTTCTGTATAAATATCCATGGCTTTTTGAAAGTTTTTAGAAATGCACGTTTTTTACATTAATATTTGCGGTTTTATTAGTAGGGACAAATCTTTATACAAAATCCGAGTACTTGTCAATAGCTATCTCCGTTTTAAAGTTCAACTTCCCACCTCTGATAGTACCGAGATAACAGCGGGTGGTCCTATATTCTTAAAATACAGTACTGGGTCCTGTACCCCTAGACGACCCCCAGCGGAAAAATTATACGGTAAACATGTACATAACCATATTTAGTTGTATTTTTAATTTCAACATTTTAGCCGTAATAGTTTCCGAGATAATAAGGGGCAGGCCTTTAAACTGCACAGTGTTCAAATTACATGGCGAGCTCGGAGCGCGACTATAACGGGGTCCTGGGGCAGAGCCCCCAGTGAGGGTCCAGGGGACAGAGCCCCAGTGGGAGCTCAGGGGGGCAAAGCCCTCTGAAGTTGAATGCCTTTTTGTTTTTGCATGTCCAAAGGAAGCTGCAAATTTTCCCCATTATTGATATTCGCAAAAGTCATTCACGCAGTGAATGAATGAGTCATTGTTTAACGACGCATCTCTAACGAATTTACATGTTGTCATGTCGACCATATCCACTTACAGTTGCCCTTGAATTCAGACAAGTTTAACCTGTGCTCCTGCACAATATGTCGTTTTTCCTTTACTCCACACAGACCAAATGCAGTGCAGTTGTACACTGTATGCGAAAAAGTACACCTCTTGACTTTTGACGGTAAGTTTCCGTAACTTGTCTGCTATTCTGTTAAAGAACCCACTGAACACAGTCATCAAACCTTTCGATGACGACTTAGCATTGCCAAACTGTAATACTGTTAGCCTAAATACTTGGCACACTTTGACATTTTTCATAGCAAAATTTTACTACAATTACAAAAAAACAGCCTCCCGACTGCGAGCTTGTTATGTCACCATCGGATCGGAGAGGAAAAAATGGCGTACATACATAAGTAGTACCTCAGAGATAACCGCTAGCTATTCGATCGCAAACTGCAACTTCGACTTAACATTAATACGTTGCAGCAATTAAATATTCTTTTGCACAAGCAGACGAATATTGCCAAAAATTAGCGCGTTAAAACAATATTACGTACGCAAGCAGGAACTTCTTTACTTTCACTTGTGTAGCTGTGATGTGGCATATTCCTCTGCCTAATAGCAGCCCACTTTCAAAGTGTCCGCCATTTTCTCTCTCCATGAAATTGGTGACATTTTCGTCTATGGTAATCGACCTGAGTCTTAAGTCTAGAAATTATATATTCTATTGTCTATGACAAAAAAACTAGGCCTACCGGTACTACCTTTACTACACTTAATCATTGATTACATCGCAAATGCACCACATCCGGTATCTTTATTTGCACAATCAGCTCTATAGTTGTCAGTTCAAGTAATTAAACCACAAACGGAGAATAGGGGATCGCTAATTTACATTAGGGGGCCCTGTGCCCACAGGACACCCCCAACGAAAATTTTTTCCGAAATGAGTACCTGTCCATAGCTAATTGTGTTTCTAAGTTCAACTTTCTATCTCTAGTTGTTTCCAAGATAACTGGGGGTCCCAAATTTACATCAGGGGCCCTGCACCCCCCTGGACACATAGCGGAATTTTTTTGTACCAAAGTGAATACTTCACCACACCTAATTGTATTTTTGATTTCAACTTTCTAGCTGTAGTAGTTTCCAAGATATTAGTGGGTCCCCAATGTACATCAGGGGGCCCTGCGCCCCCTGGACGCCCCCTAGTGGAAATAGTTTGACATATGCTCGAGTACTTGCTTATGCCTATATAACTGTAAAGTTTCAGCTTCGTAGCTCCATTAACGTGCCACTTACGGAGAGATCTATCTATAATAGGTTTTGCATTGAAAGGTCCCCCAAAATGGGGTTTTGGGGGTAGGGGCAAAGATAATTAGTGGAAACCTCCTAGCAGTGCAACGACCGCTGATCTACGCGGTTTCAGACATCTTTGGTCCAGACCTGATGCGCCATGTAGTAGCATTCTGTAAGGGTATAGCCATTTGCAATAGAGGAAAATTTGGGCAAGTTTGGGGGTCCACAGCTCCCCTACCAGAAGTCGCAGGAAAACTCCGCTGCCGGACCTTCGACTATCACATGGAAAAATAGGAATCATTCTGCGATGTAACCCCTGGGCTGTAGGCTGGTCACTGGAAGGTACTTTTTTTAGGAGTTTTGTATGGGAAAAATAGACCAAAATCCGAAAATTGGGCAATTTTGACGACCCGTAGCTCCGCAACCGTACGTCGCAAAAAAAGCTGACCGACCTCGGAAATTCCCTGGCCACTGAACTACAACAGGGAGTAAACAGTATCTCTCTGCAGTGCATCCCTTGACCTGTATCCTGCTCTGAGTGAGGTGCCTGTTTGACCCCCTCCAAGACTTCCAAGTTTGGGGTTTTTTTTGGAGGCAAATGACCCCTGAATGTAAACATTTCATAAATTTCTGTCCAAAATCTGCGTTTCAACCACGATTCACGTGTCATGGCCAAATTTGGTGAAATCGGCTGTTGCGAAGTTGCCGAAAAGTCGTCCGGTATAATGCTGACAAAAAACCGACGTCAGGGACATGCCCGGGTCCCCCACTTCGCCCCCAATTAGCTGATCGCGCCCAAAATTTTGCGGACGTTGTCAGCTCTTGAGCTGTGCATGTGTACCGACTTTGGTCCGGATCAGCTGCGGTTTGCCGGACTTATCTCACGGTAGTGTGACCAGTGTTGTAAGGGCGACACATCAAGTCAATGGGAGAAGGCAAACTTACCCCTCTCACCACACCCACACCCCTTAACCGACAGTCACGAAATATTGCGCACGTGATTACGTCCACCATATCTCCCCAGATGCCACATTTGGTCAAGGTCGCCCAGGGGTTACTTCTCCCCATATAGCCAAAGTTACCACTCAATTTTTTTATTTCTTTCTTCTTTGTACGCAAAATCTTTCTACCTACCTAGAGCTCAGGCCGTTGAACCGATTTTGACACGCGATAAACCAACAGGGTAGTGCCTTTTGGGGTTAGAACACAGTATTTTCACATCTTCACCCTCAAAAACCACATTTTTGGCCACATACAATGGAAAGGCTATGGGAAATACATATTCGCATACCTGCATGATGCATAGAGATACGATGCTGAAGCTTGGCTGGCTGTTTTACCTTGCCATGTACTTGGAACATACGTAAAATTTTAAGCGTACAGATATGGCAGGGGGGTATGGTATGGTATAGTAGAGTTTAACGTCCCACTCGACACATTATAGGTCATTTTGGAGACGATTTCACGGGTCACATGACCCAAACAACAGTGTCATACCACTGAAGAACGATGGTTAGTCAACCACGTCAAGGACCAATTGCACCTAGCTCCGTGCACTAAAAGGTAAAGAAAAGGATGTAAGCAAAAAAAATTTTTAGTATCTATATAGCACCATTAAGACCGAAGACACAGAGGTGCTTGGAAGAGGCAGGGGGTAGTAGCCCCCACATTAAATTTTGGGACCCCTCTTTATCTTGGAAACTATTAGAGCTAGGAAGTTGAAATTTGGTATACTGGTAGGCATTTGAAGGTACTATGGCTTCATGTAAAAATTTGTCCGCTAGGGGGCGCCTGGGAAGATCAGCAGCCCCCACTTTCTATTTTGGGACCCCTCTATATCTCATAAACTAATGGAGCTAAGAAGATGAAATTTGGTGTGTTTGTAGGCCCTTGCGAGTACTAGAGTTCTACGTAAAAATCTGTCCGGTAGGGGGCGTCTGGGGAGATCAGCAGCTCCCAATTTTTATTTTGGGACCCCCTTCATACCTCCAAAATGAATGGAGTAGGAGGCTGAAATTTGGTACACTGGTAGGCATATGAAGTACCATGGCTACATGTAAAAATTTGTCCGCTAGGGGGCGCCTGGAAAGATCAACAGTTCCCACTTTTTATTTTGGGACCCCCTGTATATCTCAGAAACTAATGGAGCTAGGAAGTTGAAATTTGGTGTGCTTGTAGGCCTTTACGAGTACTAGGGCCAGTAAGGGCGTCTGGGGAGATCAGCAGCTCCAATTTTTATTTGGAATTCCCGCCATATCTCCGAAACTAATGGAGCTAGGAAGCTGAAATTTGTACTCTGGTAGGCATTTGGATTCCGGTCCACCATTCCGGGGGTCCACTATTCTGGATGTCCGCTATTCCGGAGGTCAGCAATAAATGACGATCTGGCACTAACCCTTACTACTGAACTGGTAGACCCCTCCCCCGCATCCCACCACCTTACTGCTAGGCCTGTAACTGGCACTAACCCTTACTACTGAACCCTTATATAAATTTTTTTGCCTCACTGTCCGGAATAGCGGACCCCCGTAATAGCGGACCTCCGGAATGGGGGGCCGGTACCAGGCATTTGCAGGTACTATGTCTGGATATTTCTCGCTAGGCGGCGTCTGAGAAGATCAGCAGCCCCCTCTTCTTCTTATGGCACCCCCTCCGTATCTCCGATAGTAATCGAGTTTGGAAATGAAAATTTGGCAAACTCGTAGGCATTTACGAGTACTAGGGCTCTATATAAAATATGTCCGCTAGGGGGCGTTTGAGGAGATCAGCAGCTCCCAATTTTTATTTTGGAACCCCCACCGTATCTTTGAAACTAATGCAGCTAGGAAGCAGCAGCAGCGATTACACAGTGCTGTAGTCTTTGAATGCATGTGTTCGCATGAATGGTGGACATTTTGAACATAAATTTTGAGACTCTGACTTTCTGCTGTGTTTTGTTTGTTTCACCGATTCCTGTTCTGGTTCCCGTAAATGTGATCGATATAAACATGTGCAAAGTGCTAATGTGACTGCCACCGCCGACGTCTCGGGGTGCTCTGTCTGAGAATGCGGCACTTGCGATGCCCGGGCTATAGCTCACATCTCGGCTCAGGCCGTATGGCAGAGGTCATCAGATTAGCATTATATGCAGAAGTACTAGGTCCTTGAAATGGCGACTACGCAGATGGGAAACTCCTATCGACAGACACTGGACTAGCCGATCTACTCCCACTAGGTGTACTAAACACTTCAGCTCTGTCGACTATTTCTTCATACGGCTCTATTTCTACACGTCTATCATCCATAGTGACAAATAAGACAAGGCTAAGTATGACAGTTTCTATCGTTTATTAGCAAACTCAATCACAGCATTTGAAATTTGGTACACTTGTAGGCATTTACGAGTACTAGGGTTCCATATAGAAATTTGTCCTCTGTGTCTGGGGAGATCAGGAGCCCCACATTTTATTTTGGTACCCCTTTATATCGCCGAAACTAATCAACCTAGGAAACAGAAATTTGGTGTGCTGTTTGGCATTTACATTTGCAAGGGCTACATGTATAAATTTTTCTGCTAGGGGCATCTACAGTATAAGCAATCCCCACTTTTTAATTTTTAAACAACCATATCTCTGAAGCTAATCGAGCTCTAGGAATTGAAATTTGGTACGCTGGTGGATGTGTAGGCTATAGGTAGTAAAACTACGATAGCAACGACCGACCAGCTCACGATAGCGAATTACTAATTATGTAACAGTGACGGAATTGGCGGGAATACGTGGTCAACTTGCTCTAAAAATGGTAATAAACAGCAAAAATTAATGTTAAAAACTTCCATGGAAGTTTAACTACAGTTGTAAGAGCTCAGAATGACACCTCTAAAACAGCAAATATCACTTTTTCGATACTCCACGTAGAACGTTATACTCGTCCTTACCAGCGAAGTCATGCTGCCAAGTGGCGTGATGAAACTGTCTTAAGTGTGTGAGCATGTGCTGTGCGCATCTCGTTTGTAATAATCCATCTCAACACACAGGGTTTCGGTTAATTGTAGCAGTTTACAGGAACACAGTACAGTAAGCAACTGCAAGTGCCACCCAACCACTTTCGCTAAAATGCTCGTTTATTCGCATTATACAATGTAAATGAAAGGAGAACATTTGCGTGAAAGCAATCCGTCTGTTTGATGCAGATGATTAGACAGCGGCTGCAAATTTCAACATGGCTTTAGGATTTTACTCTTCATTTTTGCATGATTTTGCTGGTAAGGGCGTGTATAATGTTCTACGTGGAGTATCGAAAAAGTGATATTTGCTGTTTTAGAGGTGTCATTCTGAGCCCTTACAACTGTAGTTAAACTTCCATGGAACTTTTTAACATTCCTGAAAGAGTCCAAGAAAGTCAATACGATATAGGCTGAAAGCTGCTACGCAGACTTTCAGTATGTATTACTGAGATAAAATTGACAGAATATTGTCAATATTATGTATTCCAAATATTTTTAGTGCAAAAATAACAAATGTACTACACTTGTAAATGCTGTTACTGGTGCCCTAGCTGCGTTAGGTTTCCACTCCTGCAGAGACTTCATATTAACATTACACACACAAATACCTCTCAGAGATAGCTGGAGTAATATTTTTACATCCAGATGCCCTTACTGACTGACGCCATATCAACAGTGTCAGAGTACGTAAGTCTGTAATTTCTAACAAGCAAGAAAATACACCGTCACTCAGAAGAGCTTCTTTAATGAACTAATGAATTATGACGCATTTCTAGAATATAGTCATAGACAGCAAGGTAAGAGCAGCAACGCAATGTCAGAGAAGATGTAAATTAAAATGAAACCTGTTAAAAAACGTGTCAAAATTCCATGCAACCAGCTAGTCAAAAACTTTTCACAAGACTTCAACTTGCAGACAAGTTGAAAACGTTTCCAACTTGTCAGCCAGTCACTATATCCATATACACAACTTTTAACTTTTGAAACCATCTCGCCATGTTGCCAGTGTTTCAAAAGTTGTCAGCACTCATGGCTGCGATAATGTTGTCATCTTTACTGCAAGTTGTAAACTTATATAAACTAAAACAACAGGTTTCCAACTTGTTGGAAATGTTTCCAAACTTGTCAGAAACACTTCCAACTTGTCTGATGGCAACTTAAAAACCTTTCCAACTTGTAGGCTGACACAACTTACTGTAAGTTGAAAATGTTTCGAAAAAGTTTCAGACTAACTGGTCCAGTGGAATTTGACTTCCCCAGAAAACGTTTAAATGTGCATACACAGTATCTGATTGCACCTACCTGCTCATCAACAGTCACCTCACAAGTGAAGTTCTTTAAATGTGGTGGACCATATTCCCCAATAACATGATAATTTAATCCTGCCTTATACTGATTAAGCACTGATATTGGATTCTGATGTTGGTTTTCCATAGATGAAGATGCCGATACGGTAGACGTCGGCGTATGAGGCTGAGCAGGCATCACCGCCGATGCCATCCGCATTCTCTTCACATCCATGCTCCCAGCGGCCGGCATCAGACGTTTTACAGCTGGAAAACGTGCTGGTGCCGGCCGAACTGTTAAATACCACAAAAACACAAGCGGTTAGTACATATGCCATGCTTGTATCATAACTGGCAGCTGTGCAATTAGTATCATAAAAAAACCACCAGCCATTTACGCTGTTACATTCCTGCTACCACAGTATGCTGTCTATCCACTAATAACACATGTAAATATAAAACACAACAGTTTCATAGCAGAATTAATTTAATTCTGTTATATATAAAATCCTGTATTGATAAGCTAGTATGTAAATTCAGCTACTGATAATAATAATTTGTCTCAATTCTCCAGGGGTGGTTCGATAGACAAAGGACAGAAAACTAAAACATAATGGGTAACAAGGCGAAAACGATGGTGACATCTGCAGCCGCAGAGGACGACAGGACACGAGTGATCCGAAGCTGACCGCGTCAGAAGAAGTCGACTTGACCGGCAGCCGAGCGGAGGTCGACGTCGGTGACAGGTGTGTCCCAAGGCCGTCATGCTAGCTGATATCGAGTGGTACGTCGTTCATGTACTATCCCAAGAACGTGTTTCACAGACAGTCGACATCGTTGAAGGTCGTGCTCACAGTGGTGACTAGCGACCGCGATACACTCAGCGACGATCAATGGTGAGCATAACGGATATCTGCGTCGATCGTGAACGGTGTCCGAAAACGTTATCAAAACTTGACTGTCCAGATTCACGACTTGCAGTCTATCTAGTCACTTCACCCGAGCCCAAACAGACATATGCCAACTCACTCAAGTCGAGACGTTGACAGGTGCCGATTCCACACACCGCCCCGCTGCATTCCAACCCACAGCGAAACGACAGTATCGGAACCACAACAGTATGACTCAAGGTCGATGGAATGTCCTGTGAGACCGACCTGACTCCACCTGCTGCTGCTGCTGGACCACATGGTGACGATTTGATGAATGGCAGTACGCGCTGACAACGGAGTAACTAAAGGGAATAAGTGAGACGTGATAATAAGTTACACAAACGTACACAGACAGCTGACAACAATCAAAGGTGATTGCTGAGGTTGGGGAAAAAGTGCACCCTATTGGCGCTTGTTAATTATTACAGTCAGATCTCCATGCGGTATATAGAACTCAGTTAATTCGAAAGCTCATTTACAGAGAAGATCATCTGGTGCTGCAAGCACCAGAGCCAGTCTGAGATCAGCTGAGTCGATGACCGTCGCAGTGCCATGCACGCTGTCGTCATTTGGAGACCGCTCTTTCGCGACGGCTCGCCCGCATGCCTGGAACAAGCTACCGTCACACCTGCATCTGATGCAGTCTGCTGACACTTTTAGACGTCATATTAAAACATTTTTTTATTTCACCAGGCTTTTTTATCATGACATTGTTAGGCGCACTTCTTGTGCTCCTGCACTTACGTCGCCGTAATCTTGACTTTTTAGAATAGAATAGAATAGAACAGAAGAAAAGTCAAAAGTCACCGCAACTGAGTTGAACTGACAATGATTAAGTATAGCATAAGTTCTTTCGAACACAGCTGTACTGAAACCTCGGTTATAGCAAAGAGGCCATACAGTCCGTGTCAGTTGAAGCAGCATTATTTATATCGAACTTCACTCTCGATCGTCAGTGTTTAGATGTGTGAGTTTTGCCACAGCCACAGCTACTTTATGCTGATGATACGCTTTTTCTCATCACAAAATGACACTAACTTGCCTATAGCAATATCAGCTTGTTAGGCATTTTGGGCGGTGTTTCTAGTCACCGTCTTTTCTTGAGGTGAGTTTCACCCTCAAAGTGGCAAGTTGGCAATGTGGCGTATAGGCCATAGACAGTTTAAAATCACCGATCCTCCATCCGACCACCAATTATCTGTGCTTACTCACTTGCGCCACCTACTGAGTAGATGCGAAATACATTTAGACTGGGTCAGTGATTATAAACGTGATAGGTGATCCTAATATGGAAAGTAGTAAACACGCAACAGTGCACAACGGCACCGTAGTGTGTCGTCGTGCACCGGTTAATTGTCATTTATTGGGGTTTGGTAATTTGCGAACTGCGAAATGGCAAACTGGTGAATGTGAACGAACATGCGAAGTGCGAACTCGACCTGTGATTGGGCATGACATCATGTGCGTGTGACATTAGGTTCACAAATTACCACACAGGGTTCATGGTTCGCACAATGGTAATCAGGCATATGGATTTTTGTCATGGTCTTGTCTGAATGTGTCTTGTGTGTGTACTCTTGCAATCCGTTTCACATAAGTAAAACAACTCACAAAATGTCGGCATATTTTAAAGCGATTTGATGTGAGTACCGGTAGTTAAGTGTTTGAGCTACCATCCAATCCATTGCCTTTGTTCTTCACCGAGTAGAAAAGCTGACCCACTCATTTGGCAATTACCAGTGCAGCGTGGCGTCGTTGACAACTCGTTGTCATCTCTGAAGGTCCCAAGTGACATCCAGAGTCGCCTTAACCAACTGTGGGCAGAGTCCAAACTTGGTCTTATGCAGGTACTCACTCTGTGATGTCGTTGTAAATGTGGATGTAAATGTAAATGTGGATTTATATAGCGCATAATTATGAAAATCTCTAATGCCTACTGCCATTGCTGGACGGGTAAGCCGCCGGCTTAATGATTTTTCGGCCGGCTTATGAAAATTGCGGCTTAAATCCGGCTAAGCCGGATTTTTTCGGCCGGCTGCGGCTTAGCACAATTGCGGCCGGCTAGCC
>Ga0209149_1000318_pt1 | contig 19614 bp, 4 predicted proteins | sample WorMetTyACAVOLI2_FD_187423 | JGI IMG/M metagenome (GOLD analysis project Ga0209149, IMG submission 187423) | Marine gutless worms symbiont microbial communities from Max Planck institute for Marine Microbiology, Germany - Olavius algarvensis... ... | reverse complement strand
TGTTTGGTCCACGATCTTTCCACTTGTACCATCTACAATGCCCAACCTCAGACCTTCAGACAGACTCACACTTTGTCCAGTTGATGGAATAACTACATTGCTTGCTTCGGCGTCGATAACTCCAGCTTTCACTGCTTCAGCTAAAGTCATCTGTCGACCAGTTGACGGATCTCTCACAAGTCCAGTGGAGCTATCCAACAAACCAGTTCTCAATGCATTATCTAACGTTATCTTTGCCTGTATTTTTGTCATATCTTCACCAAATTTAACTGATTTATCAGTTTCATCCAGTCCCGCTGTTCTTTGGATTGTTTTGTCAATGCTTTTTCCATTTTTGAATCCCTCCAAGTGGGTGGCATCAAAAATTTCAGGTATTTGACCTTTGGCATTCTGTTGCCATTCTGCACATGCAGGTCCTCTTTGGTCAAGAATAACTCCAGAACGCACAGCTTGTGTCAGTCCCACCTGTGCTCCTGTGTTCGTGTTAACAACATTTCCTGTGACAATGTCAACTATGCCACGAGACAATGCTTCATCAAGACTGACTTGCAACCCTGTGTTTGTGTCATGCACGAAACTGCTCATTGCATCAATCACACCAGCATCAATCGCTTTGCATAGCGTCATTTCCTCACTTGTGTCTGGATTCACAAACTTATTGGTGTCATTGTTAAACAATCCTGCAGCAACAGCCTCTTGGACACTCAGTCCCAATCCACGTTGCAATGCGGCAAACAAGGAAGTCCGACTTCCTGTTACAGGATTTACCATCTCGGCTGTCATTGTATCCACCATATGTGCCTCAATTGCTGCTTCAAGGCTGATCAGACCACCAGTCCGGTAATCTTTAACCATTGCACCTGCACCATTGATGACCCCAGAATCAAGTGCCTGTGCTAGTGTTAGCCATTCACCAGTGACTGGATGTCGCACACGTCCCATCTCTACATTTAGCAACCCTTGCACGGCTGCCTGTTTCAACGTCAAACCCCTGACTGCAAGCTGACATTGTGGCTGAACTTCTCTACACAGATCAGCTAAACTATACTGTTTACCAGTCAAAGGACTGGTGATCAGCTGCTGCCATGTGTCTGCCAATCCACTACGAATAGCATAATGGACAGTGAAACCTTCACACGTTGCAGGCAGTATAATTAGCAGTTTCTTGCCATTGACCAGACCACATTCCAGAGACTGTTGTAAGTTCATCAATTTGGTCTGTGGGTGAATAAACATGCATGAGGTGACATCAAACAGGCCTTGGTCCACAAGCTCCTGCATTGTTGTTTGACCTTCTGTTATGTCAAATACAACGCCTTTATCAACGGCATTCACCAGCCCAAGCCACCTTCCTGTAGCTGCCGGATAATAGACAGATGCAGTGCTCAGGTCTACAAGGCCGTTTTTACATGCAGTATGGAAGTCGAATACCTGCCCAGTGACCAAACTACGTACAGCAACATTAGAGAAGTCAACAATACCACGTGAAACAGCATCAGACAAGCTGAGACTAATGTCAGTGTTGGGACTGAGGAGTGAGCCAGTGTCCCTGTCAAACAGATTACTGTTAATAAGATCATACAAAGTCATGCCACGCACTGCACGCCACACATCATGCCTCACAACACTCTCATTACTCACCGAATGCAACGTCACGTCACTGTCAGTGCAGCCTTCCAATGCAGCCGGTCCAGCAATTCCATGTGCTGAGGAAATTGTGTCCATCTGTTGTTCTTCATTTTTCTCTTCCGATATCACAGCTTTACTTCCATGCAAAGTTTCAGCCGCTGCAGTTGGTGGTGTGTCTTTCATCCGTTTTCCACTGACGAACTCATGTTCACATTCAGCTGATGCAAGTCGTACATCAGACAACGCATCAACTAGCAATGCTGTATGTCTGCGTGTCGGCTCCGTGATGTTCACAAATTTATCATCAATGAGATTCTCGTCAATTGCTGCAGCCAGTGTGCTCAGCTCACCAGAGCCAGGCAGAATCAGTCGGCATTTGTCAGCATCAATCAGACCACCACTGACTGCTGCCTCAAAGTTCATTCTTGTTCCTGTGACAGGGTGAGAGAAATTCCCAGTTCTTCTATCAAACAGACCCTTAGCATTTGCCTCTGTGAAGCTCATCATTGGAGGAACATATGTATCCAACACAAGACCTTTGTTCGTTGCATCAACAAATGACATCCTCTGTCCAGTGTGTACGTTGATTAACTCTCCAGTATTGACATCCACCATGCCAGCAGCAATTGCTTCATTCAAAGTCAACATTTTACTGCCATCTGGACTCGTCAGCAGCGTCTGGCTAGGATCAAGCAAGCCACATTGGATAGCTTCCATCATCTTCATTTGATTCCCAGTCACAGGATCGACAAAAATTCCAGTTCCAACATCAAATACTCTTCGATCAACAGCCTCATCTATGCTCAGTTTTGTCAGCTTCACCTCAATCAGATAATTCTTGGTGATTGCCTCTCCAAGAGTCAGAGGTTCTCCTGAACCTGGTTCCTCAAAACGACCTGTCACAGTGTTAATCAGGTTTTGACTGATTGCCTCATCTGTCGACATTTCTTGATCATTAGGGCCACATACTCTTGTCTTTTTAGTGTCAATCAACCCAGTCTCTATGCCTTCCTGGACTGTCAGCTCAATGCCAGAAAATGGATGTGTCAGTCTCCCAGCATCTGGATCATAGACGCCTTGCTGAACGGCATCAATCAAGCTAAGTCCTTGATCAGTCAGAGCTGTTATGACCAGTCCTTCACAGACTGCTTCTTTCAGCGTCAGTGTCTCTCCGTCATGATTCAGCACGTCACCTGTGCTTGGGTCAACTAATTCACTCTCCACGGATTCCTCAAAGCTCATCAACAGTCCAGCCACTGGGTGCTTGAACTTCACCGAATCCTTGTCTATGAGACATGTATCGAAAGCCGCTTGAACAGTCAGTAACTCGTGTGTCTCTGGATTCTCAACCTTGCCAGTGTCTTCAATAAACAGTCCCATCTGCAGCACCTCTTGCAGAGGCATGTTCAGCTTCTTTTTGTCACCATCACCTTTTCTGTGTACTGCTTCACCCACTGTCAAGCCAGACTTGTGATCCATATCTTGGCCAGCTGTGTCAACTTTGTCATCCTTGCCAACAAATGCAGCAGCAGCATCTGTGTATGTCAACATCTTGGCAGTCACTGTACTCATTCCTGTTCCATCTGGTTTCACACTCAACTGGTCCTTATCTTCATCATCGTCAATCACAACCTTGCAACCCTTCTCCACTGCTTCTTGCAAACTCAAACTGGTCCTGCCAGCGTCCTGCCTCGACTTCAGTTGTGCTTCATTCAACATTTCAGCAATAGTGATCCTTCTGCCAGTAGCCGAGTCAGTCATAACAGAGTTACCATCAAGCAATCCTGCAGCTACTGCAGCTTCCAATGTCAGTTCTTCTCTGGTATGTGGATCAATAAACACATTTGATGACTGAATGAACAGTCCTAGTGAGACAGCTTCATCTACTGACATCAGCTTACCAGCAGCAGATGGCATTAACTTCGCAGCAGTAATTGCTTCCTTCAGCATCATGACATCACCTGTGTGCACATTAGTCACACATGCACTTTCTGGATCAAGAACTCCACAGGACACGGCACGAGCAACTGACATGGCTCGACCTGTTGCGGGGTCAATGAAACAAGAGTCACTGTCAATCAGGCCATTTTCAACGGCAGCAGCCAGTGAAAAGAACTTACGGCAAGATGGGTCAAGGAACTTAGCGGTCGTCTCATTCAGCAATCCAATGTCGACGGCAGTCACAATGGATAGTGGTTTGCCAAGGACAATATTTCGGTCAAGAGCATCAGCCAATGAAATCACCTCTCGAGATGAGTTGTCTCTCACACGTCCAGATTCTGCATCAATCACGCCTACATTGATAGCATCGTGTATACCAAGCACTTCACTGCTTCCAATCTCGTGAACTACTATTGACTGTGGATCAAGCAACGCTCGAGCAACAGCTTCATCCAAAGATACAAGCTCTCCTGATGAAGGGTCAAAGAATTCACTGGTTTCCGCTTTAAAAAGTCCTTCGTCAATGAGCTGCAGAAGGGTAAGAGGAGCAGAGAGTGGTGGATTCTCAAACATCAGTCCACTTGACACTGCATCTTCAAGTGGAATGTCTCGACCCTGAGAGTCTCGCACCATTCCAGTACTGACATCAATCAAACCCATCTTGACCAAAACTTCAAATGCAACTTTCTGTCCAGTATGTGGATCTCGGACCATCGCTCGTGAGGCATCTATTAGTCCAATGACAACCGCTTCTTCCACTGACATCTGTCGACCAGATAATGGATGAATCACTACGTTTGTCTTGGGGTCATAAATTCCGTCTCGAATTGCATCAGTCATTGAGTAGGCTTTCGAGCCTTCCTCAAAGTTTTCAGCTGTTTCACTTTGGTCAGCAGCATGTTTCGGTTCATTTATGTTACTTCCATCCAGACGTATATGTTTATCAGCAACTGATGGTCCCTGATGGCCAGCGGGTGGCTTCGCTACTGATGAACATACAGTCGTCAATCCAAGAACAGCTTTGTTGACGGAATCGACCAAGTTCACTGTTTCTTTAGTATATGTATCATGCAGTTTGCCTGTGTCAGGGTCCAGAATGCCACGTTCAAATGCTTCAGCTAAAGTGATATTACCACCCGTTGCTGGGTCAAGTAGGCATACTGACTGCCTGTCAAGAAGCTTGCTCTCAATAGCTTCAAGCAGACTGACCTTCTGCCCAGTGTTTGGGTCAATAATTGTTCCAGTAGATGGATCATATCGTCCATCAGCTGCCAGTTCACTCAATGTCGGAATTCTATCATCCTCACGTATAAAACCCTCACGTATGGCATCTGTGAAAGTAAGCTGGTGGCTGGCTTTTGTGTCAACAAATGTCGTAAAATCAGCATCAACAATATGTCTGCGTACTGACTCCTGCAGAGATATGATCTCATCTCTTGCTGTATCTGTCACCACCATTTTGCCAGTAGAAAGAAGATTTTGGTCAATAGCTTCTCGGAGTGGCATTTTCTTTCCAGTATGTGTATCTTCAAAAAGTCCAGACGTAGAATCTGCGAGCCCACTGGTAACTGCTTCTAGCAGTGTCATCGAACTAGCGGTAGCCAGCTTTGGTTGCTCTCTGTCAAGCTGGTTCTTGTCCTTCAGTAAATCACTGAGCTCAACTATCTGTAGTGCTACTTCATCGTCTTCTTCGAGTTCCATCTTTACTGACTGCCTGTCATCCCGTCCAGACACTGGCAGCACTGTCTCCATTATTCTTTGACCAACAGCAGGTCTGCCATCACCAGTCGCGTTCTGCAACACACTCAGCATTAAATCATCGGTTAGTCCAACACAATGCAAAGCAGTAATCGCATGCACAGCATCATCAGAAACAGGTAACAACTGAGAAGAAGGATAGTAACTCACCTGGGCAACGTTGACGACTGCTGAAGATGCTGTGGACTCTGATGTTCTGTGTACTGCAGAAGATGTATGCCACGAGGTTGTCATTGATCCATTGACTCCGCCAGCCGTGAGCTCAGACAGACCTTCAGACGAAGCAGAACGTCCAGTTGGTGTGACCATCTGCTGCCCAGTCATTAACTCACTTTTCATGCCAAGCAGACTGACCTTCGCTGTCTTTTCCGTCGTCATCTTCCGCCTAAACTCAATGTCCCCAGCATCACGACCATCAGGAATGACTGATCCTGGCTGCACAGCTTCTGACATGCTAATACTTTCCCGAGTGTCAAATCTTACCATTTTGTCACTTCCACCATCGACGATGCCCATCATTAGACCTTCAGCCAGGGTGACTGAGCGTCCAGTAGATGGGTCAACAACTGTGCTTGCTCGTCCATCAATGATTCCTCTAGCCACTGCTTCACCAATCGTAATTTTCTGTCCAGTCGATGGATCTGTCACCAGCCCAGTCTTTGTATCCATTAGCCCAGTACTGAGTGCTTCATTCAATGTCAACGGCTCTTGTTTCTGTGAGGTAATTACTCCAGAACGGACTCCTTCTCCAATAGTGATTTCTCTTCCGGTGGAGTCAAGTATCTTTCCAGTCTTCGTGTTAACAATACCCATCTTTAGACCTTCAGCCAGGGTGACTGAGCGTCCAGTAGATGGGTCAACAACTGTGCTTGCTCGTCCATCAATGATTCCTCTAGCCACTGCTTCACCAATCGTAATTTTCTGTCCAGTCGATGGATCTGTCACCAGCCCAGTCTTTGTATCCATCTGCCCAGTACCGAGTGCTTCACTCAATGTTAATGGCTCTTGATTTCTCTTGCTAATTTTCTGTGAATTAACTACTCTGGGATGGGCTTGTTCAGTCTCATCACTCTCAGCTGTTTGCATGCCATTAATGTCCATATCATCATCCTCTTTCCAATCAGCAGATTCCTTCATCTTTGCTATCAAATTATCCAACTCCTCAACTTCTGCAATGTTACGCTGTTCATGTGTAACACCATTTGCTACTACAGCAGGCCTTGAAACAGTTGTTGTCAAACCTTCACCAGAGACAGCATGTCGCGGTAGAGATGCGATATCAACAACAGTCTTTGTCTCTACTTTTCTTGTCAATGTATCTGTCGTCTCCATGTGCCTGCTATCAGTTATATTCGTGTCACTCAAACTGCCAGTGCTGTTCCTATGACCAGATGCCATTTCCATGGCAAACTGCATTGGCCGAGAATCACGGTGGAATGCATTACCATGTGTTGTAACAGCTGCGGTGCTGTCACCACATGCATTGGTCGTCTCCATGACTGACAGCTGCATCCACAACACAAACAGCAATATTGCAACTGTGAACAAAACTACTACCTGAGGCGGCTATGTTTTATCAGCACATAGAAAGATTCAAAAACAAAAATGTCTATGATTATATGCCAATTGTTTTGTATAGCTTTCATAGTGTTTCAAAGCATTACTGTCACATATCATTGTAGACTGAAAGCCTATATTGTAATGACTTTTTGGGCCAAAAAATCAATCTTTCTAAAATAAGTCTGGCAAAACGCAGCCGATCCGGACCAAATTCGGTATATGTGGACATGTCAAGGGGTGACGACGTTCAGGTAATTTTGGGCGCGATCGGCCCATTTTGGGGAAAATAGGGGCTGGGACAAGTCCCGCAGAGCGCAAGTTTTTTTTGTGTGGTAAACCAGACGACCTTTCAGCAACTTTGCAACGGCTATTCCACTAAATTTGGTCACGAAAAGTATTTCGGTGTCCCGACGCGGAATCCGGAAAGACATTTTCGAAAATTTTCACTTTAGGGGTCATTTGCCCCCAAAATCTGCAATCAAAAATCGTCAAACAGGAACCTCACTCAGAGCAAGCTACAGGTCACTGGATGCACTGCAGAGAGATACTGTTTACTCCACGTTGTAGTCCAAGGGCCATCGAGTTACTGAGATCGGTCAACTTTTCTCTAAGACGTACGGTTGCAGAGCTATGGGGCGTCAAAGTTGCCAAATTTTTGGATTTTGGCCTATTTTCCCCATACGTACCTTAAAACATACTTTCTGGTGACCAGCCTACAGCCCAGGAGTTTCATCACAGAATGACTCCGATTTTTCCATGTGACAGTCGAAGGTACAAAGGGGTGCCTTCCGGCACCGGAGTTCCTGCGACTTCTGGTAGGGGAGCTGGGGACCCCCAAAGTTGCCCAAATTTTCGCCTATGGCAAATGGCTATATCCATAAAGAATGCAACTGCAGGCGATTCAGATCTGGACCAAAGATATCTGAGAACGCGCAATTCTAATGACGGATGTACTGTCCCACCAAATATCTTCGCCTCTACCCCCAAAATCATCCCAAAACCCCATTTTGGGGGACCTTTCAATGCGAAACCTATTATACAGATAGCTGTCCGTAAGTCACACGTTAATGGAGCTACACACATTTGTATGCGTGGAGTGCAGCACACATGCTAGCTATAAGCGGCATGTCTGTCTGTCTGTCCATCTGTCACACACTGGTACTGAGTGGAGGACAACTGACTGTAGGACCATGCGCTTTTCACTGTTAAGTAGCACAGAGACTCAAGTTTTTTGAGACACAATTTCATATGGTAGTTCACTTTACACGAACCAAGGCCTATCCTTTCCAAAAGTACGTAAAAATTTATCAACAACATACTGAGACAAATACATAACCTCCTTCATGAAGGAATAAACTAACAGCAAGTACCTGATGTCCTGAGACTGGATCCCAGTTAATATCAGTTGCGTTCACAGTCGTATATGCTCCATCTGGGAGGTAATCATAATCAGCTTCCGCAACCACAAAACCGCTGATCAGTTTCCTTTCAATTGCTTCACGAATTGGTATTTTTTCTCCAGTGCCTGGATCAATATACACCCCCTGCAGCTTGTTAATAAGTCCTCTTCTCTCTGCTTCAACCGGATCAAATTCTTTGCCAGTTCTCGGATCTTTGACAGCAGTCAGCATGTACACCTGTTTTGCAAAGTCGTCACCAATCTCCACCTGTGCTCTCTTTGTGACCTGTGCATCGACAGACTCTGTGATGACAAGTCCAAGACGGATTGCTTCATCAATTGGAATCATTTCATCTGTCCTCATGTTCCAGTACATGCCACTTGCTTTGTCAACTATTTTATGCCGAACAGCATCTGCTAGTGGTATTTCCTCTCTAGTCTGTGAATCAATTACGGACTTTATCCGATATGACTGAGTAGTATGCACAGCTGCTGTTGGTCCAGGGCCACTAGGGTCATAATCAACAATGACATATCCACGACTGACTGCTTCCTCAACAGACATCACTTCGTTATTGTACAGATCAACAAACTGACATAATGCAGCATCCAGCAGATGTCGATCAACTGCCTCCGCAACCGACAGTTGTGCATTGCTGCCAGGATCAATAACTGCCACGATATTAAATGACCGTCTTGCTAATGACTGTGTTGCTGACTGGACAGGTGATGACATTTGTGGGACGGTCTCTGCAGCTTCAATGAGTCCAGCTTTATATGCATCATACAGCAACATTGTGTTACCGTTTCTGCTGTCAATGTATAGTCCTTTCACAGTGTCCAGTATGCCACGTTTCATTGCTTCCTCAAGACCAACAATTTCACCTGTGGACAAGTCTTTCACACGTTTGATGGTGAACACCATCCTACTGTGTTCAACCTTTGATGTTGTGGTTGTCTTCATTGCCACGTCCAGTATTTCGGCACCTTCCAGAGGCTCGGCACGAATCAGTCCTCGTTCCAGGGCTTCAGCCAGTGTTATAGCTTCTTCTGTCATTGGATAAATGTAGATTCCACGAGCCATGTCCAGCAGGCCACAGTCCACAGCCTGTCTGGGTGAGATGAGTTTACCACTCACTGGGTCAAGAACTGCTCCGATACCATATGTTTGTTGGGCAACCATCTCATCTGCCTGTTCATCACTGTCAGCCACTACAAGATTGAGAGCAATGGCACGCTCTAACGACAGTCTCTCGCCAGTATTCACATCTATGAACTCACCTGTAGCTGCATCAAATATACCAGCATCAACAGCTTCCTTCACTGACAGCTGTAATCCTGTCAGAGGGTCAACTACACGTCGAACACTGATTGCCAGTGGCAGTTCGTCATCGCTGACGACTGCCGATGTAGCACCACAGGAAGATCTGACATCGGCCATTCTCCACTCATCTCCCATCCTTGTTACTTCCTCCTTCCTCCTCTCCACATCAAGCAGTCTGCCTTGAATGAGATTGTCCCTCACTGCATCAATGAGTGGTATATGGATGCCGCGTCGTCGGTCAACATATTCCCCATGTGCAGGGACGACAATGTCAGTGTCGACAGCGTCGTCCAGTGTAAGCCACCTGTCAGTCATCGTGTCATGGACAGAGTCGACACGCAGTCGGAACGTCTCACTGACGCGTGTTACGCGATCAACTCCTTCTCGGCTTACAAGAACTTCAACGATGAGATTGCGTCCGACTGACTCGCCGAGATGTAGCGCTTCACCTGACACTGGTTCTTTCATCACGCCAGTCTCATCAACCAGACGACGGTCAAGAGCAACACTCAGGTCTGGCATGGCTCTGCTTGTCTCATCAAGCACCTACATGTACACAACCAGCACACCAGCTCTCAGACAACTGACACTTCACGTCAACAACATAAACCTAAGCTTAACAGACAATAAACATTCTAAATCCAGCCTGTCATTAGCCAATCTATGGCAGACCACTGTCAAGATTTTAGTCTAAGCTTAAGACGTACTTTTTCCACAAGGCCTTTGACTAACACTCACCACTGACCTGCCGCCAGCGCCTCTGAAGCTACGGCCTTACGGTGCTATACAAATCTGATTATTATTATTATTATCATTATCATTCATGTACCTAAGTATCAGAAACTAAAAGGCCAATAATGGCTAAAGAGAGTGGCACAACTTCACTGGTAGTTAAGATTAAAACAATTAACTGAGCTCGTAACACAACAACAAGATACACGAGGTTAAAAATCACTGTTTTGAAACATTCGTTATAAGTGTTGCCAGGCACAGCAAACCTTGCCCTGTGCAACATTGCAGGTGCTGCCACCTAGGTTACGGCATCACCCCAAAGCCATTGCTGATCTATCCTGAAAGTATCATAATCACAGCTACAACCAGTCTCCCATACTGTTGCTATGGTAACAAACATCATAACACTGCAACACAGAAAGAATCATCGTAGCACATGTGACCTCATCACCCATCGCTGGGGCAACGTAAACTATCTATGCACAATCTGTCACTGTGTAACAATCAATCTATCAACTTTTTGGTAAAGTATCAAAGTACAGTATCAGCTAACAGACACAAACCTTAGCAGATCTCGGTTCAATAAATCCCTCGTAAACTGCGTCAGCAAAAGTCATCTGTTGCCGGGTGTTTGGATCAGTGAACCGCCCGGTTTCTACATCTAGCAACTTCTCTGAAATGGCATCCATCAGACACATGCCATGTGAAACATCGTCAACTGATGACGCTGTCTCAGTGGTTAGTGTGAATTTTATAATTCCATCATCACACATCTCTCCAACTGTCCTACGCTCATCCACACGAGGGACAATTCTCTCCTGTTTCTCCTCTGTGATTCTCACTTGGATTCCGCTCTCTGGAACGATCACATAGCCGTTGCGGATAGCAGCATCAAGAGGCATCAGCACCTCAGTGAGTGGCTCAGTAAACGTATTATTGCGAATGTCTATCAGACCGCGCCGAAAGGCTTCCTCAAAGTCAATCCCGACTACATCCATGTCACCCTCTCTCAGTGGCACTGAAACATATCCTCTCACAATGGCTTCGGATAATGACATCTCCTCCCCAGTCAAGGGATGTCGAAAATATCCGGTGTCAGTGTCAATTAAGCCACGTTCTACAGCTTCATACAGTGAAATGGCTGTAAAATACGAGCCATCTTCAGTTCTGTCTTGCTGTTCGTCAGCGCCTCGTCTGATCGTCGTCGTCGTACTTCTGCTGATGTCTATCACTGCTCCACCTGATGTGTCCTTGCTGACGTCAGATCGAGACAATCCATGCTCTGGTATGTAGCCCTGGAGAGCCATCTCAGTCAAAGTCAATGTCTTTCCAGTTGCTCTGTTCTCCACATCTCCACTGTGGAAGTCCATCAAACCAGTCTTCTCAGCCTCGGTCAGTGTGATCACATGCTGTGATGCAGGATCTATAATAAGTGAACAGTCTGGGTCAAGAAAGCCGACGTCGACTGCCTCTTCAACTGTCATACGCTGGTTTGTTGCTGGGTTTCGTACGCGTCCCAGCGGCACAAGCAGCAAGCCAGTAGTCAGAGCATCGTTCAGAGTGATAACATCAGGAGCCATCAGTCCACCATGCCGAAGTCTGTTGTCAATGATGCTCTTTATATGAGAGTCAATCAGACCACGTCTCATCGCTTCCTCTGCAGTCAGCATTTCGCCTGTCCGAGTGTTCTTTATCATACCGGTATTCCAGTCTATTTCAACTAGACCAAGCTGCAATGCCTTACTAGCTGGCACTGCCTTGCCTGTTCTACTGTCAATCATTTGCCCATCATCAGCAACAGTCTGTTTTGTGGTTGCAGTGACTTCGGTCGTTGAACTGGGAACTTGTGGCAGTCGTCGACGTCCAGGCTTGCCAAAGTCAACATCCATCGGAGTAGCCTGTCCGGCCATGGATGCCGTTGATGTAGTAGTGACTGTTTCCAGTCCCACTGCAGGAATCTTTCCATCCACAGCTGAAGGAGCTGTAGTTGTGACCATGTCCACCTGCATCGCTGGAGTCATTCTGCTTGATGCAGCAACGACTGTTTCTGACGATATTACAGCAGATCTCAAGTCTCCCTTCTCTGGTGTGGCACTTACTTTTGACAGAGTTCGTTTCTGAGGTTCTCCCATCTGTGGCGTGGGGCTGGGTTTTGAAACAGTTTGTTTTGAAAGTTCAGGTCGCTGGAATGTTGTGCCAGGAGCATCGGAGTCGGTCAATTGTGGCAAGTGTTTAGGCGGCTCCAGTGTTGACTCTTTTGTCTCTGTCTTCTCAACTGTAGTCGTAGTTCTCTGCATCATACGCAGTACTCCATCTTCAACAGTTACTGTCATTGGCTGTGTTTCTGTTGATGATTGCACAGTCTTGCTGTCACCGCTCTTCTGTGGCGGTGCCGCAATGGCAAAGCTGTCAGTTGGTGGAGCTAAAATAGCTGCTGCCAATTCCGTCACCCTCTCCTTCAGGCGAGCATCTGCCTCAGTTGCTACATCAGTCTCAAACGCTGACTGAATCAGAGCCAGCCTGGCCGCATCAGTAAGAACAGGTGCACCAGGCAGACTCAGCAGACCGAGACGAGCAGCATCAACAGGTGCGATACGACGCTTTGTGTCGGGATCACAGAAATACAGAGACTGGCGGTCGACAATTCCAAGCTGCACTGCACGTTTAACAGATACTCGCTGACGACTACGTGCACTGTAAACAATGGAAGCATCTTCAGGCGTCAGACCATGCTGAATGGCATCATCTATTGGCACCTTGGCTCCTGTTTCCTTGTTCATAACACTAGTGCTGTCCGAAGGACAACAGCTTACAATTAGGCCATAGTTCATTGCCTGCAGCACTGTTAACTCACCAGCACTGCTCTCACCAGCAACATCAGCCGACAAAGTCATCTTTCCAGTCTGTCCGTTAATAAGTCCATCAGCCAATGCTTCCGTCAGAGACATCCGTGCTCCAGTTTCCAAGTTCACTACAACAGTGACTTCACCAACAATAACTCCATCATTCACAGCATCAGACAACGTCAATTTCTTGCGTGTCACCGGATGCAGCAGCAGTCCGGAGTCTACATCAAACAATCGGCAAGCAACTGCATCTTCTATGTTCAGCTCAAGCTGCCCATCAACATCTGGCAAAAATCGTGGATCCAGTGCAACATTAGCAGCAGAAATTTGTGACATATCCAGTCGGCCAGTGTGTGCATTAATCAACTGCCTGTCGAAAGCCTGATCCAGTGTACACACTCTGCCTGTCTGTAGATCCACAAGCGCTGGTAGCTTCGCGTTTATCAGATGTGAATTAACAGCATCTGACAGAGACATGACGTAACCACTAAGTGGATTAACAAACTTTCCTGTCTTGACACTGAACAGACCAAGTTTGACGGCTGCATCAAACGACAACTGTCCTCCAAATTCTTCCTCTGTCAAACTGTCAGCAGATATGGTTTCTTCTATGGTTATAGCAGACGGAGGCTGTTCGACTACTTCTGTGGTGCGTATTGTCATGTGCACATCTTCAACAGGCGACTGATCTGTCATTGGTACAGCTGAGCTCTTTGCAGCCTGCTTGTTGTCAATCATTCTAGCTGTTGTTTCATCAATCAGTCCTTTGCGCATGGCCTCAATGGGAGTCCACTGTTGACCTGTGTTTCGCTCCACGATCATCCCTGTGTCCCAGTTGATGACGGCCACTGATCTATCAGTTGTTGTCTTCTTACCTGCTACCATCGACCTCGTGATGGCAAGGCCTCTCCGCACAGCCTCATCAATACTCATTGTCTCCTTGGTGGCTGGATTATAGTACAACACGGGGTCACGACGAACTAGACCGAGCTGAAGTGCCTGTGACAGTGGAATCTGAGTTCCAGTTATTGGGTTGAAAACAGTAGCAATATCATCAATTCTGTCTGCAACAAGTGTGCTACGGAACAGCTCCTTCTCCTCAGTCTTGTGTACGAGCTGGCCCACAATGAGACCACGCTCTAGAGCTTCTGATATTGGCATTCGCTGGTGTGTTTTTGGGTTGATGTACATGCCTCCAGCCTCATCCACTAATCCATTCTCAATGGCATCACAATATGGAATCACATCTCCAGACTCCGGATCGACAACTCCTGCAATCTGAAATCTTTTATGTTCTTCTGACAGTTCTTCACTTAAAATCTCCTCATGCATTTCTGCCTCATCATCAATGTGAACACTGGGCACTTTTTCCTCACGTGACTCAGCATCTTTGTCTGCCGATGGCTGTCCTCGTTCCACACGCACCAGACCACGTGTCATGGCTTCATCGATAGACATCATCTCACCGGTGACAGGATGACGAAACTCTTTGCTGTCAAGGTTTAGAATGCCAAGTGATGCAGCCTCGGCGGGGCTTAGCTCACGGTTTGTTCTTGGATCTACGACAGATTTCAGTGTATAAGCAACTTGACGAGATACAAGTATTTCACTGGCCTGAACTGCTGGTTCACTTGTTGTCACTGTAGATTGCTTAACATCTGCAACAATGAGACCATGCTTAACTGCATCTGTAATTGGCATTACCTCTCCAGTTGCAACGTTAGTGTACAGTCCCTTACTCTCATCCACAATACCGCGCTGGATGGCTTCAGTAATGGAAATCTCTTTACCTGTGGCTTGATCAACAACACTCTGAACTGAGAACGTTGTTGTCGTATTTATAAATTTGGATCCTTCTTGCACTGTTACTGTGCCACTTGTGTCGGTGAACACTAGACCACGTTTAATTGCTTCTGAAATTGGTATCTGAAACGCGTTTCCAGCGTCATCTTTACCGAGATACAACATGTTTGCCCGATCAATGATTCCACGCTGCAACGCTGTGTTCACGTCGACTCGTGTTTTCAAGTTCGGGTCAATGGCACCGACAATTGTGTAGCTCTTGGTGTCCTGCAATGATCTAGTTTCTGCATAACCCGAAGTGGGCATTTTACTCACTCTGACAAACCCACGGTCAATGGCATCTTCCAGTAACAACGCTTCACGTGTCCTCGTGTTAGTGTACGTTCCATTTTCCATATCAAGGATACCTCGGCGGCTTGCCTCTTCTCTCTCAATGTGCAATCCAGTTTCTGGATCAACTGCAGAGATTATGGTGAACTCCTGCCAATCAAAAAAGCTACGATCTCTTTTTGACTGTGTGATGATGGTTCCTCGATCTATTAGGTTCCTTAGTGAAAGACGCTCATTAGATCGCCTATCACTGTAGTGTGCTGTAGGCTCGAGTAATTCTTTGTCAATTGCTGTCTTTATGTCACATTTTGCACTTGATTCTGGATCAATGAATAAAGCTGTTTCCACATCAAGAATGCCATGGACCAGTGCTGACTCAACAGAATACTCTTCGCTGGTTGTTGGATGCTCGCAATAACCAGTATCTGCATTGAGAAAACCGATGGTGATGGCATCTGAGAACGACATTGGCAGGTCTGGACGGCCAGAAACTCCAGTAACTGAGCGGGTAGAAGCCAGTGAACTGACATGTCGTTCCTGCGTCAGGACCGACTCATAGCCACCGTCCTCCGTGCGATAACCGTGAAACTCCCGTCTCTCATGACGTCGGACACGCTCAGTGCCATCTGCAATCTTCTGCGTGTATTCCTCCGTGTCCTCCGACTCCCGGTGGTCATCTACACCATACCGCACATTCAGTGAGCTTAACTTGGCGACGCCAGTCGACTGTTCAGTCACTACATCACTCTTTGCACGCTTCTTTGGGATCTCCACGAATGCCTCAGTGTCCGAATCATAAACACTGCTGACTTGCAGAAGACCATGGTGTATAGCCTGGTTCACCGACATTGTCTTGCCTGTTGTTGGATGTGTGAAAACGTTGTTTTGAACAAGGCCAGCTCTCACAGCATCATCAACAGACATAACCCTCTCGGCTGAATCTCCATACTGGATCTGTGACATAACCGTTGTCGTAGCTATGATAGGGCTAGTTGTCTTGAGCAGTAGTGCTGCATCTGACGGTTCTATCAACTTAGATGACACAGCCTCTTCTAGACTCACTGCACGACCACTGTGAGGATCTATGAGATGCCCAGTAGCTGGATCAAACAGACCTTTCTTGATCAACTCAAGCACAGACAACTGCTTGCCAGACACATCATGATAACCTGTTGGTGTCAGAAGTTTGTCAGCCAACCCACGCTCAACCAGACCATTACTTTCAGCTTCATCAAGCGGAATTTTTCGACCCGTTCGTGTGTCCACAAACACGCCAGTTGCAGGGTCAATAATCCCTGCAGCAACTGCTTCCATCAATGTTAACCGATTACCAGTTTTACTATCAATGATTGGTCGGTTAACAAACGAAACGTCCTTCTGAACGACTTGTGCGAGGCCCTCGTTAATAGCTGTCGGTAAAGGCATCACACTGCCTGTCTGAGGGTCTATGAACTGACCTTCTTTATTTATAAGTCCTCGCTCAATAGCTTCACGTAAAGACAGCAGCTCTCTGGTCTGAGTGTCCAAAATACACTTCAACTCAGTGTCAAGAAGTCCTCTCTCGACGGCCTCTAACAGAGTCAGCAGTCGCGAGCTGCCAACAGTGGAGTCATGCAGATGTCCACTATTGATGTCCATCAGACCGCCAGTCAGTGCAGTGTGCAGAGTCAATGGCTTCTGTATCAGCTTCTTATCAACAGCCTCATCAAGCCTCATCGCTTTTCTCGACTCCAAGTCAACATATCTGCCAGACTGTGCATCAATGATTCCACGGCTCACAGCTTCAGCAACTGTAATGACGTCACCAGCTGTCGGATCATAAACTTCTCTCTGGTTGGCATTCATAACAGCACTCTCCACTGCCTCGTTGAGAGTCATGCCACGTTTTGTCACAGGCTCAATCAGCTTCCCTGACTGCACATCACAGACATCTTTCTCGACGACATCATGCAGCGGTAAGGCAGGTAACTGTGTTGATGGAAAATCTGATGCACCATAGTAGCCATGCACAACACTTGTGGATCTGGCAATGACTGCGTCCTGTGACAGGCGACTAGCAACGTCGCTTGACAACAGTCCACGTTTTGCCGCCTCCGCAGCACTCAGCTGTTCTCCAGTTCTGGGGTCAATGACCTTGCCTGAGGACACATCAATGTAACCTTTCTGCATAGCTTCCACTACTACTAGTTCTTGTCCAGTGGCCGGATCACGCACACCACTTCCTCTCTGCATCTGACTGGCAAACTCTTCATCTACATATCCAAGCTGTACTGCTTCAGACAGCGAGAGCCGACGCCCAGTTTTAGGATCGACAAGTTTGCCGGAGGCAACGTCAAAGAGCCCAGAACGCACAGCATCTGTGAGTGTCAAATGACGACCAGTCTGAGGGTCTGTCATCACTGCAGACTGCAGCATCTCTCCTGGCACACTGTGTGATATTACTTCCTCTTGTACCACCGTCTGCACTCCCCGATGGTGTTGTGGGCGGAATATTTCGATGACATCAGAGCCCGTCGACACCGTGGTGGCAATGCGATAGGCAGACATCCGGCCGGCCTGGTCAGGCATGTCGTCCATGTCATCAACACTCAACACCCTCAGCTCGGACTGGAATGTTCGAATACCAGGCGCCTCCAGCTCCAGGTTATACTACACAGCAAACAACACCAACACAAGCAACACAATTACATTACTTAACTCGGTACATCCCCAGAGTCCAACTCATCGTTCCAAAAATGAGATCACACAATTATAACTCTATAAAGATTTATTCACTTTCTCATAAGTTTCCGTGCGATAAAGCAACATAACATATTATGCTGTAATGCTTAAAAGCCTCCTGCAATTTGAATTACTACAGACAAGCTAAATCATAAAACTTTCACTGCTGCTTAATGCTTCATTATGCATTTGATTAGAGTTTAACCAGTTGTTACATCATAGGTCTAATTAGTTAAGAATTGCAAAAAAAATCTGAATATTTCAGTGTCAGACACTGCAAGTAATAGTGCCACTACAAATAAAAATACTTGCAGACAACTGCAATTTCATACCGTACTTGGCCAAATAAGTGTTGTGAACAGAAATGCCGGATGTGTTATTTTAAAACGTATCTGATTATCAGGCCAATAGCAGCAACTTTTGGTACAAAAAATCATTAATTATTCTTCATCTATTTACTTACTCTATTGCATGATGTTGTAAAACCAGCTGATGTTATTTTACGGCTCTCCTGGGAGTTTCGGCACTCTACAAATTCTACACAGTGTCTCAAAAAAACTGTGCAATAAATTTCCACGAATTTTAATAAGTTTTGATAGGTAGATGTCATAGTGGCTGAATTGTATGGTATATAAATATTTTTCACCTAACCGAACCCTACCTTGTGAAACTCAGATGTTCTAAATAATATTGCTACATAACCTTGAAATGTATTATTTGCAACGAACTATCTGACGACTGAATTAGCACACATTAAACTAAATATGGTTTATTTAGCAGAGTTATTAGTTGTCATGGCAGATCGGTTCAAAACTGTCACAATTCGTGCTCGAAATGTGCGCCGCGTACATGGACACAGCGCTTAGACGACGACGCGTCTCTCGCGTCTCTCTTCCTCTAGGAAAGCGTCAGTGTTATGTTCTGGATGTGCAGGGGCGCCGTCCTGTTGAAACACAAAAAACTCATCCTGGGACAACCTGCGCATATCTTGCAGTGGCATCTGAGCAAGAAGGTTGTCGTGACAGTATGCCCTCTGCACTGTGACACCAAATCTGAGCAGTCTGACTGTAATAAATCCAGTGTTAGCTAAAAATTTAGAATATCCGCATTTAACAAGGTACTGTAGTGACATAGGTCAGGTTAGGTGGAAAATGTATACACACTACACTACACAGCATACAATTTCAGCCATTTCACCATCTACTTACCAAAATTTATTAAAATTTGTGGAAATTTGATGAAGCTCCGATGACAGAAACAAAAATGCACAGTTTTTTTTGAGATATGGTGTATGTTGACTGATTGAATGACTGAACTACGGTGTCCACGATATAGTCTGTAGTCGACAGAAATGAACTTAAACAACTCAGATCACTCAATGCCAGCCATAACATGTTTGATGCAGTCAACTTTTAACAAGAGGTCAAAGTAATTTGACAAAAAGCGCCTCATGGGGCCCATTCCCCGGTTAGAGGTCACCCCAGGGGGTCGAAATTTGTACCACTGAATTCCTGGGGTAGGGTTTCCTATTAGTGTTCCATAGTAACTATAGGCCTAGGATGCACCGTTTG
>Ga0209149_1000317_pt1 | contig 19619 bp, 11 predicted proteins | sample WorMetTyACAVOLI2_FD_187423 | JGI IMG/M metagenome (GOLD analysis project Ga0209149, IMG submission 187423) | Marine gutless worms symbiont microbial communities from Max Planck institute for Marine Microbiology, Germany - Olavius algarvensis... ... | reverse complement strand
CTATCTTTCACCTGTGCTTGTGAACTGCTCAACGACAGCAACTGTATGTATAGGCCAGGACTCTCCATGTTAACTGCAAGCAATTAGCTCAAGCACGGAGTGCACGGGACAGGTGGAAATGACGAGCGGTGCACCATGGCGAGCAGAGAGCGGAAATTAAACGTCTTTTGCGCCGTCGCTTATTCCTTTAATGTTACTGCACATACATGTATTGTAGTTGAGCAGGTTCGCATGAAACAAACAACAACTTTGAACTATGTGGGTTGACACGCGGAGCGGCCGCTGATTACCGCGTACTCGAGTTCTATAGCCGTATATACTGCTGATGGGTGACTGCATCAGACGACGTGCGGTCATACTCACACGGCTACGCATGTGAGAGTGCCAAAGTTCAGATGCAGCACAACACCGTGGTCGAATTCACGATAGTAAATTGACACGGCGTCCTGTACCAGAGAAAATGCACAATGCTTGAAGGTCGCTCAAGGTCATTAGCGATGGAGCAATTCAATGAGCCACATATCATTTCATATTAGTGATCTGCAGTAACCGTGTTTCTATCTTGCACTGTTTCTGATATATTAACACTTGTTTAGCGTACGAAACTGTCTGCGACCTTGATCAGTCCTTCGACTGGATAACGACGCATTATAGCCGACAAATGACAACGCTTGGCTATTCGTCGATAAGCACATCATAACGAACACGTGCTGTTTTACGATATAGTAGATGTAGATATATTTAAAACAGCTGAAATGACCTTCAAGATCAAGCAAAGTCATTATTAATGGCGTTGTTTAATAGAGCACACATGGCATCCTATTTGTCATTAGTTGCATTCTTTTACCGTTTCCGAGATAACTTATGAAATATGAGCTTATATTACCAATAATGACTTGAACAGTCCTTCCGGTCATATACGACAGCAGAAATAGTAGGCCTAGCTAGCGCCCGACGTCCGATCATTGCAAATAACTTCGTACATCATTTATGTTAACAATAATGTATTTTTGAGATAATGACTCTGAAAACGTATACAGTCCAGCTTGCGTTGTTTTTAGCAAAGACTATTTAACAAATGGATAGCCTTTTTATTTTTCAAATTCGCTATTTTTTTCTCGGACTTATGCAAGAAAAACAAAGCCTGCCCCGGTGGCGCTATTGGTAGCGTCGCGGTACGCGCTGCCTGGCTACGGTGATCGGCGAGTCGGGGTTCGAGGCCCGGGCTGGCCGGATCATTGTGTCAGTTTATAGCGGCGTATGCTTTGAGATTAAATTCTGGGGCAGGCACAGAGGGTTCGACGGTGTCCTCTTTAATCTGTGATCGTTGGCTAATACTGGGTTCAGAGACGCTCAGAATTAGTCGCTGCTTGAACCACTGATAACAAATGGCCTCCTGCTGTATGCGCTGGCTGGTCATCAATGGCTCTGTTCACACGCACCGTTAAATTGGATCCTATGGCCCACGGTGCGAGGTGCGCATGAGCTAAGGCCGTGCACCACGCAGTAGGTATTAGCGGCCAGAGAAACAGTGGTTATAGGCCTAGCAGGGTAAATATCATGGCACAAGGTCTCTCTACTTCCGATCCCTCCCTTAGCCCTACACACCTCTCTATAAGGAGAGGTCGCGCAACAACTATACACACACTACACACACCATCGGACGGTCGGACGGACATCAGGACGGATTTGCCATGGCAAAGAAGCGTTCTGCAATAGTGCTAGGCATATACTGAGATGTAGTAGTGGTGGTAGTAATTCGAACCACTTAAGCTTCAAAAGAGCACCTTCGAGAAATTTTTTGGGGAATAATGAGGCTTAAATTTATGCAGTGAAATCATTAACGATATCTTGCAATGTATGCTAAGAGACAGTCCTGCTTATCGTCTAATCCAAGTTAATCTGCAAGACAAAAAAACAGGCGGCGTAGGCTACTGCGTATCGCTGACGGATCGCGTCGTGTCGTGAACGAATCCCGTATAGCCTAGGCCTATATTGCTGGACGGTCACTGTATAGCCTACCGCAGCGCCTGCCTCACTGTCTGCAGCATTCGATTCCATCAGCGACAGACAGCATCGGCTACAGCAGTTGGCGACGATTGGCAGTGACGTTTCTAGGTATGACTACATCTACTAAATCTGGAACATTTTTAGATGAACCTAGGACTACCTACGATCTATTTAATTATTTTTACGTCGCCTCAGTAACAGCCGGCCAGTTATTGTTTTGATTAGCATGCGTTTGTAACTTTAGTAACTCTGACTTTACATCTTCACGGCATCATGGCGCTATATAACTTCTATTGAAAAAGGTAAAATTATTATTATTATTTTTTTAAACCCTCGAAAACCGAGGGTAGGAAAAAAATTGAAAAAGTTAAAAAGCTATCGTTATGAGATTGTCAGAATAGATCATCAGCAATAGGGCTCTGGAATCATGCCATTAAATTTGCCAAGTGGCAGCACTCTGCAATCGGTGTGCCTGGCACCATGTTTCACAATCGTATCGTACCATACGACAGGATAACATTATTTCATCGGGTGCTCAGAAACTGGTGGTTAGGCTGGCTGATTGTCTATCGCACTGATATAACCGAAAATAGCCGAAAAATAGGCATAGTAGGGTGACTGGCGCTATTTTTTACGACTATCACTTAGATCTTATGATTGTACTTCATGATGTCAATAAAGGTTGTTGATGATGATGATGATGATCCTCGAACGCTCCTCATCTCGCCGATTTCATAGAATAAACGTTTGTCACTGTACCGGTAGTTACTGATTTTTCGCGTTGTTGTAGTTGTTCGTATTTTGGAATTTATTTAATTGTATGAAAATATTACAAAACAAGAACGCATACTATGTCCAAGGACAATTTGTCTATGACAAGGCCAGTGACATTAATTTCTTGTGTATCTATTAGAGCGACGTGAAGCTGATCTATAGAGTGTTGTTATTTCGTTACTGAAGCAGCTGCCGAACATAAGTTTTCTTAATGAAGTGTTTTCACTTTTCAGGTGTTGTGTGCTTGACAAATCGTCGAACGGAAAACTGCGGACAAGCAGCAGTAGGCTATATACGGTAGTCGATATTAGTGCTTATGATTGACACCACTTGTTTCGTTATGCATTCGACATGGTGCGCGAAAGTTATATATATTTATTACAAAAAGGCGAAGACAACGCCGGCGGATGCAGAATGATTAAATATCGCACGTCGGAGCCGAACTCTCGCATACATTCCGTTACGTCAGACACTGAAACACTTCGCACGACTGTCGAATGATGAATTATTTTACCGGTAATGTTGGAAGTTGGGGAGTTAATTGTCCCCAGATCGGTTTTTTTCACTAATGCTTCTAAACTGCTTTGAATTTTGAAAAGCACTTTTGTGACCTTTCTTTATTCCTCTTTTTCAATCAATCAAAATTTACTGACATTTCCTGGATAGGCTACGAAAAGCAAAAAATTAGGATACCTCCACTTTTTGGCTGCTGAAAACCGAGTATACAATTGGAAAATTAGATAAAATATAGTCTATACCATAGACAATAGAGTGGTCTATGCATGTCTTGTTGGCTTTTCATTGTTGTCTCCACGCCTAGGACTCCAATGGAAACTGAGTGTACGTGAGCAGCGTCAATACAGAAGAGTGCATTGGAATTGAAGTATGTCGGCTGAGTGAACGAAATCAAAATGGCGAACAGTAACAGGAAGTGCATTTGGTCTCCGGAACGATAATAGATAACGAAAAAACTCCAACATAATAACAGACCCACTCCAGTGACTTGGTGCCCTAGGCCGACTACTGATACTCAAGATGGCGACCGACAACCGATGAAGAAAAAAACGAGTAAAGATGCGTGCACAAGTCCTGCAAAGCAGCCCATGCCGGGTATCTGTAATCATTACTGTGCATCAGAGAATTGGATAATGTGAGTGGATGAGGCTGGCCTGGTCCCGAACTCTAACAGTGGCCTGCTACGTCGCATTGTTAGATCGATTACTACAGTACATGCAAAAGCCACGAGTCAAACAGTTTCGGAAGCGACATAAACTGTTTACTTTTCACTCTGCTTTCCATACAAGAAGCTCAGCTATCGCAGAGAGACCGCGCGAAGCTTCGTGTCATTGAATATTTTGCTAAGTCACTCAAGATCACTCAAGGTCATTCGAAATGACACTGTTGAGTAGGGAAACTATGTCTGTATGTCGTACCGTTTATGATATATTCAGCGTCAAAGAATGGCGTGACTTTGAAACTAGTGGTAGGGGTCGTTGAAGGTCATTGAAAATGGCGCCGTTCGATAGATCATATACGACTTTCTATTAGTCGGCCATTGTAAGTATAGCTGTAGGCCTATGTTGTACCATTTTCAAGTTATTTGACGTTAAATAATCGTGACCTTGAAATGGTCACTGAAGGTCGTTCAAACTGGTACCATTCGAAAGCTTGGGTTTCCTATTCGCCTTCCATAATAACCATGGCTATATATTGCATCATTTGCGAGATAAAGCGATATATTGGTCCAAAATCGTGAATATTCATACCCCTTGCATTCGGCGCCCCCGTTAGGGGGTTCCCGTTTGGTGTAGAAAAACTAGAAGGTGGTGCTACCCGATGGTGAAAAAACTTTGAGGATATGTATAATCGTTTAGACACAATACCGGCGTGTGACGGACAGACGGACATCTTTCCACGGCATAGTCCTTCTATGCATACCCGTCGCGTGGTGTTCCACGGAGCTTGTAACGTCGCGTATAGGCGTAGGCATACGCGTGCGTGATACCATGACAACGTTAATATAGGAGTTGGCGCTCGACGACGCCTGATGTAAGAGCTTGGAGGCCACAGCTCGTGAGAATATCTGCACTCCGATATTGCACTTTGATCTATGTCAACCAGCTGACCGGAACCAATACGTCACAACTTACGTGTTCGTGTTGGGCCACAGTCCGTTACGCCAACCGCTTGATCGCGGATCGCCTGTCTTATTACCTCCACCAAGGCGGAGGTTATGTCATCAGGTCGGTTTGTCTGTCGATCTATCTGTCTGTTTGTGTGCAGGATCAAAAGTAGTCAGCCGATTTCGTTGAAACTTGGTATTATGATACCAATCGGAAGAACTAATTAACGCTTGGTGGTGATCCGGTACGAATACGAAGTTCGGATCACTTTTCAACTTTTCTTACCTTTGCGGAATAAGGGGATTTTATGACATTTATCAGCATCTTTCATACAGTCACGACACTCGGCGAAATGACTGATACCGACAAGGTAATAAATCCGCAACATTTTGGGAGCAATCCGGCAGATATCCGGTTCCGAATCCGGATTAGTCCGGAAATCTGGATCACTTTTGACTGACAGCAGATAGACAGTTACTTGACTGGTACGAAGCTGTTCGCGTCCCATCACTCTGCTTGCAGGAAATTTCGCTCATGCTAAGACTGTCCTGTTGCGAATTACATCCGACCTTATAAGTCACCTTGGCAAAGGCGATGTGGCACTGATGGCGTTCTGAGACTTATCAGCTGCTTTTGACACTGTAGACAAGGATATACTGCTGAACCGTTTGTCAACTTTTCAACTTTATTTGGCATCCATGGCGACGCGCTTAAGTAGATCAGATCGTAGTTGACGAATCGCACTGAGTACGTTGGTATCAAGACTCCAGTTAGAACAGTTACATACGGTGTCCCGCAAAGATCTGTGACGGGGTGAGTGAGTGAGTAGCTTCTTAACGGCACATCAGCTCAAACAGGCTCTTTAGTGCCATTCTAGGTTTTTACGATGGATAGGATGAGGAGGGTTCTGTTCTGGGTCCGCTGCTATTTGTGTTATATAGAGCAGACGTGGACACGATCGCGAAGCGATTTGGTGTGGATGCCCATTTCTATGCCGACGACTCGCAGACGTACGTCTTCAGCATACCAGATGCATGTGAGTCCTCCGATGCGCGTCTTTTAGCATGTCTTCGCGAGATGGCTGCGTGGCTGCGGGTCAACTGTGTCTGAATCCGTCAACGTCACAGTTCAAGCGCAACTCGACGGCTATCAATCAGTCACTAGTTGCGAGGCCCAGATCACCGCAGTGACATCAGTCAGGAATCTGGGTGTGACAATGGACTCGTCGCTAAGCTTTCTTTCGCATGTCAATCATGTTGTTAGCAGCAGCTTCTACCAGCTCAGACGGATCAAGTGCTCTCTTAAGGCGCTTCCGTTCAACACGGCCAAGTCAACTGCTCTGTCAGCTCTGGAGTACTATGTTCCAGTACTCATACAGCAAATTACGAGTTGCTTATAATGATACCTTGAGACAATTACTAATGAACCAAGATGGTGTAGTGCAACACGTCTATTAGTGTTTCATAATGTGTCGTCATTCCCTGTGATTACTCGTAAACTAGTGTATTCGCTTTTATATTCTCTTCGTGATTGTAACAGTCTGGTGGTTTGTGCTATGCTCCATATTGACATATATTTGCAATCATCTCTGTTGGAGAGGTGGCGTAAGCTGCTATACTTAATTGTTTTTTTTAAATTATTGTATATTGTATTTCATGTGCATGAGCTACGAGCCTGCCATTGAAATAAAGTGAGTGAAAGTGAAAGTGATCAGCAGGATTGACTATTACAACAGCCTCCTCTCTGGTGTGCCTCAGTATGCTCTTGATCGTCTGCAGCGCGTGATGAATGCCGCGGCGAGGATGCTTTGTGGTGCAGGAAAATACTCTCATGTCTCTGGCTTGACGGACAGCCAGCTTAGTCTACCACAGGGAATGGACAAAAATTTAAAAAAAAACTTAAAAAAATAAACTGATGAGCATGATAAGTCCGACGAACGAGTGCTGCAAATTTAATCTCAATCAAAAGTGTAACATCGTAATGACTATGAGGGAGAGACGTGGGAGCGCTAAGTATATTTTATACGTTGGCCTATAATAAATTCAACTAGAAGGGCACTTAGTGGAGCGCATGTACCTCCGACAAAGGTGTTTCGACGGCTCACTGGCTCAGTGAATAAAACCATTGTAAAACCACACGTCGCTGCAGCGGCCAATACGTATACGTCGTATTTTTCCGACGTAAAATTCCGCATACCAGCGCTTATACGACAGCGGAGAAAGCAATCCGGTTCCGGCATCCGGATTATAATCCGGATCGGGCTCAAAAGTTAATCAGTTCGTCCACGTCCCGACATCTGTCGACACGCAACATTTCATCCAAATCCATGCACGCGTTTTTAGTAATCTTGCTAACAGACAGACAAACGCGAGCAAACGCATTTACCTCCTTCTTTGTCGCAGGTAATAACGCTATAGTCTTACAAAGACGAAGATCGGTGCAGACACGAACAAACTGCGGTAGGCCTAACATACGATGTCTATACTTACAGCAGGCAAGGTCGGTCGAAATCAGATAACACCGTTTCTAATGTGTCCGCCGTTCTGCTGAACAACATATTGCAATCACTAATTATAGGCTACTGGAATCAATGAATTTCTCCATTAGCACGCCACGACTCGGGAAGCTGACCGTGTTTCTGGCACAGCCTAGTGAACGAATAAAATCGATTATTTTGTTTATTTGACGCTATGGTGCAAACAGGGTACACGAGTTCCTAAAAATATCGAAATCGGCGTAGCCCGCGTTGGCGTCACTTATACGTTGAACTGACATACACAATGACTCTATATTAGAGCTGTCAAGCGATTAACTTCTTTCATCGCGTTAATCGCGCGATTAATTTTTTAATCGCGCGTTAATCGCGGTTTTAACGCACATTTTGTTTGTTATTTTTCAATTTGTTATTTTGTTTGTGTTTCATTTGCAGGTAGACGTCGTCATCCCATTGCTGTTGAACGCTAGTGTACTTCTATACACTGTGTTCAGAAAAAAACACCCACTTTTGTTTTCTTGCGTAACTCTTAGAAAAAGTAACCAATTTGAATGAAAATTGCAGACAAAGTAGCTAATGAAGCGCTAACTCTAACAGCATAAAATAAGTTGTATTCGTTTTAAAAATAGTCTTTGCTAGCAGCGTTGTAAACCGGACGTCAGTAAAAGTGTCGTTACAGCAATAAGATTTACTATTGGAGATCAACTTATTATTAAATGCTCGTGAATAAATAAAAAAGTATAAAGCAAACCACTTTCTGGAGATGTTTCCTGACAGAGGATAGAGTTTTAATGGAGTGAAACATTTAACGGAGAAAGTGACAGCAGTGGCATCACTAACTCGTGTTCGGGTCGTGGTCGACCACTCAATGCCCACGCCACTGCAACGATCAACAAAATTAAAGATCTCGCACTGATATTTTGATCAGTGTCATTACCCCATCAAGACTTCATTTCCTGTCAAAAACATCTTAAGCAAGCGTTTTTCTACGTGATTTTTTCACTCACATCCATTTAATGAGATGTTTATTTTTCAATCTGCTGCAAATAAATTTGTTGTTGTTGTTGTTGTTGTTTATCATCAGTGGTAAATCTCATTGCTATAACGACACTTTTACTGATGTCCGAATTACATCGCTGCTAGCAAAGAACATTTAAGAAGAATACAAATTATTTTTATGCAGTTAGAATCAGCATTTCGTTAGGTATTTTGTCTGAAATTTTCATTCAAATTGGTTACTTTTTCTATGAGTTATGCAAAAAAACAAAAGTGGATGTTTTTTTCTGAACACAGTGCATAGTACTGACGACTGATTATGTGATCGATTAGTGCAGGTCACTAAACTTACTGACTTTATTGACAATGACGGAGTCTTTTGACTTATAACATCGACAAATGTTCGATTTCGGAAATTCGGAATGTTTGTGTTTACTGTTGGCACTGATAATTTGCGTAAATTTTTTCCTGCGTTAAAATTTTTAAAGGCGTTAATTTTTTTAATCGCGATTACTTTCTTAACACGTTAACGCGTAAATTCTACAGCCCTGCTCTACATGAATTTTAGCGAGCGTTGGGTATAAACGCTGCGCTATTGAGATCGCATTTCTGTCTGTCTGTCTGTCCGTCTCTCTGTGACTCGCTTGAGCTGTGAGGAAACAGAGGACTCTTTGCAGAATCTATTTACACCACTTGGTTGGCCAGGGATCTGGCTAGGTTGTAAAAAATAGATTCCCGATAAAATCCGCTATTTGGTACAGATCACGCGCGTCACAGACATACGGAAAAGCGATCTCAATTAGACGTAATAATTGAGGTCTAACCTACTGTTCAGTAAAAACTTATGTCCATTGTTTTATATACACTGTCTCTCAAAAAATATGCCCGTTAAAAATTAATTAATTAATTAATAATAGCGTAACTTTGGCAAATATAAACAGATTTTCAAAATTTTGTCACCAATTCACTCGTAATAAAATTCTCTATTTATATACCATAAAGATTTCCATCTCACTTGCAATTCTGTCCGTCTGTCTGTCCGTCTGTTTGTCACGTTACGGTATTCTATGGAGACGGCTTAACATATTGTCATAGTGTCTTCACCACAGGCAGCCCAATCATTCTAGTTTTATGAATATCAAACATTTTCGCGAAATTCCGACGGGTTCACCACTTATGGGGGCGCTAAATACATGTGGGGTATAAAAATTTTGCAATTTTCGACCACTAACTTGCTATACATCGCATAGATACAAGATGGCGCCACAGTTACCATGGAACGCTAATAGAAACAAACTAGTATGCCAAAGTTATTATAAAACATCAAGGGCCATACATTTTTAGACACAGTGTAGGAACTCTATGCAGCGTGGATATGGGAAAAGTCGAAGAGAGTGATCAAATGTTATGCTGTGCGTTCGCTGCGGGCGCTGAAGCCACGTCAAGTTGCAGAGTCTGCCTGCTTCATCATTCGGTCGCCGAAACTAAGCGCTTGATCGGTGTTGAGACTTGACGGTTCGTGTTCGTCAGAGTTCAGGCATGGTTGCAAATGCGCTATGATTACGATAAGATACGAATGATACGGGCACTGCTATAACCTGTACGTTTTTTTGTTTGGGTCAGTTTTAGGCAGTAACGTGTAAAACGTGGCAACTGGATTATCCGTCGTACAGTTTGAGATTTTTATTCGGGATTTTTTTGGCATTTCTGGGCATTTGGAAGCAAACTTTACTGTGTCGCGCAATAAATGATGAAAAGAGTTGCATGTACGTGACAGGGATTAATAAATTTTGTATTCGGCAGACGGACGGACAGACGGACGGACGGACACAGACAGGGGCAATGTTTAATGCCTCCAATGAATGTGAGCATAACAGAAAGTTGGTAAATAGACGATTATGCGCACGTATGTTGCAGATATGGACAACGACAGCGACGTAACAGTGACGGCTTTGAACAACACGATTCTGTACAACGCTCCGGTTTACCTGAAACAGTCCATTCCCATGATGATCGTATATACTCTGGCATATTCAGCAGTATTCTTCTTAGGTAGGCTACACGCTAACACGACATCTGTCTGCTAACGATTTTAGGACTCCACGAGCAGTGGGCCTATAGTGGTGCCAGTTTTTGTAGACTTGGGAGGCCAAAGGATAGCCAATACACTTGTAAGGATATTACTCTCCTTTCCCCTTTTCCGTCCTTGGTAGTCAGTTACAAAAATAACAAATAGAAATAGAAATTTGAAACTTCACTTCTAGTACAGATGAAATTATGAAATTTATGAAAGTATTTTGGATGAATATTCACCATCTATCAGTTGTAGGACTGTAAAATTAATTCTATCAGATATTACAAAAATAGTACCGCCGGGTGGGTATGTGTTGTTCAGGAGTGGTGGGTAACTCCTTGATCGTGTGGATGGTTCTGTGCAATCCGCGCATGCGCAACGTGACAAATTACTTTATCGTTAATCTCGCTGTCGCCGACATCCTCGTCTGCGTCTTCTGTCTCCCGATCACCTTGTTGTCCAATCTGCTCTCAGGTAAGCACTATACACACCTGCATGCCAGATGTAGTGTGTAACACGGACGGTTAATTGAACACCGGACGAACGCTGATTTCAAAACATCGGCATCACATCTACGACTGTGTTTACGCAAGGCTACGCCTACGATACGATATGATATGCCCATATTTCACGTGCGCTCGAAAACTAACTGCTTAAGGGGTGTTTATAGCGACACAACTCAACTCAACTCAACTGTCACCTATCAATGAACGTAGTGACCCAGTTGACTCAGTTTGTAGGTGGTGACGTCATAAACAAAAACACAACTGACTTGGCTGTACGCTGTTCAACTGGGTCGGTTGAGTTGAGTTGTGTCGCTATAGACACCCGTCTATAGCAACGCAACTCAACTCGACGTCGAGTTGAGCTGTGTCGCTATAAACACCCCTTTAGTCTATCACACGAGATCAACAAGAAGTTATGCTGTCGCAGAGAGGAAGCACCATGCTTCGTGTCTTCAACACTACAAAACCTCGAGCGCAGTTTTACTTCGGCGTTAGATTTACCAATGCGTAGCCTACAATTAAATTCTGTTCATTTGTCTTAGGCGTAACGTCGAAGCTTTCTATCATAAACAAGATTCACTGATGCGCGGCGCAGCGGCGTTTGTTGATCGCGGGAGATGTATGATTCATAAGTGCTCTATAATTTATACTGCACCATCGAAATGTTGATGACACGCAACGGTTCAGCAGTGGTCGATGCTAAAGCCAGCTATTGGTTGAATATCCTGATTATTGCCCCAGTTATGGGTCCCTGTAGGAATATTACCATTTGCCATAACGTTTGATGTGGAAAAACTAGAACAGTGTGGCTACCCGATAGTGAAGAAAAATTTAAAGATGTGTTTATTTGTTTTGACACAATACACGAACGTGACGGACGGAGGGACAGACGGACACCGCACGACGCCGCGCTTGTGAATGGCATCGCGCGGCAAAACTAAAAGAAATCATGAAAATGAAATAAAATAAGCCACAAAATTGGTGCGCATAACAAATCACACTAACAGTCTTGAGTCCCTGCGGTGCATTTTGGTCTCCGCCGTCGCCAACGTAATTTGAACTAATTTGTTGTGTGCTGGTCAAACTTAGTTTCAATCGGTGTAGCGTATGGCAAAGCACGCAGTAGGCTACATTTCATCGTCATCATTATCATCGTCGTCATCATCACCCGGAGCGTGCATCAGAGAGGCGCAGAGCGCTACGGATCGAAACAAGAACGTAGCTATCACAAACAGATCGCGCGTCAGCTGCGCACACAATACGTTGAGGGCATCTATAGGCCTAAATATTACACCGTGATCTTGAAATCTAAGTCAAAGGTCACTCAAGGTCACTGGAAGCGGAACCATTGAGTAGATCGTACACGACTTACTATTAGTCCAGTTATTTGACGTTGAATATTATCGTGACCTTGAAATGTGGGTTAGAGGTCACTCAAGGTCATTAAAATGGGGTACGGTTTCCTATTCGCCTTCTATAGTAACTGTGGCCGTATCTGTAGCCGTTCGTGAGGTATTTAGCGTCAAAGAGTGGTGTGACCTTGAAAACAGGGTTAGGGTTCGTTTAAGGTCATTGGAAATGGCACCATTTGATAGATTGCATACGAGTTCCTATTCACCTTCCATAGTAACTATAGCGCTATCTTGTATCGTGTGCGAGATATAGCGACTTATTAGTAGAAAATCGCGAAATTTTTATACCCCACCTGTATTTAGCGCCCCACCGGGTGTGACCCCGTCGGAATTTCGCGAAGATGTTTGATGCTGGTAAAACTAGAATGATTGGGCTATCGTATGATGAAAAAAAATTATGACAATATGTTAAGCTTTTTCATCTAATACCGGAACGTTACGGACAGACTGACAGACAGACGGACGGACGGAACTCCCGCCGAAGTGTCCGATCAGCAGCCAGTTCTTCAACATCGTTCTGAGACACCGAGACCGGCTCACCGAGATGCCACAGATTTTCGTGATAAGTAAATCAGACGCGGTCTGCCGGGTGGGGTGAAGTTTTGCAGCTGTGTGAATGTACAATGTATGCAGATGTACGTCTGTACGTCACGGATAGCAGCACTTTATTGATATTCGCTAGGAGTGTTACACAACAGTGCTTATACTGCGTTTTTACCCGCCATTTGTTAGTATGATAGGGTACTAAGTTTGCTGTTTCTGTGTCCGGATTTTTTTGCGTACAGGTATCTCGGCAACGGTGGCACCGATCGGCAAGAAATTTTGCATGAAAGTATTATGTATCCAAAATGTGTCTACTGTCTTCTCCCATTTTGGAGGAGATTCCCCCAGGGATCCCCAAATCTGAAATTTATGCCTAAACGTGGGCCATGTGACCACGAATATCTGAAAAAAAACGGTAAGTTCTTGAAAACGTTCATTAGGTTGGTAATTCAAATACAAAACAATATTCTAAATGTCGCAACTAATTTAGGTACAAATTCAGGTTGTGTTATAGAATATTGTTTTAGTAAAACGGTAAATCGTAGCGCAACATATCAATTATAGCTTAACATCAGTTCGACGAGTGCTTTATAAAAATGCAAATCACGGGACGGTAGCCTCCAAAGCAGTTCATTATAAGCAAAATATGTTGCATTTTGTAGCATTTTTTGCAGCACCATCTGTGATAAACAACATCTACACTGATGTGTGGCAAAGCGGCATTTGTGTATAGCGCGTCGACGGTCAACACAATCGGACGCATACCATCCGAGTGTTAACGGCACGTAACTTCCAGCAGTGATGGACCAGATACTCGTCGAGAATCGTTATTTTTATATATCACCTGCATTGGACGCCGCCGTTAATTTCAGTTCTCTACAGTCGGCTAGATAGAGGCATACAATCAGCGACAAAGATGTTCCATCCCTTGAAAAAGGGGGCGACTGTGTTGCACATGAGTTATAACTGCCCACCCCCGTATGGCGGGTATTGTGTATTGCTAACGCACTTGTTTATTTTGTTTTTTTTTTGTCCCACTGAGATGAATTTTGGTGCAATTTTACCCAAAAATCAGTAGGCATGATCTCATCAGCTGACTACAAGACGTCATCAAAATAATACGATCAGTTAGAGCCGGTACACACTGGCGACAAAGTCGAATTCGACAGGTTGTTGCGGTCGAAATTCTCGCCAAAGTTGAACATGTTCAACTTGGTCGACTTTGTCGAAAGCGGATGATTTTTGTCGCAGGAATGTCGCCCGGATGTCGAACGTCCTTTCGACTTTGTCGCCAGTGTGTACCGGCCCTTAGACACCACTAATTGCAAGACGGATATTTATAAATGTCGCACACTACAAATAGCTGTTGAAACTTAATGAAAGTAGGTCATATTATACTGTATAAGGCACGTTATTATTTACCTCCGACACAGGAGGAGGTATATGTTTTCGCCCGCACGCCCGAGTTCGTTTGTCTCTCTGTCTGTCTGTCTGTGTGCAAGATTACTCAAAAACGTGTGCATGGATTTGGATGAAATGTTGCGTGTCGACAGATGTCGGGACACGGACGAACTGATTAACTTTTGAGCCCAATCCGGATCATAGTCCGGATTCCATTCCATGGGACCGGATTCCTTCCTCCGATATCGTATAATGCTACGTAACTTCGCAGCCTTGCCTAGTTTGGCGTATATCTCGGCCAATTTGGCGTATTTCTCCGCCATTTCCCTATCAATTTGCGCCAAACTCACACGCAGTATTCTAATGAGGGACCGCAACACTACAACGGAGCCCAATTTTCGAAAATCGCTTTCTAAATGTAGAATTTTGTCGCCGAAAAACACTTAGTTGTTGATTTCAGACTTCACCAGCAGCAAACTGCAGCTGCCTCGATCGATCAACAACAAGCCTATACCGACCGCGAATTTTTTTTCCGCAGACTAGTTCCGGACTCACTAATATTCATGAGAGGCTCTCGTAGCTAGAGCTTCAGTTTCGAGTTGACGATTTCAGTTTGCGAGTGCGGAAGTACTTTTCGCAACTGATAAGTAAGTAAAGGACAGTGCAAGCGGTAGATCGGCGTTGTCTGTCTGTCTGTCTGTCTGTCTGTCTGTGTGCAAGATTACTCAAAAACTCGTGCATGGATTTCGATGAAATGTTGCGTGTCGACAGATGTCGGGACATGGACGAACTGGTTAACTTTTAAGCCTGATCCGGATCATAGTCCGTATCCAGGAGCCGGATTTACACCGGATTTTTGAATTTTAGCGAGATATCTTAACAAGATATGGATGGATTTCGATGAAATTTTATGGGTCGATAGCTACGGGGGTCTGCAAGATTTGGTTACGTTTTGAGCCGAATGCGGATCAGAATCCGGATCCATGTATTCAAAATTGCAAGGCGGATAGCGCTAAAAGTAACGGACGGGTTTCAAAGAAATTTTATGAGTGAATAGCCTGTGAATTGCGGAAGACTGCGTTTAATTTCGGGAGCGATACGGATCATATTCGGGATGCGGTTACTGTATCCGGATTTTACCCAGATTATTGACTACGGCGGATTTTGACGAAATTTGGTGCAGAGATGGCGTCAAAGGTCAAGGTCAAGCACAACAAAAATACATATTAACTGAGCTGTCGGTGGGATAACGATCTTTGTCGGAGGTAATGCGCTCTACCGAGTGCCCTTCTAGTTTCAATATCATTTCAATCAGAGTGCCAGCGGAACATAATTTCAGCAGGTTTGAGGAGACGAACAGGCTAACAGGTCGATAGGCCGACAGTAAATTACGACACACAGCTAAATAATATTGCGCAGATGACAGCAATTATTTATTGAATACGCAACTATTGCAGCACAATAACACAAAACACATCAATCACAACATAAAAGCAATAAAAGACTATCACGTACGTAACTAAAATCTAATGTTATTTACAAAACTAAGCCACACGGCATTCTTGACAGTTTCAGTTGAGTAATGTAATTGAGATGACATTTCTTGAATTACTGACTGAACTTTAACGTGTCTCTGAGCTCTCGGTTACTGAGTTTTACGCTGAGCAGCATCTGCATCTGGCGTCTATACTGAAACCGCTGTCGGTTGCCATTTGACACGATATTTTTTTACGTCAGTGGACTTTTTTTGAGTCGCTGGCGAACCGCCGACGACAGGCGTAAGTGGATTTAGATTATCTGTTTGTTTTTACTTTGGCATCTTCATCACTCGACTGTCGGCTGCTGATGTGGCTGCTAGTTGCAGTAAGACCGCTGAAGCGACCCACGATCGATTTTTGGTTGCGGGGTGACGCACTGATGCCGAACGGACATACTCCATCAAGATCTGTCGGGCACTTGCTTGGTATAAATTTCGATTTCTCGCGCCGCTCTTTGCAGCCGACCGAGCAGGAACGGTTGTCGTCGACTTCGTTCTAGCGACGTCCGTTGGTAGTAAATTATTTACAGTTGCAGCGACAACACAGACATGCGGGGCACGGAGATGGATTAGGTAAGCTATCAGCGACAAAGACACCGTGCATACCGAGAAACCCAGAACGCGTATTGCTTCATTAATCACACTATACTGCTACTGCAACGTTGTATAAAATACATCGATAATAGTTTCGCCGAGACACTTGAATGTGTACTTTTAACCGCCCGACGCTACTGCAAAGCGAGATCTACATTCATACGTACACAGACAGGATCGCATATAATCCAAGAACTAGAAAATAATTTTATAATGTCATACTTGTAGGGCTGTATGATTTTTCGAATGCTGACATTACCAATGACCCTTTCAGCTATAGCCCACTGAAAACTTCTTCGGGGCCAATATATGAAAAATTGGTAATATTATAGCATGCGTCATCTGTGATGCAAAATAATGCGTGAAATACCATGATTAACTGTTGCGGTCACGTTAGCTTTTAATTCTTACAAGCAGTTATATCTCGGAAACGGTGCAAGTTTTTGCAAATTTTATAGCATACAGGGCATTAGTTAAACTCATTAATGGATGTGACTTTGAATGTCCGTTCAGGATCAAGATAGAAAACAAAGAGTAAGTAAACGCATAAATACAACAAAATAAGTGATTTTATACTAAAGCTCTTAGGCATGAAATGTCGATGACCTTCTTGTTCCATAAGATCAGGGCCGGGGTGGGCTTAAATATACACACTTCTAGCGTAGAAGTTTCTCACTACTAAAACAATATTCTATAACACAACCTGAAATTGTACCTAAATTAGTTGCGACGTTTCGCTCGCCAACTAATTTAGGTACAATTTCAGGTTGTGTTATAGAATATTGTTTTAGTATTTGAATTACCAACCTAATGAACGTTTTCAAGTAGTTTCTCACTAGCCTAGCAGAAACTAATTTAACCCACTTCTAACAGTTAGGAAAAAATTATAGCCTTGCACAAAATTTCTTTTTTGGCCACGCCCACTGAGATGGCAGCGGCGAACAAAAGATTTTGTTTTTATTTACAGATTGTTTTTATTAATTTTTTGTATTTAAAAATTTCAGCATTTGTGCGTAGTTGTTTATAACCTGGCCATTTAAAGAACATGCCAACTAAAAAAACGAACTATTTCAACGGTGTTGGTCAGTTAAACGTAAAAACACGTGGTGTGCTACGTAACAGAAGTAGAAAGTGGTTAAAGTCGTTCATAGGAGAAATTTCTACGCTATAGGAAAACAATTCTACCGTTTGTATTAAATTTTTAGCCCACTGCAGATCTTAATCACTTGTTAAGAACTGACTGTTGGTAAATCCTTGGAACTCGTCGGGACAGTAAGCTTTTCCCAGTCATTATCTGCGTTTGTCACATTTTTAAGCGCCTCACTTTACTTTAGTAAAAGAGGCGCTTATTAATAGGCTGTGTCGTGACGTCGTTGGTCGTTGGTTGTCACGCGCGTGCACTGTGGCCAAACGGTGCATCCTAGGCCTATAGTTACTATGGAACACTAATAGGAACCCCTACCCCAGGAATTCAATGGTACAAATTTCGACCCCCTGGGGTGACCCCTAACCGGGGAATGGGCCCCCCGTGAGGCGCTTTTTGTCAAATTACTTTGACCTCTTGTTATTAAAGAAACTGCTTGCTTGCTTGCTTAATACTTATTAAAAGCAAAATGTTGTCGTAAGCACGTAGCAGATGGACGTTAAGCAAGGTACATTTGCACTAATCGACATTGGAAAATCCAACGACGATAGCGACTGGTTTATGACACTGAACAGTCACGCCCGTCTGTGCTCGAGGCGTACACGAAAAGCTCGTTCAATGCTGTCGCCGATGATGATAAGAGACGCTTGTCACCCTAGAGCAACTGAGATACTTGGACTTTTAACCGGTCAGATGCCATTGGCGCCTTTTAGACACACACACGCCCTGCGTAAACTTTAATGTTCAGTCATCTATGATAATATGGAAATGAAAGCGACTAAAGAAAAACGGAGGTGGGCCTGAACATATACAAGAAAGAGAAGCTTCATTATAGCAAACAAGCAGCGCAAACCTCACCCCGTGCCCCGTTGCGGAGTTTGCCATTTAGCGAATTCAGTGGCATGATCCAAGAGTCGTCATCCGTCTAACCTGAAAGATTCATTACGATAGCTGTTTTTGCCGCGCGATGCTATACATAAGCACGGTCTATGCCATCACGCGGTGTCTGTCCGTCCGTCCGTCTGTCTATCACGTTCGCGTATTCTGCTGAAATGAATATACATATCTTCAACTTTTTTCACCATCGGGTAGCCACATTATTCTAGCTTTTCCATAGGCCTAACAAACGTTATAGCACTATTCCGACGGGGACCCCCTAACTGGGGCAAAAATCGCGATTATCGATCAATATCTGGTCGATTACTGCTGGACCGTCGAGCGTCGTCAACACTTCGACGGTCGAGTATTGGTTATAGCACTTATACGTTGTCTGTCTTCTGTGATCAACAAACGTCGAAGCACAGAACATCATTGATTTTATCAAAGAAACCCGTTTTTATAAGCAACTTTAATGTTTTCTTATTAGTGTTTGTTGTTTACTTTTTATTCTAGCTCAATAGCCTTGATCTTACATTCATAGGTTTTACCTTCTTATTAATTATTTTCATATCTCATCAATCGTATAACCCTTGAATGGCACTAAATAGCCTTTTTGTGCTGATGTGCCGTTAAGAAACTACTCACTCACTAACGCGCCACGCATCAGTGAATCTTGTTTACAACAGGTAGCCTTGACGTTACGCCAAAGACGAAAAAAACAGACTTTAATTATACACATTGCTAAATCTGAGGCCGAAGTAACTAATAATAAAAGAGTGCGGTCGAGGTACTGTGTACTGTAAAGCTAACTACTGATAGACACGAAACATCGCGCGGCCTCTCTACGAGACGACGACAGCAGAGCTACTTGTTCCGTAATGTTGCGATGGCAATAAACATCGTAACAACTATCGTAACAAAGATACAAACAAGGTGGACCGAAAACAAAACCACGTGACTGGTTATCGCCGCGGCGACGTAATTAACCGGCATAACTGTGTAGGCCTATATGTAATACCAAGATCAGTGATGTGATCAACAACTGGGAGTTTGACATGGCCAATAAAGTACTCAATTATATTGTGAATGGGACGTAGAGCAGCAGATGTGATGCGCATTACACTACACTTGG
>Ga0209149_1000316_pt1 | contig 19626 bp, 12 predicted proteins | sample WorMetTyACAVOLI2_FD_187423 | JGI IMG/M metagenome (GOLD analysis project Ga0209149, IMG submission 187423) | Marine gutless worms symbiont microbial communities from Max Planck institute for Marine Microbiology, Germany - Olavius algarvensis... ... | reverse complement strand
TAAATATCTTGCCCAAGGATATTACGCGATAGACGTCAGTGAAGCGGACTCGAACCCACAACCTTGCAGTTGGCTCAGTCTGCAAGCTTCGGGCCGAGACGCTACCCACACAGCCACCGCGCCACCCAGGTCGAGACGGAAAAACTGCTACAAAACTGTCAATGTGTATAAATTATATACGACAAAATAGACTAGCTCTGGTCGTCTGATATAAATTGTAGAGAGGCGTGCGCTATGCGATATCAGCACCAGTCGTCGTCGTCGTCAGTGTCGGACGTCGGCATCGACCTTGACCTTGAGAGGCGTCCTGGCCGCGAGGTGGACATGGAGAGCAGGCTGCGTGTGGCGACGTCGCGTGGCAGGCTGTCGACGTACGGTAGTTGGCGCTTCACCGTGCCGTGGTCCCACAACCTGTCGTCCGGTCTGTCGTCGAAGATCCGCCGTCGAACCGTTGAGCCTGCCCTGACGTCGTCGTCACTGTCTCGTCGGCCGAGCAGTCGGTGCCGCGCGGTGGCGTCCCAGTCCGCCGGAAAGCTGTTCCGCGACGCCGACCGCGGCGCCGGCAGCGGACTCGACCGCGCGTCGTCGTCGTCTGACGGCGAGGTCGATGAGAACGAAGGCGGGGTAGGTGAGCCGGCCAGCCGCGGGAAGTTGATGCTGCCGGGGATGCGATGCAGCAGTGGTACAGTCGGCGACGGCAGGACGCGCGGCATGCTGATAACGCTCTTCTTACGACGGACGCGCCGAGACTGCGACAGATTGAGGGCAGTAGGTGGCTTGCGGATCGGCGCCGCGCCGGTCGGCGGCAGCTGCGGCGGTATCGGCGTGTCGATGGACGGCTGTACTGGCGGAGCTTCCTCTATGCTCGGAGTCGAAGACTGGACTGGTGACGCTCCAGCGGTCGGCGACATAGTGGCTCGCGGCATCGACGGTGCTCGACGCAGACGTCGATGAGATCGCTGACGAGACCGACCTGTAACACGCCCAACGTGCGTCTCTATCTACCGCCGTTACTCGAGATCAACCACAAACGCAGCTTTCGGTTACCCTTTAATGACCACAGTGCCACATCGAATTATATGAAGTTGGTTGATGGAGGGGACTGGGCGGGGCCGCAGCCTGCCCAGTCCACTCCTCGCTGTACCAAATGTAACAGCCCACCCATCAACGGCCAGTGTACCAATCACCGTATTGCTATTATAATGGTCCGTTGCTCTGCAGTTTTAATGTCTGAGACACTCGGCACCTTCAAGCGTCGTCTGAAAACGCATCTTTTTGCCACGTCATTTCCTTAATTTTTCCAAACTGCGCACATAGGATTTTGTTTTGTTTTTTTGACTTTGAAAAGTGTTCTTGAAGTAACCTTTAAGCTACTTATGACACTTTAATAATATTCATTTAATAATAACAACAACAACAACAATAATAATAATAATAATAATAATAACGCCGAACGTGCGTCAAAAAAAATAATAATGTGAAATGTGCCAATTAAAGGGTTAAAAGTGTGAAATAGTTAATACTATCAAACGCCCAAAAGTAAGTTCTTGGGGTACTTAAGCAAACTTAACGTTCCTGACTTCTGGAAAACGAGGAATGCCAAATGTCAGGAAAATGTCAATAAAAGTGTTAACATCAGTGGTACCTCGGCACCTGTTTACGACGCTCCCAGATACTCTATTCGGCCAGGGAAGGAGAAGGCGAACCAAGGAAGGAAAAAGAGCAGGGGAGAAAGGGAGGCAGCAAAAATTGAGGGATTGACTACTGGCTTTTGGGGGACGAACGCCACTGGCTATATACAGAGAGACGTGATAACTGATAATGTTACGTACTGGAGAAGTGACTGGGCGGCGGGATGCGTGGCGTGGAACCAAAGCGACTGGACGTCCGGCGAGTTGGTGGGATGAAACACGTAGACGAGGCGTTGGAGTAGACCGGAGACGGCGGACCTGGCCCGCCAGGTCGTCGATCCATGTCCGGTAGCGACTGCCATTCTCCACGCCGAGAAGTGACGTCGACACAGCTGAACGCTGACGGGTAAGGTGCTGAGGTGATCGTTGACGGGGCTGACGATGCGGGTAGAGCTGCCGCCAGCGGTCGTTGGTCGCCCGTCGCCTGGTCGCCGCCGTACGTCGCGCTGGTGGCCGCCGCCGCCGGGGTGAACTGACTGTACCAACCAGCCGAAACTCGTGCTGGCGCTGGCTCGACGTGGGGCACCTGCTGATACGTCGGCTGGGCGTCGAAGGCCGGCCAGTACACGCTAGAAGGCACGCTTTGTGACTGCTGCTGATGTTGTAATTCATAGGAGATTGTCCTCGCGACAGGTAGTCGTGGCGGATGTGGCGGCGGAAATCGTTGTTGTTGGACGTGGTCGGGGAACACGTCGACGGGTCGCTGCGGCACGCGCCAAGCAGGTAGCGGCGACAACGCCGTCGATATGGGTTGAGTCTGCGCGCCGCCCGGGGCGACTGGAGCTCCGGTGATGATGCTGTTCAGTGCGCCGGTGACGGTCTTGTTGAGCGAGTTAAACAGCGATCCAATCTTGTTGATCGCCGGCGCACTGACGACGTTCGTGACGGACACCGTCTCGATACCGTCCCGCTCTGCCGCCGCCGCCGCCGCCACCACGGCCGGTGTCGCTCGTAGAGCCGTGCGGTCACCGAAACCTCCTGGTGGCCTCGCCGTCATCCCTGTGGCGGCTCCCATCGTCGTAGTAGCCGGCGCAGGAGGCATTGGTGGCCGGAAGGCAGGGGCATTGAACGGCGTCGGTGCCACTGGAGGCCGTGGAGCAAACTGCATACCCGTCTGTCAGCAGCAATCAGTCACCGCAGTCATCATTATACACTGAGATCGACCCGCGATTTTAATAGCTAGTTATTATTATTATTATTAGGCCTGGTAAATGTAAAGGTAATGTGGATTTATACAGCGCCTTTATCGTTAAAATCACCCCAAAGGCGATCAGGCATGGATCACAGTTTTACCTGCCAACAACACCAAGTCTGCCTCTACCTCGTAAGGGTTCACCATATGGCGCCACCACTGACTGCAGCATACGAGTCATTTATCGAGCCTGAAAGGATGAAAGGCTGAGTTGGCCTGGTTGACTGACCTATAGCGGACAGTTTACGCACATAGTGGTCACCCGTTAGCTGCAGGTCGAGCGCAGAACAGGGAAAGTTCATTGGTCAAAGACCAACGCTCTACCGCTGTGCCACGCGAACATCCCTAATTAATTAACATAATATTGACGTTTAGTCGCTAAATCAGCGGACAATGGTTGGGTATTTTATTATTATTAATATTAATAAAATATAATAAAGAACTAGCTAGTTATGTTCAACTACGCTAGAAGTCGCCTTGGTATGGAATCTGTTTAACGTACAGCGATTGATTAAAGGGGTAAAGGTAAAGGAGTGTATAGTTCTTAGTGAAATTCACCTCAGAACTACGGGACGCCACTTGTCAATGGGATCACACAGTGTTACCTGCCACCCGACAGAGGTGACCGCCTCGCCTTCACCCCAACCGGGCAGGTTGGTACTCGATTTATCGACCCTGTAAGGATGAAATGCTGAGTTGGCCTAGTTAATTGGCTGGTTACATACCGAAATGGTTTACCCGTCCACAGACGGTCACCCATCCGAGTACTAACCGGGTCTGACGTAGCCCAACTACGTTGATCGAAGCCAACGCGTTACCACTAAGCCAAACCGCCAACTGATTAGTCACTCAATCACTGTCATAGTGACAACAAATTGACCTGGTCAGTGATTAATAGGCTTTGCTGCGCCGCGATATCAACGTAACGTAACTGTACCAACTGTAGTCTCGATGGCCGACCGAATGTGCAGCTCTTGGCTAACAATGGTCTGTTATCTGACATCTGTCTGCAGTGCTTTGTGACATAGTGCTAACTCTGTTAAAACTGCTAATCGATCAAAGAAACCCACGAAGGGCTGCGGCACGTGGACGTGGTTGAGGCGATCTCTGTCGTCGAACGTTCTGTCTGCCTCGGAATACTGAGACAGACTTCCGTTGTATGCGACGTTCAGCTCGCCGCCCGCCGTCGACACAGCTGCCGTCTGCAGTAATACAGATCAGATAATGAATCACAAAACCTAACCCCTGGGGTACACCCAGGATACACCCCTAAAAAAGCTAGCCTGGTCCGGCCCAGAAGCTGGAATAGTCTTAAATACACACAACTTTATTCACCAATCTGGTAGTACAAAATAGAGAAAAAAACTTGTGCAACTTGTGAAAACAACTTGTGAAAAGTAAGTGTTTGCCAGCATTGTGTTACGGCGTCGACGTATGTCCTGTTAACAAGTCTCAAACTGCATCTCTCCAGTACGTCGTAGATAATTGCTTCCGCAAAATATTTGATATTAAATCAACAGAGATTGTGCGACTTTGTATGAGCAAATTCAAGTGGTTAACGATGTGTGATATGTTTGACATAAAGTAAAGGAAATTTTTAGAAAAATTCAGCATATCTGAAAATTCCTCATGCCAAGTAATTGTACATATGTGTAATCCGCGATAATATACTGTATTCGCTATGTCGTGACATTGTGTTCTTGCGTTCTTTTCCTTTTATTTAGTTAGGTGTTCGTTTTTTCTCTATTTTTTGTCTTAAATGAATATTTACAATTCTTTCTAAGCTGCTAGCACAACGTATATCAACTTGCAGTTTAAAATTACGTGATAGGCCTACAACTAACAAGAAGCTTAGCTATAGCTAAGATCAGCCGAGCGTAACAGTGGCTCTCAAAATATCCACTATTATCTATTTTTTGACTCACTAAATGCCAACAGGCGTTCTATTTGTCGCTGGTGGCCAATCGGCGGCCGGTTGGCCGCAGAATCGCTCAATGGAATGCGCTCACATCTACGTCATGTCATCACACATACGTACTGCACGTGTCACGGCATATAACTATGGAACGAGCGACCGCTTTGATGGCGTAAGTAAGTACAAAAGTAGCAACGGGCTTGTATTATATTCGGACGAATGTAAGTTACCTTTAAAAAATTTCTAAAACCGTTGCAAACTTGTAAATACTTTCATGATTTGTTTCCAGCAGACCCATATCGCTGGTCTGCCTGGTGGTATATAAACTAATTCCAGAAAGAAATCGGCTATTTGGCACAGATCGACCGCGTTGAAGGCAGACCTAAAAGCGAACTCAATAGTCGAGTGTTAATGTAACGTTTGGCTAAAAATGTAGACCTGGAAGATTTTTATCAGCGATGTCACCCCTGGCCTGCGTCCGGTTTAATACCCTCTATATCATAATTTAGAGTTATCGACAATAAGCACCCCGCTCGATTTTGATCGTCGCTCCGGATCGGGCTAAGTTCTGGGTGGCCTCACGCGGCGCATTGGCCGAAATGAAAGATTCCGTTTCTGAGAAGTTTTGTCCTCAGACCCACAGAATACATGTTGCCAAGTTTCATCGACGTCGGCGCAGCGGTCCAGGACACTTGGGGTTTTGAAAATGTTTGTTAACACCGAATGGACGGACATTTGACCGGTTTTATAACTAAGTGATCTCGGTAGAGACGACTAATAAAAACAGCTTTGACTGCGACTGTGTCGAAACAGTGAGAGAATGGACGAGCACCTGTCTAACAGTCGAATCCACTGCAGTCGGACGATGCGGGACGGCATTGTGCAGCATGGAAGTGGCTATCGACTCGTTCATCGTAGCACTGGGTTGATTGTTCGCTGTACTGACCGCGTTCAACTTCTCAGCACTGCAGCACAAGACACACTCGATACCCGGCGAGTTCTGTGAGTTTCTAGGCCTCGCATCTCCCCCACCCCACTACCCAGTACCCACGTTCATGCTGCTTATTCACAGCAGGCTAGAAACAAATATTAAAACCGTTACTTCATCATTTTCATACAAACAAACATACATACATAAACCTTTTGTTAAACGATAGACAAACGCCGTCAAAAACATGCAGTGCAAAACATGACCTCTTCGCACACGTTTAGCGATATTCGCCAGGTGGCACTATCCATTATTCACGCCGTTTTTGGCCCGGCGATCTTGACTGTGCTCCGATTTAGCCCAAAATTTAACAGCGCGATTACAGAATCACTGCTGATCTTAGCTGAATATTTTACGAAGACAACTGCAACCATTTGTCCCCAACCTTGCTGACAAACAAGTAGCTCAGCTCTCGCAGAAAGGCCGCGCAATGCTTCACGTCTGTCTGTAGCAGCTTCAACAGTACAATATGTAACAGGACGTTTCGCTACTTTGCCAGTTCGCTACCTGGACGTTTCGCTACCACGTTAGACGTTTCGCCACCTGGACGCTTCGCTACCACGTTAGACGATTCGCCACCTGGACGCTTCGCTACCACGTTAGACGTTTCGCTACCTGGACGTTTCACCACCTGGACGTTTCGCACCTTTGGACGTTTCGATACCAGGACGTTTCGTCACCTCCCTGGACGTTTCACCACCGGACGACAAAAAAGTTTTTACAGTATTGCAAATTACAAACTTTCAAACAGGTGGCGAAACGTCCAGGGAGGTAGCGAAATGTCCTGGTATCGCAACGTCCAAACGTGCGAAACGTCCACGTGGCGAATCATCCAGGTGGCGAACCGTCGAGGTAGCGAATCGTCTAAGGTGGTAGTGAACGTCCAGGTGGCGAACTGGCAAAGTAGCGACATGTCCACGAATCCAATACGTCGAACGCAATCAATCTACTGTTATTGGTTACTTCCGCTTGAGATTTAATGCTGCGTACAAATAAATTCTGTTCGGCGCGTAGTCGTCCATGCTGGTTGTGATAAACAAGATTCACTGATGCGTGGCGGTCCGTGCAGTAAACGGACGTCCACGCTAACTGCTATAAACAACTGCACGGTCGACCGTCCAGATTGTCGATGGCACCTCACCAGTCATCGATCCGAAAGCCGGATGTTGGTCGATAATCGCGATTTTTGCCTATCCAACCTGCATTCGACGCTCCGGTTACGGGGTTCCCCGTCAAACTATTGCCATAAAATTTGATGCGGAAAACTAGAATGGTGTGGCTACCCTACGGTGAAAAAATGAAGACATGCTTATTCGTGTAGACAGAATAAACGAACGTGAGGCATGGATGGACGGACAGACAGACAGACGGACGAACACCGCGCGACGGTATAGGCCGCGCTTATGCATAGCATCGCGCGGAAAATAAAACAATAAGGACATGACCGGCTACCGCATGGACGCGGTTGTGAACATCTCGTTACCATCATCTTGCGTGAACATTTGACATGATATATTTAAACACTGTCATTGTGGAAAGAATCATTAAATAAGTAAATAAATAAATCTTATTAAGGTCGCACATCTCACCATCGAAGGCTCAGCACGTGCACGTGTAACTGCACACGAAACTTCAAGCACGCGGAGAAGGCAAATGCTCCAGCAAAACTGGTAAAACACGGTACCTCGAAGGCGATTCTTTGATGGGTTTGAATGCCAGCTGGTATGTGAAATCGAGGACATCCGGTACGTCTGGTTTCGGCGTAGACCGCATTCGAGTAAGGTTCGGTTTTGCGACGCCAAGAACGCTGCTGAACAATGACGTCTGAAACACACACTGGCGGTATATCACTACTATTCACGGCGTAATCACTTTACACTGCATGTTAACCCTTTAATGGGCACAGGTAATGTGCCCATTAAAGGGCACATTACATGTGTAATTCTACCTCGAATAATGAAGTTGGTACACTGGCCATTGATGGGTGGGCTGTTACATTTGGTACAGCGAGGAGGGCACTTGGCGGGGCCCAGGCCCCTCCTCGATGTACCAAATGTAACAGCCCACTTATCAACGGCTACTGTACCAACCACCGTTGGGTACACTGAAACTTGCGTGACCCGTCACATACTGCTGCTGTTTTTGGACGATCACTTAAAACATTTCTTTTCTCAGAGTACTAGTGTACATAGTGCATCAGAGGCATTTGCAACGATGCGCTATATAAACTGATGTTTTACTTACTTACTTACACCTTATTGCTGTATATTGGTCCATTGCTCTGCGGTTTTGAGGTGCCTATTAAAGGGTTCATTTGACATCTTCTGTACTCCACAACACTCAAAAATTTTTTCAGAGAAAAACAGATAAATATACTGATGAAAATTCAATAATAAAAACACGAACTTTAACGTAAAATATTGATATTTTTATAGTGTAAATTTTTCCTGCTCAAACGTCGTGGCTGCGTGAGATTTAATTTAATGAGATCAAAACAACAGACAGGCAAGAAAAATACACCGGGGCAAAAATAACTGAAAAATACAGCGTGTCCTGAAAAAAAGTTAGCCCCATAATGACTACAAACTTGTACCATCTGTGACATACACTGTGTCTCAAAAAAACTGGACCCATACGATTAATATGAAATAACTTCACCGATTCACAACATTCGCAAATTATTGTTGGTAGAGAGAGTGATGGCTACCGTTGTTCGTAGACCGGTCTTTCAATTATCAGTTGACTATGTTAGAAGTTAACACTAACATACGTATCACTAACTATAGGCATATGTCGATTCTTAACCCTTTAGACTCCAAAGACAATTATAGTGCTGTTGTAACAGCGGTCTGTCTGTTTTTTCATTAAAGTACTACTAAAGCAACAGCATCGAATAATACAAGTTGGTACACTGGCCGTTGATCGGTAGGCTGTTGATCCGACGAGAAGGGGCCTGGGCGGGCTGCGGCCCCGCCCATCCCCTCCTCGCTGTATCAACTGTAACAGCGCACCCATCAACAGCCAGTGTAGCAATCACTACATGTATATTGCTATATGATGGTCCGGTGTTCTGTGGTTTTAGTGTGGCGATTAAAGGGTTAACGACAGTATAATGCGTGATAGGTACCGTTGTTCGTACACCAGTTTTTCCCGTCGCCTTATACGACTTCCAGTTTTCGGCAATGAGCAAGCCGGCGTATATCTTTCCTACTGTCAGCTTCTGTTCAGTCAGCTCTGAAAAACACACAGTGATCGTCGTCGGTTAAAACTCTCTCTGACGGGAGGTATCAAAAACATTTTTGGTCAAGGCACTTTATGCTACGTGGCCTAGGTTTGACCAATATAATTTTGATCAAAAAAGGACACAAGTAAATCGTTCGAGGCGCTCCGATAACGTTTTTGCGCGCCCAGAAAATCTTAATTTGTGTCAATCTATCTCGTGGATGGTCCTGACCCTGGATGGCGGGTCCGAAAACTCTGGATCATGCCTGCTGACGCCGCTTGGATCACCCTGACCTTGGGTGAAAGTCTACAAACCTGTCCCTGGACCCTTCTTGGTAACACCAGTCCCTACAGATATACTCGTATAGCAAATATATTTTATCGTTTAAAATTGACAAAGTCAACATCGTTCTTTTCGCTAATCTATAGTTCTCAATAAATGGTTAACATCAGTCAATGCTCATAATGCAGACTCACCTGCGTTGGGCGGAACAAGAAGACTGTGCATTTTGGGACCCTGAATTGGCCACAGTTTTATAATACTTTCTCGCAATTCCTCGTCATTTTTGTCCATCTCTTCAACTGTGGTAATACAACATACATACATACGTATATACGTATATACGAAAACAAACGAACAAACAGACAAACAAACAGAAAGACATCGCCATCAAACCCGCATATCTCCTCAGGGTGGCGTCTGTGAAGGATCTGAGGACCGCAGCGGCCGGCGAGTCCATTAGGCTACCAGGCTAACCTGAGATCGCCTACAGGGCCGGTGAGTCCATTACCCACAAGCACCTGCGGTGCCATCAAATGATCGCGAGCGGTCTTTTGCTATTCATGCGCTTAACTGTAGCATATAATGTTTATAAAAGAATCCATTAGATAGAAATTTGTGACCTTCATTGTATGATGAAGGTCATTCATGGTCACTGAAGATTATGGACAGTCAAAATAAAAACATTATGGATGTATATAGGATGTATACAACTAGAACGCATACACATGTAATGTCAAATACTGGGCAATTTTTGTGCTTTTTATGCACAACATTTCTAAATAATATGGAGCATCGCGCGGTTTCTCAGCTAAGCTTCTTGTCTGGTATACAGTCAACGACCTCAAAACACGCGAATAAGGATGACACAGAATATAATACAGACGAAAAATAAGACAATTCAAGTAGTCAATAACCACAACGAGATCGCCGACACGGTTTCACAATCACATACCGGGTCCCATTCGGATGTCGAGCGATTCACGTATCAGAGCAAATAGCGTTGTACCGAAGTGAACCGTTTTGTCAGCAGCCACCGGCATGTTCATGCGAATCAGTTTCTGAAATGTAGTGCAGCACGGTCAGTGTCATTTTAGACAATTTTTGTCGAGCTTGTCAAGTACACCGAGTGATGCTACGAGTACAAGTATTTAGGTCACATGATACATGATAAATTCTGCTCTAAGTGATGATCACGACATCATGAAACAAACTAGGTCTCTTTACGCCGGAGCTAACATAATCATTCGCAAATTTTCATACGGTTCGTTGAATACAAAACTTATGCTGTTCCCAGCTTATTGTACAAATATATAATGGCTGTCAGCTCTGGAGTACTACCATGTGACCATGCCTACCAAGTTTGGTCGACATCAACCATCGTGTTGGTGAGTTATTTTGAGGACAGACGGAAACACAGACACGCAGAGGTAAAGATAAAGTAGTGCTGCACACCGCAGCAGGAGTGTAGGCGGGGTGCTCATCTTCCTGACATAGGCCGTACATATAGGCCTACACCGAAGGTGATGATCACAATATCTTCTCACCTCCATACAGAGGCTCGCAGATAACATCAAATCTTACTAGATATACACTGTTGGCCAGAAAAATAAAACATGTCGGTGTACTTTTGACAATAACCAGATCAAATCTTAATTTAAATAACTTTACACCATTTTATCCGTGGGAAACTTTATTATGTCTGGCATCACAGCTTCTAGGCTTATTTGGAAATCACAGAAGTTGTTCAAATCGTCTACCATTTGGTAAAGTTAATATTGAAAGTGAACTGCGAGATTTTATGGGCCACCGTGTGTAAAAAGAGAAATTTGACATTCGTTCGACAAAGCAATTTTACCTGACACGTAGCAAGTAGCAAGGGTTACTTATTATAAAGTAAATGACGACTACGGCATACCCTGTAAGCAAGCCTGTATGGACATTTCTTGCCGAAGCCAACCGGTGGCTCCATGTTCCGCAGCATATTATACATGTCCGTGTACTGGATGCGACCGCTGCAGCCAAATATATCACACCACGTCACCTCACAGGGCCGTAGTAAGAGAGATTAGCCGCCTAAAATATTTTGAGCCCAGCTGACATTGTTTCCAGGTTAAAAATTAGACTGGTTCATAATAAAAACACAATTGTGATTTTTTGGCAATTTTCTGCAACTCATTTAGTTATGATCAGGAGATTAATCCGTGTCAACTTCAACAATATACACTCCGTTTCATAAAAAACTCCTTATGTTTTCTTGCGTAACTCTTAGAAATTTCAATCGATTTGAATGAAAATTTCAGACAATATAGCTGAGGGAATGCTGAATCTAACATCTGAAAACAGTTTCTCTTTCTGTTAAACATTCTTTGTTAACGGCGATGTAAAAGGACATTAGTAAAAGTGCCGTTACAGCAACTAAATTTACCGTTGAAGATCAATATTTAATTAAATGCTCAAAAATAAATAAATAAAATATGAAGCAAACCACTTTCTTAAGATGTTTCCTGACACAGAAGAGTCTTTCAGCGGATTAAACACTTAACAAAGAAAAATGACAGTAGGCGCGTCATTGGCTCATGTCCGGGTTGTGTTCGACCACACATCCAATTGCAAAGAACAACAAAGTTAAACATCTTGCGCTGATTTTATTGATCCACGGGTGTCTTTAGCCTATATAATCTTCATCTTCTGTCAAAAAAGCATCGTTTTGCTGCACTTTTCACTCACATACAACCGTTTAATGAGATGATGTTAATAACTCGTAGTGAAGGCACAGGAAAAATGTGTATTATTCCCAGTGTATAGTGCATAGATTTGCATTTTAATATACTCGTTGGTGGCAATTATGACGCTCCCCAAATCATCTAATAGCAGGGGAGGGGAAGGACTAAATAACGGGAGGGAAGGAGCGAAAATTGGGGAGGTTTGTTTCATTGGCTTAAGGGGGATGAACGGACGCCGCCGTTAAGTTGGGATTTTGTTCTGACAGGCAGTTTCTTGATCAAGTATCGTCGGCGTGGTATCGTATGGGAAGCTGTACTTACGTGGCTTCTGGGTCGTATTCAGCCCAGACGCGAATGTACTCGTCGAGATGGTGAGGACCGAGAATAGACGAATCGCGAGTCAAGTAGTCAAAGTTGTCCATGATGACAGCGACAAACAGGTTCAGCATCTGCACGAAAATAGACACGTCGTAACACGAATCTATCATCTCCTGCCAATATGACACGTCTGCATAAAATACAGGGTGGCACGAAAAAGTAACGCAACTTTTGGACTGCTCAAATCAATTTGCACGACTTACTGTTAACGCGTGACCGGAAACAAGACCAAATACGAACCAGAAAGGAGCAGAAGAAGATGAAAGAGACGAAGTACGGGATAGCGAGGTCGTTTCCGCAGTCGTTCGTTCCTTTCCGCTGTGACTTCGGATCACATTCTCTCTTGGACATGCACGACAGCATTATCTGCTGCCAGCTCTCACCGGTCGCGCACCTGGACCACACGACGAGAGTACGTTGAGTACGTTTCGTCTGCCGATCGATCAGTAAATCAATCAATCAATCAATCAGAGACTTGTTTCAGGAAAAATGTCAACGGGTTTGCTCTAGTAACGGGCACGACTCTGTACAAGTTTTTGACACTGCACGTCACTCACACTTACGTCAACAAATACGTAGTTTAGCATCGGCAAAATGGCGATGAAACCATTCAGCTGGAAAAGTAAACAAAGGTCTTTACCTTTACGTTTATAATACCTCGACAAGGACTGTACTCAAAATGGTAAGCGGCTACCTGAACAGCAGCATTAGTCCATTCGTAAAAGTTCTGAAGTTATTGTGTCTGTTGATTGCTGTATCGGGCTTGAGATAGATGGTGCCAAACACCTGCATACAATGGGAAAAGTTTATCGATAACCAGTAATTAATAATAACAGAACTGACTCCGTAAAATCAACTTACATCATTCATCGTCACATTATTCAGAAATCTTCGAATTTAAAATAATGAAAAACTGCGAGTTTTACGTGCTTTACATTGAATCCAACTAACCACGAAAGAACTTGAACACAACGCACACAGCAAGAGCAACAAACAGTGACAACTAACGGAACTTCTAAGAGCTGATTACACCAACGTTACTTTAATCACCACTTAGCTAAGAATCACTTAAATTAATGTAATAATATATACATCTTTATTCACCGTATAGTGGTAGCACAGCAGAGAAAAATATAATAAAAAAATAACAACTTAACTAAAGTAGGATAGCATATTAATTGTAGACAATAATAGCAATTACTTGTAACTGACAGGGTAAGAAACACATCAAATTACAGCCATCTCCACTTACCAGGACGCCGTTGCACGTGACAAAACTAAGTGCATGCTGCTGACTTAATTGTGGTTGACGCAACGCAGTTTTCGCTAAGTAGAGATTAACGCCGGAGTTAATCTCTACCTAGAGATAAATATGGCTGGTGCGATCGGCCCTTAGTATTAATAATCTAGTGCTCGGTTACCTGCATGCCAATTATTGCGTAGATGAAGAAGAGCATTGCAATCAGTAGAATGACATAGGGCAGTGCCTACAAAGCACAAACATCACATACACACGTCTATCAAATCTATCTATCTGTTTATCTATCGTCTATTTATTTATTTATCTATTTATTTTTATTTATTTATTTATTTATTTATTTCTCGGTCTAATATTGCTACAGTGATTCATCGTCATTGCGATGCTGATTCATTGCTACAATTTCTTGAAATCTAATAGGTGATGTGTTTGATTGGTTCTCAATCGCCAGGTGACGACACTTTAGTGATAATACAGTTGACGCATGCGTGTGTTCAGGGCAAAACAAAGTGTTCTTAAAGTGTGAAAGAGAATAAATATAAATCATACACATCTATCGGCACCAAATATAGCAAAAAATATCAAAAAAGAAGCTGGCCCACCTCCAGTTTGACTATATATTCATCTTTACTCACCATCGTCAACACAACGGACGATGATTGTAAACAACAAGTTCCCAGCGTCGCACTCCGTTTACAACAGCTGTGGTCTAACGCGTATTGCAGTTATTTTGTATTTGAAACCCGAACATCTCCAAGGGCAGCATCTGGGGAGGATGTGAATGCGTCAACCGAATCAGCGATGCCAACTTCCTAACAGTGTTCCATAGAACTATGTGCCTGTATGTCTTGCTTAGTTTGCGAGATGACCACGTGTCGGACGACGGACGGACGACGCCAACCATCGCATATTGTCCTCAAGCGCGGGCCAGCTAAAACTGGACGGATCAATACGGGCCAGTACAGTGCTTACTTTCAACGACTGAACGAAGGTCCACAGCAGGATGCGTATCGTGTAGCCCTGACGTAAGAGTTTGATGAGTCGAGCGGCGCGGAACAGTCGCAGGAAGCCAAGGCTAATGAAGCTGTCCTACAGTAATAACAGTCAATCTCTACCTGCACAACAGGCCACTTTCACACGCAGATCATCATCATCGTCATCATCGTCATCATCATCCTCATCATCATCGTCGTCATATTTCTTTAATAAAAAAAGTTCTTTTCATACAGAACTGTACATTATTGATATCAGATGCTTAGCCGTGACTAACATCAGCCGAGCGTACCAGTGACCGGCGAAATATCCACTACGATCTATTTATACCCTACCGATTTTTTTTGGAAAAAATAGCGTAGCAAACAGTGCACTATGTCGCACGTTTACCGTTTAATGCTTCGAAGGAACCAGTGCACGTCCTTACAAGCTTATTTTAATTTAATTAAGCTTAGTTCAGTATTTAAGTTTTATATATTTTCCTACCTTATTGGTGAAATGCAATTAAAAATAAAACGCATGTCGACTATTGTGATGTGATTTGCCCTTCTGTTTATAAATATATTTAAGTCAGACAATAGGCGAATTCGACATTTATACAATCAACTGGCAAATAATTCACTCGGTTTATTGCCGTGAACATGAATAGAGAAGAACTGAGAATATTGCTTGCTGGCCACACATAGCGGCATCCCACCCACGGAGATAACGTAAGACACTATCGTTTGTTTACGGTCAAAGCAAGCCTCACACTCGCACGACAAACGGTTTACGCCATGGCACGCAATTTGGCGTGCCAATGACGGAAGAACTCGTGACAGTGTGCGTGGGATGCGCGATCGATGCGGATCAGGCGAAGTAGTGCGTGCCATGCCGTGGCGAAAATTTTGAAATGTTCAAAAATTATTTTCCAAGGTGTCACGACTTGGTATGAAGAAATTGTTAGGTGCACATGAGTGAACTTGAGTGTCACGCACTTCGTAACTTGTGCGTGACATATGGCTCGACATGGCGTAAGCTATGCGTCACTTTGCCGTCTTGACAGACATCGTGCAGCTATGATGGCACGACTTGGCACGCCATATTGCGGGCCATTGCGAGGACAAAATTCGTGCCAGTGTGAGACTCGCTTAACACTACCTATATCCTGTATTGCAGTGAAGTTTTGACAACTACAGAATTCGTTTTTAAATTGCATTGCAAATTGCAACCATGGCAACAAATTTTCACCAGCTTTTAATTATCGAAAACACGCAAATCACTGGCAGTCACTGGCGTAATAATGCAGCAGGCTGCAGGCAAATACGTCAATCATTTCGTGGTGCAAACAGTGTGACGACTTTATTGAAGTTTCGACGATATTTCTATCACTAAGCTTATAGAAACTAAACGTAAAGCTAACTATGCGGCGTATTCGGTCTAGCGCACAAATAGGCAACAAGAACATAGCTATCGCAAACAGATCGCGCGTCAGCTGCGCACAGAATACGTTGAGGGTATCTATAGGTAAGGCCTAAATATTACACCGTGACCTTGAAATCTAGGTTAAGGGTCACTCAAGGTCACTGAAAACGGAACCATTAGATAGATCATACACGACTGACTAGTAGTCGAGTTATTCGACGTTGAATATTATCGTGACCTTGAAATGTGGGTTAGAGGTCACTCAAGGTCATTGAAAGTGGTACCATTTGGGTACGGTTTCCTATTCGCCTTCCATAGTAACTATGGGCGTATCTTTAGCCATTTCGGAGATATTCAGCGTAAAAACTGACCTGACCTTGAAATATGGGTTTGGGTTGTTCAAGATCTTTGAAAATGGCGCGGTTCAATAGACCATGTATGACTTTCTATTAGTTCTGCATTGTAACTAGCTCTATCGTGTATCATTTGCGAGTTATTTAACGTTGAACAATACTGTGACCTTGAAATCTAGCTTAGAGGTCACTCAAGGTCATTGAAAGTGGTGCCATTCGAAAGCTTGAGTGCGGTTTCCTATTCGCCTTCCATAGTAACTATGGCGCTATCTTGTATCGTTTGCGAGATACAGCGGCTTATTAGTAGAAAATTGCGAAATTTTTTATACCCCACCTGTATTTAGCGCACCCGCAGGGGGTGACCCCGTCGGAATTTCGTGAAGATGTTTTATGCTGATAAAACTAGAATGATTGGGCTACCGTATGGTGAAAAAACTATGACAATATGTTGAGCCGTTTTCATCCAATACCGGAACGTCACGAACAGACGGACAGACATAATCGCTATATCAGTATCGCGAGTCAGTGTGCTGACGCGCGATAAAAACTGAAAAACACAAAACCACGTGCATGTTAGGTCGACTAACGGGCTATCGAAAACCAAGGCGATGTGTATAATGTACCAAAACAACATCTCTAGAGAGATTTATTCATGAATCTCGTTTTAATTATTTAAACATGTTACAGTTCACATAGAACATGGGAGAAAAACGGCAATAGCAAATGAATGTGAACTGATAGCACGGTCAGGGACATGCCACTTAAGACCGGCTAAGAGCTAACACTAAGAAAACAGGAGATAAAACATTGATTAAGTTGGGAGAGTAGAAGATGTAATTCGTCGTGTTACATCATCATGATGATGATGATGATGATGATGATGATGTCGTGTTACAGCCTACTAAATAACGACTAAAATAACGAGGAAATGTTTGAAGCGGTGGGAACAATAAAAAATAAGTTACTGACGTAAAAACAATTGATTCAAATAAAGAACATTTGACTGCAGATTTTACTTTTTGGAACTAATAACCAAAAAAAAACAGCGCGATATTTTAGAGCCAGCAGTGCAGAAAGAATTCCGCATCAACGCGACTCTGAATTAAAACCACAGTTACAGCAGCTGAGCTGACTTCAAAAGACCGTATAATAGCCAGGCTTCCATTAGCTCGGAAGCACTGCATTATATTTACTGAATACACAAAGAACCGCACAGGCCTACAAAAATGTTCGGCGTCGTGTATGTCGGCAATTCAGCATACGTAAGAGTCTTGAATATTTGATATAATGATTGCACTACTTTCTAACCAAATGTTTTAATGCTACTAAAGTACACCGTGTTCCAAAAAAGTAAGCTGTTTGATGTTTGATAATAACTTTGGCAAATGTGGATTGATTTTCAAAATTCTTTCACGACATGATTCGTAAGAAAATTCCCTACGTAAATACGCAAAGACTTCCACCTCACCTGCAATACGTTGCTACACTACCTTGTGAAAGTCAAAAATTCAAAAATGTTACTGACTTTGACAGCACCTCAACAGACTATTGACATGTTCCTGATGACACTTTGAGGAATTGATTTAACATTTAACAGTAATTAGACAAACTGTCTCAAGACTGCTCATACTGACTGACTGACATTTTGAAGTTTGTCAGACGACGTCTCGAATCAACAGCTAAAACTTATTCCGTTGAACATTGTTGCATCTTCGCACCGTCTTCGTTCTTTCTAGGCTATACTTCGTATGTTGTACACATCTTGAAGTAAAATCATTAATGCGATATTTTTTGTGGCAGGTTACATAAGATCTCACATTATATTTTATTTAATATATTAATTGTCACGTTCAACGTAAAAATTTGGTAACATTTTTGGATTTTCGAATTTCACAAGGTAGTGTAGCAACATACTGCAGGTGAGGTGGAAATCTTTGTGATGTGTACATAGAGTTTTTTCATACGAATCACATGATGAAAAAAATTTGAAAATCGGTCCACATTTGCCAAAGTTATTATCACACATCAAACAGCTTAGTTTTTAGAAGACGGTGTTATATAAATCTAACAGTTGAAAGGCCAAACACAGACAGGCGTCAATCATTCTCGGTTCAACAGAGTGTCGATACCGTCATGCAATTTCAAACATCACATAGGAAAAAACTCGATATGCGATCGCTGTAGGGTACGACACGATCGTCGTACGTGTCGTAGGGTACGACACGACCGTTTTACGACCAGCTAGACGTCACATTATCAGAACTGCGCCTTCTTAGTGCACAGTCCGACTACCGAGCTTGCAGCATATTGGGCAGCATGGTTTGCCACGATTTCTGAATCTTCTCAAGAGAGTGCCAAATATTGAAGATCGCCTTTTCCATTTGCGCTTAAACTTCTTTAGAAGCCAGTCTACAGCCTTCTTGATTATCGGTGTCATACCAATGGGGAAGATAGACGGGCTGGAACTTCCCCATTGGCTGGGATCATTGGCAGTGATGGATTATAGATCAGCAAAAGAAATAATATGTAAAGTCCCATGAGGTGCTGTATGGAGCAACTATAGCATGCTAGGAAAACCTTCAGGCAGCCGGGGCTCTAATCCAGACTCCGGTCCCCAGACCCCTAGCTGGTGGGAAGGGAGCTCGATGCCCCAAATTAAGAACACTACGCTCCACTCTCGGCATCGCTACCTATATTCAAAAATCCTGGGTACGCCATTACCGGCAAGACTCTGTTTTCATTCACGCGGTGGAGACGCCCACGCCACCTTAAAACGTTGCTATTACACGACGTCGCTCATCTTGGTGAAATTCCTGACATCTTCGTTTACAACCACGTCCTTCCACGAGATCCATGAAATCTTTCGGCGACTTTTTACAACAGTATCGCTGAAAAACAGCGAAACGATCAACTATCGGGAATCGAACAGGTGAAACTAGCAGGTGAGACTGACGGTGAAACTAACAGGTGAGAGTGACGGTGAAACTAGCAGGTGAGAGTGACGGTGAAACTAGCAGGTGAGAGTGACGGTGAAACTAGCAGGTGAGAGTGAGAGTGACGGTGAAACTAGCAGGTGAGAGTGACGGTGAAACTAGCAGGTGAGAGTGAGAGTGACGGTGAAACTAACAGGTGAGAGTGATGGTGAAACTAGCAGGTGAGAGTGACGGTGAAACTAACAGGTGAGAGTGACGGTGAAACTAGCAGGTGAGAGTGACGGTGAAACTAA
>Ga0209149_1000314_pt1 | contig 19660 bp, 15 predicted proteins | sample WorMetTyACAVOLI2_FD_187423 | JGI IMG/M metagenome (GOLD analysis project Ga0209149, IMG submission 187423) | Marine gutless worms symbiont microbial communities from Max Planck institute for Marine Microbiology, Germany - Olavius algarvensis... ... | reverse complement strand
TTAGTGTTCCATAGTAACTATAGGCCTAGGATGCACCGTTTGGCCACAGTGCACGCGCGTGACAACCAACCAACCAACCAACCAACGACCAACGACGTCACGACACAGCCTATCTCAATAAGCGCTTCTTTTACTAACGTAAAGTGAGGCGCTTAAAAACCGTCTCTTCACCGACAGTTAGTTATATATAGTTACTGCGCACAAGCTTCTACGACCCACAGTTACAACTTATTAAGTGTCGCTTCTGTAAATATAAACTGTTGATATTAGATCAGATTCGTTAAAGTTATTTGAAAATGTAACAGGGGTCCAGTTTTCTACCGCGCGACGCGTATGCATAGCGCGGACTAGTTTTTCCACACCAAACGGTATGTTAATATTCCAACGGGAATCCTCTTAACTGGGGGCGTCCAATGCAGGGGGTATTAAAAAATCGCGATTTTCGACCAATATCTCGCTTTATCTCCAAAACGATGCAAGATACAGCCACAGTTACAATGAAAGGCGAATAGGAAACCGTACATAAGCTTTCGAATGGTACCATTTTCAATGACCCTGAGTGACCCTTAACCCAGATTGCAAGGTCACGATATTATTTAACGTTAAATTACTCGAAAATGGTACACGATAAAGCTATACTTACAATGGCAGACCAATAGTAAGTCGTATATGATCTATCAAACGGCGCCATATTCAGCGACCTTGGACGATCTTTACCCCCGATTTCAAGGTCACACCATTATTTGATGCTGAGATACCGACATAGTTTCAATGGAATACTAATAGGGACTTACACACGCCCTACTCAACGGTGTAATTTCTAATTACCTCGAGTGACTTAGCGAAATATTCAATGACACGGAGCGTCGCGCGGTCTCTCTGCGACAGATGAGCTTCTTGGTGAGACACACTGTAGAATCGTACACAAGATACACAATAAATGAAAACTATATAAGCTAGTCGACCAAGGGGGTCGAGCATGCCTCCGCCAGGCTTCCACATCTCATATCTTCGTAACCTAGCTGCTTATGTTATGTACCGTACAACAGTGCGTGTGCGTTAGTAGTCCAGCGGTGACGACATAACGCTGTGTGCTATCATCACGGCAACGTCGAGTGTCAGCAGTGCAGGTCGCATGTATCACACCTGCAAACTTACACTTGAGGACGACTTCAATGACATGACGTTCCATCGTCAGAGCTGAATCGACACTCTCACGCTCATTCCGTGAGATAAATGCCCTGAATGCATCCCCCACGGAGATCACTCCCCTGGAGTGTAGCAACAAAGCGAAAATTAGACAAAAACTTAGCTATCGCAAACAGATCGCGCGTATGATCAGCTGCGCACGCAATACGTCGAGGGCATCTATAAGTCTAATTACCAATAAACTTGAAATCTAGGTCAAGGGTCACTCAAGGCTACTGGAAACATAACCATTGCATAGATCATACACGACTTACTATAGTCAAGTTATTTGACGTTGAATATTATCTTGACCTTGAAATGTGGGTCAGAGGTCACTGAAAATGGTAACATTTGAAAGCTTGGGTATAGTTTCCTATTCGCCTTCCATAGGAACTATGGCAGTATCTTTAACCGTTTCGCATATATTCAGCATCAAAGAATGGCCTGACCTTAAAATCTATAGGTTTGGGGTCGTTCAAGGTCATTTAAAATGGCGCGGTTCGATATACCATGTACGATACGATTTTCTATTGGTCGGCGTTGTAACTATAGCTCTATCTTGTACCATTTTCGAGTTTATGGACGTCGAATAATATCGTGACCTTGAAATCGGGGTTAGAGGTCACTCAACGTCATTGAAACTGGTGCCATTCGAAGCTTGGGTGCGGTTTCCTATTCGCCTTCCATAGTAGCTGTGGCCGTATCTGTAGCCGTTTGTGTGTCAAAAAATGGCGTGACCTTGTAAACCAGGTTAGAGGTCGTTCAAGGTCATTGAAAATGGCGCCATTCGATAGACCATATGCGGCTTTCTATTAGTCGGCCATTGTAAATAAAGCTCTATCTTGTACCATTTTCGAGTTATTTGACGTTGAATATCGTGACCTTGAAATCTTGGTTAGAGGTCATTAAAGGTCATTAAAATTGGTGCCATTTGAAAGCTTAAGTACGGTTTCCTATTCGTCTTCTATAGTAACTATAGCCGTATCTGTAGCCGTTTGAAATATTTAGCGTCAAAGAGTGGTGTGACCTTGAAAACAGGGTTAGGGTTCGTTCAAGGTCATTGGAAATGGCACCATTTGATAGATCGCTTACGATTTCCTATTCGCCTTCCATAGTAACTATGGCGATATCTTGTATCGTTTGCGAGTTATAGCGACTTATTGGTAGAAAATCGCGAAATTTTTATACCACACCTGTATATAGCGCCCCCGCAGGGAATGACTCCGTCGGAATTTCGTGAAGACGTTTGGTGCTGGTAAAACTAGAATGATTGGGCTACCGTATGGTGAAAAAATTATGACGATATGTTAAGCCGTTTTCATCTGGTACCGTAACATAATGGACAGACGGACGGACAGACAGATTTGCTATATCAATATCGCGCGTCAGTATATGTTGACGCGCGATAAAAACTGGCACTAACCCGTACTCCTGACCCTACACGACCCAAGAGGCGGAGTCCTTAACCGAAGCGACCCACGGGTTACATCGGGGAGGAGGGGGGTGAGTTTCTCTAGGAGGTGTAATCCATGTGGGGTGTCTCCGCGCACAGTCGATGACGCTTGTTGTTGGTAACTTGTCATGATGGTGTCAGGGGCCAATGCCTCGGTCTTAAGGAACCAGCGTGAGACACCTATCATCGACGCTACGACGCACTCTGAGACTGTCCTCGAAATCTCGTCGTCAGACGGTCGAACGCTCGCGTGCAATGCGTGTCGTCGACGTAATGATAACCGTTGCAGCGACGTTGCCTGCTGTCAGTGCTGTGAGTCAACTGCAACCCGACACAGTGGCACAGCCAACGCGCAACCGCAGCTAGTGTAGCGTCAAGGACAATAGGTACAGTGTAAATCTTCTCGAACACAAGCTCGGCCCATCATATTAACCGAGGCCGCCGGCGCACCGTACATCACAGCCGGTACTATCATTTTATCGGAAATCAGCTAGTGTAGGCCTAGTGCGCGATTATGTAGGCCTATTATATCATCAATTATCGACAGTTGTTCGAACTATGCAGCCTAGTGTACAATGTAGACTGGATCATTACGACTGGGCAATTATTTCTAGCGAGTGGTGACGAATTAGCGTCAAGAAGAACAACAGACGGCCTTGATAACTAGCACATCAATCATTCGACCCTCCCTCCTGCAAATTCAACATCGACTGCACGTCGATTTGTTGACATCTTCTGACCTTGACCTTCAACTGTTTTAATTCTGAGACTCATCGCTGGGCACGTTTTAAAGTCGTCGAACAACGCGCTGTAGACGGTATTAGCTTATCACACAACGCGACGTACAGCGTCTGAGTCACGTTGACTGAACTGAAATGAGGCGACAGACCAATAGTGGGCAGCTGAGTCAGTGACAGCCCACCCATCACACCACACCGCGCCGTGCCGTGCCCAGCCCACGTGACCTGGCACACCTGGTTTCTAGTAACCAGCGCCTTACGTCACCTAGGCCTACCTGCATCGCAGCCACACGACGTATCGCCGGCGGACTTTTCCACCTTTCCATCTCTGCTTCAGTCTCATCCATCCGCCAGTTTCACACGTACACAGCTACGGTAGTTCAAACGACGTAAAAACTCAGGCTGACTCACAAGTCGATTAGCGGCGAGCGACAGGAAACATGGCCAGCCGGCGCCTAATCACCCGGCAAGCCGTCACGTGACACGGTGGGGACCACGCCTTCCATGTAACCGCGTGGGGCTACTCAACTCAACTCAACTCAACGTTTATTTGCCAATAAGAGAAAGTATAAGCACAACAGTACAACACCAAATGGCAGGTTGCCTATCTAAGCTGGCCACCCATGGTTATAACAATGTTATTACAACTCATATAAACGCATAACAAAGAAAACAAGAAATCATTAACGAATAGAGTGAATTTTATTAGTGCTGACAATGATGGCGGAGTCATTGCTGTTATGGTGAAAAGTGGATCTATGAGAACTTTCCTGCTTTTTGGAGTGTATTTTCCATTTGATAATCATAGTGCTATTTATTGTAATGCAGTTAGTCGTGTTTTAGGTTTTATTGAGTTTGTATTGGATGATTATCCTGGTGTTTAATTTGGAGTTATTGGTGATTTTAATTTTGACTGTAATCTAGTGAGTGCAGGCTACAAGGTTTCTCAGGAGTTTGCTGGTGTTCATAACCTGCTTTCTTCTGATGATTTATTGCCTAGTAGTAATGTTTATTCTTATCATCATGATTCTTTAGGTCACACCTCGTTAATTGATTACTTGTTTATCGACCTTAATCACAAGCGGTACTCGTATATACACTGTGTTCAGAAAAAAACATCCAATTTTTATTTTCTTGCATAACTCTTAGAAAAAGTGACCAATGTGAATGAAAATTACAAAAGCTAATCCCCGCCTCTTCACATACTAGTAATCGACACGCAACCCAAGCTGGCCAGGCAGGTGCCGGTGCGCGTGCGGAGGTGCGCGTGCGGGCTACTACAGTCCTAGCGATCGACGGCTCAAACCGATGCATATCGTCCCGAGGCCTCGCACAGCGCCAGAGATCAATAGAAGAGGCGCACTACCTACTACCCAAGTCAATATGTGCCAGCTCACACGACCCCCAACCACCTCTTATAAATCTTGCCGACGTGTGACAATATATCCTCTACGTCAGCCTAGCTTACCAAGTATTACATGAAACTTCGCTATCGCGGCCTGGTCACGCTCAGCATCATAAAACAGTCCTTCTGGTCCAGCATGACAGTATAATTGCTCACATATAACGTTCGACCGCTGTCATTGACTTCGTACAGTATATGTTCTGTATTTTTAGATTCAGATAATGAAACTGTTTATAGTACATAAAATGATTTCAAAGGTCACTCAAGGTCATCGGCAATGTCAACCTTCAACAGATAGCCTTAGTCATAGACCGGAAAAATATAATACACTTATTTTTTCAGAGAAAACTGAAATAACCTTGAAAGTCGTTCAAGGTCACTGAGGATGGGCCAATTCATGTGGCCTATAATTGGCCCATCATCAATAAGTGTATCGATGACCTTGAGTGACCTTTCAAGGTCATTTTATGTACTATAAACAGGACTGGCTTATGATGCTGAGCGTAACTAAGGCTATCCATTGAAGGCTGAAATTGCCTATTAACAATCTGTAGTAACCTTGCACTGTTTTGGAGATATTAACACTTGTTTAGCGTACGTGACTGCCTGTGACCTTGAATAGTCCTCAACTCGATTAAAACACTTAAAATTATAGTCCACATACATTTTTTTCTTGACCAGCGAACATATCTTGCTTTTACGAGTTACTGGATCTAGTAAGTCATGCGAGTGCATTGGTAATCATGCCAATCGATAGAGCGCATACGAATGATACGATATTCCGTAAGTCATCCACCGCAACCGTCTCACTCTCTACCTTGTACCGTTTCCAAATGATTTGACGTTGACAAATATCGTGATCTTGAAATCTACGTTAGGCCGCGTCACTCACCCTGCGAATGTATGTTGATATGCACATCGCTGAGATGTACACAACCAGGGCTATATTTTGCCACTGATAGTATGGGTGCACGTGCACCTTCAGTCACCTACACTACACAGCCAGCTCTAGAAAAAAGCTATTCTGGGTCAAGTATGCGTTACGGTCGTTCAAGGTCATTTAAGGTCACTGAAATTCGCATAAATCAAAAGCTCGTATGCGACTCCCTATTAGTCTTTCATTGTAACTGTGTGCCAAGAACATTATCGTCACCGATATATAACGATTCATTTGCTCGAAAATCTGCGTTTTTCGTCGTTTTACGCAACCCAGTCTCGTTTGAAACCATCGCAACTTCACAAGGGGTGTTCCCTGGGAGGCTGGGACCTGACGTTTGTTTTAAAGCAAGTGTATCCGACACGATTTTTAAGACAGCGATCGTCCGCCATCTTGAATTTTCGAAATCTAGAGTTTATGTCACGTGACCTCTATCGCCGTGCTATTCTGCTTCCCCGCGCAGTACTTCACAGAAATCTCTGCTTCTGAGTTATGGCCAATCAATTTTCAATACGGAGCAGTCCGTCATCGTGAATGATAAAACTGTTCAAATTAGTATTAGTTCACGCAGCTGTCATCGGTTTCCAAACCTGCTGTTGCGTACCAAATTTCATCAAAATTAGATGATTTTTGCCGCGCGACGTCACGCAGTGTCTGTCTGTCTGTCTGCCCGTCCGTCACGTTCGTGTACTGTCGAAACGAGTAACCATCTTCATTTCTTCACCGTCGGGCAGCCACGCCATTCTAGTTTTTCCGTACCAAAGGCAACGGGGATCCCCGTCAAATGCAGGTGGGTTAGGCAAAATGCGATTGTCGTACGATATCTGGCTTCATCGCGCGTCCTCAACGGTCCGACCGGCCGCCAAGCGTAACACAAACAGCTCCGCCGGACTGTGGAAAGTTGGTGACATTCATCACTGGTAAACGGCGTTCTTTGCTGTAACGGTCGACGAAGTGTTTATGACAAGAAGCCTTAACGTTACGCCGACGACAACAGAATTTAATTGTACGCACTACGCATTGGTAAATCTAAAGTCGCAATAACTAATAATAAGAGACTGCGCTCAAGGTATTCTACAGTTGAAGCTAACTAGGCAGATAGGAAGCATCGCGCGGCCTCTCTGCGACAGCAGGGCTACTTGTTCGTTAAGATATGGCGATTTTACGATTTACAATATGGCGGCCGTCCGCCACCTTTAATTTTATGTCACGTGACCTCCATGCTATTCTGCTTCCCTGTGCAAAATTTCACTGAAATTGCAATGGACAATCGGCTGATGAGTTATGGCCAAAATTTTTTTTAAATGGCGGCCGTCTGCCATCTTGAATTTTAAAAATTGTCATATTTGGTCACGTGGCTGACATCGAGATACAAACCTGCGTCTGTGTATCAAATTTCATCGAAATTAGATGATTTTTCGTTGAGATATGACGATTTCACGAACTTCAAGACGACGGATCTCCGCTATCTTAAATTTTAGGGGTCCAATAATGGGTTCTTTGAAAAGCCTACGTGGAACTTCCTAGGTCGTCAATATACATCATAGCTCTAAATTGCTTAGTTTTTGAGAAAATCGCGCTTTTGTGTATGCATTTTTGGCCACAGACGGACAGACAGACGGACAGACAGACAAACGAACAGATGGACAGAAACAACGCGTCTTAATAAACAGCTATGAAACGATACTGACGGGAAGAGGTCGGTCCGACGTGAGACGTCTATTACGACGTCCTGTCTCCGACTGACGCCATGTTGACTGCGGCAGCTGATGACGTGTGTCAGTGACGTCACGAGCCTCGTTATGACTCTGATGATGACCATCTTCGCTGATGACGTCATCTGACGAGCTTTCATCTGTCATCATCAACCGCAGCAGTGGTAGTAGCAGCAGTAGTAGTAGTCTGTAGTAGCAGTAGTAGTAGTCTGTAGTAGTAGTCTGTATAGTATTCAGTAGTATTATGTAGTACTAGTAGTCTGTAGTATAGTCTGTAGTAGTAGTCTGTAACAGTAGTCTGTAGTAGCAGCAGTAGTAGTAGTCTGTAGTAGTAGTCTGTATAGTATTCAGTAGTATTCTGTAGTAGAAGTCAGTAGTAGTAATCTGTAGTAGTCTGTAATAGTAGACTGTAGTAGTAGTAGCAGTAGTAGTAGTAGTCTGTAGTAGTAGTAGTAGTTAGTCTGTAGTAGTAGTCTGTATAGTATTCAGTGGTATTCTGTAGTAGAAGTCAGTAGTAGTCTGTAGTAGTAGTCAGTAGTATTGGTGCCGACCAGTGAACACTGTGCTGTTAATTTCTGATCAACTCTCGAGTTTAAGTATTACAAGATACTGTCACCATTAGATTTGAACTAACATCAAAACAACATTAAAACAGTGAAGGCTGAACACAAATAAATCGAGTTAAACTAAACAAAATCACAGTTCAGGGGTGGCGCGGTGGCTTAGTGGTAGGGCGTCGGACTTGCGATCTAAGAGTCGCAAGTTCGAGGCCCGGCCGCGACGCTGCTGCGCAACAACCTTAGGCAAGTTGTTCACACCCTACCGCCTCTGTCACCAAGCAGTATAATTTGGTACCAACGTAAGCTGGGAAGTAAACAGGCATATCGCGTGGTGCACCAACCCGTATCGCGTGGTCTCGCAGTGTTCGCTGATGCCTGGCTGTCAGGTTGGCTTGCGGAGATCAGCACCGACTTACGGGAAACGGTAGCGCATTAGAGGTGGTGCCACGACGATGCGCTATACAAATCCACGACTTTACTTTTTTACTTTTTTCAGTTGCATCTTATGACATACGAAATTAACCTTTTGACTAGTTCGCCGCATGTACACAGGAACTGGATCAAAAAGTAACAGAGAACTAAAGTTTCTTCACTCACGGTTATTGGCAGATCGTTCTGCTCTTTCATGAGATGTCTACAACATGACACAGATCTACTGACTTCATCGTCATCATCCACAACATTACTGTAAAACAACAAATGTCACGTTCCACAAAAGGTTTTTGGTTGGTTGAAATTCGACGTCACTTTTACGATTACATCATAGAGTCACAGATTCGTAAAGTTACAATTATTAGTAATTGTCTCTTCCAGCCAATCGCTTGGCAGTGGCAATGACCACAGACAGAAACTTCATAGACGCTTCATCCAGCGGTGGAACTAGATTTTGGCAATGGGGTGTGGACAGTCATATCAGTCATTGTCCACACTGCTCGCTCTCCTACCTTCCCGACACTGCACAGCGTCCCGTCCCAAGTGAGCAGTTTTCAACACAGTGCAGTCAACATTCTGACGGACAAAAATGCTTACCATCGGAAAATACAGAAAAACCTAATCACAACAAAAGAAAACTTGCCGGCATTTTTACGTTTTGACTACAGATAGGCTTACATCGCTCTGCCAAAGGTGTTTTCAAGTTGCCATAAATCTCATTTAGCTGTAGCAAGATTATCGCCACTGCAATAAGATTATCGGCCAATATCTGCCTATCGGATGCATGACTGCTGGACGTGCCAGCAACAACTGCGACGGTCCACCGTACAGTTTACCGCACAGACCGCCACGCATCAGTGAATCTTGTTTACCACAACCAGCATGGACGACCACGACGAAGAGAAGAGAGCAGAACATAATGTAATTGTACGCAGCGGTAAATTTGAAGCCGAAGAAACCAATAATAGAAGATTGCGCTCGACGTATTGTACTATTGAAGCTAACTACTGACAGGCACGAAGCATCGTGCGGCCTCTCTGCAACAGCAGGGCTACTTGACAAGAGATTTAGAAAATAGGACAGACAACGGACGGACGACGGACAGACCGGCGTTGGCAGACACCACATATCTACCCTTGTGGCGGGCCAGCAAACATCTGATTCGTACTGGATATTTAAGTCAAACATCCAATAAACATCAATACCCGTCCATCCCTACAATAGATATGTTGGTTGGTTGGTTGGTGTTTAACGGCACTTTCAGCACAAATAGGCTATATCGTGCCATAGGAGAGTACTGTGTTAAGACAGTTGTGACGGGATGATCACGATGAGGATGAACAACTAAAACAGTGAAAAAGAAACCAAAACAGTTCATGTGAACTGTATTGTTTAAAGGTTAACGGGTCCTGAAGCAACGAGTCTTTGTGGAGACTAACTCCTCGACATAGGCATCATTTGGACACGGTTCTGCGAGCCAGTTACTTGGCAAAATAGCCGAACAAACCAAATCTAAGACAACATAAGAAAAACCAACACACTCAAAAAAACACAATCAAAAAAACCAAGCTACCCTGGTTGATCCGGCCAGGAAACGTAGTGGCCTACTCTATACAGGCCCTGGGACCACATGGGCCAGGCTACCGGCTAGCAGGTTCGCCCGCTTCCTGTCGCCAGAGCGAGGCCGACGCCGGCACCGCAGATATATTTCTTGTAAGCCAAAGAACATAACGTAACGTAAAAACAAGCAATTCACAAAATCATACAGCATAACAGTCATGCGAAGAATTAAGCCAGTTCATTGGAACGGACTCAACTGCCGTACAGCACCAGAACGTATCATAATACACATCAGCCAGTAGCAAATAGCTGCAACACAGTGTCGGCAAAAACGTCAAACATCAAGCAATTCATACACAAACAAACTGCTGGACACGCACAAGCATATGCACACAAAGAACCAGTTAACAAAAACATGAACAGTACAATATGAGGCTGGGTACAACATTCACTAACTATCATTCAACAAAAAACTCAGCTATCGCTAACAGGTCGCGCTCAGCATCATATAACAGTCCTTCAAGTCGAATACGACAGTAGAATTGAGTACTGTTCACATGCCCGACCACTGTAACTGACTTAATACATTATATATGCTGCATTTTTAGACACAGACAATGAAACAGTCTATAATACCTAAAATAACCTCTAAAGGTCAAGTTCCTTGAGGCTGGGTCAATTTACAGGCCACATATCACATCCTATTAGCAGTCTATAGTAACCATGTCTCTATCTTGCACAGCTTCCTAGATATTAACACTTGTTTAGCGAACATAACTGCCTGTGACCTTGAACAGTCCCTCAACAGCTCAACTCGATTAAGACACTTAAAATTGTAGTCAACATACGATTTTCTATTCGTCAGTAAGCGTATCACAGTGAACATATCTTGCTTTTACAAATTATTGGATCCGGTCTTAAACAGAAATGTTTAAAATAGTTTAGTGACTTTCTTCAAGTTCAGGTAAAGGTCACTGGTAATGAGATCATTCAGCAGATCGCCCATGACTCTATTAGTCTATTTAAATATCCCGCCTATAGTGAACGCTCTCGTTCAGCGTGACATCTCTGGATTTATGGTTTCATGCGTAAGCTTTACATCGCTTAAATCAACAGGCACAGAGCTATCTCTCTGCTGCTGATAGTGTGGCAGAGAGTGGCAGTGAATATTCATTCAAATTTAAACAGCAAGCTCCAAAAACGCGACACACTGAGTAAAATAGCAAGATGATTGCGTGCTACAAGCCGTTTAAAGTCATTCAAGGTCATCAAAGCTTGTACCAATCAAAAGCCCGTGAATGATTTCCTATTACTGGTCAACAGTAACATGAGCCACATCTGAGTTTTACCGTTTCCAAGCTATTACAACGAAAACTCAAGAAATCGCTATTTTTTACCCGTGCACCCCAGTCACATTTAAGTGCCTCGCTTGCACGGACTAAGCCACTGGGACCTGCTGTGTGAAATTCGGTAATAAAAAAGCTGGAGTCACTGAGCTAAACGAAGGTGAAAACTGCATGATTCTGTGTTCAATTTTCTCGACACTAAGAGCACAAAGGTCCAGAATCGCTGATTTTACACATTTAACGCCCCGTCGAGGGTGATCCCTGATAATTTATGCACGATGCCACGATCTGTCTACAGACATGGGGATATCTTTTTGCTGCTGATATTCAGTTCAACATTACTAAGCTCCAGAGGAAAAGCTTTATAGGGTAAGATGATGCGTTACAGTCATTTAAGGTCATCAAAAGCCACTACGAGATTTCGTATTAGTTTTCCATTGTAACTATGTGTCTATTTTCTGTTGCTTCATCTCCCCTTTATCTGCTGCTCATGCCTTTGTGCACCATTATAATGGCACAAAACTGTAGCACAGAGACATTTTTGTGAATATTCCCCTTCCTCCAGACCAACATCACATCTCACATGTGGCCATGTGGAGGTAAGGGGGGATCTGACCTATAAAATCGTCCCCCAGAATGACCTACAATGTGTCGAGTGGCACGCTAAACCCTGCTACTGCGCTACACCGTACGTTTCGGCGCCTAGTGACTCTTGCTTTTAGGCGCCGGATATAAATACTCTTACTTACTTACTTACTTACCTTGTATTGTTTCCGAGATGCAACGATTTACTGGTAGAAATTCTGCTTTTTCTACCGTTTTCACCCACCCCAATCCTCAGTCTGGTTTAAAACCATCACAAAAGTGTTTCTCTGGATCTTGGGTACAGAGGTTGGTAAGGTTGGTCTCAAAAAAAATTACACTACGTGATGGTGAAACCGGATGATCCTATGATCCTACATGAGCATCTGTCTCCACTCGATACTGGCTTTTGACAAGAGGACGCACGGACACGCTGCCTGTGACTAAGTGGCGCTCTAGCATTGGTGAGTGTGACGATAAACTGAGCCTTGCCTTGCAAATACATCAGAGCACAAATACCTGGCAAAAATGAACACGTATCATAATGTACATATAAACTACCACAAACTACTATTTCTGCCAAATCATTAAAACATGCTTCATACGCTGACTAAGTCAGACAAAACAAAAACATTTGCAGCGTATGGCACAAGAAGGTAAGCCGCCCTGGAATTTGGCATTAGAGGGACCACATCGTGGTCCGTAGCGGAAGTGAACCAGTAAATTGGATCATCTGCTACGGAGTTATGGCCAATAAATAATTTTGGCATTTTCGCAATTTTATCGTCCTTGACCTTTGACCTTTCAAGGTCAACAAGATGCCATAGTAATACGGCAAAGTGCGCCATACACACTTCATAAAAATATGCAGTGCATATCTCCAGCTGTGCCCCTAGCGGCTAAATTTGTACACGATGTTCTGAAACGTGGCAGCAGCTATACCTGCATGCCAAATTTGATCTTCCTACCTACTGAAGTAAATTGGACCATTTTTGGGGACAGACAGACGCACAGACCCACGCTCCCAAAAGAGTACCCATCCACTAGTAGTAGCCGGGATGGGCAAAAATGACCACTGACTTGACTTAAGCAAAACTAAACAATATATTGCTAAAAATAATAATAAACTACGAACATTAACACAACATAAATTTTCGGCGTACTACGTCGCAATACCTACAAGCAAGGTAGTTCATGCAGAATGGCCAATAAAAAACATGTGACTGTGGTAGATCGTTACTCACGTCAACTGCAAATGACTGGTTATCTCTGGAGCAGCTTGGCTTAGCACCAAGTGTTATATGCAAACGGCTGACATAACGCCAGTTTGAAGCAGCTTCAGAAGCTGCTACTGATCCAGTCGAAGGATATTTATTAGCTTCAGATTCATCACATTCATGACAATCTTCACAGTCTTCAGGCTCAAAAGCAACTGATGGGGCTACTCCACAGCTGGATGTGTTCTGTGAATTTTCAACAGATTCACAGACTGCAGAATGGACTGAATCTTGAACATCTCTGTCATCCAACATATGGTGGCTAAAAAGTTTATTATCTTCACAGTTGTCACATTCACAGCAATCTTCATCGTTCCTAGGCTTAACAGCTGCTGACGAGACTATATCACTAGTGCAGGTATTCTGTAAATCTCTGACAACTCCATCAACTACAGCAGACATGGAATTTTCAACATCTTCTTCATATGACACCTGCAGATGAACATCTGTATGATTGACTCCATCAGTGTTGGAAAATGTGTATTGTGAATAACTGGCTGAAGCAGCATATTCACGAGCTCCATCAGTGCATGGATCGTTGATGACTTCCTCAGAAGTCGTGTTGACACCTTCATCAACGTCGTAGTACTCAGTCGGGCAAACGTTCGATCTCAGCTCCTCGCAGCCGTCGTCACTTGATGCGACAGTCAGCTGGTGTACTGTCGTTGTAGACAAATCAAACCTTGTCACGAGGTGGCTACGTCGCAGTATGTCATCGGTCCAGTTGTCATCTCCAACACTAAGGTCCTCTGTCTTGGCTCGACGACCAGTCGACTCGGGACATGCCACCAGTATGTCATCGGTGTGGCACTGGGAGACGTCTTCATCGACAAGTGTATCACGCTCCATCACCACCAGTTTAGCAGACCCACACACAACAGTTGTGGATTCCTCTCACACTAATTACAAAACTGCATCAACTTTTAAAAAATATATTTAAAAACTGGAAGGCAGAAGGCAATGATAATATTCCGACCACTACATAACCATTTATAAAGTGTACTGGCTTTGCTTTCACATTAGTGTGGCATCTTAAGATAATCAATGCACTCAGTCTATTTTGTGTGTTGTGAAATTCTGAACAGCATGAACCAATCAAACCCATGCATTGACCACAGAAATTACAGTCATACTCTCAAATGAAATCAACTATATATCTGTTTAACGTCAAACAACGGAGCTGTACTTGTCACAGCTTACTGACGGTATGTCACGCATACAACGGAGCTGTACTTGCCACAGCTTACTGACGGTATGTCACGCCTGACTCGAACGGCAGTTTAACAGTCGCACTAAACAGCGTTAAAAGCTGAAGAAATAAGTTTATCTCAACTGGTAATATATTTCAGATTACGGAATTCAACTGTGTTAATAAATATTGAGAAAATTAAACATCATACCTCATCAAAGTTTGTCTCAGTTGCAACTTGGTGACCTTCGACCTTGTACTCGACTATGTCCGAGTCACCGAGGTACTTGGAAGAAGCCACAGTGGAAGTACCGGAGACACCATTGGCATCATCAGTGGTGTTACATTCGAACTCTCCGAGTAGATCAGCGAACTGGTCATCAAACTGCTGCTGCTGACGATGATGATGATGATCACGTTCTCGGTCTGACGTCATCGTTGTTGACGTCATCTCAGCGTTCTCACCATTCACAGTTGATGTACGACTGAGTGGGTCAAAGTCGTCAAACATCAAGTTGGCTTCATTTTTCTGTGACGACGGTCCCGACTCCTACACAGTCACAGGAAACTCAATCAGCTATTCTTCACTCTCCTCCTCATCAGCACTATCGTCATCACACGTCACTAATATTATTTGGTGCTGCAGCTCCACTTCTTAAAGATGATCGATTAATACAACAATTACAAGAAATTTCTTATGCAGCCGTCACCTCATTACACACTTCACTCTTTCTAGAGACGTCTATTACGTCTATTACTAGTTTCTAAGATGCCTGAAATTTTGGAATAATAAGGTCAAATATAATGTGGCAAGGTGATGGAAACCTCTGATACAAAATGCACTGTAACTAAAGAATGGATACAAAATAAACGGAGATCTGGTATGTTGGTAGCTAGGACGCAAACTCAACACTGTGACAGTAGGCGACCACAAGACAGTGGAGCATTGTTGGCGTATTCTCTAAAGTATGGTTGCTATTGGTCTGGTTAAAGCATGCATAAATATTCATGAGACACGTATGCATATTCATGTGACTCTTGCCTGTCTGCAGAAAGTGAAAGCACAGTTGATATGAACATCTTTATTCACCATCAGCATGGTAGAAAAATTAGGATAAAAATGAAAATACAATAAACACAACTTAATTACAAAACAAGAAGCTCAGCTATCGCAGAGAGACCGCGAGACGCTTCGTGTCGTTGAATATTTTGCTAAGTCACTCAAGAGCACTCAAGGTCATTCAAAATGACACTGTTGAGTAGGGCGTGTGGAAGTCCACATTAGTATTTCATTGAAACTATGTCTGTATGTCGTACCGTTTATAAGATATTCAGCGTCAAAAAATGGCGTGACCTTGAAACTAGGGGTAGGGGTCGTTCAAGGTCATTGAAAATGGCGCCGTTCCATAGATCATAATAACGATTTTCTATTAGTCGACCATTGTAAGCACAGCTGTATGTTGTACCATTTTCAAGTTATTTGACGTTAAATAATCGTGACCTTGAAAAGGTCACTGAAGGTCATTTAAACTGGTACCATTCAAAAGATTGGATGCAGTTTCCTATTCGCCTTCCATAGTAACTATGGCCGTATCTTTAACCATTTAAGAAATATTCAGCAATAGCGTGACCTTGAAAACTGGGTTAGGGGTTGTTCAAGGTCATTGAAAATGGCGCCGTTCGATAGATCACATATGACTTTCTATCGGTCCGCCATTGTAAATATAGTTCTATCTTGTGCCGTTTTTGAGTTATTTGACGTTGAATGATATCGTGACCTTGCCTGCCTCAGTGGTGCTGTTGGTGGCGTCGCGGTACGCGCTGTCTGGCTAAGGTGATCGGCGAGTCTGGGTTCGAGGCCTAGGCTGGCTGAATCACTGTGTCAGGTCATAGCAGCGAATGCTTTGAGATTAAATTCTCGGGCAGGCACAGAGGGTTCGACGGTGTCCTCTTTAATCTGTGACCGTTGGCTAATACTAGGTTCAGAGTCGCTCAGTATTAGTCGCTACTTGAACCACTGATAACAGATGGCCTCCTGCTGTATGCGCTGGCCGATCATCAATTGCTCTGTTCACAACTTCACACGCACCACTAAATTGGACCCTGGGGCCCACGGTGCGAGGTGCGCTAGAGCTATGGCCGTCTATCATGCAGTAGGTATTAGCTGCCAGAGAAACAGTGGTTATAGGCTGAGCAGGGTAAATATCATGGCACAAGGTCTCTCCACTCCCGATCCCTCCCTTAGCCCTACACACCTCTCTATAAGGAAAGGTCGCGCAACAACTACACACTACACACACCACCAGGTTAGCCTGATGGTATCATGCAACACTACACTAGTCCCTTCCCTGGGGTTACGCATTGGGCTAGCCTGTGAGGCAGGCCTCAGCGTTGGCATGCAAAGGGAGTATGTGCCACCCCAAAGTATAACGATAAAGATATGGTGACCTTGAAATCTAGGTTAGAGGTCACTCAGGATCAAACCGATACCATTCGAAAGCTTGGGTGCAGTTTCCTATTCGCCTTCCATCGTAACTGTGGCTTTATCTGGCATCATTTGTGAGATAAAGCGAGATATTGGTCGAAAATCGTCATTTTTTCATACCCCCTTGCATTTGACGCCCGCTTAAGGGGATCCCCGTCGGAATATTGACATTCTGTTTGGTGTGGAAAAACTAGAATGGTGGGGCTACCTGACAGTGAGGATATGTGTAACCGTTTAGAAACAATACCGGCGTGTGACAGACAGACAGACGGACGGACGGACGTACGGACTGACATCTTGCAAAAGGCATAGTCCGCGCTATGCATACGCGTCGCGCGGTAAAAATCAGAAGTATCACGAAATTAGACATAAATATAGGCACACTGGCAACGGTGTCACGTTGGTGCATTAAGCCAGTACAGGAAACGGCTTAACAGCTGCAGCCAACAACAGCCACACAAACAAGTAGACTGTTATCTTCAAACTGCAGGAAGGCCCCATAAAACAACAGTGTTGACCATCTGGCTAGTGGCTGCCCTTGTTGTTATACTCTCCGTTAGCTTCTGCCCCGTAAGGCGACATTAAGCACTGCCCTCTGTCTGTCCGTGATTCAGTATTGCTAAATAGACTGCGTATTGGTCATACTCGTTTAACGCATTCTTTTCTACTCTCAGGTGATGACTTACCTGAATGTGGTACTTGTCAGTGCCCACTAACAGTGAAACACATTCTGGTCGAATGTGTTGATCTTAAAGATGAACGAAATAAACACTTCGTTGCTTCTGCCATTAAATAATATTGAAGCACATAAAATCGATTTTATTAAAGAAACTCGTTTTTATAAGCAACTTTAATGTTTTCATATTAATGTTTGTTATTTGTTTTTTTTATTCTAGCTTAATAGCCTTGATCTTACATTCATGGGTTTTACGTCTTATAAGTTATTTTGATATCCTATCCATCATATAAACCTTGAATTGCACTAAATAGCCTTTTTGCGCTGATGTGCCATTAAGAAACTACACACTCACTCACCCCTTTGTCTGTCTGTCCATCCATCTGTTCGGAACAAGATTACCGGTATAAACACAAGAACAGAAAGATGTAGAAAGTTAAAATGTGGTTAAACGGTTTTCCATATCAACTGTAATTCGCGATGCCATCTTGAAGCTCAAGACACCTCAGGCACGAAGTGTTCCTAACTCAGTAAATGCAGATTGCACCAAGTGTGGCTAATTCTTTGGTTAACCTATGTTTAACAAAGGGCTAAATCGTTTTGGGTTGGACAAAATTAATTTAACCTTTGGCTAGTTAACTTGTGCTAAAAATAGCTCAGCTAACAGTCAGCAGACAGGCGGCTAAATTGGCGGAGCAATAAGCTGACGTTGTACGATGAATGACTGTTTCTTGGTCAACAGAAGTCAAGTGACGCGGTTACGCAGTGTCTCAAGTGGATTATCCACAGACTGCGTCACGCACGTTATTAGCTTTAGTTGATCTGCTAAGGACGTTAAATCCACACAGCAATGTCGTTACTAACCACTACTCTCCGTTTTTGTGTAGAAGACTTATTTTTTGTGCCAATCACGTGTTAAACCGCCCACAAAGGTTTCTCTGCGACTGTTCGATTAATATTATTACAAGCCCCTTGCTAATGCCAATCAACAGTGTCAAAGTATCAAAATCCTGCGCTAAGGGAATACAAGCTCACGTAACACGTAAGTAGGACAGCTACGACGCACCTGGTAGTTGGCAGAGAACGGATCCATCAGCGAGACAGAGTTGACATTGTCAGTAGCAAAAGAACTTGACTGGCGTGTCGGCTGCAGTGAAGGACCATCAAAGTCGAGCAAACTGTCAACGCTCGCCATTGATCACGTGTCTACAATAATAATAATAATAATAATAATCCGATTTATAAAGCGCCTAAGGCCTTGGCTTCAGAGGAGCTGGCGGCAGGTCAGTCGTAAGTATTAATCAAAAGCTTTACGAAAAAAAGTACGTCTTAAGCCTAGATTTAAATACAGACAGTGAGTCAACGCTGATTATTGTCTGAGGCAACGAGTTCCAGACAGTTGGCGCAGAACAACGAAAGGCTCGTCTCGCGAAGTCTGTCCTGGTGAACGGCTTGTCCAGTATAGTGGGACGGCAAACGAGCGAAGTGTCCGTTCACTGACTCGAGCCTTGATGTGACGACTGAGGTATGTCGGTGCTGTGGAGCTGCTGCGACTCTTGAGGTCAACACAGCCACCTTGTACTCGATTCTGTGTTGAATGGGCAACCAATGCAGCTCACGCAGTAATGGTCGGGCATGAGATCGTCTTGGAGCCTGGAGAACGATCCTGGCTGCACTGTTTTGCACTTGTTGCAGAATCTGAATGCTACAGGCTGGAGCACCATACAGCACTGAGTTGCAGTAGTCAAGTCTGGTCAGTATGAGACTGCAAGCCAGTGTCACTGCGTCAGTAGATGGCGTATATATACAACCAACACGTCACTACACTGACATGTCTTCTGCAAGGTTCACGGTCGTGCCAAACGATTCCTTGAGCGAGGCGGGTGTCTCAGGCGATCGTGCCAGTTTCAGAACGCTCTATGACTGTGCTCGGTGTACAAAGACGTGACCTATAAAGTTGTGTTTACGCAGTTTGTAGGCCTATTTTCACTGCATACCAAACTACCAAGCTGTGCGTGCTCATGCACCGTTGCCTTACTGGAGCGGCGCCGCGATATTTGACAGAGCTGGCAGTGCCTGTCGCCAGTACTGCTCGTCGTCGTCTGCGCTCGGTGT
>Ga0209149_1000311_pt1 | contig 19685 bp, 15 predicted proteins | sample WorMetTyACAVOLI2_FD_187423 | JGI IMG/M metagenome (GOLD analysis project Ga0209149, IMG submission 187423) | Marine gutless worms symbiont microbial communities from Max Planck institute for Marine Microbiology, Germany - Olavius algarvensis... ... | reverse complement strand
TCAAGGCTCTCATCCGCCTCAGCCTCAGGTACAAATTCCCGTAATTTGCCTTCGTCCTTGAGCCAGCCATGTAATCTAGACTCACTGACTGCTACGTCTACTTGACTTTCGCCTCTCCTAATTCTTTCAACTGCATCTAACTTTTCTTTTACAGAGTAGTATTTACGTTTTCGTGTCGACAGCTGTTCGATACATCGAAGACTAATACTTATTCCGGCTTACAGTGAGTGTTATGTTAATGTCTGTATAAACTGGTCGACGAGTCCATGAAATGAATCACGACCACCTGACAGCATGGACTAGAAACACAGACTCTGCTAAGCCACCACTCTGTAAATTGACACCATCAGATGCAGCTGTTACAATTTCTCAGCCTTACTGCACCCCTCCCTATACTGAGGCATGGTTATCTGTAAACGTTCCATGACTATGGAGTGTGATTACATTTGCCCGACACGCCATGCTGTTGAGACGGCATCTGAAGGAAGGTCTGCGAAAAATCGGGAGCCACGACTGATGCCGCATTATAACTGAATTTGCGTTATAATGAAGTGCGTTATAACGATTCTGCAGTCTATACAAAAACACAAAAAAAAATATCATGACACAAACAAACTGACCCGGTTACGATAAATATGCAAAACACAACAGAACTGAACCTGAACCTATCTGTAACAACTGTGTGCACACAATTGTGCACAAATGTGGTCACATAACACAGCACCCAACACTTCCGATAATCGTCTCTTCATAATCCAGACAATCATCGTAGCTCAAATGTGTCAGGAGGTATGGACACTGCAGGGATCTGAGTGGCCTTGATGGTCTCCTCCTCACAGCCTCTTGTGTGGTCTCTCCACTGACAGCATGAATTAGTCTTTGACTGACACTGTTTCAATGGGGAGCCAGCCTGATGACATAAATGTCACCACTGCTCATAGATTATAGAAGACACCATTCAACCCTCACGCCTGTCCAAGAAATTAATCTCGAAGCATACACTAATAATCTTGACATAAATTATCCAACCAGACCTGGGATATGCACCGAGGCCCATGCCAGTAACCGTTCAGGCAAAGCAGACAGAGTGAGCAGCTCCACTAAGCCACCAGGACAGGCCTAGCCTTATCTGTCTGGTCACAAAAGTGAAACTGTACAAATCCAATAACATACGAACAGAATACCTTCGCCAACGCTGGACGTGTGAATCATGGTATCGAGTGCAATGTGAATCTCCCTAAATGTTGGCCTATCGACTGGTTCCCACTGCCAGCCTGCAACAGGTACATACAAAGTACACAGCACTTGTTTGACATTAAACTTTAGTAACGATATTAACCTTTTCTACACGTTCCACGTGGATTAAACTTCAGCAGTAACACATTCTCACTACCATATAGACTTGCATATAAGTCGATCTGCGTATAAGTCGACCGCCTGTCTTTGTGGCTGAAATAATCACCAAATGCAAGACCCATGTATAAGTCAACCCCCCCCCCTCAATATCAAGCCTATGACGGCAAGCGTAGTCATAGTAATCATTTTCGAGCACACATTTATACAGCACTATTGTGTTGCATGGTCAGGAGTTTGATAGTGAGCCTATGCACTGATTTCACTTCACTGATGAACGCTCTGCAGCCAACTGCAGTATACACAACGAGCGTCTTTAAGACTGTTTACCGATAACAAGTCAACAGCTGTCACACGCCACCTGCTATTATCATGAAAGAATGCGTGAAGCAGTGATCTCACGCATGTCAACATGATACTGATGCTATCTCGATACAACCACTGGGCGACCGCGTGCGCCGTCGCTGCCAGTCCATCTGTCAGTCAGCGATCTCCCTGTATGCAAAATGACTGACCTGCATGTAAGTCAATCCAACAACTCTGAGGGCAAAAAACTGACCAAAACTTTTTGACTTATATGCGAGTATATATGGTAAACAAATCAGCAGAAGAGCGAAGGCTGCAAGTGAGATCACTGAGCTGTTGATAAATATGGTATGCTGGTGAAGTAAATTTGATTTCAACCAATGTAGACTGTCTTGACACTGAACAGCAAAATTTAAGCTCATCAAACACAAGCCACGTACACTGCCTCATGAGCTGATACACATTAGATGGGCAGCCAGCTGGACACTCCATCCTGTATCCTCGCTCCAACAAATGATAAACTTCAGTTAAGTCAACTCCGGGATACGGAGACATGCCGTATGTTGCCAACTCCCACAACAATACACCAAATGCTGCACAGAAATACAAACACAATGTACAAGCTTGATACAACAAGCAACGTAAAGCTTATAATGACAGTCAGTAAATCTATGAACTCCATCCATCATATATTTCCGCATTTTTCCACAAATAATCGAATACCAAAACCAAGCTTCAAATCACATTCTCACAAAGTTATCCACAACTAACTTTATAATTACTGCACATTAACCACGTGGAACAGTTTACAACAACATTACATGTAAACTTCAGTTGCTACACATATTTTATTAAATCTGCGACTTGAAGAATTAATCCATATTCTAAATGATATTTCTTATAACACCACCACCAGTGATATAGTCCTCAAAGCCAGGCCTTGGACTCGAGGCCAAATTGTATGGCCTTTGTCTTGGGACCTATGGGCTTGGCCTCGAAGGTCCAGGCCTTGGCCTTGAGAGCCACACTGACAATTTTTTGGCATCACATCGTCGTCGTCGTTTCTGGCATGCAACTCTTACGATTGCGTAGCGCCATACGTCGACATCATCCTCCACAGAGGGCGGTTCTGAGCCAAATCTGCTGCTTCACCCTCGAACTTAAATAAATAATAGTTGTAATAGGGTCAAAAAAAGTTGTAATAATAAATTATTAATAATTTATGAATAACGACATCGCCGACAAGTCTGCGGCAGAGTTACAGGGAAGTTGGCAACAAGTCATGTCGCGATGGCATAATGTAATTTGGGCTGTACTAGACAAAGCTAATAAGGTTTGAGGACGGGTGCAATTGTGAAACTGATAATGGCAGCACTGTGTCTTGCACTGATCCTGTACAGTATCATCCCTTCATGTGCTGACGCATTACAGAAACAAAGTAATGTGCAATTAAGTAATGCCAGTAATATCACACAGCAACTGGAACAAAACAGATATAAACAGTAACTGCCTTAACAAATAACACTCTACAATAGATTATTATTCTGGCATACCCCAAACATCAGACTTGGTAGAGAATCTATTAAAAGCTAGGCCTTCTGGAGCAGTCCACTTGATGGGGAATTTAGCACCAGCATGAGCTGTGTATGTGTCATCCTTCATCAGCCGAGCAAGCCCAAAGTCGGCAACTTTCACCAAATGATTATTACCAACCAAACAATTTCTTGCCGCCAAGTCTCTGCAACAACAGCCGTTCAACGACAGTTTATTTCTCAGTAGGTTTTCCACACCAGTTAAAATTATAGCTATTAGTGGGAATGTGTGGATAGATTTTTTAACATTCTATTTGCTTTCGGTTTGTTTTTTTGAGTTCGGACAGTCTGAGTTTGGTTCAGTTAAAAAAACAGATGAATTTGGATATTATAGTTAGTTACTACTGATGTAATAGCTGAATAAGCAACAAGTTAGCAACATAATTGCATTCTAAACCCTGTTTCGGTGATGTTTTAATATGTTCTTTATCTGCACACTGAATGCAAGTAAAGTTATTTTTGTTACTTTTAATTTGAATTACGGATTGCATGTAGTTTCTGTTGGAAAACTATCTGAATGGATGTCAAATTTTTGGACGGTCCAGTTTTTTTAAAACCGATACCGAAACGATCTTTGGTTATCGACACATCCCTGGCTATTAGTAACAGCTCTAGTTCAGAATTAGTCAATAAGTTCTGTTATCTAGGCGAAGTATTCAGCATGGATGGCAGTTAAAGTGCAGCCATGATGGCCAGAACACAAAATGGTCAGAATAAGTTTAGATAGTTTGCCGCTTTCCTAACAATTAAGGATTCTTTCATTCTTGAGGCACTAGCAAGCTTATTACATTGGTATAAATTACTCAGCATCTAGTGCAAATTAATAAGTGTTCAACTGTTTAATGTTCAAAATGCTGCAGACTTGCAATAATGCATCAGTGTAGATGATAATACCGATGAATGAAACACTTTGCTTCTAAGTACGCCATTCCTGAAGCTATCTGTGTGGCCATATAGAACAGGACAGTTGGGCCGAGTTCATCACGGCTGCCATCACGTAGATAGTCGAGTAGATTTCCTCGACTCATGAACTCTGTAACAATGTAGAATGGCGGCTCTCTGGTGCAAACACCTACACCAAACAACACTCAGATGGAATCAGTCAACGTTCAATGTCCATCAAGTTACTGCAGTCTCATCTTAACATCTAGATAATGAGCTGTCAATTTACTGCACACATCGTTTAATAGACACTTTCTAGATCTACTGCGGTTGGCTGGTCTCCAAAGGTATCTCCAAGAAAACCTATACAGATTGCTGGAATGGTATTTTTACAGACTGGAAGCCCTTTCTGATGCCAAATGGACAATGCCAAAGCACTGATGCTACTGATATTATTACCGGTAGTATGTACAGTAGCATGGTAGTCCCACTTAACACATTTACAGGTTATTTTGGGGACAATTTCACGGGTCAAAGTATCCAACCAACAGCGTCACAGCAATGAAAGGCAATAGTCAACAGGTAAAGGGTCAATACCACCAGGGTCAGCTCACTGAAAAGTAAAGTAAATGTAACAATATTTAAATAATATATAACACCACGAAGGCCAAAGATACAGAGACACTCGGAAGATAGAGAGCTAACACCAAGCAAGATCAAAGCCCAATCCAGTCGACTGTCCTGTAAGAACTGCTCATAGCATTGTGCACCGTTATAATGGTGCACAACATCGTAACACAGACAGTACTGTTAATATTCCCCTTCCTCCAGGCCAACATCATGTCTCAGACGTGGCCAGACATTATTACTGTTATTAGTGTCACTGTTACTACTACTGTACTTGCTAATGGTAGCAGCAGTTACCAAGCAGTTGGACAAGGTTGGCATGCTTCATCTCTTTCATTATTGCAGCTTCTTCAAGGAAGTCATTCAAATCCATAGTGTCTTCCTGCAAATAACCATGCGAGGAATGTGAGTCAACGAAAAATAAAGCGTTTAGTCGAATAACTAAAATGCAACACATAACTGAAGTTCTATTCATGTGCAGATATGTACAAGCCGTCAGCATACCTTGAGCGTTTTTACGGCAACGGTCGTATTGTGTGTAAGCCAAACACCCTCGTACACGTCACCATACTGACCACTTCCTGCACATACAAAACGACAAGTGCGGTAAGTGACTGCTAGCAGCTCTGACAAACTATGATTTTAGTGTGTCATGCTTTCTACATAAAATCATCACATCTGTAAGGATTGGGGGTCTAAATCACACAAGTTACATCAGTAAAATCAAAGACCATAAATGAGTTTTTAAAGAACAGTATTAAAATTTTTAATCACTGATGTATTGATTTACGTAATTAAATTTACTGCACTAGTTGTCATCATCATCACTATAATTAGTATTATTATTAGTATGATCATCATCGTCAGAATTGTTATCATAAACCAGTTCTGCTCGCACCAAGCTGATGTTTCATCTGGATCTCCGTTCGTTCAATCTCCCACTTGTCTGGCTCCGGACTCAGACCAAAGACAGTAGGTTTGTCACGTTTCTGCACTGGGTATTGCAGGTTGGTTACGAGACCAGCTGCCTGCTTGGAGTGGTAGTGTACAAGCTCGGCGAGTGTGTTGAACTGGTGTTCCGCTGTTATGTACAACTAAAGCACACATCAGTCACACACATATCTCTAATCTCTACACCAGTAACGTTCCACACATAAACAACAAATTCTGGTCCAAGCAACAACAAATAGCAGAAACTAGTTATACGCACAAGACGACAAGTTATGAGACCTCTGCATCATTTAAGAGAGAATAATAACCAAGACAATGTTTATGGTGCTGTCATCATGGCAGAGCCATTGCAAGAGTTCACCCTGTTCATTTGATGAATGTAGAATGGCGCCAAGCGGCCGCCAACCCAAGACCATGCCAGATGACTTAGGCTGTGAGTCCGCCTGTACAGGCTGCCAGAAACTACACCCACCATCGCCATTTATTATTATTACTCAGCCCGAAAGCTGATACTCATTTTACCGTCCCACAGAGGGTCGAAGGCTGAGTCGACCTAGTTGGCTGGTTACATACCGAGATGGTTTACCCGTCTACACACTGTCACCTATCCTGGTACTAACCAGCTCTGATGTAGCGCAACTACATTAATCGAGGCCAACGCGTTACCACTAAGCCAAACCGCCAACCGGAAGTAAAGGAAGTAAGCTGGTCAAAGCACAGTCATCGCTGCAGGTTCACTATTACCCACAGAGAAAACAAATCGGTTACGCATCATAACATTATGTACACTACATTGTGTTACACTATGCAAATGACTTCATACAAATATTACGTCAGGCATACATGTAATTTAGATGACACTACACATGTATATACATTGTACAGTACGTATCACTCGCCCACTTATCTCAATTTGTTCCACCCAGAATGTAACGTGCACTGAGGACTACAGCTGATTATCACAATAATGACAATGTTGTCAGTAAATGACCGTTTCAACAGATGCGCCAAAACAGCAGATCACATGGCTGTTTCAGATATAGAAGAAATCACTGCATAGGGCAGCATGAGCAACTTGGTTTTGCTTAGAAATGTGTAATTTTCAATAAAATATGAAAAACTATACAACTCTCCAGTCTTCCTCCATGAACAACAGAGTACTGCCATTTGGAACAGATGCCACTCAAGTCCAATATTAGCTTATTTCAAATATCAATGCCACGGCCACCTGACAGCTCATCGTAACATGCAGCACGCAAGTGTGTCAATGACAACAAAAAAACTCAGCTATTGCTGAGACAGCTTGCATTACGATAAGACCAGTGATAGCAGCAGATTTGCTAACCCTACCTACAACCCTAAATAACATATAAGATTTATAATAGAATTGTCAATATGCAGAATTCGGTACTGTTAGCCAACATGCTAACCTGTTTCAACAGCAGAAATGACAAATACTGGTCTAACAAAGATATTATTTGTAACTGCTGTGCAGAAATTCAAGGAACCAGAAGCTGCAATGAAGTGAGTTAATAACTGTTAGTTTAACAAAAAGCTCAGCTGTTACAACGAGGCCACACATCGCTCCACGTAGATGGCACTCAAAGTCACTCAGGATCATTCAAATTTACACCAATGAGTAGTATTCCACTGTACCTGTGTCCCTATCCTGTACCATTTTTGAGATATTCAATTTCAATGTCAAACAATAACATGGCCTTGAAATCTGGGTTAACAGTGATTATACGACTTCCTATTGGTGTTCCACAGTAACTATGGCTCTATCTTGTATTGTTTCTGAGACAAAGCGAGATACTGATTAAAAATTGCAATTTTTGCTGCACGATTCTACGCATAAGTGCGGCCTATGCGATCGTGCGGTGTCAGTCCATCAAGTTCATGTATTCTGTCGAAATGAGTAAACATATTCTCACACTTTTTTCACCGTGTGGTGGACCAAACAATCTAGTTTTTCTACACCAAACCTTATGACAATATTCCGATGGGGACCCCCTAATGGGGTGTAGAAGGCAGGTGGGGTAGGTGAAAATCACGATTCTCGGCAAATATCTGGCTATCGATAACTTGTGGGGTGTGATCAATATTTGACGGTCGACCGTGCAGTAGTTTATTGCAGTTAGGGTGGACGTCCGTTTACCGCACAGACCGCAATGCATCAGTGAATCTTGTTTATCACAGCCAGCACGGAGGACTACACTGAAAACAACAGAATTAATTGGTATGCAGCGGTTAATCTGAAGCCAAAGTAATCAATAATAGAAGATTATGCTCGACATATTGTACTACTGAAGCTAACTACTGACAGGCAGGAAGCACCGCGTGGTCTCTCTGCAACAGCAGAGCTACTTGTTCATACCCCCTTCTACATAACCAACTCCCCTGAGGAAACAGCTTTTCACAATTTTGTTCTACAACCGAGTTAGGTCCGTTGCCTATCAGGTGGTGTAAATAGATTCTGTGAAAGGTCCTCTCATTTATGCACAGCTCAAGCATGTCACAGACAGACGGACAGACAGACAGATGGAAACGTAATCTTAGTAGTGGAATGTAATATGTAATGGTCGCTAACAGTAAAGGTTTGAACCAAGGATCTTTGACGGACCTGTCCTGCTGCATCTTCGTTGATGCGGTAGTGGTACACTCGACCTTCATAGCGCACAGATACGGACCTCTGGCCAGGACTGCTCTCACTCTCCCGCACCAGGAAGCTGCCATTAATGCCGCTGCTCAGCAGGTACTCGGCAGCACTGCGCGAAACTCGACCATGGTACCAGCTGAACTTGTCCAGGCTGTTGACTGGTGCCACATAATTGCTTGGAACCCAGCCAATCAGCTTTGTCCGTTTACTCTCAACATTCGCCCATTCACACGTTTTGTTGTAGTCAAGAATAACTACCTGTTCACCTGAATCACATAATTATAGACTTTACAACATATCAAAACAGACAAAAAGACAACAAAATGCACTGCCTACACGCATCTCAATGTTTGTTAGTATTTCAATATACATTAAACTCAGAAAATGTATCTAAGACAGACGGAACAGAACACTAATCGGAGAAAAACACACTCAGGACTAGTAGTGCTCCGTATCAGAAGTTCTGAATGCATGCAGTTCAGTTACTCCCAGCCTGTCAGAGATGACAACTCCATCATGATAATTAGTATAATGACATAAGTCAAAATCACTATTTTCGCTGCTGTTTCTTAATTTGCTATGATAATGTAAGGCTCTGAAGGAGGTGCTTATGCTTAAACTTAAAGACTAAACCAGTGAGTAGACTGCCAGTAGCAAAAAGACGAGCAAACAACGAATGTTCATTAGACAGCAATATGCTGTACGTACCCTTAGCGAGACTGAGCTGATTCTCACCGCCTGACTGAAAGTCATATAATGCTACAAACAAATTAGGATCGTCCGTTTCAGAACCAGCGCTAAGTAGGTTCTCTCTTGAAGTCCACCGCTGACCACATATATCAAATGATTCCAGCCGGTTCTGCTGAAGAGGCTCTACAACACAGCACACACCAACATGCTAACAACACTATTATTATCTAATCTAATGTTCATTAATTTAGCGTGTCCTCATGCTGCTGCTGCTGCTACTGCTCCTGCTTCTTTGTAATGCTTAAGATCTCAGAAACTACGTGTCGCGGCTTAGGGGCTGGGCATGGGTTGGGTACCCTATGCCTCCACTAGGTCTAGGTACCAATTTCAACTCCGATCCCACCCGCACTCACTCCGCTGTAAACGTGACTAAAGCTGATTTCTATAATCACATTAATCGTGCAACTATTTTTTAAAATTGTGTGTTAATCAGTTTTAACACACATTTTGTTAGTTACATTTTTCAAATTTTTGTGTTCCATTTGCGGGTAGATGTCGTCGGCCCATTGCTGTTGAACGCTAGTCTACTCCTAGTACTGACAACTGATTACTGCAGGTCACTGACCTTATTGACAACTGACAATGATGGAGTCTTTTGAGTTAAAAATTAAATTAAAAACTAAGAAAGGCATGAATTCTATACCGAAATAGACAGGAGTGATGCTGCAACCAGAACATAATTATTCGTTCATTTAACGTCGAGAAACGTTCGATTTTGGAATGTTTGTGTTCACTGTTGGCATGGCTAGTTTGTGTAATTTTTTCCAGCATTAATTTTTTATCAGCGTTAAATTTTTAATCACATTAATTCTTTAGCACGTTAATTTTACAGCCCTAATTGTGACACATTTGACCAACTGGCCTATGCATTAATGATTGCCCTTATTCACCGTTATTAACAAGGCGGCAGCACTGCTCTATCTGTAAACCCCGTGATCAATGGTTGGCATTAAATAGATGCCGCTATGCTAGCACCGCTGCCAGACTGCCAGTGCGTCTGTAACCATTGCCACCTCTTGTTATTATTAAACGGAGCTTAGTGCACCATGTGTCAATCACCAAAATGATGAATCTCAGGTGCAGACAGTGACACATTAGTCCATAGATAACCACCAGTGCAAAAATGTTTAATAAGTTTAGATTTAACTGTACACACGTCAACAGTATGTAGTGTCTCAAGTCAACAATGAATTGGACATTACAGTAGAATTTATTTATGATGGTAACTAATAATTCTTTACAAAATTATTAAAATATAAACCATCCTAATACGTCTAGTACTTTCAATTTATTTTTGTGATGTCAAATTCGTTTAAGTCACATAAAATTACATAAGGCACTTGCCGTCGGCAACAATATTAAACTATTAAACTATCCTTAGCAATCATGCAAAGCAGAATGTTCAGTTCTTTCTATCACATTATGATGAATAAAGATGTATATGTAAGCAGGAAATATACAGTGTGTCTCAAAAAACTGGACCCTATTACATTTTCAAATAAATTCAACAAATCTGGCTCAATATCAACAATTTACGGTGTAAAGAATGGACATAAAATCTTCACCTAGTGGCACTTGCTTTAGGCAAAATGTTTAAAAGAGAGAACCAGCTGTGGCAGCCAAAGCAGGGGCCAGTGGTACATTAAGTGAAATTGAAGCCTGGATGATTTTCTCTGTTTTGAAGAAATAATGCAATTTAGCGTCAGCCATACAGAGTTCGGTTATTTCACTTCAGGGGACAGTAACAGTAAATACAACATCATAAGTCACAGAAAGACAATAAAAATGTTTAACTAGAAATCAATATGCATCACCTCCGCGCAGTCCGCGGGGCAATGCAATACCGGCATGCCCCTTGAGCGATTCTGACAAAATTTTGTGTTATTGTGGGATTCCTAGAGGTCCGCTCTGTCAAGCAAAATTTCAACATTGTGGGTCGGCTTACATAGCTCAAAATCGCAAAAATTTCGAATTTTGTAGGAACATTTAACCCTAAGGGGACACTCCCCTTACGAGATTTTTACAGAATTCTGCATGGGGAGGGAGTCACAGGCCCGCACTCTAGCGCCAAATTTAACCCTTTTGGCTTTAAAAATGTGGGCAGCCCCCAAAATCCCCAAAATTGGTATTTTTGGGGCTAAAAATTTGCCCCAAAGGGGTATATCCCCTGAACCAATTTTTACCAAATTTGGCGTGGGGAAGGGCCTCCGAGGTACGCACCATCACGCCAAATTTTACTGTTCTGGCTTCGTAAATGTGGACTTACAGCCCAAAATATCGCCAAAAATGCTATTTTTGTATAAATTTGCTCCCAAGGGGGTATATCCCCTTAGGCAATTTTTTTTACAAAATTTTGCCTGGGAGAGGGAGCCCCAGGACCGCACCCTCATGCGAAATTTCACCGTTGTAGCTTTAAAAATGTGGCCGTACACCCCAAAAGTCGCCAAAAATGGTATTTTTTGTAAAAATCTGCCCCTCAAGAAAAATTCTGGGGGTCGATAGGAAAATTTGAACATAGGTGCACAACTACAAACCTTCTTCTACGCAATGACACCATAATTGTTTTGAAAATTATACTGCTTCACAGCTTTTCCGTTATCACAAACTTCGTCATTCCAAAGCGTGAGAAAAAAACAGACAAAATATACATCACACTTTTTTGTCTACAGCCGGCGCACGACCCAGGATTCCCACAATACTTGGCACGGTGATAGAGGAGGTCTGTCTCATTTTTATACCCTCTAACTTCTTTTGATCCGATGCTTAGTTTCGCCGCTAGGGGCGATTGAAAATTTGAGGGACAATGCCCCAAGTGCGGGAAAATGCTTATATCTTACTTGTTTGTCCCCCAAAAGCAACCAAACTAAACAAGAACTTAGCTATCGCCAACAGATCGCGCGTCAGCTGCGCACACAATACGCTGAGAGCATATATAGGCTTAAATATTACACCGTGACCTTGAAATCAAGGTTAAGGGTCACTCAAGGTCACTGAAAACGGAAGCATTGGATAGATCATACAAGACTTAGTAGTAGTCGAGTTATTTGACGTTGAATACTATTGTGACCTTGAAATGTGGGTTAGAGTTCACTAAAGGTCATTGAAAGTGGTACCATTTGAAAGCTTGGGTATGAGTTCCTATTCGCCTTCCATAGTAACTATGGCCATATGTTTAGCCATTTCGGAGATACTGAGTGTCAAAGAATAGCGTGACCTTGAAAACCAAATTAGGGGTCGTTCAAGGTCATTGAAAATGGCGCCGTTCGATAGACCATATGCGACTTTCTATTGGTCAGCCATTGTAATTATAGCGCTATCTTGTGCCACTTTCGAGTTTTTTGACATTAAATAATATCATGACATTGAAATCCGGGGTTAGAGGTCACTCAATGTCATTGAAATTGGTGCCATTCGAAAGCTAGGGTGAGGTTTCCTATTCGCCTTCTATAGTAACTGTGGCTGTATCTGTAGCCGTTTGTAAGATATGTAGTGTCAAAGAATGGCGTGACCTTAAAACCAGGTTAGGGGTCGTTCAAGGTCATTGAAAATGGCGCCATTTGATAGACCATATGAGAAATTCTATTGGTCGGCCAACCATCGTAAATATAGCACTATCTTGTACCATTTTCGAGTTAACTGACGTTGCATAATATCGTGACCTTGAAATCTGGGTTAAAGGTCACTCGAGGTCATTGAAATTGGTGCCATCAAAAGCTTGGGTATGGTTTCCTATTCGCCTTATATAGTAACTATGGCCGTATCTGTAGCCGTTTGTGAGATATTTAGCGTCAAAGAGTGGTGTGACCTTGAAAACAGGGTTAGGGTTTGTTCAAGGTCATCAGAAATGGCACCATTTGATAGATCGCATATGAGTTCCTATTCACCTTCCATAGTAACTATGGCGATATTTTGTATCGTTTGCGAGATATAGCGACTTATTGGTAGAAAATCGGGAAATTTTCATACCCCACCTGTATTTAGCGCCCCCGTAGGGGGTGACCCCGTCGGAATTTCGTGAAGATGTTTGACGCTGATAAAACAGAATGATTGGTGAAAAAACTATGACGATATTTTAAAGCCATTTTCATCTGATACCGGAACGTTACGGACAGACGGACAGACAGACATACAGACAGATTTGCTATATCAATATCGCGCGTCTGTATGCTGACGCACGATAAAAATTAAACGCTACCTATAGACGCATACAAACACTGAGAATTTCGTAAAAATATTGCAAACGAGTCACACCTGAGGTACACATTTATGGCCAAAATTCGAAATTTTCACAGCTTTGGGGGCCACTGTATTCCCACATTTTTGCCGATAAACGTGAAATTTGGCGAGGGAGAGCGGACCTGCGGTTGAAAATGTAAGTTAACACAAGTCCAGTTTTTTGAGACACAGTGTATAATATACTGTTAACAATATGTGTTCCAAAAAAACACATGTGACCACATTTTTGATGATAAGTTGAACTAGAACTGTCCGTTTACAATGATTTTTGGCACACGTACTACTAAGACTATAGGCCATCGACAGATGTTTTTATTTTCCCACCTCACCTATTTAGTGCAGCTACTTTACCTCGGGAAATTGTCAGGACCTAGATATCAGCAAAAATTAACCAAAATCATAAAAATTTCACAGGAAGATGTGATTCTGATTAAAAATCTATCTGTCAAAGCAGTATGGTGTACGGATAGTGTTGAGTGAATTGCCTGACAATGACTGGAAACTTGGAAGCATCGACAGTGTGCTGAAGAGAATCCTCAAGACGGGTACAATTGTGCGGCAACCAGGCAGTGGCAGACAGCATTCAGCGTGCAGCAGTGGGTGACCTTGTGCTCAGTCAGGAGGACAAGCCAAAAAGGCATCGGTACACAGTGTTATAGCTCGTGAGATTTCGTATGAAACTGCCATTCTTTATTCAAGTGTACACAGGAAAATATTCACGGTGATCACCAGTTCACATGCTTCAAACAACGTCGTGCTCAGCTGTTGTCTGAAGCCAATCGTATCTCCCGACTCATTCGCTGATAAACAACCTTATCGTCTGCAATAAATCTTGTTGTTGTTATAATATAAACGGTAAGTTGAATAATAAGTAAGTAAACTAATATGGTGCCAGTTTTGTGCAGTTAATATCGTAGTATTATAGCATTGGGAAAATCAGCAATTTAGGACTAAATTTGTGATGTTTATGTCTCGACAGTTTCCCAAGGTAAAGTAGCTGCACTAAATAGGTGAGGTGGGAAACTAAAAATACCTGTCGATGGCCTATACTCTTGGTAATAAGTGTGCCAAATATCTTTGTAAATGTACAGTTCTACTTCAACTTATTATCGAAAATGTGATCACATGTTTTTTTGGAACACAGTGTACATATATACACCGGGTACCAAAATAGAAAAGATTACCAAAAAAGAAGATAAAAAAACTGCAGTAAAAATCTCGATTAGTCGCTACTCCAAATGACGTTATTTTGCTAAATGGTTTTACGGTACAGCAAGAAAGCCACACATTTCCATTTGACTGGTGTTATGAACGTATCCAGACACTAGACAAACTACTGAAACTATTGAAGTGCAGCTTGCTACAAAGCTCACCGTCGTCGCCTGCTGTACACAAGCTATCCTTGAAGCTGAGAATGTCAGATATGCCAGCTACAGCAGCCTTCGACTCTAGACAGTACACGCACATACACATACATATGCACAGCCAGTAGGCACACGTGGTTCGCCCAACCCATCGTAATTGTGTCAGCAAACCGACGCAGATGTGTTTGCAAATGTGCCTAGCAAAATGCACGCACTGCCACGCTAGCACAAACAACTCTAGGCTGCTCCATCGAAACAAAACAGCAAGAGGTGTAGACGAACTGCCAACAGCTGAAACAGCGACTGGGCTTCCCAACAGCCACGTACTGGATTTGTCTGGTCGATTGATATACTATGTAAACTATGATCACAGCAAACAAATCCAGTGCAGAATACGCGCCCACATTTAAACAGTGAAAAACGAATACAACACACAACTGCACCTAAACAGCTGTGTTTGTGTAACAATGAATCGTAACAAGTACACATGCGGTACCGGAGCGGTCGCTACGAACGTTTTTTTTCACCACTGTTTATTACTGCTGACGCCCAGTCACATATCAACTGCGTTCGTATTTCTCAACAAATCTGCTTTACAGTGTTACATTATCCTGCTTCACTTAACGCTGCTAGAATTCAATTCGTAGTTCGTATACAGACACACAGTAAACGTACAGACGGAACTTCAAAAAATAGATCCAAGGGAAGGGGGTCGACAATGATGCCTATGTAAGCCTCCAAATCTATCTTCAGCCGCGTCAAAGTTGACCGTTTCGTGCCCTTGCCCTGCGGACCACTTATGCCAGTTAGCATCAAAATCGTTTCACCGGTCTTCAAAATATCGTGTTCACGAGTCTGGTAATGGACGAACGATCAAACGGACACGTTGAGAACATTATGCAATGCCGCCAACTGCCAGTCACGCATCACGGAGGCATAAAATTATCCAAACGGTTTCAGTTAAATCTCACGTTTACCACTGAAAATATACAAATGAAAACACTTATAATTTAGCAGCTGCCCGCTTCAGTTCTGCAAGGAGTCGATGTGGGAGAAAAGACTCGGCGTCAAACATGGCTGTTAGTTAAAAGTATTGTTACAAACGGCGTACAGCAGTAGGCAAGCAGTCTCGTAGCCTGGGAGGTTAACCTTTCAGAGTGCATAGGTAACTATAGTGTACATGAAGTTGCTACACTGGCCGTTGATGGGTGGGCTGTTACGTTTGGTACAGCGAGGAGGGGACTGGGCGGGGCCGCAGCCCGCCCAGGCTCCTCCTCGCTGTACCAAACGTAACAGCCCACCCATCAACGGCCAGTGTACCAATCACCGTATTGCTGTATGATAGTCCGTTGTTCTACGGTTTTAATGTGCCCATTAAAGGGTTAACAGTCGTCAGTGACAGCTGAGAATCCGGCGACATCTTCTACTGAACAGCAGTGTCGTTATCAGTTGATCACTGCCGTGGTTTAAGCTCGCTGCAGCCATGCATCCGGGGAAAGCGTCGGACTACCATACGACGACGAAACGCCAGGACAAACATCAGCACCATCAGCATGCCACTCACGCACGCTCTGCAACCCAACTACAGAGACGCCGAGAGAGCCTGCACGGCCACCGGACCCTCACCCAGCGTACAATATCCGGCAGAAAATGGCCATGGGCAGACAAACAGCAGTCCTGCAGATCGTCAGCGATCGCTGCCTCGTTGGACTGACACACAGCGCTCTCTATCGGTAGATGACTGACGCCATCCCGTTGTCGCTTTTCTGATGGCAACCCACTAACTTACCACTACCGCGTTTGCTGGGTCGTAGACTAGCCTAATCTGGGTTAGGGGTCATTCAAGATCATTGAGAATGTCGCCATTCAATATGACTTCTTATTAGTCTGCCATTGTAAGTACAGCTGACAATATCAGCATGATTTGAGTGAATGATCGACGGATATAGTTGATACAACAAGGAGCAAAGCACCACTGCATGAGGCGGACAGTAACCATCTATGCAGCCCAATCATCCGCAACTCATGACAGAAGATATGCGGGACAGTGAAGACAAGAACTTAGCTATCGCAAACAGATCGCGCGTAAGCTGTGCACATAATACGTTGAGGGAATAGGCCTAAATATTACACCATGACCTTGAAATTTAGGTTAAGGGTCACTCAAGGTCACTTGAAGTTGAAACGGAACCACTGGACAGATCATACACGACTTACTATTGGTCGAGTTATTTATCGTTAAATATTATTGTGACCTTGAAATGTGGGTTAGAGGTCACTCAAGGTATTCAAAACTGGTGCCATTCGAAAGCTTGGATGTGGTTTCCTATTCGCCTTCCATAGTAACTATGGTGATATCTCGTATCGTTTGCGAGACATAGCGACTTATTGGTAGAAAATCGCGAAATTTTTATACCCCACCTGTATTCGGAATTTCGTGAAGATGTTTGATGCTGATAAAACTAGAATGACTGGGCTACCGTATGGTGAAAAAACTATGACAATATGTTAAGCCGTTTTCATCTGATACCGGAACGTCACTGACAGACAGACAGACAAACGGACAGAATTGCTATATCAATATCCCACGTCAGTCATATCCACTCAGTCACCACGCTCCATCACGCACCACTAGACAAGTCTAGCAGGCGGTCCGCACTGTCAGCTCCACGACGTTGTACCTATACACTGTGATCACTGCACGCCGTCATGGTCGACTCAAAGTGACATTATTAATACCATATAACTGCAAGGTGTGTTAACACAGTCATTAATAGCCAGCGTGCTGTAACATAACGCACGGATAAAAAATAAATTTAAAACTAGATGTGCATTCATTGGTAAAGCATGTAGTCTGAAAACCTGATAACGTCACGTCACACGAATTAACTTACCAGTTTTGATTTCTGTTCATACGATCATCTCATATGGGCATGATTCATCGAATCCGGAGATATTGACAGTTTTCACAATTCAATATGGCGGCCGCCGCCAACTTGCATTTTCACAATAAGTTAATTCGGCACATTCCTCCATGATGGTTGTCTGTTTCTTATACTGTGTAGTACCAAACTTGGTTCGAATATCTCGTATAATCACTCAGAATGACAACCCAAATTTGTTCCCTACGTTTGATTGAATGATGATGTCATGCGAATTAACTTCCGGTTCCGTTTTTGGTCACGCGAGCATCTCTGCGTGGTTGTGTTTCATCTTTGTACCAAATACCAAATTCTGTGCAAATATCTTCATCCTGTACAGAGATTAAAATATAGGCTGAACTCTGTATACAGGCTTTCAGCGTACGATGAGAAAACTTTTACAGCTCTGTGTGAAAACTGATCAAGTCAGTAAATGATTAAAAATGAAGTCGGGCACTCTGTCTCATAAACAACATTGATGGTTGCACAATGCCTATGGACTGAGTCACAGAAAGCCAAAAAAGCTGCCAGGAGATTGTGGTAAGGTGACGAAGGAAAGTATCCTTATTTTGGAGTTGCAGACCACTTCTGACATAGTGCAACCCTTGTTGAGTGCAAACCTGAGCCAATTCCGAAAACCAGCTTGATCCACTCAGCAGTTTCAGTGCAGTTCATCCCTTAAGAAATATAACAAAATTCGAACTTTCAGATGTCCCCTTGCCTTCCAAGGTCATTTTAACGTCACGACAAATCGACAATCTACTAATATGTCTCGCCGGGCAAAAATAGTCTGTCAGTCTTTCCTTCTGTCCAGCTACGCATTCTTCACAAAGAACGTAGCTAAGTGAACTATAGCTCGATCGTAAGCTTAGACTGAGAGGGAGGAATAGTCGCTAACTAAGTAAATAAGTAAACAAATTTAAATACACGCCGTATGTCAGCCTATTAGGCGAATCGCATTGACCCTATACATCCTGATTAACTTATAGAGGACAAATCGAGCCCTATTGCATATGTACTAGATATCGCAAGGCTGCAACAAACACACCTCGGAAAGAGGTGGTGCTGCGCGCAAGTGTGAACAGCCCTTGAGAGGCAATGGCAGCAGAAAAAGGCTAGGTTTGGCTGAGACTAGAAGTATGAACAACGTGCCGGCTGTAACCTACAATAAACATGCCTGGCTAATACGATGCATAGACAGGGGGAATCCGAGCCTCAGCCGCAGAGGCAGCTTACTAGCATGGGCGGTTTGCTGACATAACTATGGCAGTCCCATAAAATGTTATTACTGTATAGTGTATAATGCTCGGACATATTCCGTAATTTTGGCTTTGCCTTACACCTTAGTTTATTCTGTGTCAAAGACATACTGGCCTCACTCTGATGCCACCAAGACCAAGCCCTACACCAACTGGCTTGTTGACCCATGCAGCTGTTCTGCCACAGTTCTCAACGTCCCGCCATGCACACCGTCTCTACCTCTACTACAACAACTACATAGGCTGCCAATTGAAGCTAGAATATCATACAAACTGTGTTTTCTTATGTATAGTCACCCACGGAACTGCGCCACTATATCTCGTCGAATGCTAACCTTGCTCAGACACGCGTCTACGTTCTGCGTCATGCAGCGACTATAATGTCCCCCATACTAACCGGCGTTTTACTAACGGTTCCTTTTCTATCTCTGCCCCCACTGTCTGGAACTGTTTGCCTAGTCATATCTGTAGCTCACCTATTTTCTCATCTTTCCTAACCAGGCTCAAGACCCACCTTTTCAATACCTCATTTTCTCCCCTTCAGCACGGAACCTAATCTCATTTTATAATAATTAATGTGTATTTTTATTTTTAATCTGCTGTAACAAGCCCCCCAGAGCTCTGGTGGTCGGGTGCTATAGTAAGTTTCTTAGATTTGATTTGATTTGACAGTTCACCCGAGTGACCAACGACCAATCACAGAGCTAAATCAATCGACAGCAACATGTGCACTTTGCTTCTTCACGGCAAGCCCATAGCTGTTGCACATTATGCTTCTTCACGGC
>Ga0209149_1000310_pt1 | contig 19750 bp, 12 predicted proteins | sample WorMetTyACAVOLI2_FD_187423 | JGI IMG/M metagenome (GOLD analysis project Ga0209149, IMG submission 187423) | Marine gutless worms symbiont microbial communities from Max Planck institute for Marine Microbiology, Germany - Olavius algarvensis... ... | reverse complement strand
TTCTCCACCGGCTTGTCAGTGGCAGCCTTCCTTCGTAGGGCTGGCGGTTCAATGTTGGAGAGCACTGGAAGCCATGGGAGAGGTGTAGAACGGAGGGTACCAGAGATGAGATGGTCAGTTAGGGTCAGGAGAACGACCGGTGTGTATATCGGACATGAGGAATATCGGCATCCACTGAGAAAATCGGTTTCTCAGGTCTGCCAATACCGATTAAAAGAAAAAATAACGGACGGCGTTGTGCGGAGCCGTTTCCATGTGCGATTGCTGAAATCCTTCATTACTGGCCGATGAGCGGCATGTGTCGACTCACTTTGATCAACTTACCCCTCCCCTCTCCCAGCCATGTCAACACATAGTTGGCAAGCCACCACCGCGAGTCTACTGCGTCAACAGTCATGCTGACATCAAGGCAAGTGAGCAGACATGGTCGGTCAGATGTCACAATTGTGTGTACAAGAGATGTGTGGATGGCAGATGCGTCTGCTCACGGACACAGATCCGCAAGAATTCTTGAGATCAGCAGACTACTCAGTTCACGAAAATTCGCGGACGTGGGTGGATGTGGATCCTGCTTTAAAAAAGCATGATTTTGGACAGGTCTTAACTGTGTGCAAAATGTCATTATCTCACTGCACAATATCGCGTTAAACCCGCTGCTTGCCACGCTGATACAACAGACAACTAACAATATGATGATGCAGCCATGACTAAGTATGCTTAAATTGTAGGGCTTGCTGAAGGTATATAAATCATTGCGGATGCGGATTGACAGCGAATAGATTATAGCATCTGCCTGTGGACGCAGATGCAGATCTTTGGTCAAAATCCACGGACCGACGTGGATGCAATATTTAAGGATCCACACCTCTCAGATGTCCACCTCCACTGTGCTCACCTCTGCGATGCATTGCACTATCTTCCCACGATGGATTGTTACCAGAGATGTATGGATTCCATAATTTTTTTCCTGCATCCCATTCAGCATCTTGCCTCTGCGATCATGTCCCAATCGCCAAGAATTTTAAATTTGCATTTGTCCAAAAAACTTTCAGACGTGGATTCCATCCGCACACGAGTCCGTGTCAGTACTTTCTATCTGATGGTTACATCACACTCACAGGTGACTACGACAGCGTTACACTGTATGGTTTCAGATTTCATGGCAACTTACCGGGAAGGGAGATCGCTGACAAAACAGATGACGTAGAGACCGGCAGTGATGCATGGTCTCTTTGAGGATACTTGCATCAGATACTGACTGCTTCATGATATTGGTGATATTGGGTGAATGACAACACTGAGTAGTGAGTACTCATGCTGATTGCCCAACCCTAGTCCAGACACTTAATGTGCATCACATTGATCAACATACTCGTCCCCTCCCTCCCACAGTACTTGTTCAGCAGAACGACAGTATAAAAGCCGGTTCCAACCTGTCGGGAGGGGGGTATTCAGTGCATGCAGGGTTTGCGAAAAATGCCGAAAAACGCAACACGTGCACGGATAGAATCGATTCCGTTCTTGCCTGCGTTGCATTTTTCGGAATTTTTCATCGTGTGTACATTGCGTACGACAGGTTGGAAACCAGCCTTAAAATTGGTATCAGTATCGGTATTGGCTGATTTGACCACACTAACATCGGCACATCAGACATCAGCATTAAACCCCAAATCATTCGTTCTCTAAAAGAAACCAAAATCAGTACCTTGGTGGCTGACATGTGTGTGATTGTGTGTGGCTGACTTTCAGTGTGTTTGTGTGTGTTTGCCATTCAGCTAATTTGCCAAAAGCAGCAAGTGTGACAGTGGTGATAAAGCGTGACTTCCAGGAAGTTGTGCATGAACAACATGACAATCTGACAGCGTACAGACGAGGCACGGGTGGTCCTGCCTCGTTTAGTGGTGTTGTTGCAACAGTATTTGGTGCTACAGGGTTTCTGGGCACTTACGTTGTCAACCGACTAGGTATGTCATATTGATCATTTTTTGTTAGTGATGTTCAAATTGTTCATTAACATACATCAAATGTTGCTGAGAGAAATTATTAAGCAACTCATAATTAGTGATAATTAGGGACCAACCTAATTCACGGTTTCATGGCCGTGACATTTTCCGTGAAATTGGCCTTCTCCGTGAAAAATGCCCATTTCCGTGTTTCCGTGAAATTCCGTGAAATCCGTCATTTTTCGTGAATTTTAATGCTTTTACTTTCATTTATGAAGGTTTTCAGAGTTTTATCAACAGCTTTTGTGCAGATTTTGCTGTTTGCTACGTGTGACACTTCAGCACTAAGTAGTTGGCATGTAGCACTAAGTAGTTGGCATGTATTCACTGTGTTACTTACTTACATCCAGTCTTGAGTCTTGACTTAGTACATTAATAACAATAATAAATATTCGTTGTTGAGAAATTTCAAATGTGCTATTCGACAGATTTCTTAGTTTGCTTTAACACAGCACCTTGAAATAACGGCTGAGGGGCTCGTAAATTTTATGTGAATTTCTCAAACTCTTTCTGTGAATTTTCTGTGAAATTTGGCACATTTTAAAAACTCTGTCGTGAAATCGCGCATTTTTTCCCGTGAATTAGGTTGGTCCCTAGTGATAATTGAATACTCTTCATATCCTTAATTGAGCTTCGTGTGTTTGTGTCCGTGTTACAGTACATTACAGTATTCACAAAGCTCATAAAGACTCTCGCCAAATCTAGCTGTAAACAGTAGTGCTTGTTTTGAACCATTTAAAAGTTGTAAAGCTTTAACTGGTGTCGTCATGAAGCAACTGGTATGATGTTCTACACAGTTCATTAAGGCAATGGCTTCACGTTGCCACCTTGTAGTTTTGAATATAATTTAAATTTATAGATAAACACGGATGAAATTTGAAAAACATTTAAATTGAATATACTTATTTATATTCCTCAGATGCAGTTGCTTTGCATCGCTTGCTCTTATGTTGCATTACGGATTGCTCAATTAATGGTGTCATCCTTCAGTCATTGCCGATCTATTTCTGAAAGTTCTGACGATAGCTGCAACCATTCTTCTGCAGTCTTGCTAACAAACCAACGTGGTTAGGAAGATGCTGATAGAAAACGAACAGACTTACCGACACAGGTGACCAGTTTTTGCGGAATGGGATTGAGTCGTTTTTGCTGCACGATACATAGCATGGCTTATGCCATGATGCGTTGTCCATCCGTCGGTGATGTATTGTATCAAAACGAGTAAATTTATCCTGCAACATTCCCCCATTTGCTAGCCCTGCCATGGTTTTTGCATACCAAATTTTATAGTGAAATTCCGACAGGGTCCCTCTTAATGGAGTATCGAATGCCGGTGGGGTATGAAAAATCACGATTTCCTACCAGGTCTGCTTTTGTCTCAGAAACATGATAGGACCAAAGATACTGTGGAATGCCAGTGGGAACTCATATGCAGTCTATCAAGTGGTATTATATCCAGTGACCTTGAGTAACCGTTAACATAGATTTCAATACTGTGATATTCTTCTAGCAATTTTCAACGATATAAAGCATCACATGGCCTCTGTGTGACAGCAGAGCTTGTGGCTTTGGAAGTTGTCGACCTAGTCATTTTTGTTTCAAGTGGTGTTGTATTGATTGCTCGGTTAGGTCTAAAGCTGACAATTGCCCTAACTGCTACGGTACATCGCTGTGCCACACGACCACTTCTGATATTTATAGGCATTGTTGTGTTTGTTTATATAGCACGAATGGGATCTCAGATTATTATTCCTTATCGAGGTGATGATTACTATGTTAGAGAGCTGAAGACTGCTGGAGAAATTGGGCAGAAATTATTTCTGGTAATTTTCTATTTCAAATATTATGTAAGCTGTGTGTCAGTAAAGTGTTTACAGGGTGGCCTGTAAATCCAAGGCAATTTTGAAAGGTCGGTGAATGATAAGTAGGTAAGTAAGAGCAATTAACGTGTCCGTAAATGACAGTGTCACTTCACGGGCACGACAACAGTACTTACGGGTAACTGAGTTCGAAGAAGTATGTCTTCAAGCGAGAGCAGAAGACGGGAAGTGATGGAGCAAATGTGATGTGCTGTGGAAGGTCGAGAAAATATGAGGAATTACAGGTCCGGGAAATATCAGCGGAAATAGAATATTTTCATCTTCAGTTCTACATCTTGACCAGAGTTAGGAACATTGTCGTAACATGTCAGCAGTTGTAAAGTTGCTTCTGCAATTGTTGGAAAAGAACTTTTCAGCTGTTGTAAAGAAGTGCTGCACAGTGACAGAAGTTTGTCCCATTCATGGACAGAGAGCAGAGACCAGTACTTGACGTGGAGTGACTGCAGAAGTTGGAGAATTTCAGTCTTCTCTTCTCATATGAGTGTCCTGAACCATAATTGGTCAGCCAGGAAACAGCATCTTCATCCGCAGAGTGCAGCCAGGACAAGCCGCCATTCAGCTTTGTCAGAGGACAGGATTCGACAATGTGGGACATCGTCTGAGTCTTGCTGCAAGGACACAGATCAGTGTCTGCAAGTTGCCATTTCCTACTGGAGGCACTGCAGTGTCCCTGTTCTGTGCAAAAATGGTTCAGTAGAGACCACTGTTTCCGAGGGAGGTCAAAACCCAGTTGCCGGATTGTGGGGTCACACACTAGGTAGAAATTGACTACCTGAGCCGACTTCCAGTTATGCCTCTATCGACTTTTGATGTCAGCTGCTTGCAAGTCCAGCCACAGCAGCTTCCTGGATGTCAGTCGTAGAATTTCACAGTGCATGACTGTATGGAGAGTAGTTATTCATTTAATTTGCTCATCAGTTGATAGTTGACAGTTGATCTGAAATACTGCTGAACTTACCAGTTTACTATTACTACACTGTGTCTCAAAAACATGCCAACTTTGGCAAGGTGTAGTTTTGACAAACATGGATTAATTTTGATAATTTTGAGTAAACAGCACCAGCACGCTTTCAAGAAATAATATGCATATTCATCTTTCCTTGTCCCTTCAGTTTTACTTACTTTATTTGCTTTTAAATAGCTGCGATGGAAATTACGCGAAGCATAATGCATTTTTCTCAGTAGAGTAGTTGGTGGCTCTGAAAAGTGCCGGTTTCAGTTTAGCAGATGTTCAAAGTGATGTCCTTTCGTTTTTATGCATGCACACAAACGCTTCTCCATTGACCTACAACTTCTTCGATGACGTTTTGTGATACATTTGCCGACCGTGTCAATGAGGCGCTGCTTGAAAGTGTCACGGAGGGGTGTTCTGTACACACGTTCCTGCATCAGTCCCCAAATTCGTAGCATAATGATAGAAGGAATAGAAGAAAGCTGTAGTTTGCAGCAAAAATAACTAGTACATATATGTTATCTCTTTTTCTAATACGTGTAATGCTAATAACATGATGTTTGACTATCTGATGTTTGTTACTGTAGCCATATCACTTGCGTGATGAGGAGTCCATCAGAAAGTGTGTTAAATATTCGAATGTTGTCATCAACCTAGTTGGTCGGGACTATGAGACTAGGTACGTTGTTACGTCTTCTTACTAGCTGCTAGCTACAGTGCAGCAGTCTAGTTTCATGTTATCTGACACATTTGATTTATACATGATGCTGGTATGTTGTGTTATTGAGTGGTATTGTATCTAGCGTATGTTGTTTCTGATGCCAAATTAGCATTTCTGATTTTGTTGGTGGTGACAATAATATTCTGCTGTTAGCTTGTTACCGTTGATAACTTGGCTGCCGGTGTCTGATCAAAGCACTTGGTGTGCATGTGCTGTACATGTGGAAGTTCTGTATTGACAGTTCAAGCTCAGCTGATTGTTGTCAATCAAGCAAGATTTTTAGAGTGTATTTACAGAAAGACAGCTACAGCGTGTGTCCCATTTCATTGCTTCAATGACTTTATTAAACAGCATTTGGTGCACAAGACACTAGTGCAGAAGGCAATATATCCTATGGTAGTATATCCTATGGAAATTCTGCTTGTCAGATTTCCACATTTTGTCACAAGTATGTCAGTACGATGCAAAACCCGCCATACAACTGGCTTATATGAGAGGGCCACTTGAAAATTGTCTAATACTCCTTCTATTTGCCACATATTTAAAAATGACCTGAAACAGCTTTTAAATCCTATCATCGTTCAAAATTTGCCTCGATGTGTTCGGCCGTTTGGCAGATATCGTAATAGTACAGTGACATCGCCAAGTTTTTTGTCTGTCCTGGGGGAATCCTTTCCTCGATCCCTTTGGTCAATACACCATTGGAATCACAGTTAAAATATAACTTTTGCCTCGCTGATTGTATACAAAATATGTTGAACTGTTTTTAAGTTAGAAGCATGTATTTACTATTACCATGCCAAATATGAAACAAAGAGGTTTTCTTTGCTGTGTACTGGGGGAAAGGTAACCCCCCATTAGTGGATCAAGGTGAGTGTAATAGTGGATGGTTAAGGAGGTATGCCGGTGTTAGTATGGTAAATTTTATCACCATGAGTTCAGCTGTTAGGACATAATAATTAGCCAAGTCTTAAAAATGCCCAAAAAATGCAATACCATCGGCTCCAGTTTGCCCTCCTGGATACCCTTAGAGTTATAGGATTGAAAATTGCTCATGTGGCTGCCACTTGTCACAGGCAACATTTCTGTTGTAGATTGTATGCATCTGTCTCAAACCGTTTAAAAGTGGTAAAGCTTTAAAGTTGACTGTTCTCAAAAAAATAGCCACAACGCATTTAGATCCATGTTGATGCCCGTGGGGCAAGTGCTGCAAACCCTACATTTTTGGAAAGCTCCCTTCACGCTGACGTCAAGTCCTCATTGATGTGACATGCTCCGACCTAAATGGTTTCCAAGATAATCGCAGTCAAATCTTGACTATACTCCAAAAGCAGCCAAAATGCAACACATTTGGATCTATGGGGATGCACGTAGGGAGCAACCACCCAAGACCTTGCATTTTTAAAAGCTCCCTTTGCACTCAGTTTAAGATCTGACACAAAACGCTACAGTTTACCATTTTCGAGATAATCACGGTCAAATGGTTTCAGACACATGGTAGACTATGACTGACCACCGTGGAAAATTTTACACCAGTTGGTTGCACCTCTGATTCGTTAACGACCATGTCGGTTTATAAATTTGTTTACTTACTTACCATACTTACTTACTGCCTAGAAATCCTTAACTGGATAATAATAATAATAATAACCAAGACAATGTTTATGGTGCTATCATCATGGCAGAGCTATTGATAAATGTAGAACGGCGCCAAGCGGCTGCCGAGCCAAGACCAAGCCAGACGACTTAGCCTGTATAGGCTGCCAGAAACTACACCCACCATCGCCATTTATTATTATTACTCAGCCCGAAAGCTGATACTCATTTTACTGTCCCACGGAGGGTAGAAGGCTGAGTCGACCTAGACAAAGAAGAAATGATACAGAAAGTAACTGCAATCTGTATAGCCGCCCCATACTGACATGTGGCGGTAAATGACTGTCCCATGGAGGGTAGAAGGCTGAGTCGACCTAGACAAAGAAGAAATGATACAGAAAGTAACTGCAATCTGTATACCCGCCCCATACTGACATGTGGCGGTAAATGACTGTATATATCATCATTCATCAGACTGTCTTTACCGCAGTAGTTACCATAGAACATTAGTGCCCAGTCAATTTTAAATAGAAAATAATGATATGTTGTACATGTGCATGTTTGCAGGAACTTTACTTTTGATGCAGTAAACTTGGAAGGGGCCCAGCGTTTGGCACGCATTGCTCGAGAGAGTGGAGTAGAAAAGTTCATTCACATTTCGCATTTGAATGCACAGCCACATCCACCGTCGAAGTATGTGAAGGGAGGATCTAAGTACTTGAAGTCGAAGGTATGTAGTTGTTTTGCTATTGTAAAATTCATTCATAGACAACAGAATATTAATTTCTAGACATCATATTCAGGGCCTTTTGCATTGGCAAAAATGTCCTCAATTTCACAAAGAGGAAATATGGCGGACACTTCGAAAGATGGGCTGCTATTGGGCAGAGGAATATGCCACATCACAGCTACTGTAAAACCCGTTTTGTTCGTGTGCCCTTTATTTCATAGTGACGTCGTGAAAATAACAGGCCGCAAATATTAGAAATCACACTATTTACTAGTACATCTCTTAAAGAACCCAACAAAAGCGCCAAAATTAAGGGTGCCGAAATAATTTAATAGTCTGAACCACCAAAATGAAGGGCAGCGAAAATTATGGGTTTTACAGTACATCGCAGTTCAGAAGCGGAAGTAAACACGTTCTTGCTTGCATACGTAATATTGTTTTAACACATTAATTTTTGGCAGTATTTCATCTGTTTGTGAGAAAGAATATTTAATTGCTGCAAGGTATTAATGTTAAGTTGAAGGTGATGTTTGTGATTCAATAGCAAGCACTTATCTTTTTACTATATTTCCTCGCCAATCCTATGGTGACATAACACACTGGCAGTGCAGTGGCTGTGCATTCATTCTTGCATGCACAGGAAATGGCGGTTGATTTTCGGTTGTGACCATGGATATTTAGCTTTGTGTATTATGCCGTGTTTTGGATACTGGAATACTTTTGCTTATTGTTTTACTGCGATACATTTTTCGTTTGAACTGTGATATTTTGTAGTACTATTCTGAGCTGGCCGTTCAAGAGGAATTTCCAGATGCGACCGTCATTCGCTGTGCTGATGTCTGGGGAGAGGAGGATCGCTTTCTAAGCTATTATGGCAGTTGGAGTATGTTTGATGTTGATCTGCTATGTTGTTATCAAAATATCTTTTTGTTTGTAGTTAAAATTTGTTTTAAAAATATTACTATACACACAATTGGTTAATTGGTATATGGCAGCTTTCCATACTCTCCATATCGTGGGCAGTGCTTCAGTATTAGCTGTCCTTCAATGTGGAATTTACTATTTACTGTCATATGACTGTCGATCTTCTGAGCTTCGCAGCAATTTTAGGTGTATTTTAAAACCAACTGTTTGCTGTGATGCACTGATTTGCTTGCAATGTATGGTGCTATATAAATGCATTTTGACTGATTAATAATTATCTGTCTCTAATATGTGTATGTATAGTATGTTGTGTTTGTGATTCTTGCATGCAAGTTGAGATGTAGACGTGGAGAGTAGTTAAAGAAAAATATGTGAACGTAATATTTCATGGTTTGTTTCAGCGAGGCGATTCTTGAATATGATGCCGTTGTATAAGAGAGGACTGGAGACTATCAGGCGACCTATCTTTGTACGTTTTGTAACGGCTGATTTTGCACATACCATCATCAACGTCAAAATGCACTGATTGTATTGCCAAATGTCATGTGTGCACTGTAGCGTTGCCATGTCAACTGTGTTACTTGTGTGCTATACTGCTGAGTGTAATGTTTTTGTTTAATGTCGTTGATGTGTTTTCCATTTAACCCTTAGAGTCCAGAGGCAGTTATAGTGCCACATCAAATAATATGAAGTTGGTACACTGGCCATTGATGGGTGGGCTGTTACATTTGATACAGCGAGGAGGGGCTGGGCGGGGCCCCAGCCCGCCCAGGCCCCTCCTCGCTGTACCAAATGTAACAGCCCACCCATCAACGGCCAGTGTACCAATCACCGTATTGCTGTATAACGGTCTGTTGCTCTGCGGTTTTAATGATGGTATTAAAGGGTTAATTACCTGTCCGTGTTGAGACGGCCAGCGAGGTGTTGTTTCTGGTGGAGTATGTTTCTTTGTTTCCTGGTTTGTTTGTTAGCTATATTGTGGGGAAAATGGTTACATCTGTCATAATGAAATGTTCAGACTAGATTGGCAGTGCTTCTGGGATCATGACATTAACCCTTTTTTAACATTAACCCTTAACTGACTGTCGGCGATTCTGTTGTTTTGTTTTTCTTTTTTTTCTTTCTTTTTAATTTTATACGGTGCCCCTGGAATGTCTTTGACGTGATAGTGTCACCTTAATCAGTACATTGTTACTTACTTACTTACTTACTTTAATTGCCACATTAAAACCGCAGAGCAACAGTGATTGGTACACTCCCCGTTGATGGGTGGGCTGTTACATTTGGTACAACGAGGAGGGGCCTGGGTGGGCTGCAGCCTTGCCCAGTCCCGTCCTGGGTGTACCAACTTTGTATTATGTGATGTAGCACCATAATTGCCTTTGGAGTCTAAAGGGTTAAAGGAACACTACGTCAGATATTAACATATACATTTTTCGACTGGCCTTGAAAGTACATATTATTATATATTTTTCTGTAGCAAAGTTGTGTTAATTTTGTGCTGTTGCGAATTACTTATTTTAGTCCGAAATTTAGAAACATTTTGGAATTCACCGAGTTGTGTGGATGAAATTACCTGGACACAAAAATGGCACACAACTAGTAGCTGCTTGTCGTTTTATTTTTTGCAGCAGATGGCATACACAAACTAATAATGTGTTTAAATGATTTCATGATGTATTGAGTGATCTGACTATTGACATGAACCTATACATTTGTAGTCTAATAAGATGTCTATTAAAAAAACATACTCGTAGAATGCACCGTTACATTTAGTTTTACGAGTAACTTGAGCAAGGCAGCGTCGTTTCACTCTGGAGATGGCAATTTTAACTGAACTTACCATGGTTAGTGTTAAAAGCAACAAACCCAAATACAGTAAAATGCTGCTCATGTACAATCAGAAAATATTTGCAGTATTAGGTAAAACTCTTCAGAGTATGCAAATTTTTATTATAATCAAACTACCTAGTAATACAAATAACAGATGCCAGTCAAATACCATAATTTTATGATTAGGATAAGTAATTTAACAATCTTTTTTAAACTCACTTCTGTGCTTTTTTGGTAAGAAACAAAATTTGACACCTTGAATTCCCCAGCATCAGGAAAAAAACTTCAAATTTCTATTCCCTAGATGTGAATGTTGTAAGTTGCTAATTTGTAGGTGAAATTCTATTGCATTTACATTATTGTGAAAGAGGAAAAGCATATGTTAATCTCACCAGCGTCTCTTTAATTTTTGCGCCAGACTGGGCAAAAAATGTAAAAATCGTTTTTTGGTGATAACTTGTGAAAAATCATCTCGCTTTCTTAAAAGCAAAACAAGCACTTCACAGTCTGCGAGGTTTACTGTACACCACTTGTTTCTCGGAATTTATGAAATATATTGTCTTTGTATAAAATACAGTACGTACATTATATTAATAACTCCTTTGTGTAATAAGTTCATATAGTTTAATTATTATGATCACACTGAGATATTAGCAAAAACAGAATAGTTGTCACTTTCACCGTATTTTGTTTTAGCTGAAAGTTACAGACTGTCTGTGACATCACTGATGTGGTTGCAGCAGCTGACATTACAGCGATACAGGGTCCCATAGATTCACGTGGCTGTTGTGATATGTCTGTGTAGTGTATCGATGTTGCACGAGGCATAGCCAGTGCCATTCAGGATCCATCAGTATTTGGTCAAACATATGAATTTTATGGGTAAGTCAGCTTCTTGTTTGTTGAGCTGCGACATTCACCGCAGTAAAGAGCAGATGTGCAACTTTTCAAATATTTACCTCGCTCTGGTAATATCTGGCGAGGTATTTGATTTGGTCAACTGTGTGATTGTTTGTTTATTCGTTACCATAGATAATGGAAAATGCTTACACCTGTTGTCATTAAACCTTCAGAGTAGATCAGCAATAGCTGCTATCCATAGAAATACTGATAAAATTGCTAAAGAGTGGACTGACCATAGAGATACTAATATAAAACTTCTAGAGGCAATGCCATAGATTCGTAGCGTTGTGACGAATGTCATCAAAATTACCATCCCAAAAAATGGCGGACACTTCGAAAGACGAGCTGCTATTGGGCGGAGGAATAAACCGCATCACAACTACATCGTGCAGAAGTAAACAAGTTCTTGCTTGCGTAAGTAATATTGTTTAAACGCGTTAATTATTTTCGGCAATTATTTCGATTTCTTGCGCGAAAGAAAATTTAATTTCTGTAATGTATTAATGTCGAGTTAAAGTTAAGTTCGCGATCGAATTGCAAGCAGTTTGTCTCCGAGGTACTACTTATCTACGGACGCCATTATTTGGGATGATTCTGGTGGTGACACTTTTTGTCATATGTACGGGGGCTGTGGGACTGACCACATTTAGTATACACACGAATGTCATCAAAATTAGATCCCAAAAATGGCAGACACTTTGAAAGATGAGCTGCTATTGGGCGGAGGAATAAGCCACTTAACAGCTACGTCGCAGTATCACGTGCACACTAAACAAGTTCCTGCTTGCATAAGTAATATTATTTAAAGGCGTTAATTGTCGGCAATATTTCATCTGCTTGTGCAAAAGAATATTGCTGCAATGTCTTAACGTCAAGTTAAAGTTGAAATTTGCGACCGAATAGCAAGCGGTTATCTGCCAGGTACTACGTATCGACGGATGCCAATTTTTTTGGATAATTCTGGTGGTTACACAGATATGTGTCAGTGTGGCAGTCCTGTTGATTTTGCACAAAACTGGGTCAAAATCCAGGTCACTGGAACCTTTCTTTTACCATCGGGATGAGTAGCCAGGCTATCCAGTGCTGAGGCGGGGCCATACTGGTTCAGCCCAGAGCACATCCCAATCTAACCAGTGGTCATGAAAACTTCTTAGACGTTCTTGCGAACTGCAAAAGAGTCGATGATGTTAATTCGATCTCCATCAGGTAAGCACCAAAGATGGAGGTTGTAGGAAAAATATTGGCATAGCATCTTCCCAAGAAATGATATGAGATTTCCTCTTATCCATATGCTGGCGCAGTGGATCTGTCCACATTATTGTTAACATTTTGACACATAGTAAGCATATTAAAATGGCAATTGTGGCATGCCCAGTTAGCATTCCAGGACATTTCACCATGGTCAGCTGGCTGTGTGGCTTTTGTGTTGGCAGCACCCTGCAATGCACTCATATTTATTATCGTGTGTATTGAACAAAGCAGCTGGGGTGATTGAGGATTTTGTGCATTGTACTGCATGTTATATTTTTTCTGCAAGCCATTTAATCCGTGTTCGCTAATGGTTAATTTTTTCTTAATTTATTAGGGATTCATTACAGTTCGAAGGTTAGCTGCTGGACTGCTGCACTGCTGTGGACTTATAGCAGCTTTTTTTTGTTGCATTTACTTACTAATGTGAGAAACGAAACTCCTGAAGCTGTGTTCTTGTGTAAAAGTACTTGTTAAAACATCTGTTCAAAATTATCCGATATCGATATAATACATTTTCCGATTGGTTGATAGACAGGTTTCCTAGAAGAGCAATGCTCAACTTTTTGCAGTGCAAATAATGTGTACATTGCTGTGTTGTATGTAATGCTTGCAATATGACAAAATGATGTTTTTCTGCCATTAAAAAAAACTTTCGTAACGTTTTGTATTCCTGTGAAATGAACGTCTGCTATATGCTTACTGTGTGTCTGTGTGCAGACCAAAAGCGTACTATTTGTGCGACTTGATTGACTATTTCTACCGATGTATGCGGTGGGACAGGATCCTTACAACCTTTGTTAATCCACTGTTTATGTATGTTGTCATTGCGTAATTATTCTTTCATTAGTTTCTGCAAATAGTTAATACAAATAATTCACACATACATGTTTGACTGAAGATGATTCACGTTTACAACATATAGTAAATATGTCATCCAAAGTTGTTGGAAATACCAAATTATATGTTCTAAGATTGCAACTCATTCCAGTTGTTTGGCCCAACAGAGGCACTCTTTCATCCCAGTAAATGTATGTACCCGAGTTTGGCAAGCATTTGCTGGTGCAGACAGGTAACGTTTTGCAGCAGAATACAACAGTGGAAATCTTGCTGCATTGTTATGCTACCAGATGAATGCATCCAATCATTTTGCCACGCTAGGTTCAGACCAAAATTTGTCAAATTCAGTGTCCACACAAGCAGACTGACATAAGGTCCCGCACTGCCTTGATTGGAACTAAGTGCCGAAAGAAAACAGTTAAAGTATTAATGGCCGTGTGCCTGCCACATTATCTTGGTGTATGCTGTGCAACTCATCAGCTAGGATACTGTACACTCACTGAAAGACATACTGTATGTGTATACTATGCACTAAGTCATTAGGTGTTCTGCTGTACCAAGTCGGAGCATATTGTGGTTTATTCTTCTATTCATTGTTGTTCAGATGACTGTTAATTGGATATTTGTAGGCTGAAGGTGAAGCTCATACACAGATTATCTTTTTACCCAGATCTGGGCATGGACACGCTGGCCAGAGTGAGTTTGCTTTTCACTTTTGTTATATAACTGTTTTTAATGCTGATGCTTACCTACCTGACTGTCTTTGCAATAAGTAGGGCTGTAGGAGAATAACAGTAAAAAAAAATCAACAAAATCACAGCAAATTTTTGAGGAAAAAAATGGGGAAAATGTTGGTCAAATCAAGGTGACCAGCAGTTTCAATGTAACTGTTTTACTGCACAACAAATACTTTAAACAGTAGTATGACTTATGAAACAAGAGTCGCATCTAAATACCGGGTGACTGATAAAAACGTCCTCAACTTTGCAATGAAAACTGCTTAGCAATAGAATTCAAACAAAAAGATTTTTAATGAGCAATCATAGCTGAACAATACGAGAAATTATGATGCTATACGCTTTTGTTTTGATAGTGAAATATGCAATTATTATTAAACAAGAAAATAATGAGTGGCATATTGTTAAGGACTAACTGCTAGGACACTTTACAAAGTTACTAAGTTCGCGAGACGGTTTTGGGGTTAGTCATTAAAACAGTGTAGGCCTATCAGTTAGCACAAATCGTAACAGCGATGGAACCGTTCGCATTTCAATATTGGATATCCGAAACGTACAAAATAACCAATAAGTTCAACATGACTCACTGCACGAGATAGATATCCCGTTACAGCGATAAGTGGATAATGTGCTGAATCTCGCCTCCATTCTGCTTTCTAACTGCATTCAGTTGTTTTTGCAAACGGAAGTCGTCGGTTTTCGTACATCAAATCCTGCAGGATATCCCGAATGCAGTAATGTAAAGGATTAAGATCCTGAGAATATGATGCCCATTCATCAGCAGCTGTGAAGTATGGAGTGTTCTGTCATAGAAACTGTTGCATCGCTTTTGCGCAGACACAGATGGGTCACTCATGGAGAACCGGGTGGCTTGTGCAGTTGTAAGCCGAACTTTCTCCGAATCTGTTCGACTACCCAAAAATACTAGCATCTTTCGAGCAGAACTTCATGCCATCATGCTTGCAATGAGATTAATTCATAAAAGAAAGGAAAAGAATTTTATTATTTTCTCTGACACCATGTCGAGTCTTCAAGCCTTGAATGGATTCAAACTAGAGCTAGATCTCATTCAAAAGATCTTAAAAGACTACTCTCGCATTTTACTGCCATTGGTAAAACAATTATGCTGTGCTGGATCCCAAGTCACATAAATATACCGGGAAACGAAAAAGCTGACTCATCATCATATCCGGTTTTGGTATTTATGGTGCTGCGGTTGTCCCGGACTCCGGGGTAGGCAACACCTGGCAACGCCTCACACTCTGACTGTGCAAGCAAAATCCCCATTATCTCTTCCTATCACTAATATGAGATTTCCTGCCTATGATCTGGCTCCTCATGTTTCAAAGTTTTGCTTGAAAAAATGGCAGGACATAGGGGATGCCTGTCAAGGCAATAAACTTTACGCTATTTATCCCAACGTTGGTGACTACCAGTGTAAGTCATCCCTGTCACGTCGGGATGCTGTACTAATCAACAGACTTCGTATTGGTCATACTCGACTTACACTCTTATCTATCGTCAGGGGATGATCAACCAGTATGTTCTGCTTGTCAGTCCCCGCTCACTGTTAAGCACTTTCTCATTGAATGTGTTAATTTAGTGCTTCTTCAATGAAAGATGTATTTGAAAGTGTCGATGCACAAAGCGTCATAGATTTTATAAAAGAAATTAATTTTTATCACGAGTTGTAATCTTGTTATTTCCTTTTAGCATTAAACGTTGTTAAGTATTTCCCTTCGTTTACCTATTTTTTTTTACTTCGAATGGCACTGAATGGCCTCTTTTTGTGCTGATGTGCCGTTAAGAACCTACTCTCTCTCTTTGTGCAGTGCGACGGAGCACTGTCTTGCATGAACACTAAATCATTAATATTCAAAAGTCTCTGGTGTCTAGTGTCAACTTTGTCCAGTATTTTCTGTGACGTTTTGAGTGACGTCATTGGCGTGACAAGGAAGTAAAGTGCAGACAGTGCTCTATCCAACAGCCAAAGCAATTCTGCCTAGGCTTACTACATGTGTCTTTTCTAAGGCAGAACATTGGGGACGTTTTTTTTTAGCCGAGCCACCTGCTATATCTGTAGCATTAAAATGGAACGAAAATGAAAGTTTCTGTCCAACAGTAGGCCTAAAATGTGAACTGAAAGGCAGGCCATTGAAATAAATGGCCTAATCCTTTACACTGAATGTCACCATTACTTGCGGAGTCAAGTTCATGTCACTGAAGCTCTGCCGTTGCAGAGCATTCACTAATGTGTACTGGCCGACACTACTTACATTCTGTGTTAATGGAGTTAGGAACAGACAAGTAAAATGTGACAAGCTGGAAGAGATACGGAAAAACTTATTTCAAAACCAGAATGTCAGCGACTGAACATCCGACTCAACTTCTTTGACAGTTTCCTTGTATGCTGCACTCTCCTTATGGACAGATTTGCATCTGAGCCTGGTATATTGTCAAAGAAACTGCTGTACGTCAGTGTTCTGGCATGTTGTGGATTAAACAACAGAACTTACTGCATTATTGTAGCAGTAGTCAGTACACAAGTTACCGTTATCTGTCACAAGTCATAGGCCAAATGCACATGATCCAACTTTATAGCTCTGTAGCGTAAGAAACTCATTTTATGTCGATTTGGCAATAAAGTCAGAGTCATCTTCTTCTCGTATGCATGTCATGAGCATTAGAGGTTTCACGACAATGCGCTATATGAATTGACTTTTTACTTACCTACTTACATAACTGGTCAGCCACGAAACAGCGTCTTCATCAGCAGAGTGTAGCGACTATAGCCGAGATAAGCCACCATTCAGTTTTGTCAGGGGACAGGATTCGACAATGTGAGACATCGTCTGGGTCTTGCCACAAGGACACAGATCAGTGTCTGTAAGTCACCATTTCCTCTGCAGGCACCGCAGTGTCCCTGTTCCGTGCGAAAACGGTTCAGCAGAGACCACTGTTGCCGAGGAAGGTCGAAACCCGGTTGCCGGATTGTGGGGTCGCACACTAGGTGAGAATTGACCACCTGAGCCAACTTCCAGTTATGCCTCCATCAAGTTTTGATGTCAACTGGTTGCAAGTCCAGCCACAGCGGCTTCCTGGATGTCAGTCGTAGCAGTGGTGGTTTAAGGATATCAGGCTGGATTAGCCAACTGTCATGTTTGATGATTTTTTCCACCAGCTTGTCTGTGGCAGCCTTCCTTCGTAGGGCTGGCGGTTCAGTGTTGGAGAGCACTGGAAGCCATGGGAGAGGTGTAGAATGGAGAGTACCAGAGATGAGGCGCATGGTAGAGTTCAGCTGCACATCGACCTTACTTGTGTGCGCAGAGTCACCAGACTGGGGCACAGTACTCTGCTGCTGAATAGCAAAGCACCAGAGCAGATGACCGCAGAGTGTTGGCGCTGGCGCCCCATCAACAAGTTGTTTCTGTTCTTCAGCTTGCCTGCAGTCTTTGTCAAGTGCTGTCTGTAGGAGAGCATAAGGTCTAGAGTTATTAGTTAAGACAACACGGGTTACAATCAGTCAGTCTTTCCCAATTTTTTGATGTGAAGGCACCTTGTGCTTAGTTTGCATTTTTGCAGCGTCTTAAATGGTACTTACTCTGCGGCAGTAGCAGGTGTGCGATAATAAACCATCAATGGCATATTTAACTATAACCTGTGCGAGTTGTTATTGCAATTTATGAGTTGAGTCGCAAGTGATATTGTTCGTGAGTGACTCAAGTCATTACATGTTAACAGATTGGAGAATGTGTAGTTCTCGTTGTCTGTAGGAATGTGTCAGTGACGACATCGCATACCTGCCAGACCTGGCAAGCCTCGGAGTGCATGACCTCAAGCCCATTGAAGACAGAGCCTGGTTTTATTTGCTGAGGTACCGAAAGTACAACCATTATGATCCAATTCCCGGAGAACTGCCGGAGCCTGAACATCCGCCATATATACAGTTTTGAGTACTTTGCATCCGTTTGAACATTTGACATACGTCAGCAATAGTACATTTCGATCCCTCAGCAATTGTGTACTGCGACAACTTGTACAAACATTACTTTGTGAACCTAGTAACTAGTATCTACTTAGAGAGGACATATGTCTATGTTAAGTCGGAGGTGTGCACTAGAATCCGGTTTGTGTATAGTGTATAAAGCATTCAGCTGTGTCAGTGTTTCATCACCATGTCATTAAAATGTTGTATCCATTTGTTCTTTTAAAAATATTTTCAAACACTTCTAAACATATAAATTAATTTTTGACAGTCTAATAGTCTGCCAGTGCTTGTGATAAGTTCTTGAACACACAGCTTCTACTTCTTCCATGGTGCCATCAACGTGCTTCGTTTCTATTTCAGTAAACACATCGACGCACATAGTAAATTTGTGCAATGTAGCATCAGTTACAAAATTCTCAGTACTCCCTGGAGTGATTGATAGATACAGATTACATACAGTGCTGAAATCCTGAATATGCAACTGACCAGCATTACTGAATACTTAACAATAATTTGTTTTCTCAAATATGAATAGTATGAATAGTTAAGTGGACTCACACATACGACAGATATGAATAGTAATCACTGCTATTGTTGACAGAACATCGGTCGACTAAAGGAAAATGAAAACTGAAATAGAAATGTACTGCGAAACTGAAAGTATTGGTGGAAAAAACATCAGTACGGTATTCACATTATAATATCAAGACAGCCAGAGAAGAATTGCAGACTATAAGTGGTCATGTTAAAGTGTGTGATTAACTAAAATGTGTAAAATCATCACAGTGTAGCACGTTAATGCGTAACACTGTTGTAAGAGCCACTCACACAGTCAATGGGAGATTGGGAAATTCGACCACCCGAGGGTCCAAAACCCCTGAACCGATTGAGATGAAATTGTACATGGTTGATTACGTCACCCACCCACTTTTACAATTTCAGTGAAACCACCATATTTCTGTAATGGCTCAAGATAAGATCTTCAAATTTGATCTGCTCTCAGAAATTAATTGGCCGATGTGATTCACAAAATTTGACCCCTAAAGTGGGCGTGGCTTATGATCAAGTGACCACTAACGAACTTCCAGAAAAACAACCATATATCAGGAACGGCTGAAGATAGGATCATCAAATTATGTATGCTTTTAGAAACCAAGGGTCCTAGGCAATAAACAAATTTTTATCCCCAAAGTGGGCGTGGCTTATGACCACGTGACCACTTTGGAAATTTCTGGAAAAACCCCATATCTCAGGAACGGTTGAAGCTGAGATAATGAAATTTTGTCTGCATTCAGAATCTAACGTTTTTGGCAAAAAAACTAATTTTTATTCCCCAAAGTGGGCGTGGTTTACAATCACGTGACCACTTTGAAAATTTGGAAAAATTCAACGGCT
>Ga0209149_1000307_pt1 | contig 19776 bp, 12 predicted proteins | sample WorMetTyACAVOLI2_FD_187423 | JGI IMG/M metagenome (GOLD analysis project Ga0209149, IMG submission 187423) | Marine gutless worms symbiont microbial communities from Max Planck institute for Marine Microbiology, Germany - Olavius algarvensis... ... | reverse complement strand
ACGGTGCTATGGTGTCAGTTGCCAAGGAGATTATTCATTCCGAACATGTGAAAGAAATTTTGACTCCGCAAGATCTGCAGGTGGTGCAGTTGGTGGAGGAGAGTTTTGCTGAAAAACCAGCGAGATGCTCTCAGTCATCTGAAGACGACGTGTTTTACGATGCTTCGGATGTTGATGTGCGAAGCCTAGGCAGTGATGTTACCGAAGCTGGTGAACTGATTCCGACCGGCAGTTTGCTGATGGCGCCGGTGTTCGAGCTTCCACTGGCCGACGTAACTGCATTTGATGGAGCGGGTGCTATCTTGGAATGCCGCGTGACCGGCAACCCAACACCAGAAGTGATGTGGTTTGTGAATGGCGTGGAGATAAGAAGCATGCCACCCGAGGTGACTGTGTCCTACCATGCCGGCCTCTGTCGACTGGTGATTGTTGATGTGATGCCTGATGACGAGGGCGAATATGCAGTACGAGCTATCAATGAGGCCGGCAGCTGCCTTACGTCGGCATACCTCACTGTCCTCCGTAAGTTGACTTACTGCATCTTAGCACCACTGCAGCCAGTAGAGCTTATCGTACATGGGCGTGATGTCTGTCTGGACAAAATGACCGTGACATGATGTCTGGATGTGATGTGTCATCAAACTTTTTTCAAATCGCTACTCCTACAATTTTTATTCAAGTTCTCATGAAACTCGCATACATATGCTGTGTGCCAATAGCACAAAACTGTGGAACAGATTTTTGAAATTTTCCTTTTAAAATTTTTAAGAATTAATACAATGGAAAAGCCACATACTGGGGTACAGAAATGCTCTTACCTGCTCTTACATCTAACTTAGCTCGGGAAAACAAGTACAGCTGATGATAGAAATTAAAATACAAAATGAAGTAGCAGAAAAATTAAGCTGTTGATGGAATGTTGTATGTTTTCAGCTCCTTCAGGCTCTGAGCGTGCATCTCCAGGAACGACTGACAACTTTGAAGTGGCTGCTGAACCAGCTGAACTTCAGCTACGAGAGAAAGGTTTGCTCGACCGTTCTATCTGAAATAATGCATTGTGCGAGTATTGTCATTTAATATACAGGGTGTTACAGAAAAAAAACTGCATAACGTTTAGTGCACCGTAACTGTACAGTTGTCAGTCACGCAGTCACGTGGTGAAAGTCACACAGTCACGTGGTTTTCACCAAAATGTTGAGAAATTAATTGGTAAAAAGAACAATAAGACAATAATATTGCAATTAAACATTCTTTGTTTAGCAACTGATAAGTGAAATACAGTACTCAAAAATGTCACTGCCGGTGATACTTTCAAGGCAAAATCTTAACAGAAGTAAAGTTTGCAACAAGCAGTTAGAGAATTATGAGAAATGATGGAAATATATCCATAAAATCCAGCGATATTGACATTTTCGAAACTCAGTATATGGCAGCCGCCACCATGCTGGATTTTCGTAATAGGTGGATTTGGTACATTCTACCACGATGGATTTCTGTTTATTGAGTTGTATACCAAATTTGATTCAAATTTCTTATATAATCACTGAGAATGATCCCCATTTTTTCCCAATGTTTAGACCACACCATTGAGTAGTCTTGCCTGGTTTCCTGACGACTGGGGGCATAGTAAATAAGGATGCCCATTTTACTAATTTTTACTCAATAGATGCCATGCAAAAATTGATTTCAGCACGTTAAAGATGTGAGCTGTGAAAAAATGGCTCCACGTTTTGGGTCACCCTGTATATGGAGTCTGTTCAATAGTAGAATCGATCTGCAGCAGCACTGTTGTGATTGACAGACGAGACTGTGTCAAGTGAAGGCATGGCACCAAAGTTCACGACTGAGCTCGTGACCCAGGAAGTTCTGATTGGTCAGCCAGTGACCATGTCTTGTGACGTCATTGGCACGCCGGCATCGGATGTCACGTGGTACCAGGTCAGATGTATGGCAAAAATTACCATTTTTTAGACAAGAGCAAATAATAATACGGCCTTCTGTTGGACTTGGCGTCAAACCACAGCTGTTGTAAACTGAACACGACCGTCATCTTGTGGTAAACTGTTATAAACAGAATGTGACGCTCGAAACCTGTTGTTCACAGTTGTCATCCATTGTGTTGATGTTGTAACAGGAGGTGGTTCTGTCTGCAGTGCGATATTCCTATATATTGATAGTGATATATTGTGGTGTAGCACAAAAGTCGTGTGTATAAGCTATGAATTTACAATACAGTAGAGTACAGTGTTGCTATATTAAGCTGTAGTCAGAAATGGATCGATGAAACTAAATATAAATGAACTGGCAAAATACGGAAGAAATTGTTGTGCACAGAAATCTTGAGGAAAGGTCTGAAATATATCACTTGTACTATTTTATGTTGTTCTAATTAATGGAAATACAAAGAGTTAGAAAATGTCGGAGATGTAGTCTCGCTACGTGGGACAGAATAGCTCATAACTTTGCCAAGTGAGCTTGAACCCTCCAAAAATGACCTTGATGTTGACCTGTGATGTTGACATGCAAACTCGTCCAAGAGTTTCTCCAGCCTACGTAACTACTAAACAGATATCTGCAATAGATTTCAAGTCATCGTGCGGACACACACACACGCATTAACACACACCTTTAAGAAACGCATCTTATTTGCATGTGTTACGATACGATATGATAGTGTGTATTTAACGTGCAGTAAAAAGCTGACGGATAGCCAGCTTAGTCGACCACATGGAATGAACGAAAAATGTAAAATAAAAACTAAAAATAAACTGATGAGCATGATAAGTTTGATCCAGTCCCATTACCATTGAAGGCAGTCCAATGAGTAAAGAAGAAAGTTAAGGTGGTAAGGATTTGTTGAAAAGGTAGGTTTTAGCCTGGAGTGAGAGTGAAGGAGTGAGGGATGCTGAGAGTGGTGATGATGACAATGATGGTTGACAAGTGGATGAGGAGGTGAATTGAGACAGGATTGATTAGGCTGACAGAATGAATCAGGGAGTTGATTCCAAAGACGAGATGATGAATATCTAAATAAGCAATCTGATTTTCAATGAGGAGATGGTTGGCGGGCAAGAAAGGATAATGACAGATGAGGAGCGGGTACTACAAGGGGGTTGAATGGAATGTTCATGAAAATTGTACGACAGTCTAGTCAAATCTGAAAGAAGCGAGAATTTAGTCAGACACACTCATCTGTAGACAATAGTGCCTTGCTGCTATGTCGTGGGTAGCAAAAAAACACATTGACCATCAGGTATATGTTTATTTGGCTGTACGAGTTGATGGGTGTTTGGTGTGACAGGATGGTAAAAAGCTGGTACCTGGTCCCAACATGGTGATTGATCGAGTGGCCGGCCAGTGCAGCCTGCACATCAGAGCAGTTACCGGTGATGACGAGGCGGAGTATTTGTGCGAGGCTCGCAATGAGCACGGCACAGCGTCAACCGTCCAACAACTGCTTGTCAACTGTAGATATTTTCTTTCTGTCGTGTTTGCCGTCGACGAACTTAAGTGTTCCGTTCGCATCGTTGCATGTTCTGTCTGTGTTCAGTGTTCGCTGCTTTGCTTGTGATAAGCGGTTGCACGGAGACAATTCATTTGCTGTGGTGTGTTTGAACGTAGTGTATATTAACATTTGTATGCAGCATTAAACTTCAACTTTAATAAGCCACTGATTACATTCCAACTGACAGTTATGTCATGATGTGAAACTTGTACTGTACACTCTGTCCACAAAAAAAGCAAAGCCATGATTATGGTTAGCACTGATTAAATTTTATAAAATTTGGAGGACTTATTCCTCAGTTTACTCAGTAAACATTGCAGTTGCATTTCCAACAAAGCCTGTGTTAAGTCAGTGCTTAGTAAATTTCTGCATTTGTGGTTTTTACTGTTTTACTGTTTTTTTTGTCACCAAAATGTAACCTGGCTGAAACGTTTTGCCCGGTATAGGCATTACACAGGTGAGGTACGGTATAGGCATTACACAGGTGAGGTACGGTATAGGCATTACACAGGTGAGGTACGGTATAGGCATTACACAGGTGAGGTACGGTATAGGCATTACACAGGTGAGGTGGAAGACATGATCACAGCCAGACTCTAAATTGTTTCTTAAATTGTTTTGTCAAAAATTAGAGCATCTGGCTATGGTTTGATGATGCTACACTAAAGAGTAGTTGGCTTTGTTTTTGTGAACATACTGTACATAGCTGGTGCGAGTGTTTATAACCATCTTGTAGATGCATCCACAAAGCTGCTGTGATTGTGACTGAATAACTTGACATCTCTGGCTTGGCAACAGCATTTAGGATCTACAGTGTGTCTAAAAAAAACGGATTGCTACAGTTAATATGACATAACTTCACCAATTTACAACTTTCGCTAATTATTTTCGGCACAGAGAGACCTTATTCAGTTCTTCAATGACTGCGATAAAAAGTTATTAAATGTGCTTAGAACCAGCTGTGTGGTATCCATAACAACAGTGGCGACTTTACACACCTAAACAGCAGATTTGTGGACCAACTTCGAACAATGCATCATCGGCAAACGAGTGGCAAAACGATTGTGGGTGCAAAACGATTGTGGGTTGGTGTCAGTGCAGAAAAACAGCTTTTGAACACCTGTTATGACTGTGAGTACCGCAAAAAAATTATTATTCCGACAGAAATACTGTTTAAAATATTTGCTCTTTCTGTCCATAAGGCAGCATAAACTGTGGAATTAAGGATTGCTACGGTAACTCGCTTCAAACACAACTGTTTACTAACTTTGTGATTTAATTAAAAATATTGAACACTTGTTATCTCTGCAAATTTTATTTAAATTAAAGAACTTTTGATCGAGTTATGTCAAAATATCATAGGGTCCGGTTTTTTGAGACACAGACCATCAAGTCGCTACAGTCACCATGGAAACCATGCAGCTGGTTCTTAGCCGATTTAGAAACTTATTAACTTAGTGAATTGAGAATTGAATAAGGTCTCTCTGTGCCAAAAATAATTAGTAAATGTTGTGAAATGGTGAAGTATGTCATAGTAATCAGGTTTTTTTTTGAGACACAGTCTGCCTCGGAGATACATATTATCACCCACTGTGTGTGGTCATCATGTGGAACAGTTTGTAATGTAGAATGTTGCTTTGAGTAATTTAATGATTACATGTTTCACTAACTGATTATGTTCGTGTTGTGTGGTTTTACATAACTTGCCTCCGTTATAAAGTTAATTTAGGACTAATTCTTTGTATTGAGTCTCTGCGACCAGCAGACTGTCAGTGCTGTTAGCAATTAGTGTCTACATTCTCTGTATAAAAATAACACTTATTTCTCTGTTTGATACAGCACTGCTGAAGACCTACGGCAGTGCTGAAAACCTTTCAGAATTAACCCTTGGGCACATCAAAACCACAGAGCAACGGACCATTATACAGCAATAAGGTGATTGGTACACTGGCCATTGTTGGTTGGGCTGTTGCATTTGGTACAGCAAGGAGCCCACCCAGTCCCCTCCTCGCCGTACCAAATGTAACAGCCCAGCCATCGATGGCCGGTGTTCTAAATTCACATTACTCAATATGGCACTATAAGTATCTTTGGACTTTTAAGGGTTGAAGTCTCTCTCAGAATTAAAGTGTCTGTCAGTAACTGTTTGTTCTGTTTCAACTTATAAGTCATAGAAATAGAAAGAATAACGTTAGAAAGATGAGTTGTCGAGGGAAGATATGAAAGACAAGAGCTAGAGATGTGGTTCACGACGCTGTGTCTTCTAGACTCAACTTTTACTGTGACTTATCAGCCAACTGTCCGTTGCCTGTGTGACGTTTCTTGTGACACCACACGGAGTTTGGCTACGTTAATGATTACAGACTAAAGCATGAACGGCGTTAGTCTCTGCCAATCCAGTTAAAATCTATTAGTTTGCTGTCTAACTGCATGCATCTATTGCGACTGCCAATGTGAGTAGATTAGCTTATTAACTGTAATGAAATGAGTGACCGTGTTGTAATTTTGGTTTTTAGTGGCATGTTGTCCAGTTGTTATCATGTTTCAGCTGTGTGCCTTTAATTAGCAGTTTGTCTATGTTATCATTATTGTCTAACTCTGTCTCATTATATTACTTACTTATTGTGAATAAATATAAATGCGTGTGTTCCAGTTTGTCGGCTGTTACTTTTTGCAAATTCCAATTTGGTTTCTTGAAACTGTATACCAGTAGTTAAAAATCTTCAAACGTTCTGTGGTTTTCTGAGAGTTTATGACAAAATGCAGCAGTGAATCTTGTGCATAATTATTTTATGATTTCTCCACACGACGAGGTTATGTGTCACCTCGGTTTGTTTGTTTGTTTGTATGTCTGGTCAGCAGGATTACTGTTATGAATATTCGTGAAATTTTGGGTAGGAGTGACAACAGGCAGTCAATTAAATTTTTGGCGGTGATCTGAGTACAAGTGTCGATCCAGGAATTTTTATCATTTTCAGTCACTTCACACGATGAAAGTTTTGTTTATATCTTATGTGCTATTTATAGTTTGTCAGATTTATGTGCTGTAACATAACGTAATTGCTAACGCATGTAAATGTACGTACATTGCAGGTCTGTTGTAAGTAGGTCAGTCCGCTAAGCTAAGCTGTTATTTATTAATAACTTAATTTTCTCCAGGTGTGTGGTTTATACTCTCTGGATACTATGTTGTTTAGTTTTGTTTTGGTTAAATATGTAATAGTTGCGTTGTTATAAGAGATGATAAACTGTGGCTGGTAGATGAAGTTGCAGAGGAAACGGTGATTAAGACCAAAGATGCTGCAGCTCTGCCTGCTGCCGTACCTCAGACGCAGTCACGCTCTGTGATGCCTCATGATGCCATTGAGCCAAGTATGCACATGCTTCTTCGTTTACTCTTTTATTTTTACTGGGTTAAACCCTACTATATTACTTGGGTTTGGTTGAACTGAGGGAAGAGAGAGAACTGTTTGGATTAGAACCAGGCAGTTTGGTGATTAAGAAAGGTATAGAAGGTAGACTGAGATAGTTTGGAATGTAAGGATGATGCTGACTGGATTAAACGTTACACAGATGGAAATGGAAAGAACTAAACCAAGAAGATGTTTGACAAAGACATGGTGGGATGGGGTCAAGATTTGGTCTGTCCTGGGAGGATGCACAGTCTCGGAGAAAATGGAACAAGAAGATTAAGGGGGCATCATGTTCATGTTCACCTGGAAGATGGCTGTTAAATTAATGCATATGTGTACTTTTAAGTCTTGGCTGCTGTCAAGGATGACTCAGTGATTAAGGCAATGGACTTACCTGGGTGATACAGGTATACAGGTTTCCTCTGAAACCTGCATGACTTGCTGGTGGCATCAAGAAGGGCATCCAGTCACACTTACTCCACTGCTCGAGACAAAGTTTTACAGGTGGATACGTCTGAGCTTTCAGACAGGAGCACATAAGCAAGCTGATCTGTTATAGACATTTTGTAGTGATGTTCTGTCAGGTTACAAACGTCATCGCTAGCTTAGACGTTGCATGACGTAGAGATGTATCTTCTGCGATACGATACGCAAATATTTATCTTGCAGTCAAAATAAACTGATGGACAGCCAACTTTGTCTACCTCACGAGATCAGAAACTAAAAGAAGTAATGATAAAACAAAATGAAACAAACCTAGATGCTAAAGTATTTTATTCTTTAGATTATTTAATGACTTAGATTAGGTTTAGTAATTTTGTCTTGGTCGTTGCAGTTTTATCGACTGTTTATTTAGTAATTTGTCATTACCAGTCACCTGTTTTTGAGTGTTTTATGTCGGTTGAGGTACTACAATCTACTTGTTCCTTAGCAGTCGTGTTATGTCATGAGTTCTGTTAAATCACTCTCAGTACGTGTGTTGGTGACTAACATTTAGTTGTTACGATGTTCTTCTTCTTCTCGTATGCGTGGTTTCGATGATCCAGTGTTACAAGCATTTTTTTCTGATCGGTTTGCCATGTCGGATACTAACTGAGCATGAAATGTCGTTTGCATCTACTAACAAAGTGAGGCGTGGTATTCCAAGCATGAAAGAATTGGGTACAGAGAATGTAAATGACGCTGTTGCATGATGGGAGAAATTTAATGGTGAGTAGAATTCTGTTATCGGCTTTGTTGTCAAGTTTTCTATGTCTTGTGGCTGCTGTTGTAAAGTGTAGTACAACGACTTTGCATGATATCTTCCAAGTCTCGTGTTTTATATGTAAATGTCTTATGTCTGAAAGTTGAAATAAAAAGTTGCCAGTTAAACGTGTAAATTTATAAATTCACATCGATGTAGACAATTATATAACCTGACCATTTTGTTGAAGAAGAAACTGTTGCTTTTGTGGTCAACAAAATTAATTTTATTTATTTCTGGAGTTAAATACGTAAGTTGTGGCTGTTGAACATTTTGCTGTGTTATGGTAATGTAATTACGATAGATACAGAACCATTTGTGTTCTGTACCAAGAGAAAAGTTTGTGAAGAACTGATACAACATGTTCACAAAAAACATACCCTTTTGTTTTCTTTCATTACTTCTAGAAAAAATTAACGAATTTTTGCGAAATATTTTAGCCAATATAGCTGAATGAATGCTGTTTCTATGTGTCTAAAAATAACTTGTCTATTTGTTAAATATTTTTTGTTAATGGCAGTGTAAACTGAATGTCAGTAACAGACTGTACCGTAGCAACAATGAGATTGATCATTGAAGATAAACATTTCATTAAATGGATGCGACTGTGAAGCAAAATGCTGGATTAAGATGTTCCCTGACAGAGGATTGAATTGTAGTTGGCTGTTCCCTGATGCATGGATGACAACGCAGATGCCAAGAGGATCCTGTTAGTCTCCCCTCCAGCAGACTGCAGAAGACAACCAAGTCGTCCCCGCATCACGTGGCTCAGCACCTTCCAACAGGATCTGAAACAACAACACCTTACGCTCCCCGAAGCAGCAGATTTGGCTCAGAACTGCCCTCTGTGGAGGATGATGTCGACATATGGTGCTATGCAATCTTAGAGTTGCATACCAGAAACGACGACGACGTTCCCTGACAGAGGATTGAATTGTGGTCGGCTGAGAACACTGATCAGAGAAAATGACAGCAGTTGCACATTGTCTGCACAAATGTAAATATCAAAAAAGTTGAAGATCTCCCACTAATTTTATTGAAAGTATCTTTAACCCATTAGGACTTTATTATTCTCTGTCAGGAAACATCTTGTGGAAGTGCTTTGCTCCATACTTTTCACTCACACACAACCATTTAATGAAATGTTCATTTTCAACAATAAATCCCATTGTTTTAACAGTGCTGTTACTGACACACACTTTACATTGCTGTTAGCAAAGAATATTTAACAAATAGACTAATTATTTTTCAACACACAGTACTGCCATTTTCTCAGATATATTGACTGAAATTTGGTTAACATTTGTTAATTGTTCTAGGAGTCAGGCAAGAAAACACAAGAGGATGTTTCTTATCGATGTGCTGTAAAATAAGTTGCATGCATGCCAGTGATTTTCAGCCACGTAGTGCATGGTGACAGGAATGAGTGCTAGCTACTAACCACTTGATAAGTGCGTTCACTCATGAAGGTTGAAGCTCTGTTTAATGTTGGTTTCATGTCGGTTTGTTACAGATGACGTCTTTGTGGAAGAACGTGTCGTCAATGTTGTATTGACGGTGATTCACTGCAGAGAGAAATCGACAACCTTGACTTCTGAAGTGACTGTTATATCCAGCAGTGATGCTGGCATGGAACAGAAGCCTGCTGCTGAATCAGCTGCAACTGATGCAGGAGATGCTGTTGTGGATGTGGTAGCATCGTGTCTACTGCAGGACCAGAAAAAGTCTGCAGTTGAGTTTAATACCTTCGGACAGCAGCAAAGAGAAGAATTTGAACTGGTGGACTGCGATGCAGACTTATCCTTCTGCACTTGTGCTGCTGATGAGTCTGAAATGAATGTGGAATTTGTGCAGTCAGACACTGCAAGGATATGTGCAAACACTACGGAACAGTCTGTACCATGCCATGAGGAACCACCCGTTGCAGAGTTGGCATCTATCTCAGAAACAGAGAATGCGCTTGGAAGTGAAGTTCCTTATGAATTTTCAATAGCGGAGAGTAGCCACAGACCTGAGACAAATATTTCAGAGGACGTTTGTACGTTTCTTGAAGAGTCTGCTGCTCCAGAAATTCAAGAACTAACGTCAGAAAATGTAGAGGAACAATCAGAGATTAACGTATGTTCGGAGATGGCAGAATTGCGTGAGAAAGCTGTCACAAATTCCATTGTACAGCTGGCAGATACTGTTGAGGAATCGGTAAATGATGAGGTGGAAGAAGTTCCAGCTGCGGAACAAGTGGAAGGCTGTGAAGTATCATCAGAAGTTGTTCAGGCGGAATTGAAACAGAAGGTAGCAAGTGAAACGGGTGTACATAACTGGACTCTGGAGTCGGATGATGTAGATGACTTCTTTGACATGGCACACGACGGCCAACTTTCTCCTGAAGAAATCCCTCAAGAAACTGTCGTTTTGGAAAATAAGGCTCAGCAGGTTTCGAGTGCTTCCAACCAGTTGATGCCTGACGTTTTTGATGGTGCAACTGAAGAAATTTCAACACTGGAGACAGAAGATGCAGTAACTCCATCTGAAATAGCGTCTGACGAAGTTCTGTTGGAAAACAAAATTCAGCCAGTGTGCAGTTGTTCTGATCAATTGCTTCTCGATGTTTTTGATGGTGCAACCGAAGACACTTCGTCTCTGGAGACGGAAGGTGCATTGGCTCCATGTGAGATACCTTCTGATGCCGTTGTGTTGGAGACTAAAAGGCTAGAAAGTACATATACATCAGGTCAACTGCTGACAGTAGCAGATGAAGAAGATCAGATGAAGGAGATGGCACAGGAATTTGACGAATTTTCCGTTTCACCAGAAGAAGTTTTGTCGGAATTTGTTGTGGCTGAAGCAGCTGGCTTGAAAACCATGAATACGTTTCAGCAAGAAGCACTGGCAGAAGAGGAATATCCTGTAGAGGTTCTGCAGGAAGAGGAAACTATGGCTGCGGGTTGTGATGAAATCCAAAACGAATTTCTGGAGCCATCCAGCATGACATTCTCTTTGCCGCATTCTGTTTGTGATGGTGTAACCGAAGTGAACGAACAGAACGAGTACAGCGATGTTGATGCAGTTGATGAAGAAAAAGTTGGAGAGCCGGAGGAGATAAGTTCTTCTCTCATATCAACGTCGGTTGTACCTAAAACTGAAAACTTGACTGCCGAGCTCATTGAGAAATCTTCATTTGAAGACACCGTCGATGATGAGCCTGATGTAGAGCCAGAGATATTACCAGAAGGAACAGCTCTGGACTCCCCACTTGTTCAAGATGAGACTGTGAAAGTTCAGGTGCACAGTGCTCAACAAACGTCTGTCATTCAGGAAGACAGTTTCAGTGACAAAGTGGATGAGTCAGTAGCTGACAGTGTTGAAGGTGAAGTGGTAGAAAATCTGGCTGCAGAAGCTGGTAGTGTAACAGATCTCCTGCAGTCTTATGCTGCAGTAGTAAAAGAAGAACATCTAGCAGAGAAGTTTAACGACTTGCTGTATGACATCAGTCCAAGTAGTTTTGTTTCTGAAGCTGTTGAAGATGCAAACGCTGTATCAGATTCATCAGCAAGTATGCTCTTACCTATTGTCATTGTGCCTTCAACTGAGTTAATATCCACAAGTCTTGTACCAAAGATTGAGCTACGAACACCAGAGCGACAGCTGTCTATAGATAAGGAGGATTTATGCAGTGAAGGTGATGGCACTGTGATGATGGACGAACCGGTCGTGGTTGAGGTGACTGATGACTTGGATACTGCAGAAACTGCCTCCGAACCAGAAATGTATGAGATGTACGTTGAGGAAGAAGTGATAGTTGAAGAGAAGATCATAGAGAGTATCGTGACTACTACAGTACGTTCCGAGGAGAGAGTTGCTGAGGTGCAAGACAAAGGTGACGACATCTGTGTGGAAGGTACAAAGTACTGCAGTGTGTGCATGGTGTTTGGTCCATGGCATGCTGGACATCATGTCGTTATGTGCTTTGCATTTAACACAAAATTGATTTTCGTTGCGTGAACTAATATTATTATTATTATTATTATTAATGATGTACTTCCCGTCAGCTAGTGGGTCTGGGAGAGTGGGTCTGGTAAGTTGCCTGTAGAGCTCCAGCAGCCAAAGAGTTTCCTTGCATTCTATGGATGGACACTAGATGGCCTTTTGCAGCATTTCAACAACATGGGGCTGGCTGACTGGAATGGTTAGAGTGTATCCTTGAGGTAATATTTAAACTATTTGATTGGGGGTTGAACAGAAAGCGCGTTCTCCACTCCTAATTACCCGACAGCTCAAACACTGCTTGCATGCTGAAAGTGTTCTTAACAAAACAACAGGGCTACGGATTCCGCTAAAATGACAGAAAAAGCCGGCATTACATTAGACACCGGATGTGACAGTGTGACACAATTGGTTACATACGGCTGTTAGTTTCCAGGAGATACGATATCACAGTATTTGTTATTCAAAATCTTTATAATATATTTCAGTTCTAAAACCATGATGTTTGATGTAAGTACTGCCGTATGTCAGTCATGTTTATTTGCGTGTTTGCCATCATTTCATTGGTGAATAAGTTTAACTGTTTTTTGTTTGTTTGTGATTGGGTGACGTCAAGTTTCATTAAAACTTCGGCCAAAAGTCTAAGACGAAAGTTGGGTCTAAGTTACTTAGTGAAAGTCTTAGACTGAAGTCTTACGAAAACTTTTATCACGTGTAACATTCGCTGTTAATTTTTGTGCATTATTATTACTTACTACTAACTACTGTGACGTTTACAAATCTATTTCTGCATGCACGTTTGTTGCTGCTTTCAATAAATTATATTGTAAGGTTCCCCACCTCTGATGCAACTCACGTGCCAGTTATCAAAGTCAAAGGTCAAAGTTCAAGGTCACCAGGCCCATTAATGCTGACACACATCCTGCGGCATATCTTCCAATGCGACCATACCACATACCTAGTGCGTATTGCTGATTGTTGTTGTTTGACGTATTTCTCGGCCATTTCCGTATCAATTTCCACCAAACTCGCACGCAATATTCCAATGAGCAACCACAACATTGCGACTGTGCTAAATTTTCGAAAATCGTTTTGTAAATCAAGAATTTTGTCGCCGAAAATGTTGATTTCGGTCATGTGGCCAGCAGTGATATCCCATCTCAATGGTAAGCAGCAGCAGTTTGCTGCTGGCCATTCGATCGATCGATAGCGATCACGCCTGGCCCCGCCCACTGTCAAGCGGTCGACGCGCGCATCGCGCAATAGCCCATAAATCAGAAACGAATAGTCGTAGTAGCCTATCACCAGGAGGGTACTCCACGACACGTGCGACATTGCGCACCAGTTTCAAGGTCAAAGGTCAAGGTCACAAGCTCACAACGTCTGTACGTCTCACCTCTGCCTCTGCTTCATTCGGGAAATAAAATGCTGCACCTGCATCAATACAGGCAGGCGGGGGCATAGCGTGTCGGCCAAACCCGGCGGCCACACTGCTTGTTTACTGTAGTGAAGGTTGACTACAGTCTGTACTTCATAGTTCATAGGGCACATAGCAAGAATAACTCGCGTCTAGTAGAAGCTGATGCAGATATACATGTAGATAGAGTGATGGTAGATTAATGTCTACGCGATAAGCATTTGTCTAGAGAAGCACTGAAGTAAAATTTTCTAAAAGTTATATTGTTTGGTTGTAGCTTGCTAGTCATTGGTGGTCTTACAGTTTGAATAATGTTTTAACTTAATAATTTTTTAAAACTTTTTATCAGTAACATTAATAGAAGAACTTCTGTTGAATAAGCTTAGCTTTTGTAACACATTCTTCAAATTTTACATTTTATTTTGTGCTATGTTAGCTGTATGATTGTTTTCAGATGTTTGACATTTACTGTGGTTAAGAACTGAAACAAGTTTGAATTACAGTTAAAGAAAATTGTTTTCCCTGGGTTCTCCATAGAATTAGACCATAGATTGGGAGGCCTGGAAGGTTGAGAGTGCTTGTGACGAATTTGAAGGCAATATTTTTCTGAGAGTTCTGGTGCCAGCTCACGAGGGTTGTCCCCGATAAAGGGCTGTTCAACGGTTGTTGTTGTTGTTGATGTTGTTGCTGTTGCTGTTGTTGTTGTTGAGGACAATTGTTCTGTGTTAACGTGTATTCAGTAGCTTTAAAGATAGAATTTATTAACATGCATCCTGATATTTCACATTCAGAAAATAATGTGAGTTCTGTGAAGTTTTCAGTCATGGATATTGTTGTTTTAGCTGCTGAGGCGGAAAAGACGGAGGACATCTCGGCATCGTCCATGGAACAGAGGACCGCTACTGCTGCTGAATCAGCTGCAACTGAAGCGGGAGACCTTAGCATCACCGTTGAGAAGAAACTGACTTCAGAAGTTACTGAGACAGTTACCGTGACAGGTATGATTTAGTCATTGCCACGTGATGCTAATGCAAGCGTGGCCTATGCCGTCATGCGGTGTCCGTCTGTCTGTCTGTCTGTCTGTCACGTTCGTGTATTGTGTCAAAATGAGTAATTGTATCTTCAAAATTTTTTCACCATCGGGTAGCTAAGACATTCTAGTTTTTCCGTACCAAACGTCATGGCAATATTTCTAAAGGGACCCCCCTAACGGGGGCGTTGAATGCAGATGAGATAGGCACAAATCACAATTCTGGATGAATAGCTGGCTGTTGATCGATAACTGCTGCAGTGCACGATCAACAGTTGACTTTCGTCGGTGCAGTAGTGTATCACAGTTATGGTGCACGTCTGTTTACGGCACAGAGACCACCACGCATCAGTGAATATGCCTAAGAGAAGAGAAGAGAACATAATTTATTTGTATGCAGCAGTAGATCTGAAGCCGAAGTAATCAATAACAGATGATTGTGCTTGACGTATTGTACTATTGAAGCTAACTGCTGACATGCACGAAGCATTGTGTGGCCTCTCGGTGATACTTGTCAGCTTGCTGATGGTAAGATTAAACAAGGTCGTGCATCATAGGACAGTTCTTCCAGTCGAACATGGTCATGTGCAGAATGTCTGTTATGTCAAATTACTTACATACTCACACAAAACGCTGTAAAAGTGGCGGCTGAATAAAACCATTTTAAAACCACGCGTTGCTGCAGTGACAGGTGCCAAATACCTGCACGTGGGATTTTCCCGACGTAATAAAATTCCGCGTTGCAGTGCATACAATATCGGAGGAAGCAATCCGGTTCCGGCATCCGGACTATAATGCGGATCGGGCTCAAAAGTTAATCAGTTCGTCCATGTCCCGACATCTGTCGACACGCAACATTTCATCCAAATCCATGCACGCATTTTTGAGTAATCTTGCTAACAGACAGACAGACAAATGAACGCGGGCAAATGCATTTTCCTCCTCCTTTGTCGGAGGTAATAAAATATTGTCACAAAACAAGCAGTTAGTTTCTGTGTTACCTGCAAAACTTTTTTCAACTGCTTTAGTCATGCTGACTTCAACTTTAATGCTTGTTGAGTTTCATTTTACCGACGTATTTTTAGATTTTAACAGCATGTTTAGATGTTGCTAGAATGCGTTCTGTCTAATACAGAACTGATTTTTGTGACTACTAACAGCAGTAACTTTGTTTGTTCAGAAATTATGTGATTGTGTTTTGCTAAACTGCTTGTTTTACTAACCTTGATTCATCAGGTTGCTCGTTATATTGTGTGTATATTGTTAATAGAAATGAAAAATGATCCACAAGTTACTAAGATGACACAAAAGCTCGAGTTCATTGCGACACAGATGATAGAGAAGCCACCGGTGAAGTCATCCACGTACTACTCGAGTATCAAGAGTGGTAGAGACCAGGATCTGGATCTCAAGAGTGGTAGAGACCAGGACCTGGATTTCAGTGGAAGAACAAGTTTTATCGACGATCAGCCAACTAGCCTGCCAGATGCTGATAATGTAGATTTATCTACGGAGAACAGAGAGTTAGCCGTTGTTCAGAAGAAGGAAGAGGAGCACATATCAGAGTCTAGTGATGATACAGTACCGACAGCAACTGTTGATGAGCTTTTCGTGCCAGCCCTAAAGAAAGAGAAATTAAGTAAGAAGTTCAGGCAGTGGCAAGAGGACGAGTCGAAGTTGTATTCTGACTCCGATTGGTCGCAGAAAAGTCCACGGTCAACGTCGACAGTGTCCGATTCACCACCTCGACAAAATGTTGATGAGCGGACCGATGCAGACCGGAACCACCTTCCACGAGTCAACAAAAGCGAAGTAGGAAGTTTATTGATAGACGTTGGCGATGGACAAACATCTGAGGTAAAAGAAGGTGAGCCAAGTACGTTGAGTGGTGATGTCCAGGAAGGTTTAGACTTAACTGGTGATATACTGCAAAGAAATCTTGTAGTAACTGTCGGAAACGATGAGTATGACATGTTTGAAGACCCACTGGATACTAGTTTGAAGATCAGTGATGTAAAAGATGATGAGCAAGATGTCGACCTTAGTCAGATTGTGGAGCGTAACTCGCTTGATAAAGTGGTAGAGAAACCAGGTGATTTCCAACCTTTTAGAGAAGAGGAACGTAATATTGATCATGTCGAGCCTATAATCCGTGTGGCCACCCCAAGAAGAGTATCTCGAGATTTGTCTCACTCACTGAACGAAGCTGTGAACGTTGATCGCAAAGATGCAGATCTCAAAGCAGCGGCGGTCGAAAAGACTCCTGAAGAGACTGCAGACTCCGGGGACATACTGGATTCACGACGCAGTCCTGTCGTTGAGAGCAACGTTGACAGAGGAGTGACTGAACCACAAGAGCCTTCAGTACAGCCTTATCAACCGCAGTATGAAGAACAGCTGCAGGCAACGACCAGAGATGCAGAACCAGCAGATGGAAAGTCACCTGGAGATGTTTCGAAAACACGGCATAGTCCAGACGTCAAGACGGCATTTGACAGAGAGTTTAATGAGCAACTGGAACGTGCAATAAGACCTGATCAGCTGCAGTATGAACAGCTCCACATGATGGACAGAGATGCGGATGCACTACAGCAGGAAGTTGATACGACAGTGAACTCGCGTGAGCTGGAGACCACCGACGAAATCGTCGTCGAAACTAAAGTGACCGAGGTCAAAACCGTGATGATGCACCTCGGCGAGTCGGGCGCCATCTCGGTGATGGAGACGACCGAGGTGAAGACCGACACGGACATGAAGGAAACGAAGAAGATTCTCGAACGTGACGAAGTGGCGGTGTCGCATCGCAAACAGTCAGATTTCATTCCGCTGTCTCCGTCGCCCTCGCCCGCCGGATCACGTTCAAAAACTCCGGACCGGCATTCTCCGTTTGCATCGCTGGCAGCCAGCGACAGCATGGAAAAACTTCTGGAAGCAAATTTGGCCGAAGTTCGAGATGTGGTCAGTGATACACGGCCTGGAGTGGGTGTGGATGCTGGTCTGTATGTAGCAATATGTCTGTACGAGCCAGAAACAGATGACGTGATGTCTCTGCATGATGGTGAGTTTCTGGAGGTACTTGAAGACACAGCGGAGGACTGGTGGTTAGTGAAGAAGTCCTTCGACGGTCGAGAAGGTTATGTGCCTGCTCACTATCTGAGAGATAAACAGTCAGATGATAGGATGGTGGAAGAGGAAGTAGCCAAGCAGATGGACAAGATTTACGTTGACTCAAGTAAGGAGTTTTATCAGCATTGTTGTCGAGTCATAATTTCAGAATTCAGATTTAAGAAATATGCGATACAAAGTTTCGATTTTATACTAACTTTTAACAAGCATGTTTGTGTTTGTGTATCTGTTTGTGTAGTGTTTTTCATTAACAACTTATTCGTCGCTTTTTTTTTGAAATTACTAAAGACCTGTTGTCCTTCATCTCTTTATTTCACCTGTGAGTTGCCCCAGTGAAGATTGCACGCATCAAATTACGAAGCAAGACTGTGTTTAGAGAGTGCAAACCTCCGCCAATTTCAACCAAAAGTGATCCGGGATTCCAGTCGAGATTGCTGGATCAATCCGGATCTGTATCTAGATGTGTGCCGGATCTCTGCCAAAATGTCGTGTATTCATTACCTTGTTGGCGTCATTTCGCCAGTTTTCATAAAAATCAGGTGGTCACTCACTGTATGAGAAATGCTCATATAAATCTCTTCAAATCTCCTATTCTGCAGTGGTAAGGAAAATGGAAAATTGATCTGGAATCTGTACGCTGGGACCGGAGCCCCACCAAAAGTTAACCAGTTTTTCCGATTGGTAGGTCCAGTCAACATCAAGTTTCAATGAAATCGGCTCATAACTTTTTCAGTAATCCTACTCACAGAATGAGACACAGACAGAACGATCACATAACCCCGCCTTGTTGGCGGATGTAATTATTACTGTGAAATTTATGTTTTGCTTTATAATATTGTTTTCTTCTGTACGAGTCGTATTTTTTGCATGTTACCTGAGTTCGTTGTGTTAAAGTAACGTTTCTTTTTTGAATGATTTTCTGCAACGCTGTTGACTTACATAGATACAGAGGTGATTGGAGAACCCCGGGCACCGGAGATTGTGCAACCTCTCCAGTCTGTCAGTGCCAGGGACAGTGACAACATACAGTTTCGATGTATGATTGTGGGAAATCCCCAGCCAGACATCGCATGGTTTCACGCCGGGAAGCTCATCAAACCTTCGGGTGACTTCCGCCCGGCCTACGACAGAGGCAAGAACATATGCTGGCTGGACGTACGCGAGGCGTTTCCTGAAGACACCGGCCGCTATACCGTCGTTGCAAGAAACTGTTTCGGATCAGCAACGTCGTCCGCCGATCTGAGTGTTCGTGAAAACGAGGCTCTAAGAGGTGTTGCATGAGTTTGCTTTCATTCATTGTTTGAATAACATTATTAACAGCATGTTATTGTGTGCTCAGTACTATCACTCATAACACGTCGCTGTTTCAACCATATATATAGGGTGGTCGAAAAAGTGAATCCACTTGATTTGCGTGCACTCATCTTTAACAAGTTGAATGGCCGACGCGGTAAGCCCCCGTTGCCGTCAGTATGTCGGACACTGGCCTGACTGGCCCAGCAGCGCTGCGGCTGCTCACTGCCGCCAGTACTATTGCACTGCTAGGCCAGTCAGGCCAGTGCCCGACAAGTACGCGTTGGCAACAGACGAACAAACAAACAGACAAACAGAAGAATGTGGCCAGCACATAAAGCAATTGATTTGTTTTCAGAACTAATTAAAAAATAAATAAAGTCAATAAGCCAGTATTTGAACTTCAGCCATGGTCTACACAGTGTGACCTTGGCTGAGAAGAAGTCCGATACCAAATGGCATCTTGATTATTGCAGCTTTATGGCCTCAGTTCACTTGTGTGACGATTGACTATCCAACCGTGAAGCTACACTGATAGCAGTGTGATCATTTTTGACGCGCTAGGCTATGCATAAGCGCGGTCTATACCGCCGTGCGGTGTCGGTCTGTCTGTCTCGTTCGTGTATTGTCACACCAGTTGGGTCGATGTACAGTTGAACTCTACCATGCGTCTCATCTCTGGTACCCTCCGTTCTACACCTCTCCCATGGCTTCCAGTGCTCTCCAACATTGAACCGCCAGCCCTACGAAGGAAGGCTGCCACTG
>Ga0209149_1000306_pt1 | contig 19781 bp, 11 predicted proteins | sample WorMetTyACAVOLI2_FD_187423 | JGI IMG/M metagenome (GOLD analysis project Ga0209149, IMG submission 187423) | Marine gutless worms symbiont microbial communities from Max Planck institute for Marine Microbiology, Germany - Olavius algarvensis... ... | reverse complement strand
ATTGCCAGTCATTAGGCAGATATCAGGGAATGAATTCCTTTTTCAGCAGAACAGTGCTCCAGCACACCGTGCTCGTGAGACAATTGAGCTCTTACGTCGAGAGACGCGCCGGACTTTATTTCACCGGAACAGTGGCCACCGAACAGTCCAGATCTTAACCCGGTGGATTAGAAAATCCGGGCTACAATGCAGCAGCGCGTCTACCACATAAAGATTCGAAATGTTGACGAACTGCGACAGTGTCTGCTAAACGTTTGGAGCAGCACTGAACAAGACGTCATCGACGCATACATTGACCAGTGGCGTGTGCGACTCAAAGCATGCGTTCGTTCGGGAGGCGGACATTTTGAACACATGCTGTAAATTTCTCTACATAGGTTACGAACAAGCAGATAACATTCCTGCTTAACATTTATTAAAATTAAACGTCATTGCACCATATTTAGTTTAATAACTTTCTTGTATAAGTTGTACAGTTGCGCATTTAAGTTTCGCAAGGTAGTGCGGCAACAGACTTGAGGTGATGTGGTCGTTTTAATACCACCTTCATCCGCAGTAGATCTGAGAATACAACAGTGAAAGAATTATTAAAATTGGTCTACATTTGCCAAAGTTATTGCAAAAATAAAAGCGGCACCCTTTTTTAAGACAGTGTTTTAGACAACTGTTTTCATGGGCAACGTTCGCCTCGCAACGACTTGCCGTTTTCGAGATGTTCGCGGTCAAATGGCAAAAATTTAACCCAAAATTTCGGATTTTGGGGGCTATTGGGGGTACTGCCCCTAACGGGGAGAAACGACGTTCGGGACATATATCAATCAATCCATCAATCAATCAATCAAGAATTTTTAAAGTGGCCTAAGTAGAAGTTACTGCAAGGTCCACTAAATATGTACCGTTATTCAAAATTTCTCGACAATTAGTTGCTCCTACGCCGAAATATCTGTCCCCAGACAAAAAAATACAACAAACAATATATCCACAAATACGCGTACTAGCGTACTGTAGATAATAACTAGAAATGAACACGATGTAAGTTGAAATAGAGTTCATACGATCAAGTACACATCTCCTGATTGCACTAAAAGACACGGCACTGTTTGACAAGTGACGCAGTTTTATTTACAAGCAGCTTGGATTATTTCTTACCAGAGATTCCAGTTCATCTTCATCATCAACAGCGTCCAAGTTGTTGATGTCCGCCATGTTACTTGTGTGAACTACGCGTACATCAGTCGGTTAAACTGACTGTTGAATGTGCAAAGTAGGCTACACAGTGGAACTAAACAACTGATGCAACATAGGCCTAATAATGCCATCTATTCCAACATCTAGTCTTTGATGCAAAACCAAAGTGATCCGGGATTTCCATCTGGATCCGGAAATGGAACCAGATAGTCGGACTGATTAGGATGCAAACAAAAGAAAGTCAATTTAATGTTAGTTTAGCAACAAAGACAATGAAGTAGGGTAACAAGCGCACCATCTTGCTTAATAAATAACTACGTTGACGGACCATTAAGAGGGCGACGACAGGACAAGGATGAACAAGCAATCGTGATGGTACAGTGGAAGTCATACGGTGGAACTCTCTAAGGCCACTGATGAGTGATGACTGTCGATATCAGGCATTAAGCGTAGTTTTTGTATACCAACGTGACACAGCACAGATAGTGCTGCCGCTATATAGCGAGTAACTCTGAATTCGAATACTCGTTCCAGCGCTTTAACGAGTACTCGCAATCCCCGAATTGTTACTTTTATAGCACGCAGAAACTGTCATTGCACAGAAATACCCCACTTTCTGTGTATTTTTAGTACCATTCTGATTCTACTAACAGATTGGGCGCTTCACGCAAAACCGACAGGTTACACTAGTGAAAGTTTTCGAGTACTCGAGTAGCATAAAATGATTCGAGTACAATACAATAAATACAATACAATACACACAATTAAAAAACTTATAACGCGCCATACGTAACATAAAACGTTATTCGTAGGCGCGTAGTAGTTTTCGTAGTGGAGTACTCAAGTACTCAAGTACGAGTACTTGAGTACTCAAGAATCCACGAACCGTGGCAGCACTAGGCAGAACCGAACAGATCAGCTCTAGTAGACGTAGCAATAATCGGAATCGGCACAGGCGCCTTTCATCAGCCCTGGAACTATGACGTCATTGCCAGCCTGGCTAAATTCCAGCCGACTCTGAGGCATCATCATCATCATCGTCAGCAGCACAGCAGCAGTAGCAGCAGCTTTCTGCTGCTCCATCAACAGAGTGATGGGTAAATTTTATCGTGTATTTCACCTTGGTTCACTTAATTACTTTGCGGATAAAATGTTACGGTAATCGGCGATTAACTTCTCCGACGAGTTGAATAACAAAATGGGAGACGGCATTCAGACAGCGCATACCGCTGCCAACTTTACAATCAGTTTCATCAATAGTATATAGTCAATATTATTTCCCCAAGTTAAGACCTACTGTCATGCAACGCTTCTTTGAATCTACCCAATAGTTGAGATGTCTTCTTTAAAGACTAACAAAATCACAGAACCTCCTTCAGTAAAGATGGCGAAAGTAATTGCGCCTTTTTCACAAACAGCCGTAATTAACCAAACAGCCAATTTGACAACATTACTGGCAAAAAGCGCCAGGCTCTCATAAAGCAACAACCCCAGACGAACTGCGTGGGAGACGACATCCCGGTATGGAAACTGAAGAGCGAAGAGACGAGACAGCTGAGCGCGATTTATCACAGGCTGCTGCCGACCGGCGAGACGGGGCGACTCGCCGTCTCAAGCAATCGCTGGCAGCGCGTTTTCATCGACAGCGCCTGTTCCACGGGTAGTTGATACATTCCCGGTAGTCCCGCCTCAGTCAATGTATTTCATGTCCATCAGCGTACGCGGCGTCTCGCCGGAAGCCGGTGAGAAAATCTGGTTTTGCTTTGATGGCCATCGACAGCAGCCGCGCATCACGAGCTTCTCTCCTGGCGCCCTTCAGTGCGGCTGCAGAAGCTGGCAAATGAGGTGATCCGCTATACATCCCACTATACTGATGTTACAGGCAGAGTTATCGGGCATCTAGCAATTAAATCATTTTTACCTTCGCCAACGCGGGGTTATGCAATCGGTGCGGTCTCAGGTCTGTCTGTCAGTCATTCTGTCAGTCTGTCTGTAAGCAGGATTACTGCAAAAGTAAGCAGCCTATTTCATTGAAACCTGGTGTTATGATCGGCGCGGGGCCTACCAGTTGGAAGAACTGGTTAACTTTTGGTGGTGATACATTCTCGGATACCGATTCCGGATCACTTTTCCACTTCCCTCGCCGTTGCGGACTTTATTTGCGGAATAGTGTATTATAGGAGATTTATTAACATTTCTCACACAGTCACAGGCCGCTTTTCGCGACACTCAGCGAAATGACTGACGCCGACAAAGTAATGAATCCGCGACATTTTGGAAGTGATCCGTCAAACATACAGATCCGAATCCGGATTAATCCGGCAATTCGGATTCGAATCCCGGATCACGTTTGGTTGAGGTTAGACGCCTTGGCGGAGGTTTGCGCTCTCTGAGCACAGTCTAGTAATGAAATGATTTTGCTTTATATACAGGGAGCGCCAAAAAGTAGCTCTTAAGGAATTTTGCTGATATTAACAAGAACTTAGCTATCGCAAACAGATCGCGCGTCAGCCGCGCACACAATTCGTAGAGGGCATCTCCGTGACCTTGAAATCTACGTTAAGGGTCACTCAAGGTCACTGGAAACGGAACCATTGGACAGATCATACACGACTTACTACTAGACGACTTATTGGACGTTGAATATTATCGTGACCTTGAAATGTGGGTCAGAGGTCACTCAAGGTCATTGAAATTAGTGCCATTCGAAAGCTTGGGTGCGGTTTCGTATTCACCTTCTATAGTAACTATGGCCGTATCTGTAGCCGTTTGTGAGATATTCAGTGTCAAAGAATGGCGTGACCTTGAAAACCAAGTTATGGGTCGTTCAAGTTCATTGAAAATGGCGCCGTTCGACAGACCATATGCGACTTTCTATTGGTCCGCCATTGTAAATATACCTTAATCTTGTGCCATTTTCGAGTTATTTGACGTTGAATAATATCGTGACCTTGAAATCGGGGTTAGAGGTCACTCGAGGTCATTGAAATTGGTGCTATTCGAAAGCTTGGGGGCGGTTTCCTATTCGCCTTTCATAGTAACTGTGGCGATATTTTGTACCGTTTGCGAGATATAGCGACTTATTGGTAGAAAATCGCGAAATTTTTATACCCCACCTGTATTTAGCGCCCCCGCAGTGGGTGACCCCGTCTGAATTTTGTGAAGATGTTTGATGTATGGTAAAAAAACTATGACGATATGTTAAGCCGTTTTCATCTGGTACCGGAACGTAACGGTCAGACGAACAGACAGACGGACAGACAGACAGATTTGCTATATCAATATCGCGCGTCAGTATGCTGACTCGTGATAAAAACCACAGTTTTCATAAAGTTTTACACCAATTTCCCAGTTATATATACTCAGCTGCGCTCAGTTTTATTGTAATATTCACAAAACTGATGAAATTATGCATTATGTATGCTGACGAGGAACATGTAAGACAAAATGTATTTAGTCCAAAAAATTACTTCAGACTGCTGCAGACAAAGGTTAAATAATTCCAAATTGCTTATATATTTTTAAACCGTGTGCTAGATAAAATTCTTTACTAAATGTTTTATAACATCAACTAAGAACTGCATGAGAAGATAACGGTGTCGAACTGTAATCGACTTACCGGTTGGTTATCCTTGATGAAGAATGTACGGTTACAGTTTCACAACGTGAAAGACGCCAGATAACGAGGCCTGTGAGCACTGCAGTGCAGTCTGCAAGATACAGCGGCTGCACTGGCCGCAATCCAGCAAGACTCGGATGCCACTGTACGCAGCGAGGTGCTGCTCCAAGAGATGGCTGCTGCAGAAACCGTAGCACACAGAATGATGCCGAATAGGCCGACGCCAGTGCCATTTTTTTGCTCAGAATTATTCTTGTTCTATTCTGCAAAAGTCTTATGTTTCATAAGTGCACAAATCTCTTCAAAACTCTTTTACTGATCAAAGGAAATAAGCACTTCTGTGCATAAATCGAAAATCGAAAATTTATAATTTTAATGTTTTAATGCACGAATATTTTACTAATTTTAAAAGTCACGATTTGTTGAAATCTTACCCGCGCAATTTATCATTTCTAGTCGTTTTATGCCTCCGCAGCCTACGTTGCAAGGCATTATGTGTTTTTGCCTTGTGCGTCGCGTCTTCTGTCCGTCCCGGCTTCAGTCCCGCGGTTTCTATTCCGTGCCAAATATATTTCTTTCGATTCACAAGAATACTGAACGGATTTCGATGAAATGCGCGAAAGTTAATTATTACCTCGGACAAATTACACAACTACATTTTGGGCGCAAATAGAACATGGAGAAGGGAGCAGAATACGACAGAATATTCGCATCGACGTCAATCAGTGTTGACACGATGTCAAACAGGTGCCGACGCCTAGCGAATGGATTCACAGATTTCATTGCACAGACTAAGATAGATGTGATTGCGGACACAATTTCATGTTAATTTAAAGAATTCACATACAAACTTTATACAAATATATTAAGAATTTTACAGCATTTTTTTCTTTCATAAGACTATGATTAGGCGAACGTTACTACGTTACGTTCGCCTCATGGTATGAGCCGTCCGTCTGTCGTCTGTCTGTCTGTCTGTCTCTCGTTTGTCTGTCGTCTATGACGTTGTTGCGCCTTACCCGTTTCTGCCGCACGACGCTGCGCATAGTGCGACATATGCCGTCGTGCGATGTCCGTCCGTCCATCCGCCTGTCTGTCTGTCACATTCGTGTATTGTATCGATCGAAACGAGTAAACATGTACTCGATCTTTTCCTGGCGTCTGTTAGAGCCACTATTCTAGCTTTTTTGCACACGAAACGTTATGAGAATATTCCGACTCGACGAAAATTCTCTAACCAGGGCGTCGAGTGCTGGTAGTGTATGAAAAAACCGAGATTTTCGACCAATATCTCGCTTTATCTCGGAGATAATACATAACAGGGCCACAGTTACAACGAAGTACTATGCGACATATCGAATAGTGTTATTTCCAATGATCCCGAGTGATATCGAAGGTCACGACATTCTGCAACATCAAATAACTCGAAAACAGTACAAGGCACAGCTACACTTACACTGGGAGACTAATAGGAAATTATATACAGTCAATCAAATGGTGCCATTTTCAGTTACCTTAAATGACTCATAACCCAGATTCCAAAGGCATGCCATTATTCTACGTTGAATATCTCAGAAACGGTACGAGATAGAGACACAGTTACAACTGTATACTAATAGGAACTTATACACGCCCTCTTCAATGGTGTAATTTTGAATGACCTTGACTTGAGTAACGTTGAATGACAGCTAGATTTCCAACAATACGGAGCGTAGCTGTGTGACAGCTGAGTTTCTTGTCGAGTTAACGGTGGCACGTGACAGATGGACGGAACATAACGCATAATGCGGCCTCCGAGGGGAGGGCCGCATAAAAAATGTCGATATGTGATAACCAGTAACGTCACGCATGGTCAGCCTAAGTGGAGGTTTGCACACTGACAGTGCCTTCTTTCTATTACCGCGAGATATATTAGTGACTTAACTGTAGTTTTGGCCGTCAATCACTAGCTCCAATAGGCTACATTGCCTCTCCTATAACAATTAAAAGTTTTCTCGAATCCAGTTTACATTCTGTCAGTGTTGCTTTAGTTTGTTATAGCGAGCAGTGTGTTTATAATTGTTTGCTCGATAACGTCGATGCGGTCAACAGAATACTGAGCTAGACCAACTTGCAAACTACCTCTTAGCGAAGTTCTATTAAGTACGGTAGCTCTGCTGTCGCAGAGAGGCCGCGGGATGCTTTGTGTCTATCAGTAGTTAGCTTCGACAGTGACATACTTGTTATTGTTAATTCAGCATCAGATTTACCGCTGCGTACAATTAAATATACATCTTTATTCACCATATAATGGTAGCACAGCAGAAAAAAATATGTAATAAAAAAATTGAACAACTTAACTAAAGTAGAATAGCATATTAATAGACACTAATAACAATTACTTGTAACTGACAGGGAAAGAAACACATCAAATTACAGCCATGATGCTGACAAGCGCTTAAACTTAATGTCGAAACGTTCTGTCCTTTGTACAATTAAATACTGCTCTGTTGTCTTCGGCGTAACGTTGAGGCTTCTTGTTACAAACACTTCGTCGTTGTCTCCCGTGAAAAACAAACGTCGCCAATTACCAGCGACTAGCGTCAACAACTTGCTACGGTCCGTCGCAGCTGTGAGTATTTCATTTGGCAGTCGAACCGTTCACAGCACGCTATGGAGCCAGATATAGAATCGTGATTTTTGCCTACCCCACCTGAATTTGACGCTCCCGTTACGGGGGTCCCCGTCGGAATATTGCCTTAACGTTTGGCACGGAAAAGCTAGAATACTGTGGCTACCCGATTCTGGAAAAAAATGTGAAGATATGTTTATTCGTTTAGACAAAATCCACAAAGGTGACAGACAGACAAACGAACAGACAGACACTGCATGACGGCATAGGACGCATTCATGCATAGCATCGCGCGGCCAAAACTTACATCTTAGAGATCAACTGTTCTCACATGTTTACACGAATAATAATTAAATGTAAAATTTCGAAACTGAGCAATCGTTGTCATCGATAAGAAACAAAGCAGCGTGTTCAATTGATAATCTTTTACAACTCATTTCATAATGTAATACTTTTACCATTGCTGCCCATAGCAATTGCCGGCGCCTCCGATTATCATACGCTTGTTTATAATATAAAATGGATGGCAATTTTTTCGACGTTAGGACAAATGGACATAGACAAAATCATTTCGTATCGGCGTTAGTGCAGCAGGATCGCCATAATAATAGATACATACTTTCGAAACATCAATGAGCACTGATCACAATCCATATCCGCACTGTCCTGTGCAAGCTGATGGTATCATTTGCCGCAACACAGTTTATTCTGTAGTGTACTGCGTTAACAAGGTTGAACGTCTGAATCGGCCTATGTTAAATTTCGTTGAAATTGGTCCAACAACGAATGCAGAGTTAAACGCCATACGCACACCAGAAGGCAAATGATCTGATACATGATAATCCGGCGAAATGTATATTATCGACGCAAGTGACCCATTTTTACCGCGCGATGCGTACGCATAGCGCGTAGCCGCAGACTATGGTGTCGCAAGATGTCTGTCGGTCTAACTATCTGTTACACGCCAGTATTGTGTTGAAGTGGCTAAAGATATTCTCAAACGTTTTCACGGTTGGGTAGCTCCACTATTCTAGTTTTTCTACACTCAATGTGGCGGCAATATTCCGGCGGGGTCCTCCCTAACGGGGGCATCGAATGCAGAGGGTATGAAAAATCGCGATTTTCGACCTTCGGAAATGATACAGAATAGGGCCTTAGTTACTATGGAACGACAATATGAACTTGTATGCGATCAATCAAGTGGTTCTATGCCCAACGACCTTGAATGAGCTCTAACTCAGACTTCAAGGTAACGCCATAATTTGACGCTAAATATCTTTGAAACGGTTCGACATAGAGATATAGTTACAATGGAATACTAATAGGAACTTACACATGCCCTACTCAACGGTGTCATTTCGAATAACCTTAAGTGACTTAGCGAACTATTTAATGACACAAAGCATCGCGCGGCTTCTCTGCGACAGCTGAGTCTCTTGTACTTCAGTTACATCGAAACAACGTAAAAGCTAGATGTGACATTTCAACGATTTTGTTTTCTGTTGAACGACTGTTGGATCTCGTCGAAGACCTGGTACGTCAGCTTGGATCGGAACGCGACGACGAGTTCGCCACGTTGCTGTTCGTCTCGCTCATAGCGGATGACGTTCAGTCTGGTCAGTGATTGGACATCGGCGAACGGCACGTGCTGTAAGAGCGACGACAACAGCAAAGTCTGTCCAGGAGACGAGTGAATAACTTCCATGATCCGCCAGTGACCTTCCGTCTTCCAAACCTGATTCAACAGTTAAAGATCTTTACATATTACTTATTACAGCGGTTCTTCGTAAAGGTAAAAAAGGTAAAGGTAAGTGTATTCATATAGCGCTCATTTTTGTAGTACACGCAAGGCGCTCAGGCATGATGGATCACACAGTGTTACCTGCAGTTACACCAATGCCTGCCTTTACCTCGTAAGCGTTCATCCCAAACTGAGGTTACGCACATCTAATTGCAGCCCACTACTCATTTATCTACCCCGAAAGGATGAAAGACTGAGTCGGCCTGGTTGGCATAGCGGACGATTTACCCACATAAGTGGTCACCCGTCAGCTGCAGGTCGAGCGCAGGACAGAGAAAGTTCGCTGGTCAAAGACCAACGTTCTACCACTGTACCACGCAACATTAACCCCTGATCTCAGAAACTATACAGGACAAGTGTGGCACGTACTATACGGAGATAGTGCCACTTATATCTCCCGATGAAAAAATCATTTCCGCATGTGGCTTCATTCACAGAGCCTATACCAGGTTAGACAAAAGACGGTTAACTTACAGTGGATCATTATTCAGTTTTTCAGGTAAACGAATATAATTTCAGTTAAAACTAATAAAAATCCAACGCAGTGTGAAGTCAATGTGATACCTTTATGCAATAAATTATGCATATAATGTTATATAATTAAGTTGTTCTATTAGTGTGACTATGATCCCAAATTTCGTGATACAACACGTTACGAATCAGCATCATCTATTCACACACAGTGGGCTTACATTAACCCTTTAATGGGCACATAAGATCGCAGAGCAGCGGACCATTATACAACAATGATTGGTACACTGGCCGTTGATGAACGGGCTGTTACATTCGGCACAGTCCGCCCAGTCCCCTCCTCGCTGTACGAAATGTAACAGTCCATCCATCAACGGCCAGCGCACCAACTTCAGATTATTCGGTGTGGCATTATAAGTCTGTAATTACCAGTGCCCATTAAAGGGTTAATATCTACTTCTGTGTCTACAGCTATACGGATAAGATTCTGATAAGACTCGACTGTCAGCGACAATGAAGGGTATAAGAATGCCTGCCTGCAACAGTTGTTCTCGTTCTCGATTCTTCAATTCTTCGGCGCTCTCGTCGAAAGGAACGTCATTCAGCCAGTAGCGTTTCATCGCAATCAACTGCAGGATGCGACCGCCGACCAGCTCGACAATCCGCCCGGCAAGTTCGCCGTCCATCGTCGTCCCGGTCCTCGGGCCCGCCGACTGCTCAACCGTGCCGTCGGCGGCCGCTCCTGCCGCTAGCTGGTCGTGCTCCCTGAGGTACGGCGCCTTGAGGAATGCCAGCGCTTCGTCCTGACGCAGGTCGTCGACGAAGACTGGAGTGGCCAGTCGTGACCAGGCGCCGCTGTTCTTCCGCAGATGTGTCTCTGTCTCAGTATCATTGATGATGAATACCAGTTTGACGATGTTCGCGTCAGCCCACACCTTTGCCTTGTCCTTAAATTGTAACAAACAACACGACAATAACCAAGTTTTGCTAAACGTATTGTCACACGCATTAATGCTAATTCATAATTGAATAAATGAATGAATAAATGAAGTAATTTATGTTCGCCACCTCTTATAGGAAGCTATCACGAGAGTGCTGTGTCCCCACCACATGCTCGGTTGTGCAGTTCAGTTTTCAGTCTGCTGCAGAAACCAGTGAATTCGCCACAACAAGCTCTTTGTACTACCCACGGAGTGATGCTTTGGAGTACGGTAGAACTTACCAGGAGATGATCGAGGGCTGCCGGCATGTACTTCTGTAGCCAGTCGACGCCGTCGATGACGATCACGGCAGGACGTCCATACATCTGCATGTAGGAGAACGCGGATTTCTCGATAGCGTTGAGTACGCGCGTCAGACGATTGCTGTCGTCGCGTCGCGGTATCGAGTTTATCCGCATCAGACACCTTGTGAAGAACCGGAAGCTGACGTGCTCGTCGAAACGAAAGCCGACGGTGTTGGCTAACGTCTCGGCGAAGCTGTTTCCCTGGTTGGCGAGGACGTATATTGGAGCGCCGAGCCCCCGTCGGCCTTCGTTAGCCATCATCGACCGAATAACCTCGACCACCGAACGCGTCTTTCCGGTCCCGACATCGCCCGATATCAGGTAGTATTCATTGGAGAAAGTCGGACGGAAAATTCGACGAAGAGTCTACAGCGCAATACGCCGCAGTATAGTGAGTTATTCCTAACATCAAAATTGACTCATAGAGTTGCATATTAAACCGTTTTTGGACACACTAAAACCGCAGAGCAACGTACAGCAATACGGTGATTGGTACACTGGCCGTTGACGGGTGGGCCGTTACGTTTGGTACAGCGATGAGAAGCCATGGAGGGCTGCGGCCCCGCCCTGTCCCCTCATCGCTGCACCAAATGTAACAGCCCACCCATCAACCGCCAGTGTATCAACTTCATAATTATTATTCGATGTGGCACTATAATTACCTTTAAACTATAAAGGGTCAAACTGCTGACACGCTAACATCAATATGTATCTAAGATCAACAAGCGATTGAAAATCGTCAGTCTACTAGTGGGTTACCTTTACGCTACGTTGACATCTTTCCACTAATTCTGATGCACGAATACACGGCATAAATGCTATACAAAGAGAATTCCAGTGCTCGTTATTTGACAATCTTTTACAGTGGTGCGACCTACTAGACTCGAATGTAGAAAATAATCTTAAAATAATCTTAAAATTCGTAAAATCAACTTGATTTGATTTGATTTGATTTGACTTGGTAGGCTATTTACTGCATTACACTTGCAATATAATATACTGCATTAATGCTTTTAACATATAGGCTGTAAGCATTTAGCTATAATATCAATTAATTTCGGTAAAGTAGTACTGCATTGTGCAGCCCTATTGTTTACGGTAGGCCTATACCTACCTGTTCTAGTTGGGGACGTTCAAAATAGACGGTTTCGTACGTATTTTCAGCCATCGGCGGCAGAATGTTTCCGGTCGCGTATGTGGATACCATGCGTGGAAATCGCGTATAGTTGGTGTAGGTGACATACACGCCGGTGCTGGTCAGTCCACCGGCCATCGATAGGACCCTGTAGGATCGCAGGAACGAGGCCATCGTCTGCCACCGACTCATCGCTGTTATTCGCTTTCAGTCACCGCCTGTATCACATGCACTTCAACAATCGGCACCGCCAGTGGCAATTAACCCTTTAGAGTCCAGAGGCAATTATAGTGCCACATCAAATAATATGAAGTTGGTACACTAGCCGTTGATGAGTGGGCTGTTACATTTGGTACAGCGAGGGGACTGGGCGGGGCCCCAGCCCGCTCAGGCCCCTCCTCACTGTATCAAATGTAACGGCCCACCCATCAGCGGCCAGTGTACCAATCACTGTATTGCAGCATAATGATCCGTTGCTCTGCGGTTTTAATGCGGGAATTAATGGGTATAGCAAACAACCCAACATCAACAGTGGAACAAGAATCTTGGCTATCGCGCAAACAAGGTAACAACGTTAATTCACCGAAATGACCTTCAAAGGTCACCCAAGGTAAACGGAAATGTCACGGTTCCTATTACTGTTTCCATAGTAACTATATGGCCCACCATTGTATCGTTTCCCACGTACAGCCAGACATTGGTCGAAAATCGCGGATTATATCCACCTGTATTCAACGCCCCAATATGGGATAACCCCGTCGGAATTTCGCAAAGATGTTTAGTAGGCTACTGAGAGACAACAATGATTGGGCTACCATAAGGTGAAGAAAGGATGACTTTAGTACAATACCGGAGCGTGGCAGACGGGCGGACAGATGGACACGCGGACTGCTAGGACCATATAGCTTAACCGTGGGGCGTAAGCTAACCTATAGGGGTCCTATGACCCCCGATAAAATGAATTTTTTCAAGCATTGTTCGTTACAACATGTATTTGTTTAGCCATTCATGCTGTTATTGGTCGCTTTACTGCGACAGCTGCATGGCGTTTTAACTTTATTTTATAGATATTCTGAATTACTTGTTGTCTATACGCTTGCCTGTCGTTTCGTGTACAAATGCCTGCACTGGATCTCATGCGTACCGTTGCGTCCACAACATGTCGATCTTGTGCACTTCCACTTACAGTGCTAGTGAAATGTCTTAGTTTGCTAACAGTAGGCTAATGTAAATAGACGTCACGCACGTGAGTCAATGCGCTGTACGTTGCACAGCAATGGGATTTAACACTGAATATAGACACATTATTAAAGGTAAAGGTAAGTAGATTTATATAGCGCTTTTTTGTAGTACCTCACACTCAACGTGCTCAGGAATGGATCACTCAGTTTTACCTGCAATTACACCAATACCTGCCTTTACCTCGTAAGTGCTTACCAGATGGCGCCTCCACAGTGGCACAGACTGAGGTGGCGGATGTCTAATTGCAGTCTATTACTCATTTATCTACCCTGAAAAGATGAAAGGCTGAGTCGGCCTGGTTGGCTGACCTATAGCGGACGGTTTACCCACATAAGTGGTCACCAGTCAGCTTATTAAATGGCTGTGAATGAATGAAAATATGGAGTAAAGCACTTGCTCAAGTCTTGAGATTTGGGTGGCTGGTTCTGCACCGATATGGTTTACCCATCCTGATACTAACCGAGCTCGGCGAACCACAACTTCGTTGATCAAGATTAACGCGTTACCACTAGGAGGGGTCCAAAATGTAAAAAAAAGTCACGTGACCCGGACTACACCCCTTTGGGGGCAGTTTAGCTTTTGTTAGTTAGTACTTTGTACAAAATTTGAAATGTCTAGTTGTCTACCTTCATCCACTGCAGAGATAGTCCTAACAGGGGTCTCCAAATTTAATAATCGGGTTGTGCGTAACCCCATAACCCCAGCTGCACTGCCTAGCGGCCAAATTTTTATACGGTGCCCTAGAACTTGGCAACATCTATCGGCATACCAAGTTTGAACTCCCTACATCTCAATTCGTTTTGGAGATAGCTGCTGGTTCCAAAAGTGAGGCCCAGATCCCAGGTTAAAGGTCACGTTAGGTGGTTGAAAAAGGTTCTATTGAATTTTTAGAGTAGAGCTTCCTGTTAGTATTCAATAGGCCTGATAACATGACTACGACGCACCGCGTATGCCACAAATCACGAACGTGACCATCCAACCAACCAACAACGAACCAACGACGTCACGACACATCCTTCAGTGCTATGACACTGTTTGTTGGGTCATGTGACGCGTAAAATCGTCTCCGAAATGACCTATAATGTGTTGAGTGGGACGTTAAACCCTACTAGGGCCTATACCATGCCACAGTTTATCGTATAATGCGCCTCTCAATATGTAATAATAGCTCACGTATGACTTGTTTCAGTATTAGTTACGCAATAGGTGACACAATGCTGTATTTATCGAGACATTGGCTCAAAAGTTTTCAGTATAGTATAGGGCCTACAGAATGTTCGTACATATTGGTTGACAACTGCAAATTTTAACCCTCCCCCCACCTGTATTTAACGCCTCGGTGACAGTGATGTCTAAATTTAACTTTGCCGCATTATTTGTTACGGAAACGGTGTTACTATATGATGAATACGAGTCTGATGAGTGATGATATATAGAGCCTACTGTAGGCCCAACAACGCGAGTACAATCGCGGCGGCGTGTACGGTGGTCGAGTTCTGCGTGCACGAAGACGATAAGTCTGCGCCAACCAGTTTACTGACTCACGAACGTAGACGATCAATATTCGACATTCGAGCTCGCTGAAACCACTCTAAGATGCTATAGCGAATTCACTGTCACTGGTTTTATGCAACCCACTGACAACAGTAGGCCTACTGACACGCAGTCTGTTGAACTATGTTCTATCTGCAATACTCAATGTATGTAAACATTTAGCCAATTCGCGCAGCTGCTGGCGGTCGGCCTCTCTGGCCCGCCTGGTCGTACGTCCGTATCGTTGTATGAGCGTTGCCGGAACCAAATTTAGCTACACAGTAGACTAGCAATAGCTTAGTATTTACTATCTGTCCTCATTCTCGACATAGTGCAAAAGAGTGTGACAGACGGATGGACAGACATAGTAAGTACACGTCGCATCGAATTGCGTCACGTGGCAATGATAGTCCGTATAGTCTAAATATATCCTGCAGCTTATAAAAATCGTCATACCAGTCTTAAGGCCCGTTTATAGCGACACAACTCAACTCGACGTCGAGTTGAGTTGTGTCGCTATAAACGGGCTTTTACATATGCTGTTTCAAGCCATAAATTACGTAGGTTCTCTACTCTGCAATAATGCTCATGCATGCACGACACCAGCAGTTGTTCGTTATGCTTTAGATTATCATCAACGTCCACCGTTCACGCAGCGTGTTTTAGTGATGCTATACGCGCTTTGAAATCTGCGATATCTCACTCAGTCACATCCGATAGTTTCGTGGCAGTTAAACACACACACACACACACACACTCTCTCTCTCTCTCTCTCTCTCTCTCTCTAGTCGGCCTTCCTCCTCCGAGAGTTGGCGACAGCAGCTGACCATTCCCGTGTCTTCTTCCTCCATTGATCTCTGTCCACTGACATCTCCTTTAGCTGAATGTACTCGTACCCCGTCCATTCTTCTATGTCGTTGAGCCATTGTCTTCTTGGTTTGCCTTGATAACGTGTTACTTCCATACTTCCTTATAGGACAGTCAGTGCTAGCTGTCCGGCACTTCCCCTTGCAACATGACCAAAGTACTGTAGCTTTAACTTGACCACTTTGGCCATGAGTTCTCTTTCCACATCAAGTTCTTCAATTTTAGACTTGTTTGTCCTGCGCCCCCGCCATGAAACTCCCAGCATTTTTCGCCAACACCACATTTCCAAGGCTTTGTCCGACTTCTTGATTGTCCATCCTTCCGCACCGTGTAGGAATACTGCCCACACCATCTGTTTCATGACTCAGTACTAAACACTATAGCGATCATTAAATAAGTAATTATGATTGGATTTAGGCCTACCTGTGAGCCACGCAAGTGACCGGACAGCGTGCTATCCGCTGGGAATCCATAGTAGATATTCCCCCCGGAGATTACCCCCCCCCCCCTAGACTAGCAACACAGTGACTGGTACACTGGCCGTTGATGGGTGGGCTGTTACATTTGGTACAGCGAGGAGGGGACTGGGCGGGGCTGCAGCCTTCCCAGGCTCCTCCTCGCTGTACCAAATGTAACAGCCCACCCGTCAACGGCCAGTGTACCAACTTCGTATTATTCGATGTGGCATTATAATTGCCTTTGGAGCCTAAAGGGTTAATTGGAGATTAGTTCAACGCAACTGCAGAACGAGGCAGCAACATTTTTCGTTCTTAGTGAATTGAGATATAAACGCCGCTAAAATATTCAATCTACTCACATTAACTCACTGCTGTGTCCGAGCTAAAGCACTTACGTATAATGTTATGCACTACTGTCACTGTCCGAGATGTCAGAGATTCACGAACGACTGTGGGTCGCAATGGTTTCCAAAGCGCTGCACAGATTGTGACGTCTCGATACTTAGTAATCGAGAAGGAAAAATAAAAAAAAATTAAAATTCAATAAAAAGTTGAATAAAAATTCAACTTAGAGCTAAAACAGTCTGCTCTGTTGCTATACCCCACTGCATAATTATGTTATACGGTATGTTATAAACTAGAAACGAGACGATTCTGCCTAATGTAAAGTGATAGTGTCTGGACTTAGCCGAAGGAAATGAGTAGGTTATACCATAGACTGGAGTGATGTACACGAGTGTAACGAGTGTATACCACGAGAGAACAGTACCAATAGAAGTACCAAGTCGTCACAACGCAGAGAGATCAAAGAACACACCAGAGTGCCCTAACGTCGCTGTAGTGCTGCAGTGCACAACGGTAGCATGCTGTCGCCTCGTGCTGTCTCACGGCGGTTCGTCACAGCTGTACGCTGCAGGTGCGACGAAGCGTGGCAATTAACCCTATAATCGCCACACTAAAACCGCAGCGCAACGGACCATCATACAAAAAACAATACAGTGATTGGTACACTGGCCGTTGATGGGTGGGCTGTTACATTTGGTACAGCTAGGAGAGGACTGGGCGAGGCCGTAGCCCGTCCAGGCCCCTCCTCGCTGTACCAAATGTAACAGCCCACGCATCAACGGCCAGTGTACCAACTTCGTATTATTCGATCATTTCGAATTAGCACTATAATTGCCTAAAGGGTTAAACCATATGAACATACATTACGAACGTGCATGTATTGTATGAACGCTGCATCGTAGACAAGAATATCAGCCTTATCGATAGCCGAAACGATCTCCCTCGAGCCTCGAGCCTACTTCCATGAAGTCTATAATAAATTCCATTAAAAGTATATTATATGATTCATTTTTATAGCGTGTCAGCGCGATATTGATATAGCAAATCTGTCTGTCCGTCCGTCCGTCCGTTACGTTCCGGTATCAGATGAAAACGGCTTAACATATCGTCACAGTTTTTTCACCATACGGTAGCCCAATCACTCTAGTTTTACCAGCATCAAACATTTTCACAAAATTCCGACGGGGTCACCCCCTGCGGGGACGCTAAATACAGATGGGGTATACAAATTTCGCGATTTTCTACCAATAAGTTGCTATATATCGCAAAAGATACAAAATATCGCCATAGTTACTATGGAAGGCAAATGGAACTCGTATGCGATCTATCAAATGGTGACATTTCCAATGACCTTGAACGAACCATAACCCTGTTTTTAAAGTCACACCACTTTTTGACGCAAACGGCTACAGATACGGCCATAGTTACAATATAAGGCGAATAGGAAACCGCACCCAAGCTTTCGAATGGCATCAATTTCAATGACCTTGAGTGACCTTTAACCCCGATTTCAAGGTCACGATATTATTCAACGTCAAATAACTCGAAAATGGTACAAGATAGAGCTTTAGTTACAATTGCGGACCAATAGAAAGTCGCATATGGTCTATCGAATGGCGCCATTTTCAATGACCTTGACCCCTAACCCTAGAGTTAGGGTTAGGGTTAGAGTTAGGGTTATGGTTAGGGTTAGGGTTAAGGTTAGGGTAGGAAAAGTTAGGAAACCGTACCCAAACTTTCAAATGGTACCACTTTCAATGACCTTGAGTGACCTCTGACCCACATTTCAATGTTACGATAATATTCAATGTCCAATAACTCGTCTAATAGTAAGTCGTGTATGATCTGTCCAATGGTTTCGTTTCCAGTGACCTTGAGCGACCCTTAACGTAGATTTCAAGGTCACGGAGATGCCCTCGACGAATTGTGTGCGCCGCTGACGCGCGATCTATTTGCGATAGCTAAGTTCTTGTTTTTACTTTTTTAACGTTTTTTTTATTTCTTCACCGTTTTATATTTTATTATAAAAAGAAAACGTTAGCAAAAAATTCAACGAGAAACCATTTTGAATGATACGGTGCATCGTTTTCTACGGGGCGACTGAAAATGCATGACTGGAAAATGACGGACCAAATTGCAAGGCCTGAAAATGCAGGACCGGAAAATGCGGGACTTGAAAATGGCGAACTAGAATTTGACGGACCAGAACAACGTGCGGTTATGTCATTGGTGCAGGAACATATGCACACACTAAAGACCGTTCCGATTTCCTTATGTAGGCATACTCATTTTGAAACTGTAATTTTTTTTACCTTAGGTCTACAGCTATCTTCATGCTTGTTTTTCAATGGTCATTTCAGATTTATGTATTTGTTTAACTTACATTATACGAATCTGCTGATGATTATGACAAACGCGCATAATATCTTAAGCAAAGTCAATAACGTAAACTCAATCGAACAATTTCTTGCACATAGTCTCATAATAACATTGAACGTCAGTTAAAAACACACTAAAACTTCAGGGAGTTGAAATGCACGTAAAATAGCAGTCTAAGTCACGTTAAAAAGTCTACCAATAATTGTCAATAAATTCTCAGAAAATGGCAAACTAACCATACAGACTAAGAACCATAGTTATGGGTGTACGGCACAGTGGACAGCCGTTGTCCATCGCAGCAACAGCATCTGCGCTGCAGCTTTCACAGAATCGAGAATGGCCGCACGGCACAAGGGCGACGCCAGTGTGCGAGGCAATCAAACGAACTTCACAGCAGTCGGTAGACTGCGGAGATTGCGCCGCCGTGTCGGCAGAGCTAGCATTTGTCTCGCTAGATGACGTCGTCACGTCCTGTTGTGGGTCCTGCTGCTGTGAAGCGTTGTCGTCGTCGCTGACATCGGATGGGACGTGGAAAGACTCGGTGTGCTCGCCGAGGCTGTGGCTGATCGCACGGAGGAACTGCAGCTTATGTACGATCATCTCTCGTATCGTTCGATGCACGCCTTGATGGGGACATCGTTCTGGATATTTCGTTTCTTTTTCAGGCGGCGTATTGTCGTAGTGGTGAGGAGCAAAGCCATAAATCACCTACACCTGGCGGTGGTCCTGATGAGTACCGTCGGGCTGTTAAGTCTATTCTCATTTATCTTGAGAACACGTCTGGCATATGACGTCAGCACTAACCTTGAGCTAGCTAGCTAGTTAGCGAGCACGCCGATGTACGGCC
>Ga0209149_1000305_pt1 | contig 19837 bp, 11 predicted proteins | sample WorMetTyACAVOLI2_FD_187423 | JGI IMG/M metagenome (GOLD analysis project Ga0209149, IMG submission 187423) | Marine gutless worms symbiont microbial communities from Max Planck institute for Marine Microbiology, Germany - Olavius algarvensis... ... | reverse complement strand
GTACGAATGTCCAGTAAGTCCAGAACTTGCGATGACGTCAAACAGCTCCGCAGTGTACAATAGAAACAGGAGCGGCCCAAGGACCGACCCCTGTGGTAGTGTGGTACACCGAAGAGCAGTAGAATGATGGCTGAAAGTCGAACAGCGTAGCAAACTTGTTGTGCGACCGTGCAGGAACGACCTAATCCAAGTCAATGGTGTGCTTGTAACGCCGAACGGCTGCTCCAGACGACGTAGCAGAATGTCGTGATCGACACAGTCGAAGGCCGCACTGAGGTCAAGCAAGCCGAGCAGCGTCATGATTGACCGATGGCTGGAAGCAAGAAACCACAGTAATAATTATGTACCATTTATTTTCGCTCCTGGCTCCACGAAAATCAAGCAGTGCACCAGAATCTGGAGAAAGCGACCGAAACCATAACGTACGAACGTGTTTTTCAGAAACCTGCGAGGGACATCGACAAGCTGAAGCAGATTTTAACTGAATTGAAACATGGTCAGGAATTCAAAGAGCTTCATAGGTCAAGTGACTAGTCAGTAGCGAGATCATCATAGTGTGAGTGTGCGTGTCAAAGCTAAATACAGTGAATTTGAACATTCACCGTGAATTGCTGCGGAGTACTATGGTCGATGCATTTGTTTATCTGGGATGCATGATTGACTCCTCTGGTGGCAGCAGAGGGGAGGTCCTGCGTCGGATTCAAAGACCTTATATATATTTTTTTATAAGGTCGTTGGTCGGATTGGCATAGCTCGGTCTTGCATGAATATTTTGGAAGTCAAGCATCAGGCTGGAAACTAAGTTACGCCTCTATCTACACATTGTGCCAGTTTTGATGTATGGGTGCGAGACATGGGCCATTACAAAGTACCTGCTCTCTCGCCTTGATGCATTTGACACGTGGGCACTACGCAATATCTTGAGTCTACCGTATACTCGCCACGTGTCAAATGCGGAAGTCAGAGGAACCACTGGTTGCTCACCGATTTCTCACCTGGTGACAAATAGACGTCTGCGGCTCTTCGGCCATATTGCTTGCAGTTCATCTCGCAAGGATCACCACCGAGCCATTGCAGCGGCTATCCGACAACTACCGCCCGACTGGAAACGACAAATAGGAAGAGCCACACTTGGCTCTGTGCAATTGAGGCAGACCTTGTCCCTCTGAACTTTGTCCTCGCGACTGCCTTGAGAAAAGCCACTATTCGAGATGAATGGCGACATATTGTGAACACAGCAACGCTCCAGTGGAGTACGCTCTGAAAGAGACTATGAACTTATGATGAGTTTTAAAGCTGACTTTACGAATAGATTGACATATTTTGCGTGTCATAAGGTAGGATAAGAAAACCCGTAAGGAGAAGTGGACAATTCTGACACTATTTTGTTGCAAATTGACCTTGAGAGTTGCTAGTCAGTCCGCCACTCCGAAATGCTGATGTTACTGGCAGTTTTCACAAACACTAGGCCTATGTAACTGAAAATGACAAACTTAAACTGTGAAAAATGTTAGAGTATATTCTATGCCAAGTGATTTGCGACTTGTCTTAAAGTTTCAGCTAACTGAAAGTCACTCAGAATTTTTGACCAACCGTTTGACACTCAAAGACCTGCAGTTTGACTTGAGATTTGCACCCGTGACTGAAGACTTCCTCGAGAGTCGACGACAGTGACTGGCGCACAATACTCATAAATGCAGCATATTTGACCTTATGGGGAGCGCTCTGGGAACTACCGCCCCATGCTATACATTTTTAGAAAGCTCCCGTCGAGCTGATGTTATGTCCTAATTGACATGTAACGCTGCGACTTACCGTTTTCGAGATATTTGCGGTCAAATGGCCTTTTAGAGGCCCAAAAACTGACCCCGCGCCCCTTTTTGATCTGGCATTCGGAGACCCCTTGATTGATTGCGTGGTACAGCGGTAGAACGTTGGTCTGTGACCGGCGAACTTTCCCTGCCCTGCGCTCGAGCTGCAGTTGATGGGTGACCACTTATGTGGGTAAACCGTCCGCTGTAGGTCAGCCAACCAGGCCGACTCAGCCTTTCATCCTTTCGGGTAGGTAAATGAGGAGTATGCTGCAATTAGATGTTCGCAACCTCAGTCTGGGAGGTGCCATCTGGTGAAAGCTTACGAGGTAAAGGCAGGCATCGGTGTAATTGCAGGTAACACTGTGTGATCCATGCCCGAGCGCCTCAGAGGTTTCACGACTAGGCGCTATATAAATCCACTTTACCTTACCTTATTTTACCTCTGAAGATATTGCTACCAAAATGGGAGATGACGTGTCCTGATGGTAGATCTACCGTCGTGCAAAATTTCACGTCCATCGGTTGCATCGCTGCCGAGGTAACTGTCTCCGGACACAAAGATAGACAGAATCACCTGAAACTCAATATACAACTATACTACCGTATGGCGGATAATTAGCGATCGACCGGTTCACTGTAGGGTCTGTGTCGCCATTGTGTGTCAATATCTCCTCCAACTGCCGAGCACGTTTTGACTCCACGTCTTCCGTGCTGCTCAGCTGCAGCAGCAGACATAGTGCCGTCCCGTTCGCGATTCTGATCGATTCGAAAATATTCGTTTGCCGAATGAATTAGAATCGATTTCTTTTGTCGCACCGTCGAGGCGGCTGGCGAGGTATTAGCCTTAATCGCGCGTGACCTAGAACGAGGTTACCTATAAAAATGGTCATGGCTGATTGCGTGTTTTGTGAACGGAAGAAAATGCTTGCTTAATGCGTTTCCCGACAAAGGATGCATTTTCACCGCACGATGCTATGCATAGTGCGGACTGTGCTGTTGCAAGATGTCTGTCTGTCTGTCCGTCTGTCACACGCCGGCATTCTCTCGAAACGCCTAAACATGTCACTATACTTTTTCACCGTCGGGTAGCCACACCATTCTAGTTTTTTTTTCATACCAAATGGCATGGTACTACTCTGCCGAGGACCGCCTAAATGCATGAGGTATGAAAATAACTCGCGTTTTTTGGCCAATATCTCGCTTTGTCTCTGAAATGATACTAGATAGAGCTATAGTTACAATAGCAGATTACTAGTAAATCGTATGCAGTCTATCGAATGGCGCCGTTTTCAGTGACTTCGAACAACCCCTGCTCCAGATTTCAAGGAAACGCTTTATTATTTGACGCTGAATATCTCAGAAAAGTACAAGATACGGACACTTAGTAAATAATACTAATAAGGACTTATGCCATACTCAAGGGTATTATTTTTCGAACGACTTTAAGTGACCTAGAAATATTCAATGACAGCTGAGCTTCTTGTTGATAGGCAAAACTCTAGTCTGGATAAATGACAGCAAATTTGGCTTTACTCCACATGTTTCATACACTTAATGAAATTAAATGTTTATGTTCAACATTTTGCTGCAATAGTCGTCCACTTTGCATTGTGCAAAAACAAATTATTATAGACTCGGAGTACACTGTTAGTTTAACTGATCCTTGTCTTACAGTCTTTGTAACAACTGTCATTGTTCGTCGCGAAGCTTTTCGGATAGCTGAAGTCTTCGGTCACCTCAACTACTGAGCATGTTATTTTTGTCTTATCTTTTATTAATTTTTTTATCATCCCTCCACTCCAGTCATTTGAAACCTTCGTCTCGCATTTGCTAACATTCATACACGTTCATACGTTTAGATTAATCTACAGATTTAGGCCCGTCAGTACGAAATTCTATTGCATCGAAATACGAACAGAACGAATTCGCATGAGAAATCTTAACACTGACCATAAGTCTTACCTTAACTCCATCCCTTACCCAGCCTTCCCGTGAGAACGAAAGATATGTTCTAATAACGAAATGGTTTCCGTTCTGATGGGATTTCGTTCGTTCGTTCTGTCTGATAACACGCGATGCAGTGACTCCGCAGAACGCAGACAGATGTACAGGCGCAGAGAGATTCGTCGCGAATAATCGAATGCCTATCGGCGAAGTAATCCCGTTAAGCCGAGCTGTATTTGGAACAGGGACACGCGACGGCGACAGTAGTGTTGTTACCGCATTCAGCCGACGAAATTGTCAAAGTTGGACCACACGCGTGTACACAAACATGGACACGTGAAACAGCTGTATGCTCATCTGATGCTGATTTACCGTGCACAGACTGAAGAGAATACGTCACAGTTCTCGTCAGATGTATTGCCAGACTGTTGCGTCTAACGCCGGACGCCTATGATCCGGTCTTGTGCCGCTATTGTCCCCATCGGCCCAGCTCGATTCCGGCTCCATTACTGCAGCAAACCAGTGATCAACTCCAGTCCTTTAGACCGCTGTTTGAGCGCCGTCGCTTGACGTTGAGCTGCGATCGCTGGATGTATACTATTACCACCACCTTCGTTACAACAACAACAACAACAACTACTACTACTACTACTATTACTACTACTCCCAATACCACTACAACAACTACTACTACTACTACTACTACTACTAATAATAATAATAATAATAATAAGGAGCTTATTTACTGCCACTTTTGCAATTTTTCGTCACTTTCGCGCCGTGGTAACGTTCGGCGAAAAGGTAACGTATCACGCTCGGGTTAAACATAATAAATAAAAATAATAAAATTAAAATAAAAAAATAAAATATAATAAAATATAATAAAAAAATATAAAAAAATATATAATATACAAATAATATAAAAAAATAACAAGTGCGTCAGCAAGAGACAAACACGCCATACGGGGGGACAGTTAAAACTATGTGCAACACTGTCGCCCCCTTTTTCAAGGGATGGCAACATCTCCGTCGCTGATTGTATGATGTAGCGTACTGTAGACTATTAAAATTAACGGCGACGTCCGATGCAGGTGGTGTTTGACAAAATACCGATCGATTACTGCTAAACGTTGCGTCCGTCTACATGTGCATGATGTGCGATAAACAGAGCGACCGTCGTCGCCCGCCTGCCATACACACGTGGCCCGACGACGCGTCAGTGATCTCGCGTTTGTCACATATGATACGCAGAAGTGCTCGAAAATGCAACATATTTCTGCTTATAACGGACTCCTCTTGGGGGCTACTTCCCCGTAACTTACATTTTTAGACAGCTGTCGTCGAGCTGATGTTAAGGTCTAATTGACATGTATCGCTGCGACTTACCGTTTTCGAGATACTCGCAGTCAAATAGTATTTAGAGTTCCAAAAACCAACATCCGCTCCCATTTAAGCCGCCGCTGGCGATAGCGAAGGCGGCTTAATGCGTTGAGCCTGTCCATCTGTTTGTCCGTCCGTCCGTCTGTCTATGTCCCCAAAATGCGTACACAAAAACGCGATTTTTTTCTAATTAACTAAGCAATTTAGAGTTATGGTCTTCATTGACTACACGACCTATAGGACATCCTACATCGGCTTTTCAAAGAACCCCTAAAATCTTGAACACCTAAAATCTTGAAAATCGACATGACTTCATTTTTTTCTGCCATGGGCGGTCTGATTTAGATAAAATTTCGCTGACTGGTGCAGAATGACATGCCGACTGTAGTGATATGGTCGAAATCGAAACAGGAAATAGAGTTCCAATATGGCGGACGTTTGTTTTTCCAAACCAGTAACTCAGCTGAGTTATAACGACGAAAACATCAACTACGAAACCGGAAGTATTATTGAGCCACCGCTGTCGCCATCTTGATATTGTGTTTTATGTCATTACTCCGCAGCGGGTGTCCCGATTTGGACGAAATTCGGTAGCCTGACGTGGAATAGCACGCCGATTACTGCGATACGGTCGAAGTAGCAACCGGAAAAAGAATTCCAATGTGGCGGACGCTTGTTTTTCCAAACCGGAAGTAATTATATCTCAGCCGTAAATTGAGATATGTCGACGAAATATGGTTTTTAGATAGATTTTGAACTTCGGGAGAGTGTAACAACATTAACTACGAAACCGGAAGTAGTGCTGCGCCACCGCGGCTGCCGTCTTGAAATTGCATACTGCGTGAATACTCTGCCGCGAGTGGCCCAATTGAGCCACCGCTCATGCGGAATAGCACGCTGATTACTATGACATGGTCGAAGTAGCAACCGGAAAAAATTCCAATGTGACGGACATTTGTTTTTCCAAACCGGAAATAATATCTTAGCTGTGGATTGAGCTATAACTTGTACAGTGTAAAATGTACAATGTACAAATGTACCAAAGACTCACTGGGAGTGATGAATAATGTACTAAACACTGATCCTAACCTTAGTGTACCAAACGCAACTGCTATACCCAACGTAAATACTGTACAAAACTTACCGAAAATGACCATTAACGATCCTAGTATACCAAAAAACCACGTAGTGTACCAATTGGTGTAGTGTACCAACCGGTGTACCAAACGTTAAGTGTACCAAAGTGCAAAAAAATGTTCCAAGAATCACTAGGAATGATGTCTAGTGTACTAAACATTGATCCTATCTTCAGTTTACTAAACGCAACTGGCGTACCAAACATACCGACTGTACCAAACGTGCGGACAATGACCATGAATGATCCAAGTGTGCCAAAAAGCTACTTGGTGTACCAACAACAACACTTAGTGTACCAACCGGTGTACCAAACGTAAAGTGTGCCAAAGTGCACCAAATGTGCCAAAACTGACTGGGAATGATACCTAGTGTACTAAACACTGATCTATCCTCAGTGTACCAAAACGCAACTGGTGTACCAAATGTAACGACTGTAACAACGTACCAAAAATCATGAAAATGACCAAGAATGATCCTAATGTGCCCGTATTCGGTTCTGTGCATTTCTACATGGGCTTTCGAAAGAACCCATTATTAGTCTTCTAAAAGTCAAGATGGCGCACGGCCGCCATATTGAAAGTCGTTCTTGGCTGCATTTTTTGTTTTCCTACAGCATTTTGCGGCTTTCTCCGATACACTTGTTTTGGTCTCGCATTTGGTGACCCCTAAAGACATCGCCACCAAAACGGAGACTTTGTGTCCAGATGATATCATGCAAACTTTCACGCCGATTGGTGTCCGTCGCCCGTCGCCGAGATATCTGTAACCGGACAGATATAAAACAAGAATTACAGCAGATTTAATATCAGACAAAACGCCTACCAGCGTTGCGTTTGTCGATAAAAACAGAAACCGCTACGCTCCGTAAAAATACCGTACCAATGTCGTGGTCGGGTCATTCGTTTCGACTTCGGTTGGACTTAAACGTTACAATGAAACACTGAATTTTTTACAGCTAAGAACATCTCATAACGCCGAACATTCAGCAGGTGTTCGTTCCAGCGTCGCTCGTTTGTCGTCGTTGGCCATGTCGTGCTACTTAACAGTTACTGTGTGCGGTCCAAATAGCTGACGCGGTATGCGGCTCTCCCTTTTCCCGCCTGCAGTGACCTTGATCTTTGACCTTTCGACGTTCTGCCCATTATTCTTGGCGTGAGTAACCTCTCATCTAAGTTTAAACGTTGTATGGTTTTCCTTTCTCGAGTTAACGGTGGGCACCGGACAGAAAGTTTGACGGACGGACCGATGGACAGACAGATGGACAGGTGTAACACGTAAGTAAGTAAGTAAGTAAGTAAGTAAGTAAGTAAGTAAGTAGGTAGGTAAGTAAATGATTTATAAAGCGCCGATGTCTATAGGGCGCGTTGAGAGGGGGTGGTCATTAGGGGTTAGGATAGGCTGACTGAAAATAATGTGTTTTTAGATGCCGACGAAATGCAGGGAGTGACGGAGAATTACGGATACTAGCAGGCAATAAATTCTAGATTTTTGGTGCTGAGATTCGAAATGCACGCGAGCCAAAGTCAAGGTTGTATCGTGGAACAGAGAGTTGAAAAGAAGAGGAAGATCGCAGAGTCCGTGTGGGTTCATAATGTTGTAACAGTTCGGACAGGTAAGGTGACTGGCCAGTGTGTAATACGCCAAGGTGGCCAGTTTGAAATGTAATCGCCATTCAATGGGTAGCCAGTGGTGGTTTTGGAGTAATGCAGTGGATGAGAGTGGAGAGGTGTATGGACGCTGATAGGTAACGACTCTTGGTAGCGCAACGTAATGGTGCCTCTTAGGGGATGGCCGCATGATGGTTGTCTACTTATTCATCATCATCATCATCATTTCTTTAATAACACAGTTGACAAAACGCAACCATGAACAAAATGTAAAAAAGCTAATAAATGTCTTAAGTAGTCTGTTTGTGAAATCGTTGCAGTTGGTCATAGGCGTCGATCTCGTGAGGGTCCGCAGGTCCGGACCTTCACAATAATTTAGTTGTGAGGGTCCTCTATGGCTTGGACCTTCACAATAATCTGGCTAACGTAAAGAAAGGCCGTTTTTGATGTTTCAAACCGTGCATCTTGAATGCCACCAGCAGCGTTCCCCCAGACCCCACTTTGGGAGCTTACAGCGCTCCCCAGACCCCCTAGCTGGATTAAGAGGGCCTACTTCTAAAGAAAGGGGAGGGGAAGGAAGGAGAGGAGAGGGGAGGGAAGGGAGGAGATGGACTTTGGACCCTCACAATGTTGGAGACAGATTGGCCCCTGCAGTTGGTCTTAACAGTTAGTGACAGAGTGACGCCTAGGTCTGAGATTGTAAGTATGTTCAGTGTTGTTTGGAAGTAGTTTATACAAAACATGACACGGATTGTTCAGTATGTTCGCAAAAAGATGGTCGTCTATGTCAGCAGCGAGTTGGGACGGCGTAAGATCGTCAGCTGTATAAAGGCCGAGCCGGATAGCACGTCGTACAGTTGCTTCGAGACGTTGCTTTTCGGCCGCGCTGGTATAACCCCACCATGCCGGTGAGGCGTACAATAGCTTCCTTTATGTATTTACGTAATCAGTTTTCGAGCTGTGATACGGCACTAAATCTGCATACTGAATACTGCACATTTCATAAACCGTTTTATAAATCGTGTAATTACTTGTTTTATAAGAACGGCTGGATAATGTCAGACAGGCGGATTATGCGCCTGAAAGTCAATTCTAGAGTGTTACTTCATCACTTATATATTATTTAGTCCATTCACAGACACGAGCGGAAGAGAAAATGTGAAATGTGTGCTAAGATTATTACTCTTTTATTTTTACCGTCGCAATAGTTCAGCTGCGTCATTCGAAGATAAAGAAAGCCGTTGCGGAAACTGAGTTAAAACGCGCAATGAAATTTTCATGGCGCAGCGGGCAGCGTGATGTGACTTGGCGACGATTTCATTGCAGCCCAGCCTCACAATTGGGCGGTCAGTCACATCACGCATAATACCGTATTTAGTGCTGTCCGATTTGCGCTTCGAACCTATTCGATTTGTTTGCCGATTCTATTCGTTTTTTTTAAATTGGAAGCTTGATTCTTCACGCAAACAAGGGTCGATTTTCAGACAGAATACACCATATGAACTGCGACAGTATTCTCTACACTCAGTTTTTGCCGCGCGACGCTATGCATAGCGCGGCTTATGTCATGGCGCGGTGTTTGTCCACCTTCTGGCTGTCAGACACGTTCGTGTATACAGTATATAGAAACGTGTAAACGTGTCCTTAAACGTCTTCACCTCCTAGTTCCATCATTCTAGTTTTTACATGAGAAACGTTATGGCGAAATTCCGACTGCGTCCCTTTAACGGAGGCGTTGAATACAGCTGCTGAAGCTCAGCTGTCGCAGAGAAACCACGCAATGCTTCATGTCATTGACTATTATATCCATAAGTCACTAAAGGTAACTGAGGGTCAGTGCAAATGACACTTATGAGTAGGGCGTGTTTAAGCCCCTATTAGTGTTCCGTTGTAAATGTCTGTATTTCGTGCCGTTTCTGACATATTCAGAGTCAAATAATGGCGTGGCCTTAAAATCTGCGCTAGAGATCCCTTAAAGTCACTGGAAATGGCACCATTCGATAGATTGCATGCGAGTTCCTATCGGCGTTCCATAGTAACTATGTATGGTCCTATTTTGTATCATTTCCTAGATAAAGCGATGTATTGGTCGAAAAGCGTGATTTTTTCATACCATTGCATTCGACGCCACCCCTAGGGGAGTCGCCGTCGTTATATTGCCATAACGTTTAGAACCACTGTGTCGGAGACGATACGAAAGCCGCCGCTCGTCAAAGCATAAACTACATTAAAAACAAAAAAAAATAAAATATGGCGAAAAACGATTTTCAATATGGCCGATGGAATTCTTACACCCTGTAATGTGGCATGTGGCTCTGGAATCGTGACAGTGAATTCACCAACTGGCAGCACCCTGCAATGTGATACGTGGCTCTGGGATGACATGCCATTGAGATCGCGTAAACGTCCGCCATATTGGAATTCTACATCTGGTTCCGATTTCGGCCACATCACCACCGTCAACATGTTATTCTGCACCAGTCTCCGAAATTTTATCCAAATCGGACCACCGTCGGCAGAAAAAATGACGTCATGTCGATTTTCAAGATGGCGGATCTCAGCCATCTTTGATTTTAGGGATCCAATAATGTGTTCTTTGGACAGCCCAATTACATAACTTCATATAGGTCGACAATAGACACCATAGCTCCAAATTGCTTAGTTTTTGAGAAAATCGCGTTTTTTTGCATTTTGGCGACAGACAGACAGACTAACAGACAAACGAACAGATGGACAGCACCGATGCATGAAGCCGCTCTCGCTGTCGCGAGCGGCGGCTTAATAACTAGAATAGTGTGGCTAGTCGACGGCGAATAACGTTTGATGATATGTTTAGCCGTTTCGACACAATATCGGCGTGTGACAGACAGACCGACAGACGGACAAACAAACATTATTATTATCTTGCCACTGCGTAGTTCGCGCTTATGCGGAGCATCGCGCGGTAAAAATCGCTATTTTCGACCAATATCTATCGAATGATGCCATTTTCAATGAATTTAAATGACCTGTAACCCATATTTCAAGAGCACACCATTATTCGACGTTGATTTATAACGGCACAAAATATAGTTACAATTGAATTATTATACTAACAGGAACTTACACACGCCCTACTCAACGGTGTACTTTCGAATGAACTTGATAGACTGTGAGTAATTTTAACGAAACGGAGCGTCGCGCGGCTTCTCTGCGACAGCTGAGCTTCTTTTCTGACGTTTGCTAGTGATATTCCTACTATTTTTATAACAACCTATTCCCATATGTTCTGTTCGTCGTTGTCATGTAATAAATTATCGTGCATTTCGTAGTGTCCACTAAATGCACGGCATTCAGTACTGCAGTCAAATAGACTGGAATCGAAAAATCGAATCGATTCGAATAGAATAGAAATTACAGGACAGCACTACTACACATTGCGGAATACAGGAGTAGGCCTAGAGGTCATATCGGGTTATCGCTATGACGCTGCTGTTCACGCGCAACGATGAAGATAATATTGACGACAATGATGCTGAGATGACGCTCCTTTCACTCCTGCAGCGATGCCAGCCAGCTTTATAGTCGCTCTGCTGTTGAGGTCCTGTCATACATGTTTAATTCAGATCGAATGCACTTTTACCCGCGGGGCCAGGAAGTCTGTTTAGATGTTGCGCGACCGTCTTAAGTACCAGTAGGCTTTATGTCATTAGACGGCGTGTGTGTGCGTGTATGTATGTGTTGCTGAGGTGGTGTGGACTTCGTGTGGGGATGTGACTGTCATTGACGGAGTTCTTCGTGATGCCGCGTATGTGGCGTTACCAGTCCTTTTACCTTTACTGACCCAGTGACCTTGTTTCGGCTCTAGTTGGACCAAAACTTAACCCGTTAAAGTCCAGAGGCAATTGTAGTGCCGCATCGAATAATATGAAGTTGGTACACTGGCCGTTGATGGGCGGGCTGTTACATTTGGTACAGCGAGGAGGTGACTGGGCGGGGCCGTAGCCCGCCCAGTCCCCTCCTCGCTGTACCAAATGTAACAGTCTGCCCATCAACGGCCAGTGTACCAACAATCGTATTACTGTATAATGGTCTGTTGCTGTGCGGTTTAATTGTGGCTCTCAAAGGGTCAATGAAATAATCCCGCACTTATTGGCGATCAGATCAGACTGGTCTGAAAGTTAGCTGTAACGGTTTTCCGGTAATCTTGATGACAAACAAACGAACAAAGTTACAGATACACACGACCGAAAACAACACCTCACCGTCTTTCGTCGGGGCATAAAAGTTTTATTTCCGTTTTACTTATAAATTGTTGGTGTGTTCGAGTACAATTCTGTTACTGTGCTGCTGCTGCTGCTGTTATTGCTGTTGCGGCTGATAACGATGATTGTGCTTGTCGACAATCACGACGTCGTCGTCAGTGCCGGAGCAGTAGAATATCGAAAGAGGAGTGTCCCTGTGGAACGGTCTGGAGTAGATATGTCATTACGGACGAAACCAGTGCAACGTTGCCGGCGGGTCATGAACCCCGTGCATGGTACGACGGTTGCGATCTGGTGCTGGACAGCTTGCTGCCGGCACTAGGCCTATTACCGTATTAGCAGCTGTGAGATGCAGTGGCGTCGCCAGGATTTGCGTTGAGGGGGCACAAGATAGCGAGGTCGGAAGGGCCGAGGCAGGGTGGGGACGTGGGGTTATAGTGAGCGGAGGGGTAGCGAGCTGCCTCTCCACCAGCTAGGGGGTCTCGGAGCGCTGTCAGCTCCCCCAACAGAGTCCGGGCACGAAAATTAATTTTTGTACAATTTTTGTCCTGCAAATAACCGCTGGCGGCCACGATTTTCACCAGCGGTGGACTAACCACGTCGCAACGGCAGTTTGCCAGAACATACCAAATGGAGTGTACGCAGTCTGTCAGTACAACTTTTCAGGTTTATTCGAGAGAGGGCACGTGCCCCAGTACCCCATAGCTGGGACAGAGAATGTTTAGACGGTTCGTGGTGATGTACTGGACAATCGGACTTGGACGGAAAGGCGGACGTGAACAACTGGTCAGTCACACAAAGCCGTATTGATTTGACGTTGCACGTTTCATCTCATTGCCTTAACTAACGTCGCTGTACGAACGAGAGAGCGTCGTACGAAGCAGCGATCACGATCACGCGTATAGCGTACATTTGCGTTGATCTTATTAACGATAGAGGTCAGAGCTGCTGCTGGCGTCATTGTCATAATGTGCTTACGTCTTCGGTTTCTTGCGTTCCTGTCCATTTCCCCAGTTCCCGCGCCGTCCGCTATCTGTCGGCAAGGTCGCTGCTGGCCGCCAACAGTCACTGTCCGAGTCGCGGATATCACTCGGCAACAGTCAACGTCAGCGTGACGGTAAACCAGCGTGACGAAATGCGTGAATTTCTACTCAGGTCGTTAGAACTGCGCTCAAGCGCGCTCTCGACCTGCAGCTGGCGGGTAACCACTTATGTGGGTAAACCGTCCGCTGTAAGTCAGCCAATCAGGCCGAATCGGCCTTTCGTCCTTTCCGGGTAGATAAGTAAGTAGTAAGCTGCAATCTGATGTCCGCAACATCAGTCTGGGGAGGCGCCATCTGGTGAACGCTTACGAGGTGTAATTGCAGGTAAAACTATGTGATCCATGCCTGAGTGCCTTGAGTGTGAGGTACTACAAAAACAGCGCTATATACACATACCTTACCAAATACACTTATCTTTACCTTTGCCTTTTGTATGCGCAGTTCTGAGACGTAATCGATGCCTCTTTTGTTACTTCGCCCTGACGACAGCCGGTGATAAATTATTTTGGTCGAGTGCATGCGTTTGTTTGTTTGTTTGCGTCTTCGCCCGATCATACGTGCCCAGTGCTACTACTTTCTTACTTACTTACTCCGTCAGAGTGGTTGGAGGTTTCAATTATAGCTCCATGGTTATATGACCACGACGACAGTAGGAATGCGCGCTGACATGATCTGGCATCATCTGGCTGTAGGCGCATCTCAATGAGCGATTCGATGTACTGTGTTCACAAAAAGACTTCCGCTTGTGTTTTCTTGCATAACTCCTATAAATATTAACGAATTTGAGTGAAGATTTCAGAAAATATAGCTGACAAAATCATAATTCTACCCATTTAAAGTAATGTGTTCATTGGGTTAAGTATTTTTTGCAAACAGCAATGTTAAATGACGTCAGAAAATGTGTTGTGGTAGCAATTGGTTTTACAGTTGAACATAAACGTTTTATTAAATGGTTGTTAGTGAGTGAAAAGTGTGAAGTAGGATGCGTTTTTAAGATGTTTCCTCACACAGAACGGAATTTTGGTGTTGAAAACACCGATCGGAGAAACGATAGCATGCAGTGGCAGCGTTGACCCGCCACCGCGTCATGGTCGACCGTACACTGCCCGCGCAACTGCAGAAAGTCGACAAAGTTAAAGATATCCCATAGATTTGCTTAAAATGGTTTTAGCCCATCAAGATTCCATCCTCTGTCAGGAAACATCGTACGGAAGTGTTGTCCTTTGCTCCATGCTTTTTACTCACAATCATTGAATGAAATGTTTATCTTCAACTGTAAATTCCATTGCTGCGACAGTACTTTAACTGATATCCACTTTACACTGTCATTAGCAAAGAATGTTTAACAACTAGGCACAATTATTTTACATAGTTGGAATCAGTATTCTCGTAGCTGTAATGTCTGAAATTGTCGTTCAAATTGGTTATTTTTTATAGAAATTATTGCAAAAAAAACAAAAAAAGGTTTTTCTGAACACACTAGAAGTGGATATTTTACCGGTATGGATATTTCGGCTGGAGTGGCGATGCCGCGAAAACAACGTCGACGTCGCCGCCTCGAATATAACAGTCCTCGAGCGTCGACGACGAATTTGCTAATGCGATTTATTCATCTGCATGCGGCTGTGCGTCTGTACGAAATATAACTTGGCATGACGTACGCAGATATAGCAGGTGATAACGGAGTGGTGCAGGGCGCTCGATCGCAGATCCTCTCGTGCTTCGGTTACTTATTTCATGCCGACGCATACCATAGACATTTGTTCTGTCGCATATCTGCTGCGGAGCTAGATACGGTACATAATTTTTTTTCTCTCTCTCTTTCTCTCTCACGTACGTAGATGTGTGCGACAAAACCAGCGAACGACTGTACACTGTTCAGCTCGCCCCGCGCCCCGGCGATGTTTGTCTTTGGTCGTCATTGTTAGTCGCAACGTTACTGGACAAGAGGCTCACCTGTCGCAGAGAGACCGCGCTATACTTTGTGTAATTGAATATTTCGCTAAATCACTCAAGGTCGTTTGAAATGACACTGCAGGGGCATGTGTAAGTCCCTGTTAGTATTCCATTCTAGCTAGGTCTGTATTTCGTACCGTTTCTGACATATTCAGCATCCGATAATGGCGTGACCTTGAAATCTCAGTTAGAGGTCACTCAAATTCATTCAAAGTGGTAGCATTTGAAAGCATGGTACGGCTTCCTATTCGCATTTTATAGCAAATATGGCCGTATTTTTAGACGTTGCTGCGACGGTATAGTTGGCGCATAGCATAACGCGGTAATGGTCACAAGGATCGTCATTAAATTTTGACAACACATCATTAAATGCGCCGAGTAACATCGTTCTGAAATGAAATTTAATTAGGCACAACTTGGATGTGTAAGTAGCATTGCGTAAATGGCGAGGAAACTGGATTAGCGCCTGAGTTGTATTGAATACAAATAAGTCGCCCTGTTGTCGCAGAGAGGCCGTGCGGTGCTTCGTGTCTGTCAGTAGTTAGCTTCAACAGTACAATACGTCGAGCGCAATCTGCTATTAGTCATTACTTCGGCTTCAGATTTACCGCTGCGTAAAATTAATCTGTTCTCTTCTCTTCTCTTCGGCGTATTCACTGATGTGTGGCGGTCTGTGCCAAAAACAGACGTGCACCGTAACTGTTGTCCACTACTGCACCGACGACCGTCAATTATTGTTGATCGCACTGCAGCAGTTATCAATCCGATAGCCTGATATTCGTCGAGAATCGCGATTTTCGCCTAACCCACCTGCATTCGGCGCCGTCGTTATGGCGATCCCCGTCGGAATATTGCCATAACGTTTGGTGTGGATAAACAGGAATAGTGGATCTAACAGATGGTGAAAATGTTTGAAAATATTTTTACTCATTTCGACAGAATAGTGAATACACGAACGTGACAGATACCCAGACACATACAGACGGACAGACGGACACCGGCCGCCCTAATGTATAGCATCGCGCGGAAAAAATTATGAATATTCATCATTTCGCTCACGTGGAAATGGCTATACGTCCTATTCACTGTACATTTGCGGTACGTCGCTTGGTGGTCGAAAATATTATCGATCGGCTGGCTTTGGTCTTGTCCCTATAATGAGCCTGATGTGAACGTTATGGGCCACAGAGTTCGCCGGCGTCATAATATAGGTCGGACGCGTGAAGATTACCATCAGAACTTGTTTCCATCATACATGGAGCCAGTGTAGCTTTAGTTCAATAATGACATGCTGCATCGGCTGGATGACCTCTGAAGCATGCAGCTAAACGTCAAATATTTTGCGATCGCTGGTTTAATGCCGCTATTACATAGGCTACGCCGTTTAGTGTCCACGCGCAAAAAAAAAATAAACGTGGTTAGGCCACAGTATGTGGGACTATGTAGGCCCTGCACATTGTACGTGTGACATATTATTGTGCATAGTTGCATGTCTGTCTGTCTGTCTTTATACCTGTGCGTTTCTGAATGGATACGGAGCAGGTATTGTGATCACGTGTGTGTGTGTGTGTCTGTGTATGTGTCCGTCTGTCCGCAACTTACGAACGAGTTGATGGATGTCGACCAAACTTTTTAGATATGCCTCCAGAAATGTTTTATTGTTGGTGTTTATCCGATTCCGGGTGTGGATCCAGGATCATTTTTCCACTTTCCTTAACTTTCCTTTTTTTGCTTGTCGTGTTGTGAAGATGTGGAACAGTTTACCAGTTGATATTGTTGATTTTAGTTCTCTTAGCCGCTTTCGACGGTCACTGTGTAAAATTGATTTTAGTGATTTTCTAACCGTTCAGTAATTTTTTTTTGTATTTGTATTGTTTGTAATTCGCAATTTGAATTTGTACTTATCCTTAGGGCAGCTGTCAGTGAGTTCACTCCTTTCTGTCCTGCACATTGTAATTCTCTATTTCACTGTTAATTTGTAATGTCTAATTGTGCAAATAAAGTCAGTCAGTCAGTCAATATTACAAGATATGGCATTTTACGATATTTTCTTGCATCCGTCATACAGTGATCGGTGGATTTTTCGCAGCTGCGGCGCACAGGTTTGTGTCCAAATTTCGGCCAGAGATTAATTTCTCTATGTTTTAAGTTGTCTTTTTATGTTCAGCTGTTTACGGGACACTGCAGCCTGAAGTAATGATTGATTGATTGAAAACACAGATGTAAAAATATATTATATCGGATAATGCTGTTTTCAGTTACTCTGAATTTGAGGGGTCACTCTCAAGGGGCGGCTTATACAAAATTTCGCGATTTTCCACCAATATCTCGCTTTATCTCAGAAACAATACAATACAGGGTCACTGTGGAACGCCGATAGGAACATGTATGCGCTGCATCGAACAGTGCCACTTCCAATGACCTTGAGCGACCCTTGAAAGTCATCGCAGGCATACAGCATGTGATATAGGTATGAAGTTAACCAAAACGATCGGACGTCATAAGTGAGTTACTATTTCTACTGTCGTATTTGAGACATTTGACATTTGACCGTTCGAGGTCATTCTTGGTCACGTAATCTCCTAGTTTCATAGACAGTGGATGGTGCCGGTAATGTAATGCACGGCAGCCCGTAATGGCCTGCACGCTGCACACCTGCACTGGCTCAAGGGGCGTAGCACGGTGCCGTGAACAGCTTAAGGCTTGACCGTTTAATCGCCACGTTAAAACCGCAGAGCAATGGACCGTCATATAGCAACACAGTAATTGGTACACTGGCCGTTGATGGGTGGGCTGTTACATTTGGTAGGAGGGACTGGGCGTGGTCGGAGCCCGCCCAGGCCCCTCCTCACTGTACCAAATGTAACAGCCCACCCACTAACGGCCAGTGTACCAACTTCGTATTATTCGATGTGTCACTATAATTGCCTTTGTAGTCTAAAGGATTAACATATTGGAAGCGCTGTGTAGTAGTGTGGTTACTGCAGACTAACGAGTAGATATGTCCTGTTGAACTGAGCCACTGCCGATAACCTTGAGTGACCTTTTAAGGCCACCTTAAAAATCCGTTATCAAAAGGTCGCTCATTAACCTTATCGACGCCACAAACGACAGAAAGTACGAACGTGACAGACAGACACACGGACACCGCATGACGACATAGGCCGCGCTTATGCATTGCATCGCGCGGCAAAAATTACGATTGTTGATTAATATCTCGCTTTATCTTGGAAATAATGCTAGATAGAGCCATAGTTACTATGGAAGGCGAATAAGAAACCGCATCAAAGCTTTCGAATGGTACCAGTTTGAATGATCTTGAGTGACCTATAACCCAGATTTCAAGGTCACGATATTATTCAACGTCATACAACTCAATAACGGTACAAGAGAGCTATATTTACAATGGCAGACCAGTAGGATGTCGTGTTTTATATTTCGATTTATGTTATTTATATGGAATTCTATAAAAATTACTTTAACGTAGACAACCCATGAAAATAATCGTAGAAAATTTCGTAATGAAATATCAGCTGTTGCCGAAAATGGCAGTTTTCGTCATGGGGGTTTCAGCCACTCCAATGGTGCTAGAAGGTACAGTATTAAGAGGGTGTAAGTCTCCCCTTGCCACGGCAGGAGTTACAGCCATATTTATCCCGCAAACTGGCGTAGTCTCAATCTCGATTGCGAGTCAGCGAAGCCGTGTCGATATCGGGTATAACTGCATGGACGGGACTTGGTGGAACAATGAACGAATTCTCGCGTGACTCATATAGAAGCTGTCAGCCAAAGCACCTAGGCAGCGCTCTCACAAAAACCTCCTCCAACGTTAACTAAACGCTCCATGTCCCACCGGCAAAGGCTACGCCTTATCTTAATCTGGTCTTGTTTAGATCCTCAGAGCGACAACCATGTTGATTCGAACGTAACCAGTGGCCTGACGGCAGAAAGTTTCTTATTGTGTGGTACGGTTAAACGAGCAAACAGCAAAGTGAGGTTATCAGATAATGTAGCGCCCGCGCCAATCGATAGGCCCTGAAATAGGCCTACCGGTCATGTTGGAAGCGCTTATCTCTCCAGCAATTGGTGTAACTGATCCGATACAAACATACATTCTGTGGCCTCTCAAGACATCTGTCCGAAAGCGTACCGGGTCTGCTAAACCTCCTAATGTCGAAAAGAAGCCGTCTGCTTTACGTTAAAATATTATGATTGGTATTTACAAGGCCACACTGCCGGTTCGTTCGTCTGTTGTCAAACTTATGAGCACGTGATATTTTGAAATTCCCATGAAACGATCAACTCTGGGATCAGGAGGTTAAAGGTCAAGTCACGCGAGGCCTGACGGAGGCATCATTCTCGGCCCTCTTGTAGCATTTCTACCAGGGCTGGAAAAACCTAGGTTTTTTGGAATTTTTTTTAGGTTTTTAGGTTTTTAAGGTTTTTTAAGGTTTTTAAAGGTTTTTTTTTTAGGTTTTAATGTACACAATGCCGAACACAGATATATGACCCATGACAAGTAGCCTACATGAAAATATATGTTTGCTAATTCATTATTTATTACAGTGTGCCAAATTGCCCAATATATTTGAAAGTGATAGATGGATGAGTATAAGCCTATAAATGTGCATGGCATATTGTTAACTGCAGTGCATGATGGCGGTACAGGTGAAGAATAGTACTTTCCAGATGAATCACTTTTATTGCCTACC
>Ga0209149_1000301_pt1 | contig 19920 bp, 12 predicted proteins | sample WorMetTyACAVOLI2_FD_187423 | JGI IMG/M metagenome (GOLD analysis project Ga0209149, IMG submission 187423) | Marine gutless worms symbiont microbial communities from Max Planck institute for Marine Microbiology, Germany - Olavius algarvensis... ... | reverse complement strand
ATATTTGTATAAATCTGGATCTCCGGATGACAAATGCACCGATTCTCAGAATTTTGGCACATGCGACTCCCACACCGACTTCAAGGTCAAAAGGTCAAAAGTCAAAGTCACGGGGCGGGGGCATATTGTGGCGGCCACCTAGCCGCACAGCTTGTTTACAAATGGACGCTATTTCATGACTGCAAATGATTTCTCTCCTTGTTACGTACGTGTTCCTGGAATGTTCAGTTTAGTTATCAATGCAACTTGCAAGCTGCCAGCTGTTGAAGAATTAACGTATTTACTGTACGACATTCACTCATGCACGTACACACTCACAGGATCTGCATCTAAACACTGCTGTTTACGGAAGATCAAGAAATTCAGCAGTCACATGCAAAATACCATATGTATTCTCTTATTCACGAAAACTGTTTATTATTGCATAGTTGGACGACAGAATGACTGTCATAATGCATACCACACTTATCTTATAACACTGAACGGTACACAAGAATTTTTGCTAAAAATAACAAAAACAAAGATGTGGCCATTGTATGAAAGTACCCTACACCTTAAGCAGGTTTGCAATACTTTCAATACTTAACAAACAAACAAATTAAAACTATTAGACTTTATAAGATAATACAGCGTGTCTCAAAAAACTGGACTGCTACAATTAATATTACATAACTTCACCAATTCACAACGTTCACTATTTTTGGCACAGAGAGACCACATTCAATTCTCCATTGACTACGATTAACTTTATAAATTGGCTTAAAACGAGCTGTGTGGTTTCTATAAAAACAGTAGTGACATGACACACCTGAACAGCGGATTTCTGGACCGACTTCGAAGAACGTATCATCAGCAGGGCAATAAACAAGTGGCAAAACGCTTGTGGGGCTGTGTCAATGCCAAAAGACAGCACTAGAATACCTGTTGTTGTAACTGTTGACACCGCAAAATATTTTATTATTCCGATAGCAACACTGTTCGTTCAAATATTTACCTTTTCTGTTCATAAGGCAGCATAAACAGTGGAATGATGCACAGATAAGGACTGCTACGGTAACTCGCTTCAGCTGGTACTTTGTTGCAAACACAACTGTTTTCTAACTTTGTGGTTTAATTAAGAATACTGAGCACATTATCTCTGAAATTTTATTTAAATTAAAGAACTTTTGATCGAGTTATCTCAAAATATTGTAGGGTCCGGTGTTTTGAGACACAGACTGTCAAGTCGCTACTGTTGCTATGGAAACGATGCAGCTGGTTCTAAGCCAATTAAAATACTTTTTAACTTAGTGAATTGAGAATTTATGTCATATTAATCATACCGGTACAGTTTTTTTGAAACACAGTGTAGAAATTAAACCCTGATACGGTACTACAACAGCGACTATGCACAACAACTGATAGTATAAATATCGACATCAAGACGTCAAAAAACGTGTGCCAGTCAACACAACAGCATAGACAAACTGAAAAGTTTCTTATCCTACGTGCACTTCACTCAAACAGTTCACCCAACAAGCAGCCTGTCGGATGAGATAGCTCTGCTGTGTAGTGTTGGCTCCTAATTAGCATACTTTACGCAAATATGCAAAATCGCACCGTCACTTTGTAGCCCCTTGCTCTCACATCAGTTATACCAAGCAGAAAGGCAAAGTACCCGTCTGGCTAGTAAGCTATCTCACAGCCTACTGCGTTAGGGAGCGGCGCTCATCTCCGACTCATGGTCTTGAGCCGGCAGCAAGCATACACTCCAGCCTAGGGTCACGAGCACTTGGTCACCTCTCACCACCTGTTGTGCCACGTTTACCTCACTTATACCAAGCTTCATCAAAATCAGACTTTAAAGCTGACAGAGGAGAAACGATTTAACTAAAAGTTGATGGATGACAGATGACAGACAACTCACATCAACTTCGCTGACCTTTGCTCACAGCAGAGCTGAAAATTTAAAAAGCACGTATAAAAAATCAAACAAACAAACGGAAAATGGTACTCATAAATGTCAGGAAGAATTATGGTCTGTGACAGAACAGATCTCTCTACTACTGCACTAAACTACACAGGTCTAGTTTTGCAACAGGGTAAAGCGACGAATCATATTTGTAAACAGAAAATGCAACTGGAAAATAACTACTAACTACTTACAGATAACTGTTAACCCTTCAGACTCCAAAGGCAAAAGTGCCACATCGAATAGTACGAAGTTGGTACACTGGCCGTTGATCGGTGGGCTGTTACATTTGGTACACCGATGAGGGGCCTGGGCGGGCTGCGGCCCCACTCAGTCCCCTCCTCGCTGTACCAAATGTAACACCCCACCCATCAACGGCCAGTGTACCAATCACTGTAGTATTGTTATATGACGGTCCGTTGCTCGGCGGTTTTAATGTAGCGATTAAAGGGTTAACGTATAGTGTAGTTCTCTCACAAAACGTTAGCTGAACTACGTGGTAATGAAAAGTGCAAGCGAAGAAAATTACGCGGCAATATCACAGCATATGTATACTACGTTCGTACTCGTAGTCGTCGAAATATCCGTAGATATCGTCGTCGTACTCGAGTCCGTCCTCGACGTCGCTGCTGTCGCTGTCCGTCGTGCAGCTGTCTGCGTCGCCGCCGGCGTGGCGACCCACCACGACGCTTCCTTCGACGTCGGCGTCGTACAGCTGACGAGTCTTGCGATGCACGAGTCGCGCGAACGAGTCGTCGTAGCGCTGTACGGCCGGAAGCGCCGTGCAGAACGTCGACCGAAGGTAGCCAGCAGCCAGCACCGTGATGCCGTCGACGGGCGGCGGCGTCAGCGGCACGGTCGAAGTCTGTCCGACGCCGAAGTACGTCAGCGACGTCACGTACGGTGCCGCGTTGCCGACCGAGTATACTCCGTTGATCACTGACTCATCGCCGGCGTCCATGAACGTGTACAGCTCGCAGCCACGGTACGGCATCTCGGCTGACGCGGGGAAGCGACGTTCCGGCCACGCCGGCATCGCGTCGGTACAGGCCGCCCACACGTGCCGCGACTCGTCGAAGTAATAGGATCGTCGACCGGGCGAGTGAACGACCGGTCGACCGCCGGCGTCGACGCACAGCACGTGCCCGGCCGTGGCGAAGTCGTCGTAGCCGACGCCGGGCGGCGGCGGCAGCGGCGCCGAGAAACAGCGTCGACGCACGTCGAACACGGCGAAGGCCACTTCACGGTTGACGCAGTACGCCTCGAGACCGAACCTGTGACGGCACCAGACGTACACGTAGCGGTCGGCCCTGACAGCGGCTCGCGCGAGACTCACGAACCGGGCGCCTGGGACGGCGTGGCACGTGTACGTCGACGTAGCCGGGTCGCAGACAAACACGCTGCCGACGGCGTCCACGTTGCCGACGACGCAGAGGAACCCGGCACAGTAGACGAGAACCGGCGGCACGGCGCGTACGTCCGTCATCGTTGTCTGTAGATGGACGGCAGTGGGCGGTGCACCGCCGGTCGCGCGACGACTACGCCGCTGAGTGAAGGTGAGCAGCGCCAATCGGCCTCGTCCGACGTCGAACGCCAGGATGTGAAGACGCTGCAGGTCGCTTGGGTACGGCAGGTCGTGCGAGAGCAGCAGGAACAGGATGCTGGCGTGCAGCGCGCATGCGCAGACGGACAAGCGAGCCGGCATGACGCCAAGCGCCGCCTCAGTGCACAGCGGCAGCGCACGCCATAATCGTCGAACCACGTCGTACAGATAAATACGGAAGTATTTCATCGGGAAGTTGCAGTTGAGAGCGACAAGGACCGGATCGGAAGGCTCGCTCGCTTCGAGTATGGCGCGCACTAGCTCACAAGTCAAGTCGTCATTCTCGTCATCGTCGTCGTCGTCGTCGTCGATGTACGCCGCGTTCTCCTCCACTTCTTGTAGTGCTGTGCACGTACCTGTACGTAACGCCACCAGATTAACTCACATATTTTAAAGAATGGTGAACTGAGCATGCGCATTTGTGCATATGATACGTATGTCAACGTGAAAATTACATGCAAAACGCTAGTCTGATGGCAAACTAGAAAGGCACTCGGTAGAGCGCATTACCTCCGACAAAGGTCGTTATCAGACAGCTCAGTTATGTGTTTTTGTTGTGCTTGACCTTGAACTTCTACAGCTTACTCAGTCGTAGGTGCCATCTCTGTACCAAATTTCGTCAAAATCCGCCGTAGTCAATAATCTGGGTAAAATCCGGATACGGATACCGCATCCCGAATATGATCCGTATCGCTCCAGAAATTAAACACAGTCTACCGTATCTCACAGGCTATTCATTCATAAAATTTCATTGAAATCAATCCATTACTTTTAGCGCTATCCGCCTTGCAATTTTGAATCCATGTCCGGATCCAGAATCTGGACTCTGATCCGAATCCGGCTCGAAACGTAACCAAATCGTGCAGACCCCCGCAGCTATAGACCCATAAAATTTCATCGAAATCCGTCCATGACTTCTTCAGGTATCCCGCTAAAATTCAAAAATCCGGTGTAAATCTGGTTCCTGGATCCGGACTATGATCCGGATCCAGCTCAAAACCTAATCAATTCGTCCAGGCCCCGCGGCCATCGACACATTAAATTTCATCGAAATCTGTCCACAACTTCTTCAGATGTCCCGCGAAAATGCGAAAATTCAAAAATCCGGTGTAAATCCGGTTCCTGGATCTGGACTATGATGCGGATCGGGCTCAAAAGTTAATCAGTTCGTGCATGTCCCGACATCTGTCGACACGCAAAATTTCATCCAAATCTATCTACGCGTTTTTGAGTAATCTTGCTAACAGACAGACAGACAGACAGACAAATGCGGGCAAACGCATTTACCTGCTCCTTTGTTGGAGGTAAATAAACAGCAACAGCAGGCTACTATTGAACTAGTACTTGTGCCAGATGTTAATGCTAACATTACTACGTCTACAGACTTGTCGAGTCCATACGAGACGAACCTGTTTATTGTATTTACAGGTACGAAGTCGTTCTGCAAATACCGCAGAATGTCAACTTAATGATAACGAAGATGCAGTTGGCAGGAATATTATCCTCCATAGACTACTGATATAGTTTGCTATTTATCTGTTCATTTGTTTGTTGGATTTCTCACCAGTGGAGCAACAGACCACCGCGAACGTTTGCACGGTGGTGCCTGAATGTCTCTCATGCGTCGTTGCGTTTCGGGCGTTCCCCAAGGTACATCCAAATGCCAGACCCAAAAAGAGACAATGGGTCGGTATTTTGGCCTCTTGGAAGCCCATGTGACTGTGATGATTTCGAAAACAGCAGCATTCGTCACGTTGACCACTGACCAGGTCTTATACTTGTCGCAAGATTATTTACCTCTTATCATCAGTTTCCTCCATTTTTGTGGTACAGTGCATGAGATACACACAGGTGCAAACACTTTAAGTCATTGTCAACAACTTCCTTCCAAGTATTCTTAGATCCACTTCTAAGTCGAATGCATTCTACCAATAAACCAAAAATCTTACCCTTTCTTACATCCTTTCTTAAAACTTGCCGATACCATCTTAACCTGTTTGTACAGAGAAGTGTCCTTAGCTGTCAGAAATGGAGCCAGCTGCTGGCTGAACTTATTCCAAACATTGTGTATCCTGGCAATCACAGATGCATCACACCATCATTCATCAGTGCTCAACAAGTCTCCTAAGTGGCACAGATTATCAACTAGATCTATATCAGAGCCATCGCCAACATCGACTCTTGATTTCACACATTCCGTAACATATTTGTCACAAACACATGAGCCACTAACATTATGCAGAATACCCTTTACTCCACTGCGTTACTTATGAACCCATTTCAGACACTTAGTATACTACTGAATTGCATCGAACACCCTTGCCACACACTGCACATAGCCATCTAGAACTGGACTCAGCCACATAGTTGCTCTCTCCTCCTACCATGATTGTGGTTTTGCTGTCCAGAATTAACTTTCAATTTCATGCCCTTCCTTGCCAAGCCATCATTCCACTGATCAATTTCTGGATCAATTTGCTGTCAGCCATCATGGTAAATATAATTATTACTACAACAACACAATCACAGAACAGCTTTTTGCTGCACACTTATAGCCACAAATACCCAATGCAGGCACACGATAATTTTCTGTATTAGATTTGTCCATATTGGATTTTTATGATGTCATCCTGTCAATGAACGTTGATTTGTGATACCGTAATTTACTAGGCTTAATTTTACCCAGCCCCGTTGTACACAGCCATCCTCAAGAAAAAGTCTTATAGTTTTTGTCGCTATTTTCCTTATTTTAGTTATAATGCTGAATAATATGCTGAATGTGGAATAAAAATAACACGTCAGATTATCATGTGCTGGATAGAGCCATGCTGTGTGTTTTACCGGGTGCACATGGCATTGCACGATACTGACAATTTGTGCAATATTTGCCCAGTAAAAACTCACAACATGGTGTATCCCACAGGAATCTGATCAATGATGTAGTCAAGGCCAAAATCTTAAGGCCAAGGCCAAGATTGAGGCCTCAACCTTTAAGACCAAGGCCTGGACCTTTGAGGCCAAGCCCAAGGCCAAAGCCATAGGTCCCGAGGCCAAGGCCTTTAAGCACAGGGGCAGAGATGTATGCAGTATGCCTGACAGGATAGGTAATAGACTGATTGCTTTTGCTTAGATATTCATTTATTATTAATTACTTATAAATTATTATTAATTTGTTATTATAACTATAATTAATTTATTATCTTCCGGGAGACACCAAAAAATTGTCAGTGCAGCTCCCAAGACCAAGGCCAAGGCCAATGCCTGGACCTTCAAATCAAAGGCCAACTTGCCAAGGCCAAGGCCATAGGTCCCAAGGCCAAGGACATAGCAATTTGGCCTCCCTCGAGGCCAAGGCCTAGTCTTGAGGACTACATCAGTGGATCTGATCTGTCTGTACTTTATACAATAATAGCAACAAATAGAATACTTGCCAGTAGACGAGGCATCTGTCATTACATCAACGGCGGCTGATAACTGCTTAACCAGATCAGGTGCGGAAGATGCATCTGACAATAATTCAGTCATATCAGTTTGGTGTCCAGCAACAACTTCTAGAAGCCAGCGCAGCTGAACCTGTCTTGATGCCAGATCATGTTGCACCCAACGCAGCAGAGCACCGATCAGTTGCTCGGCAGAGACAAAACGCATGACATCAGCATCGGCGAACAGACCAGCTAGGACTGGTGCTGGCAGATCGACAAGTTCATCAGCAGAGACGATGAAGTAGTCATGGAATCGACAGCGGACCATGGCACGTGCCACATCAGCAACATCATGCAGGCTGTGGTGCTCGGCCAGCACGCTAACCCAGAGACAATTCGACAGAGTTAGGTTGCCGTGTGCAAGGAAGAACTGACGGCAGTAGTCTTTCACGTCGTCAAACAGCAGAAAATCAGCTATTCGCAGAACATCCTCCACGTTTTCCACGTTAATCTCGATGTCACCACAATACATGAAGTCTAGGACCCGCTTGAACGAGTCGTCGGCGTCTATGAGCACCGACTGGCTGAGATCTACTTCGGTGCTCTCCTGCTCTTTCATGGAGGCCGTGAACATAGACCGGAAGTAAGGGCTGGCAGCGGCCAGAACAGCTCGATGGGCATAGTAGCGACGGCTGTTGACTCGCAGGACGACGTCGCAGAACTCGCCTGTCTTACGCTGTCGAATGAGGCATTTTACCAGTGAATTATAGACATCGCGGTGAAAACCGACCCGTTCCCGAACTTGAACAGTCACCGCCATCTTGTTTCATTGTATGTTTATCAGTAACGGATATAAACATAAACATCCGAGAAAAGTGACACGCCCTCGTACGGTGTCGACAAAAACGACAACAGTAATAAGTAAGTAAATGGAACTGTATTTCTAAGAGGAAAATGAAGCAACAACTTGAAACAAGCAAGTATCTTAGCTTCAGGGAGTCCAATCCCGAATCCCGGCCGAATTCTCCAATCCTGTTATCCCGGGATTGGTGGCGTCCAATTCTATGATAATGAGTAGTCTTCAATTGCTTGAAGTTTGTAGATTAACGTCAAAAAGAATGTACCTTACCTTCAAGGCGGACGTCGGCCGCATAGGCTGCGTTGTTTTATTCACCGGTTGATTTCACCGATGCATCAGACATGCATCACTCTAATGCATGTCTGATGCATCGGTGAATCAACCGGTGAATAAAACAACGCAGCCATACGCACCGTAAAGCGCCACCCCCCATTCACGCGATACTCGACGAGGAGGACTGTGAATTATTTGTCAAAATCAGAAACCGTACCATCACGTGGTGTAAATACTGCAATGTAACCATGTCTCTATCTTGTACAGTTTCTGAGATATTCACGCCGAATAATGGCGCATCCTTGAAACTGGGGTTCGTTCAGCACCGTTTGATAGACTGCATGCGATTTCCTATTGGCATTCCATAGTAACTATGGCTCTATCTCTTATTTCCGAGACAAAGACTAACCAGTGTCTGTTAGCAGGCCTTATAATCAAGTTCACAGTGTTTCTGTATTTGCTCTGCATTTGATTACCATTTTATGTTTCGTCATTTAACATGTGTGAGAATAAATGATGAAAGTGAGATATTTGTCGAAAATCTCAATTTTTTCATGCCCCCCTTCTACATAACAAACCCCTGTGGGAAGGTTGTGAATAACTTCATCCGTTTTTTCACAACCGAGCCAGATCCTTGACCTACCACGTGGTGTAGATTCTGTAAAGTCTTCTGTTTGCTCACAGCTCACTTGAATCAGAAATAGACAGAAAGTAATCTTAACAGCGGAGCGGCCGTGTGGGTCCCGAGGCCGTTATATCATAAAACAACCTGTTTCCTGGCCAGATGGGACAAAAGGCGACCTGAACCGGGCTAATTTGGTTTCATTGTTTAGGATTTTTGCGTCGTGTTTCATAGTTTGTCTGGACGACTTTGCCAAGTAATTAGTTATAGCCAGGCCGCATATCCAATGATGCCGAGCCGATGTCGAGGAGTACATCTCCACAAAGACCAGTTGCATGAGGGTTCGTTAACCTCTAAACAAAGCAGTTTTATGGACTGTTTTGATGTTTTCATTATAGTTCTAGTTACTATTATTTTTAGTTGTTCATTTTCATGATTGTCATCTTGTCACAACTTTTGAGCTCTCTCACATTTTAACCCTAAACAACGTATTTTAACTTCAACAAACTTTTAATTTTCACAAGGCACGATAGAGCTTTTTTGTGCTGAAAGTGCCGTTAAACACCAACCAACCAACCTAACAGCAACGTAAGAACCTAATGCAACGCTCACCAAAACGCATTTGTCACACATGCTGACAGTAAAATCTCGCATCTAAAACAGCAAGTATCAACTGTGACTGTAGTTGTAGTGCACATTGCTGAAGTATCAATTGTGTTGACGTGCTTCACGCCTAAAATACCAGTTCAGATATTAATCGCACTTACTTTAATATATTACAGTGCTGCCGACCTTGTGCTGGTATTTTCACTTTATGACAATTTTATGACGTCTGCACTCAACATCATGTTATATTTGTATAATTTTATACTATACTGTACAGGACATTTCCCCGACTTTCTTATTCCTTAACGTCCTCAATTACCTGACTGTCCCTGACTTTCCACTTCCAGTCACTGAGAACCAAACCATGTAGAATAATTTCTAATTTGTCGGGTGTAATATGCACTTTAGTTTTCACAACAATAAAACAACAGCAATAACAAACAATTTAACAAGTTCTTCTGGTCATGTATAACAATAATTCTGCCTGTAGTATCTGCACATGGTGCTCGAATTGTGTACATTTCTGACTTATCACAGTACACATTTCTCAATTTCTCAGTTATGGTTTCAAGTTACAAGAAGCTTATTACAACAAACCAGTATGTTCACTGTTACAAACCAAACCATGAAATGTCTAACGGCTGCTCATACAGCTGTCAACATTCCATAACAGTAGATAAATTTCCTAACTCAGTTCAATGACAACAAAATGCAGTAAATATGATGTCCTTGTTCAAGGAATACAAAATTTTTTTGGTGATAACATTGGCAGTTTTAGTTAAAAAGTACCAATGCAAGAGAAACTGAAATATAAGTATAATTAAATGCACCAATTAGTAGCACAACCAAAACACCGTGGACCTGATACCCGTACATAATTTACAACCAGCTATTTCATGTTATGGCCTTTCACAATGTGTCAGTTATTAATACTTTTAATCGACAAAGCTAAATAAATTCACATACCAATGCTGGACTCGAATCTTTCAATGTGTGTAGTAAACAAGAAATTTAGCTATCGCAAACAGACTGGGCATCAGCAGTGCACACACCGTAGCAACAGTAAATTTTCGTTGGGGTTTTCATGCGGAAGTAAGCATATTGCACACCGGTGGTGGCGGCCGCTGCTGGAAGCATAAATTTTAGTGTGTGATAGTTTTTCATGGGGAGGAAACATTCGTAACACCCTTGGTTGCGGCAGCCACAGTTGACGCTATGCACCAAGGTGGCTGCTACATGCAAGCAACAGCCACTGCAAGCATAAAATTCACGAATAAAATAGATAGGCAGTGTATTTGACGGATAGCGTAATGATGATTATATTAATACAAATCATATCTTCCACAGTGTATGAACTACAGTGCAAAACTATTACTTTTAAATGTTCAATGACAGGGAAAGTAAAAAAATATCAATTCCCAAGTTACAGCCAGAGTTCGTAAGTGCAACCGATGACCACAACACAATAGAACCAGTCACATCTGTCATACAGAATGTTCCTACCAACTTTCAGCATCTTAAGACTTTCTGTTCTGCAGTCAAAAGGCTAAACTGGATAGACAGATGGATGGATGAAGGGTAATCCTTAATGCCAGCTGTATACAGTGGAGGCACTACAAGATTAAAAGGACACAAAAATTATTGGTCACAACATTTAAATTAACCCTTTAATGGGCACACAAAACCGTAAAGCAATGGGCCATTATACGGCAATAGAGTGATTGGTATCCTGGACGTTGATGGGTGGGCTGTTAGATTTGGTACAGCGAGGAGGGGACTGCTGCCCCGCCCAGTCCCCTCCTTGCTGTATCAAATGTAACAGCCCACCAATTAACGGCTAGTGTACCAACTTCGTATTATTTGATGTAGCACTACAACTGCCAGTGCCTATTAAAGATTAAACAAAAGTCTGAAACATGACAATACAAGTGAACATCACAGTAAGAGCACTTTGGCTATTAGTGAGAAACATACAAACTTTGTACAAGCGAATAATTATTATCATAGCCACGGTGTTATACCATCGGTCAGTACTAGCAGAGTTAACGACATGGTGAACATAACGTGAAAAGTTTTAAGCCAGAAATTAAATGAATGCTACTAATCCATTCAGCATTCATCTCAACAGATGGAATATTTCAATGTCAAACAACTACAGCGGATGAAAGATAATATTAAAGATTATCCACAAACGACGACATAATATGCCAAATTTCCATTTTTGTAATCTCAGTATTTACAACATAGTTTATATTTATTTGCAACATAAATTTTAACTTTCCTAGAGCATTTTTTTCGATTTTATTTCAATGTAAGCATTGTGCCATCTCTGAATGAACGAGAATTCAGAAACCATTCAAGCACAAACTAGATTTTAAGTTCACAGCAAAAGATGGCTTTCTTCTATGTCAGCTATTATTCAAGAACATACTGTTATCTTATACTTTAAATTAGTAAAAAAACACAACCAAATTATATTTACTTTTTGACATTTCCACCTCTATCAGAAGCCTTCACTAGAAGAAGCTGATACTAGTTCTTCTGGTTCTCGACACAATGGGAACATGGATTATTACTAATCCATTCAGCAAAACAATACCATCTCAACGGATGGAACATTTCAATGTCAAAGAACTATAGTGGATGAAAGATAATAAAATTATACACAACTCACAACATAATATGCCAAATGTCCCAATTCATGGCTTGTTGTCCTTCCCTGTGGATGTGTACGGCTTCTTTAATACATCTCGTAAATTGATCTGGCTCCCTGTCAATCACTGTTGTCTGAGACCAACTGATCATATTATATTCTTATTGTGTCAAGAACCGGCAAAACTAGTACCAGCTTCTTCAGATGAAAGCAGCTGGTAGCAGTCGAAACATCAAAAATTACACATAATTTGGTTGTTTTACTAATTTAAAATATAAGTAACAGTTCCAACCAGATGAATTTATTCAGCAAAACACAGTCACTATCTACCAGAACATGTTTCAATATATATTAACCAACTGTTCATAACAACAGTGAGTTCATAACTGTTTAAACACTGACACAATAATTGCTGTTATTGGTACTTTATTGCAGCTGTGCTACACGACAAATGCCATACACATGTATGGCGAGGTACGTTACGCCAAGTAAAAGGTTTTCAGCATTAGAAGAAAGACTGACCTTGACCTCACTCTGATAATTCAGTCTAAATGCACGCCTAACTTCCGATGCACCCAGAAACTTAATAGCAAATAAAGTAAAATCCAAGCTTAACACTCAGCTCAACGCATCAACGTTGAACACATTGCATAAAATTTTAACCCTATGGTTCACCTCCAAACAAATGCCAATAAACCAATAGTCTGTTATTATCTTTCAATAACAAAAGTAAAGTTGAATTATGACATAATAAATAAATAAATAACCTGTAAGTATGCTTAGATTCTCAAAATTTACTTTGGCTTGTCTACAATAGCAAGAACCATTTATGCCCAACATGAGTGAGAACATCATATCGTAAATGCTTCAGCAATTTAGAATAACGATGTATGGTCTGAACTGAGTGCAGATGTATGACCATAATACAAACAATCAACTCAACGTAGCCTTTCAACTAAGACTTCAGACTTGGCTTAACTTTGACGTCAACCAATGTGAAACGGCTTCCCCAGTACACTTTATAAACCTTATACTTGTACGGTAAACATAAAATGCTGTGGTGTTCTTTTGCTGCAAAACAGCAAAATTAAAACGCATGTCAGTAATTCAGTGTTTACATTTTAAAATATGTAGTTGAAAACAACGAATCCAACAACAGCCTGTCCACCTGCAAACAATGTACACGCTGTTAACCAATAATTAATCACATATCAGTTCGAAAAGAAACATCAGCAGATGCGGTCAGAGACCGCCTGGTTCATCTGGCATTTGAAGTGTCGGTAGCTCAATGCCGTGCTGCTGAAGCAGCTCGCGGAGCACGTCGTTTTCTTGGCGCAAATCCTCACATTGCTGCCGCAGAGTGTCTATTTCTGTCACAACATCCTCGGATACCTTGATCCGGTCGGCAAGCTTACTGTTCATTGCTTGCAACTCTCGTATATAATCACACGCTTTCTGCAGAATTCCGCCTTTGCTCTGAAACATTAATTTCTTCATTTAAAGTGACATAACAGCAGTAATGCTGGAATTTAATCAAATTGTCAACTTTCCAGTGAACACAGACTTATCCTGTTAACCCTTTAGACTCCAAATGCAATTATAGTACCACATCGAATAATACAAAGTTGGTACACTGGCCATTGATGGGTGGGCCCCTCCTCGCTGTACTCATCAACGGTCAATGTACCAATCACTGTATTGCTATATGATGGTCTGTTGCTCTGCAGTTTTAATGTGGCGATTAAAGGGTTAAACCAAACCAATACTCTGCCATCTTTGCTTCACAACTGGTCTTTCTTTTTCAACTCATCTATATCACCATTTCCAACAAAAAAGCTACAGCCATAAATGCTGTGCTGCAAACCAGTTGTATTTAAACAGAATGCACTAAAATTACAGTATCACAACCATGGACAAATTATGGATGACATTACCAAATTTTGCCATAAACGTTTTTAAATCACTGAGTTATTATTGCTCTTTAAATCTTTATGACAACAAACGACATTTCCGACATTGCACTCACCATATCTGTATCAGTACAGAGTGTTTGGAAACCTGGCTTTTAGTTTTGCACTGCAGCATTTTCTTTTGCCTCAAAACTTTAATTAAAATTTTGTCCTGTTACAAAAAATATTGACTTGCCACAACATCACTTCCTCACAGGTACACAGGTCTAGTAGCATTTAACGTCCAACTTGACACATTATAGGTCATTTTTGGGATGATTTTACAGGTCAGCCAACACAACCGAGCACTGAAGGACAATGTTTAGTTAACCAGGTCAATGACCAATCCATCCCAAAAGGCTCAGCTCACTGAAAGTTGTATTTAAAAATGTAACAAAAATTTTAAATATATATATATCACCAAGAAGAATAAAGATACAGAGGCATTCGGAAGTCAGAGAGCTAAACCAAGCAAGATCAAAGCCGGATATAGTTGACTGACCTGTAAGAACTGCTCGTACCATTGTAATGACAGATAGGTGAGGTGAGTAATGCATAGTTGGGAAGTAATCTGTTGTTATCAAGATTTAAAGACCAATAACTTGGTTATTTAAAGACTTTTTCGGACAAAATTTGTCACTATCATTTAGAATTCATTCATAGTCTCTTATCCACTCATCAACCGGAAGCACTTGTGACATCAGCCGCCGAAGTGCCATCACTCGTGCTGCAATGCAGAGCTTAGAAAATCAGATTTGGAGGTCACGGCTCGCCATCACAACGAAGTTGAAGCTGTACAACATGTGTATCTTATCAACATTCCTGTATGGTTCGGACTGCTGGGCGATATCTAAGACGGACACACGTAAGATCGATGCACTCGACCAGTGGTGTCTGCGTATGTTGCCTGGCGTCAAATGGTACCAATCTGTATGGAATGATGATGTACGGAGGCTAACGAAGCAACCCAAACTCACTGCTATAATCCAGTCGTGCCGGCTTAGCCTATTTGGGCATATTATGCGCATGGACGACAACGCAGATGCCAAGAGGATCCTGTTAGCCTCCCCTCCGGCAGACTGGAGAAGACAACTAGGTCGTCCCCGCATCACGTGGCTCAGCACCGTCTAACAGGATCTGAAACAACACCACCTTACGCTCCCCAAAGCAGCAGATTTGGCTCAGAACCGCCCTCTGTGGAGGATGATGTCGATGTCGATGTATGGCGCTAGGCAATCTTGAGAGTTGCATGCCAGAAATGACGACGACGATAGTCCTGTTACGCTAATTTTGTTGCATTCAGTTTAAATATAACCATTTACTGCATAACGTTCAAAGGTGTACTTTTTTGTGAAACATGGTGATAAAACAGCAATGTTTTAGTGGTTACGGCAATGAACTTAACCAGGAAACTGCATAATGTTAAAAGGCATTGTTACAGTGTTAACAATAATGCAGTGTGAATATTTACCTTCTGACTGTCTTCACTCATACTTCGCGGAATCTCAAGGCTTCCTGGATGTAAGGCTCTCAACTGTCAAAATTGCATAACAATAACTAGAACTCAATCTGCATCACCTCCGAGGCAGTGCAATACCGGCAGGCCATGTGCAGAACTCCTGGAGCGATTCTTACAAAACCGAACGTGGGAGAGGGAGTCCCAGGTCTGCATCCATTGCCTGGAGGGATATGGTCTAGAGATATCGAACCTACGGTAAGCTATTAATGCCAGCCGACCACACTTGCGTCAACGTGTGAGATCAACGTCATCTACTGATTACTCTCTGCCACAACTGTACAAAGTTTAGTGAGCATGCATTGGCACACACTGGTCCATCGGCGTGTAACAGATGACATGTGTGCTGAATGTAATGTCAGAATACTACTCAAAACTGTTTTAGATAAGCTTGTAACATACGCTGATAGGGTTCTTGACAGTTGGAATACACCCACATTCATTGTGTAATAGGCACATTACAAATGCTCTTATGATGACGACGACATAGGATGACGTCTGTCTGAAGGCAATGGACAGAGAGACATGGAAGAAACTGCCTGCCGATGTGAAAGCCACAGGACGGACTAAGGTAGTAGGTCCATGATCATAGCAGCAAGGTTTTGTGCCGTTTTAGGTAACACAGCCTAATGTATGGTATACAAGAAAAAGTTCAGTTAAACAAAAGCTGACATATATACACAGCAGTATAAAGTATAAGTTTTACAGTCTACCTTATGCATTTTATACTCGTGACCAGCAGTCAGGTAAACTAAACTCAATTTGTTGATTTACAACACTACAACTGAATCAATGAACATACATATTCAAGTTATCATAGACAACTAGTATTATAAAACTCTCATCGCAATTATGTGAATTCTTATTAGAAAACAGTTGCTTTCAACCTACTTCTGCTTGCCGTCTCTCATCGGTGAAGCAGTCAGGCACCAGCTGTGACAGCTGTTGTATCCAACTATTGATTTTATCTCGCCGCCGCCGTTCAACTATAAACAACAGAATAATAACTGTAAAACCGAAGGAGCTCAGTAACATCTCAACAGCAAGAATAGTTTATGTGTTGAAACACAAACTGGAAATCATCAGCTTGCAGCATCAACGAACCTTCATTGTGTGTGGCTCGACGGCGATCGTCACGAGTGACGCGGCTACCTGGTTCAAGTTTCGGTACGATACCACTGCGCGGCACTAGCGTCCGCTGACCCAACCCTGTTGACTGTAGCACGTCTTGAGGCGCCATCATGACGTAAAATGGACCTGAAACACCAGCAGACACAAGATCTGCCATCATCTGTGACAGAAATTGAATACACAGTTGTTTGACAATAGTGAAACAAGTGATGGCAGTCACAGCAAATCTTGCACCACACCCACTGCAGGGTGCTGCCACCTGGCGAATTTAGTGGCATCATCCTTACCTCAACGACTGCAGCGGAAATCAATGGAGATGCTATGGACTTGATATATTTATCAACAATCATTCAAATAACTAACGACTGACTGTGCACTGTACGTAATAATATCTGAATATTAACAAGAAACTCAGAGATACTACGCGATGCTTTGCGTCATTAAATATTTCAATAAGTCACTCAAGATCATTTGAAATGACACCCCTAAGTATGGCGTGTGTAACTCCTTATTAGTATTCCATTGAAACCATGTCCGTATCTTGTACAGTTTCTGAGATATTCAACATCAAATAATGGCGTGACCTTGAAATCAGGGTTAGGGTCATTCAAGGTCGCTGACAATGGCGACGTTCAGTAGATCATATACGACTTACTATTGGTCTGTCCTTGTAAGTATAGCTCTATCTTTTACCATTTTGAGTTATCCGACATTAGATAATATTGTGACCTTGAAATCTGGGTTAAGGGTCACTCAAAGTCATTGAAAATATTACCACTTGACAGCTTGGGTAAGGTTTCCAATTCACATGCCACAGTAACTATGGCCGTATCTTGTATCGTTTCTGAGATAGAGAGATATTTGTCGATTTTTTCATACCCCCTTGCATTTGATACCCCTTTAGGGGGCTCCCCATCAGAATATTGCCAGAACGTTCGGTGCTGGAAAAACTAGAGTGGCATGGCTACTCGGTGGTGAAAAAAGTTCAATAATATGTTGAGCCGTTTTGACAGAATACCGGTGTGTAATGGACAGACAGCATAGTCCGCGCTATGTATAGCATCACGAGGTAAAAACACAGCAGAAATGTTAACTGACCAACTGTATAATTACATTCACAGCTTTTAGCAAAATAATGCCGCAACGAGATGGTTGAAATATACCTCCCTTACCTCCACTTTGCCACATCCGAGATGTGATGTTGGTGTGGAAACATGGGAACATTAACAGAAGTGTTTCTGTGCTACAGTATTGTGTACCATTATAACGGTGCAGAATAGTATGAGCACAGTTGACTGTGATCATGCTCGGTTTAGCTCTCTGTCTTCTGAACACCTCTGTATCTTTGGTCTTCATGGCACAATATAACATTAAAATGTTTTAAGATTCTTGACTTTACCTTGACCTGGTTGACTAAACATTGTGATTCAATGCTGTGACACTGTTGGTTAGGTCACCTGACCAATAAAATCAAACCCGAAATGACCGACTGTGTCGAGTTGGACGTTAAACCCTGCTATACCAAAACACGGAAAAAAACAAATATAATTACTATGCATGTGAGACACACCGGTGGCAGTGTTTACAGACGACCTCGGCACTTCAACGGTATTACGAACAGAATCGCTGCTCCCTGATGCCACAGCAGGAATGTATGCCAGTCTCGTTTCGTTCGATTGTAGCAGATTACTAGATGATGAATCCCCATTTGACAATGAATTCCGCAGCACAGCCTATTCATTAAAACAACATTCACCATTCAATAGTTCTAACTCTTTAAGTTAAATAAATAACTAATTTTTAATAGCCAGAGATGACAATAATACATTTTCATAAAAGTACAATGCTAGTTTCAGTGGGACAGAAAGTACATTGATACAATAATATAATAATACGACAATTTATAAGTGAGCGATAACATGGCCAGAGTCACTATTTAATACGATCACATTAACACTGCAGTACATCATGATCAGAACACAGATTCAAAATATCAACAAACGGTGTCGGCACAGCAAACCTCGTCCCACACCCACTGCAGGAAGCTGCTACATAGCAACTACCTGTGTATCAAAAAACCGGACCGCTATGATTAGTGTGACATAACTTCACCATTTCACAACATTTACTAATTGTTTTTGCTAGAGACAGACCGTATTCAATTCTGAATTGATGTGGTAAAAAGTTTTTAAATTGGCTTAGAACCAGCTGTGCAGTTTCCATAACAACAGTAGCGACTAGACACACTCGAACAGCAAATTTTGGGGGCAGACTTCAAACAATGTATCACAGATGGCAATAAATGAGTAGCAAATGACTGTGGGCCTGTGGCAAGGCTAAAAGACTGCACTGTGAACAATTGTAACTTTTAACACCGCACACTGTTTCAACAGAAACACTGCTTGTTTAAAAGATTTAACTTTTCTGTTCATAAGGCAGCATCAACTGTGGAATGACGCTAACTTGAGTATTGCTATGGTAATCGCTTCAGCTGGCAGACTGCTGAAAAAACAACTCTGTTCTAATATTGAGGTTCAATTAAAAACATTAAGAATATTGAACATAGATTATGTGTGAAATTTTATTTAAATTAAAGAATGTTTAATCAAGTTATGCCAAAATATCGTATTCATAGCTGTCCAGTTTTTCGGAGATGCAGACCATCAAGTCGCTACTGTTCTTATGGAAACTGTGCAGCTGGTTCTAAGGCAATTTAAAAATTTTAATGCATCAACTGAGAATTGAACAAGTCTATCCATATCAAAAATAATTACTAAATGTTGTGAACTGGTGAAGTTATGTCATATTAATCATAGCGGTCGGGTTTTTTTTGAGATACACTGTATAATGGCATGATTCCAGATCAACTACACATCTACTGTTAAAGTTTCATGATGGCAGTTGTACCTGCTTTCCAGTAACGTCGATAACAAACAAACATGACAGTAAAGTTGCGAACATCATAACGCAGCACATTGTAACAAACACAGGACACAAAAACAACATCAGAGTGAGCTAACTATGTGTCTAGGCTTGTTCTATTGTACAAAGGATAAAATATTCCACTTTAAATTTGTTTGGAAAATTATTAAACACTTGGACGTTCTAAAGTTCAATCCCAGATAATTCTAGAGAACATGTAATTACGTCATCAAGATTACTTGGCCGGCACTTTTGACACAAATAGGTTATATGGTGCCTGATTTTGTCAGGATACATTACATCGCATCATCGACGACCACATTTCTAATACACATGGGCAACCATATATTTAGACGAAATGTATACTACTGATGGATGGATTAAAGCCAGACACCTACTTGGTTTGATGGCAA
>Ga0209149_1000300_pt1 | contig 19923 bp, 10 predicted proteins | sample WorMetTyACAVOLI2_FD_187423 | JGI IMG/M metagenome (GOLD analysis project Ga0209149, IMG submission 187423) | Marine gutless worms symbiont microbial communities from Max Planck institute for Marine Microbiology, Germany - Olavius algarvensis... ... | reverse complement strand
CATAAAAAAAAATAAATAAATAAAAAACATTGGCAAAATATAACATGGACGCCCGCTTACGCTGAGCGGGCGTCCATAAAAATGTCAAGGTCATCAAGCGTGATAACCGAGGCATGAAACATGCCGTAACTGATAAATGGATGATCATACAGTTTTCAAACTTGGAATTGATGTACCGGCGAAGTACACGTACTGGTGAACTTGCACAGTTACAGGTCAGAGTTCAAGGTCATAAGGTCAACATAGGCAAATGCACTACAATAGCTAACGGGCAGTTGCATGAACTTCAGACTTGGTGATAGTTCAGTACATCACAACGATGAGCCGTAAAAGTCAATCAGTGATATGTCAAGATGAAGAGATCACAAGCTTGAAATTGCAGAGAGGGCGAAATATCATGTCGGCCGTTGGCACTGCAGTCTTCTTGTTATACAGTCACGATCGTCAACACGGGACAGTAACATGTCGTTTTTATCACAAGCTTGTCGGACGGAATCGCTGAGGACTATTTGCGGTTCGTTAGCATTGTGTCGTCAAGTTGTTATCGCGCGTCAGTACAGCAATGCTGACGCGCCCCATATGGACGTAGGAATTCCGTCCGTCTGTCCGTCCGTCTGTCTGTCCGTCTGTCACGAAACGCCTTGATATATCATCATACTTCTTTCAGCTTGTGGTCGCCCAATCATTCTAGTTTTCTCAGTACTAAACATCTTTGCGAAATGCCAACGGGGTCACCCATACCATACGGGGGCGTTGAATACTGGTCGGGTATATAAATTTCACGATTTTCGACCAATATTTGGCTATGTGTCGGAAACAATACAAGATAGGGACATAGTTACTATGGAACGGTTCTTTTTCTTTTTTTCTTATTCTTTTTTATTGTTGTTGTGCTACCATTAATATGGTGAATAAAGATTTACATAGGAAATCACATGCGCTTATACCGTGACATTTGCGATGACCTTCAGTGACGTTTGAAGGTCATTTTGATGACCTACTTACTGTTGTTACTTTGTGTGCGCAGCTGACGCGCGATCTGTTAGCGATAGCTACTGGTAAGTTTCTTGTAATTTGCTTTTTTTAAAGCTGGCTGGAATTTTGGCCCACATTTCTCATGATCTTGTCAGCGAACAAAAAACACGCCGCTATCAACAATATCTCGACGGCAAGTATTAAACAATAAATAAAGCGTTAATGTATATTTGGCGTGTGTTGGGTGCAGATGTATAACGGGAAACCTGGCGGAGTTTGTACTGACGCCGATCTACTCGCGCCGTGACTTCGCATGCCACGTCGAGCCAGTTCCACGCTACAGCATCTACGACGTCGAGTATGCCGTCATGTACAAAGACGCCGTCGTCAACGACCGACGTCTCAGAGCTCTAAGACATTACGACAGTCGCTCAGGACATCCCGACAAGGCTGTCGACAAGTCAGTTCACAGCAACGATAACAATAACGCTTAACCCTTTAGAGCACAGAGGCAGTAATAGTGCCACATCAAATGATATAAAGTTGGTACACTGGCCGTTGATGGGTGGGTTGTTACATTTGGTACAGCAAGCTAGGAGGGACTGGGCGGGGCTGCAGCTGTAGTTTGAACAAGCGTGGACTAATTTTGATAATTTTTGGTAAACAGCATCAGCACACTTTCAAAAATGATATGCGTATGCAGCTTTTTTCTCTTTTCACTTTTACTAACTTTATTTGCTTTTAGATAGCTGCGACGGTAATGACGCGTTCTGACGTCACTCTATGCTCGTGAAACATCAACTTTTTCAGCAGAAGTTACGGAACAGATTTTGAATTTTACACAAATTACTAAAGTTGGGCTACTTATGCTAATTAGGGGCCTACAATGCCTAGTTAGCATCACATATTCGAAAGTCACTATCAACTGAAGGCCAAAGACGTAAAAAAAACCCAGAGGAACTATAGCTGAAGTGGAATGAGTTTTTTTATTTAGCTGTTTGTTATATAAATCAGTAAAAGTTTGTTCGTAAAATAATAAAAACGTGTACAGATGTCGATGTAAAATATTACAGTCTGGTTGTTCTGACTATCTCTGACCATGTACAGAGTTTGACCTTTCAGACGTGTTCTAATTGTTGTCATCAGACACAACTTCATGAAGATCTCGTTCGGTTCAGAGATAACGACGAAGCCGGACGTGATTGAAGGAAACAGTGTCATGAAGTCGTTTATTGCCGGCTACTATCAGGCCAATGGACAGCAAGTCGACTCGTCCACCATCAGCAATCGAAACATCTTCGTCCGACCAAAAACTGCATTTGGCGTCAGCTCTAAAACTTGGAGTAAGTCATTCAGTACTTAGCAGTTCTTTTCGACTTGTTTACCCAAGCCCACAGTAGTCGAGGCGTGGGTAGGGGCTCAGTCGCGTCTATCTGTGTCTGTGTATTCACACTTTACAGACAAAACGGCCTATGATTTTTCGACCAAACTTGGTAGGTAGTCACTACTTGGCGACCCATAAATTGCCACTCATTTTTAAGATGAAAGGTCACGGTTAGGTTTAGGGTTTGGGTTAACACGGTCTCTATAGAGTGTCCTCTAGTTAATTCTGCTGTTGGCAAAATTGAGGCAAATTTTGATTGTCCACGAATAGACACACGGTAGGCCTACGGTATAGTGATAGATTAAACTATTGAAAAACCGTGTCAGTATGCAAACTGTCTAGCGGCGTCATATACCACGTTTCGTTTTTTTGTCTACATAATTCCTTTTGTGAGAAAATGATGATGACAGGTAAGTGGGGCAATTTGGTGGCTGTGACTACTTTTGGATTAGTATTCGGTATTGCATTCCGGCAAGCTAAAATATGTTGTCAGTTTTGCAGCGAAATAAGGCCATTAATGTACGTTTGACAAGTTTGCATGTGAGAAGTAAAAGTAACGGTCACTCAAGATCATGCGAAATGGCACCTTTCAGTAGGGCGTTTGTAAGTTCATTAGTATTGCATTGTAACTGTGTCTCTACCTCTAATCGTTTCTGAAATATTTAGCATCAAACAATGGCGTGACCTTGAAATCTGGGTTAGAGGTCAATCAAGGTAATGTAAAAAATGGTACCATTTGAAAGCTTGGGTATGGTTTCGTATACGCATTCCATAGCAACTGTAGCCGTATCCTTAGCCGTTTCAATACACTACACGAACGTGACTAGCAGACAGCAGGACACGCACGATGGCACAGGCCGCGCTAATGCATAGCATCGTGCGGCAAAAATCTGAAGTGCCTGCGAACCTCCCCACTCCTCCCCCTCCGGAATTGTGATACAAAAGTGCTGCTGCGGTACAATCGAAATGAGTGACAAGCCTCGTTCTCGCTGCAACCGGCCGGGACAAACGTACAGACCCACAGACAGAACGTGACGCGCTGTAAAACAGTACCGGCCCGATGGTGTAGTAGCTGACAGTGACGACGACGTTGTCGTGATGCTGTAGAGAGGGAGACGTGTGACACGGAGGCGCTGTCACAGCTGGTCGATGCATCAGGATCGCCACCGGACTCCGATCCATTCCGACCGGACCCCCAGCTGGAAGTGCAGTACGTATCGCGCGGTACGTACCGTCTGTTCAACAAGACGCAGTCACGCTCGCACCTGCCGTTCATCTACTTCGAGCTGCCGAGCGACGCTTCATTGCTGCGCAACTCCGGCGTCTACGACGCGACAACCGTCCGCGACGACAACACGCTGCGTGCCGACCTCGTCCGTCTAGACGTCAACACGTGGGTTCTACACGTCGCGGGAGAACTCCTCCGCTGTCCAGGTTCAATATTTTACATTTCGAGAGATTACTTCGATTCAAAGTTAAAACACCGATTTTTATCGCGCGTCAGCACACTGACGCGCGATATTGATATAGCATACCTGTCTGTCCGTCCGTCCGTCTGTCCGTCAGTCCGTGACGTTCCGGTATTGGATGAAAATGGCTTAACATATCGTCATAGTTTTTTTCGCCGTACGGTAGCCCAATCATTCTAGTTTTATTAGCATCAAACATCTACACAAAATTCCGACGGGGTCACCCCCTGCGGGGGCGCTAAATACAGGTGGGGTATAAAAATCTCGCAATTTTCGACCAATAAGTCGCTATAAATCGCAGACGATACAAGATAATGCAATAATTGCTATGAAAGTCGAATAGGAACTCGTATGGGATCTATCAAATGGTGCCATTTCCAATGACCTTGAACGAACCCTAACCTTGTTTTCAAGGTCACACCATTCTTTGACGCTAAATATCTCACAAATGGCTACAGTTACTATAGAAGGCGAATAGGAAACCGTAGCCAAGCTTTCGAATGGCACCAGTTTCAATGATCTTGAGTGACCTGTAAGCCAGATTTTAAGGTCACGATAGTATTCAACTCGAAAATGATACAAGTTAAAGCTATAGTTACAATGGAGGACCAATAGAAAGTCGTACATGGTTTATTGAACCGCGCCATTTTAAATGACCTTGAACGACCCCAAACCCAGATTTTAAGGTCAGGCCATTCTTTGGTGTTGAATGTCTGCGAAATGGCTAAAGATACGGCCATAGTTACTGTGGAAGGCGAATAGGAAACCATACCCAAGCTTTCAGTGACCTTGAGTGACCGTTGACCTAGATTTCAAGGTCATGGGTAATTAGACCTATAGCTGCTCTCGACGTATTGTGTGCATAGCTGACGCGCGATCTGCTTGCGATAGCTAAGTTCTTGTTCTGTGCTGAATTTAACCTTTATAGTGAAGAGCCAATTACAGTGCCACATTGAATAATATGACGCTGGTACACTGGCCGTTGGTGTGTGGGCTGTTGCATTTGGTACAGCGAGGATGGGACTGGGCAGGGCCACAGCCCGCCCAGGCCCCTCCTCGCTATACCAAATGTAACAGGCTAATAGCCTGCCCATCAACGGCTAGTGTACCAATCACCGCATTGCTGTATACTGGTCCGTTGCTGTGCGGTTTTAATGTTCCCGTTAAAGGGTTAAGATTTGACGTAATTTTGCGTCTCAGATCTCTGTGTCTGTCTCTCTTTTATCCCTTTTTTATTACTGTGAACCTTGTTATCTGAAGTAAACAGTTGCACGTGATTGGATCAGATTTTTTTGTATCCAAACAGAGATGATATTATATAATTATAGTACATACTGCAGTTTCACGACCCCACATCGAGCTGTAGGAGGTTTAACACAAGAAGATATAGCTTAAGCAATGCTGTTCTATGGTTGTCTCCCAAAACGTTTTCCATATACGTAAAGCGCAAGTATAGTATATTATATACGTTCAGATAATTGTGCTTGTTTTATACATCTTTTTTAAAGATTTATCACCGTCAAATTCATTTGTTTTGCAGCTGGCTGGATAAAACAACAGTGAAACAAATAAAAGACAAATGAAATGTTGTTCACATAACGGCATCATAATTTTTAATTAGGTTTTCATCGCGCGTCAACACACTGACGCGCGATATTGATATAGGAATTCTGTCCGTCCGTCCGTCCGTCCGTCTGTCCGTCTGTCTGTCTGGCCGTGACGTTGCGGTATTAGATGAAAACGGCTTAACATATTTTCATACTTTTTTCACAGTACGGTAGCCCAATCATTCTAGTTTTATCAGCTTCAAATATCTTCACAAAATTCAGACGGGGTCACCCCCTGTGGGGGCGCTAAGTACAGGTGGGGTATAAAAATTTCACGATTTTCTACCAATAAGTCGCTATATCTCGCAAACGATACAAGATAGCACCATAGTTACTATAGGAACTCGTATGCGGTCTATCAAATGGTTTCATTTCCAGTGACCTTGAACGAATCCTAACCCTGTTTTCAAGGTCACACCACTCTTTGACGCTAAATATCTCACAAACGGCTACAGATACGGCCACAGTTACTATAGAATACGAATAGGATACCTCACCCAAGCTTTCAAATGGCGCCAGTTTCAATGACATTGAGTGACCTGTAACCCATATTTCAAGGTCACGATAATATTCAACGTCAAATAACTCGCAAACGGTACAAGATAGAGCTATAGTTACAATGGCGGATTGATAGAAAGTCATACATGATCTGTCAAACCGTGCCATTTTCAATGACCTTGAATGACCCTAAACCCAGATTTCCAGTTCAGACCATTGCTTGACGCTGAATATCTCCGAAATGGCTAAAGATACGGCCATAGTTACTATGGAAGGCGAATAGGAAACCGTACCCAAGCTTTCAAATGGTACCACTTTCAATGACCTTGAGTGACCTCTAACCCACATTTCATGTTCACGATAATATTTAACGTCAAATAACTCGACTAATAGTAAGTCGTGTATGATCTGTCCAATGGTTCCGTTTCCAGTGACCTTGAGTGACCCTTAACCTAGATTTCAAAATCACGGTGTAATATTTAAGCCTATGAGTGCCTTCAACGTATTGTGTGCGCAGCTGACGCGCGATCTGTTTGCGATAGCTAAGTTCTTGTTTCAGTTTGCGCTGCATTGAGGCTGATGGTGGCGTTCATTGCAGGTGCGTTCGGAATACATCTACGTGATCCTGGTTACCCCAACCGACCGCTCTTTAACCTCGACGTCGGAGTGGCCTGCCCTCCGACGTTTAGTGTCGACTTTACGATCCCCACTGAAGGACCTGACAATTACGACAAGACGCTGCTTGTTGATATCACTGACTCCTACAGAACGATCAAAGTCACTATATTTCGTCCAGCTCCCAACATGACTGCAGAGGCTTATGGTAAGTCGTATGATTTTTATCGTTTCTGCACTAAATTCTCGAGTTCAGTTTCGCAAAATGAAATGTTGACGTTTGTGTATGTTTGTTCTTTAAAATTTTGTAGTATTTTGTATTTGATAGTTTTGAAAGTAGTTTTTTAAAGTTTGTAATATGTTGTTTCGGTTTTGTTTTGGTTGCAGAATTTTTTCAGAACAACAAGTCTTATGGTAATGTTATCTGGCTTTATATTGGCGCATTGCAGCTGTAGGCCTAATTTTAATGCTTTTTTATTTCTATATCAATGTACATAACTAATTTTAGCAAAAACGTGCACATTGATGTATCCTGATAAATATTTTCAAATCTGTTTTTGCATTATTTACATCTGATAGATTTGTACATGCAGTGCGTATTGCCTGAGTGAGTCTGTAGTGATTGCAGCATTGTTGGTCTGTGTCTCAGATGATCCAGTGTCTTACGACGGCAAGGATGAGCGGCCGATGAAAATCTTCTCGCCATTTGCAGGATTTCTCTGTGTCGTTGCGGCTTTTCTGCTGATTCTTCTCTTTGTTGGAGTCGTCTCTGAAACCGGTCAGCCTCAAATCGGCTGCGCTTAGTGTCATTGTATCTAGCCAGACGTTCGATATTTTGTAGACACCTGCTTTGTGTTTCAGTTTTTCTGTCCTTGAATGTGATGTGTGAGATACTCATGGATGGATTTCAGTAGAACTCTGCAGCACGATAGACTTATACCGGGTAAGCCAAATTAAACCCGTGGGCTAATGCAGTTTCTTTCGTCGTGGTAAAGCGCGTTTTAGAGAATTTTGATAATTTTGGCAGCAGTGGCGTAGCCATGAATTTGATTTGGGGGGGGGGTATACGTTTTAACTGGTTATTGCAATTTCAAAACGTGTTAATGTCCCACACGTGAACAAAATGGTTACTGATTTGGGGGGCATATATACCGATATACCCCCGTCACTACGCCCCTGTTTGGCAGGTGAAATAACAGTTCATTTACGCACTTTGAGAAGCATAAAAATTAAATACTTTTTAGCCGTTTCACTAACTCATAACTATTACATTAAAAGGATTTGATTAACAAACAACTTATATTGTAAAAAATCGTCTGCTTTTGTTAGCATTTATTTGTTAGCATTTATAATGTACTGTTATTTTTTTGAGTGAATAGCTACCTATTTTTGCTAAAATAAAGCTGTTGTATTTTTCGGACTCCGGCGCTAAATTTTGGACTTTCTTTGCACATAGGCCTATCAGCCTGTATCATAAGTGATGATAGACGTGGCGCCTTGTAGCGTGCTACGCTTTCATTAAGATAAAATTGCCATTACGTCACTTGTTACTCTATGCAGTTTATTCCTACCAAAAATCATTTAATTTTATAAATGCATTCGCTTGTTGATGGGTAGGCTGTTACATTTGGTACAGCGAGGAGGGGCCATGGCAGGCTGCAGCCCCTCCCAGTCTGCTTGTCACTGTACCAAATGTAACATACCACCCATCAACGGCCGGTGTACCAACTTCATATCATTCAATGTGGCAATATAATTGCCTCTGTACTCTAAAGGGTTAAACAGTGTGCCGTAGTTTGGGGGCATGAAGTTTGTGACCAGAATAGTCTATCACCACTCTTTAGGCAAACGCAACATAGACCCAGTTTAACAACGCTGTTTGGAGATCAGAGTCGAGAAAAGAGTGGAAAACTAGACGATGTCATGTGCATGTGCGTATATGAAAGCGGTTGTTTGCTGCTGTTAGCCGTGGACAAACTATCGAATAAGACGGAGACACAAGTTGGAGCTCAACATATGTGCTTCGTCATCTGCTACATTACCTTCCGTGCCGCCTACTCAATAGCCGTCACATTCACCGTGCTACTGCTGCTCATACGACACTTCAACAGGTAGGCTAATCAATAATAATGATAATGGTAATGATAACCAGAGTATAAAATAGTAATAAGTAAGCAATTATATTATAGTGGTATCACAGGCTGAAACGTGGTTCAGGCTCACTGTTAACAGTAATATGTATTAATCAGCAGCAGTTTCCGAACTTTTTCTTACACAGTCAAACCAACCAGAATCACGCGTTCATTAACGACTTTAAAGAAATGCTTGTTTCGACACTTATGATCGAGTCAATACATTACTTCTCTGCCAACTGTGGCTACAAGCATTTATGTGTTCACCTTGTCGCACTGTCCTGTGTCCATCCCCGTTTTCCAATGTGGGTGTCAGTCGTCATGTCTTCCCCGTGCCCACAGGCCGCGCTGGCCATATGCATGGCCTATAGGCCAGCTGCTTTGGCCGTAGGCCAGCCGCGATGACCATAGGCCAGCACGTTGTCCGTGATGGCGAGTTCATTCCTGTACGAAAATATACTCGCCCACAGGCGGGCGAGTCCATTCCCATGAAAAATGGAATAGTCTGCAGGGCGAGCAAGTCCATTATACAGATGCTGCTGCTGGGGCATCAAATGATCGCAGGCGGCCTTTAGTTGTCTCGTTTAATATACTTCAAATCCAGTCTTTAACTGTAATCTGGGCGCAAAGTTAGTACTAAGTACATCACAATACTTTGATCTCTTCTATTTACATGTTACTGTGTCGTTTTTTTGAGCCAATAAATTGAATTGATTTATGCTAGATCTTTACGGACTACCACGTGCGTGCAGATGGATGAGTAGCTGATAGTCATTTCTGTGTATGTTGTAGGGGCTCAGTGAGTACACTGAGTCAGTTCACGACGTACGTGGAAACAGCGAGCAACAACCAACGCCTCGACATCGAACACATCCAGGCATACGTCATTGACGAACTGCAGCGGCAGAACTCTGCTGCTAATCACACGAAACAGATCTGTGAACAGAAGCTCGTTGAGCTGCAATATCAACTAGAAGACGTGAGCTCATTGTTCCTCGTCACGTTTGATTTATTTACACTTAACCCTTTAAAGGGCACAGGTAATTATAGTGCCACATTGAATAAGATGAAGTTTGTACACTAGCCGTTGACGGGTGGGCTATTACATTTGGTACAGCGAGGAAGGGACTGGGCGGCCCAGGCCCCTCCTCGCAGTACCAAATGTAACAGCCCACCCATCAACGGCCAGTGTACCAATCACCGCATCGCTTTGGGTGCGTTGTTTTATTCACCGGTTGATTTCACCGATGCATCAGACTTGAGCACTCTGATGCAAGTCTGATGCATCGGTGAAATCAACCGGTGAATAAAACAACGCACCCTTTGCTCTGCGGTTAGAATGTGCCCATTGAAGTGATCAATCAAGCTGACTTGTTGCATATTACAGTCTTCTCTCATATTTCCACTGCATGCAGTGCATTGAATAAGCGGCTGCAGTCAGCAGTTTTATAGGTTTTTACATCTCATTCGACTCGTCACGGTTCGTTTTAGAGACGGGTCCTTGCAGTCAGCCAGTTGCACTCAGTCATATCCCATAAGAGAATATATATCTCAATGGTTGCACTGGTTCTGAAAGACAGCCATGCTGGTGACAAAAACACACAAGAGTCTAAACCCATAATACTATATTATACGATGTGAAACATTTAAAAAACATTTTAAAAACATGCGGTTAATAGAAACGTAACAAAAAAATAAACTAAAAAACAGTGGTAAGTATGAAAAAGCCGAGAACAGTTCGGTAGTCTGTGAATTCAGCCTGAGTTGTAACAACTGTTTGTATGACTGTGTGCACAAGTGTTCATAAGCAGCCCAGACGGAGTTGGTCGTCTCTTCCGACCAGGTTACGTTTGCGGTGGCTCCGCGCAGCGCAGGGGCCGAAGTTCAAAATTCCGCTTCCTGGAAGTTATGTCCCAAGACCCGTGGAATATATAAGCCATGTTTCATCGACGCCGGCCCAACGGTCCCGGAGCTTTATGGCTTTGAAAATGTTGACACCTCACGGACGTACGGACGGACGGACATTCGACTGATTTTACAAGTCATCTTGGGAGAGATGACGAATAAACCAGCACAGAGCAGTTCTGATAATCTTCTTTCACTCCGTCCACTGAACTGATGTTGTTTGGAAGGGAGGAGGCAGGCAGTTTTACGGATTATGGCGTTGTGTCGTGGCGGTCGTTGCGTCCTTGTCAAGATGTCTCACGTATGTGTTGTTGTCGCAGGCGAAGCAGCAGATTCGCGTTGACAACGACGAAGATCGCCTCGTCAGTCAAGTCGCTCTGCAGTACACACGACTGATGGTTCTTAACCTCACCAACAACATCAACAAGTTTAAGTACGTCGTTGGCGTAAAGTTGGCACACAAATTTGTTCATCATAAATATTTATTACCCAAAACCTTTGATAGTTATTTCACTATTAACAATACAGTTCATTCACTAAATACTCGAATAAATGAAAATTTACATCTTACCTCTATCAGTAAAAATTTTGGAAAAAGACGAGTTCAGTATAAAGCAAGTAAAATTTGGAACCAATTACCGACTTCATTGAAATGATTTTATAATATTAAGAAATTCAATACCAAATCGAAAAAAAATCTTACAGTCAGCAGACATAGACAGTATCGTTATAATGTTAAAAGCCCGATTTTTAATACCGCGTAGTCACTGAGAATTTTGACGCATTTGTGCACGTACGATTGTACTTTATTGTTCTTCGTCTTCCTTTCTCTCAGTTGATTTGTATGTTCCGTTTTTTTCTTTTGTGAGTTTAGTTAATTATTGATACTGACAGTAAACTGATGGGTAGCCAGCTGAAATGAGCAATCTTTGCTTTTCTGGCAACCCGTTATTGTGCTGCTTTACTATAAGTGTTTTCTTTGTTTTCTACTCTGCACACTGGCAAATAAATATCGTTCCACATTTTACATTTATTTATTGACATCACGAAGTACAATCACAGTATCAATGAACAAAAATATAATATGATATCAAATGGGTGGCTAAAGAAGGGAAAAATCCCTGTTAAACATAGCCAACCAATTCACAGAAAATATATTTACAAAATAAATCAGCACAATATAAATCAGCACAGTAAAACAGAATAGAAGATTATTTCTTAATAAGAAACTGTTGTTGTCCCGTTAAACCCGGTACACACTGGCGACAAAGTCGACTGTTGCCGATACGGTCAAACAAATCGGCAACAACTTTAATTCGACAGCTTGTCACGGTAGACTTTGTTTGCCGATACGGTCGACTTCGTTGCCTATACGGTCAACTTTGTTGCCGATGCGGTCGACTTTGTCGCCACTCTGTACCGGGCTTTACTGTTCATTATTTTCGCTTTTAAACATCAGCCTTGTCGTGATGACAGTTCTGTAGGCCTAGGTCTACATACACGGGAATGTGTTGACAAGGTTTAAAATCAGAACCCTTCATCGTTTTTACTGAATGCAGTTGCTTATTACTGCCAACATCTTGAGACGCAGATTACATTTATATTTATGTTTATCAGTTTTATTAGAGATATATGAATGAGATAGTTACAATATAAATTGGGACGTGGGCTTCGCTTTCCTTGCTTATGTCCAAGATGATGTATCCATAGCCAAAGCTGCGCGTATTTTTCACCAAGTATCACGCAAGGTTTTGTTGGGTGGGATTATATCTTGCGTGACACGACATAAGACGAACAAATATATTACTGTACACTTTATTGACAGACGCGACGACTGCACAACTCAACGACTTACAAATTGAGGTATAGAGGAAGACCAGACAGACCAAGAGAGAGGCCTAGGCTAGCAACGTCACACTTATATACTCGTACAGCGTGGCCCAATGACAGCACGTCAACCGACTGTTGACATGTTCCTGAGGACACTTTGAGGACTTGATTTAACATTTAACAGTAGTTAGACAGACTATCTCAAGACTGCTGACATTGACTGACTGACTAAAATTTTGAAGTTTGTCCGATGATTCTTGAATCAACAGCTGAACCTTATTCAGTTGAACGTTGTTGCATGATGGTGATTTTTTCACCGTGATTATCTTTGCATCGTCATCGTTCTTTCTACACTATACTTCGTATGTTGTACACATATTTAAGTAAAATCATTAGTGCAATATTTTTGTGGCAGGTTACCGTACATAAGATCATATTAAATTTTAGTTAAACATATTAATAGTCAAGTTCAACGTGAAAATTTCGTAACATTTTTTTTGGCTTTTCGACTTTTACACGGTAGTGTAGCAACGTATTGCAGGTGAGGTGGAAACCGTTGCATGTACATAGAGAATTTTCTTACGAATCACCTGGTGAGAGAATTTTGAAAATCGGACCGCATTTGCCAAAGTTATTATCAAACATCAAACAGCTTAGTTATCGTCATCATGTAATCATACTTATCACACGTGCTGGTGCAGACAAGAGTTCACAGCTTACGCGCGGAAGGCGCTGGATCGACTGACGCGAAGCATCGTGCAGACGTCGAGTGCGATACAGAGCAGTAAGTGGCTGGCAGGCGCCAAGGTCATCTACGACGCCGTCAGAACGAGGAGGGCTGCACAGGGTCTCGAGACGAAGCCGTTCATGGTGTGGGCCGGACTGGAACACGAGGTTGACAGACTTGTCGCAGGTTTGTCCACGTTGTTTAACATGCTTTCAGTCGCAGCTATGACTGTAGGGAGCGTGTGCATGGGCATTATGGGGCTGACTGTATGAAACAGTCTGCCACCTGATACACGTGACAGTGGCTTGTCACTGAACAATGTTCAAGTTAACCTTGTGACGGGCTCAGGCAATTATAGTGCCACATCGAACGATATAAAGTTGGAACACTGGCCGTTGATGGGTGGGCTGTTACATTGAGGAGGGAACTGGGCGGGTCGCAGCCCGCCCAGGCCTCTCCTCGCTGTACCAAATGTAACAACCCACCCATTAAGGGCCAGTGTACCAATCACAGATGCTGTATAATGTCCGTTGCTCTGTGGTTTAATGTGCACTAAATGGTTAAATTTAAAAAAAGTATCTTCTTGAACAGTGTCAGTGACAAACACCATCTGGCACCGCTGTGCCGTTGTTCTTACGATTTTTGCGCCATGACATTAAATTCGCCAGGTGGCAGCACCCTGCAGTGTGACGCAGGTCGAGATTTGCTGTGCCTGATGCCAGTTGTTTAGAGATGTTTTAGCTCATCCGGGCCTATCAGGTCGGATGAGCTACTCTCATGATGAAGCGTGCGTCCGTCTGTCCGTCCGTCCGTCTACTAAATTGCAGTGAATTCATGTGCGACGAACGCAGTGGCCTAACAAATACGCAAAGTACAAAAATATAGTTCAGCGCCGCATCCCAAGGCCCAGGCCTTTCTTACCGGTTGTTAAGGCGACGTCTTAGTAATGTTTAAGTGAAATTAATAAGAAATTATTTTAACACACGCAAATTTTTACGACCAGGGCGCTGTGCCTCCCTATTCCTCTGCATTACGGTGCCAGCAATGATAGGCCCTACGGGGATTTTCTGGCAGCCTACCCCTGCATTTGTCATTGTTATTATATGTATACCATTATTCTGTATTCTGGGCTAATAAAAATGCTTGAAAGTAAAACACTGCGTAGAAACGCCGCTGATTGGGTGCGTCGTTATGCCGTGCCGTGCCGTGCCGTGTAGACTTATCACTGAAAGACTTTCCGCTGCCGAACCTGACCGAGTTCCTCAACGTCGACCTGCCCAAGACTTCTCACAAGCCCACGCCCATACCACGAGCGAGCGACGTCGTCCTACCACGTAACCAGTGGTACTACCAGTACGGCAGCAAGCCGCCTTCCTCAGCCGACGACGGCGACGGCGGGTCCGAGGCGACGGCGCCCGTCGACGAGCCGCGATCAAGTCTCCTGTCGACCGACAGCATCGTCGGCGCGACGTCACTGCTGGCCGTGCTTGTCGCCATTGACATCATCTGGTTCATACACCGCATGGCGAGAACTTACTCCACTGCCAGAATGATCCTGTACGGCTGTCCCGTCTACATTGCCTGCAGGCGTATTGCAGGTCATTAGCTACTACAGCATACAACAATAATCATTAAAGCTATCTGTCGCTTTACCCATTCCTGCCATTACATCCTTTGTATTTCTGAAAACATAACAGTAATCGTATTTGCAGTTAGAGCCAGTGGTGTTAGGTAAACATCAGCATAAGTTAATTTACTGTCGCTGCTGATGTGCATATTGTGGAAGTTTAGTTGCTAGAGATCGTACGCTGAAGATTTTACAGTTCTCAGTTTTAACACGTCTGCTGTGTAGCAGCCCTGTTCACTACGTCATTGCATACTTATTTATTTACATGGTTTTGTAATACATTAAAATTAATATATTATTAATATATTAAAAATATTTAAAATATGCATCTAATGCAATAATATTAATTGTATTGGTTTTAAGCGATTTCTTTTATTGCTTAACCACCCACTGAAAGTGGACTTGTATTGTTTGCGTAATTGTTAAGCCGCCGCTCGCGCGCGACAGCGAGAGCGGCTTAGTGCATCGGTGCTGTCCATCTGTTCGTCTGTCTGTCTGTTTGTCTGTCTGTCTGTCGCCAAAATGCAAAAAACGCGATTTTCTCAAAAACTAAACAATTTAGAGATATGGTGTCTATTGACGACCTATAGAAAGTCGTACATGGGCTTTTCAAAGAAGCCATTATTGGACCCATAAAATCCAAGATGGCGGCGGAGATCCGCCATCTTGGATCTTGACACCAAAATGCAAAAACGCGATTTTCTCAAAAAACTAAGCAACTTAGAGCTACAGTGTCTATTGACGACCTATATAGGAAGTCGCACATGGGCTTTTAAAAGAACCCATTACGGGGCCCCTAAAATCCAAGATAGCTGAGATCCGCCAACTTGGAAATCGACACAACGTCATTTTTTCTGCCGAGGGTGGTCCGATTTGGATAAAAATTTCGGAGACTGGTGCAGATGACATGTCGACTGCGGTGATGTGGTCAAAATCGAAACCAGATGTAGAATTCCAATATGGCGGACGTTTGAGCGAATTCAATGGCATGTCATCCCAGATCCACGTATCACATTGCAGGGTGCTGCCACTTGGTGAATTCACTGTCACGATTCCAGAGCCACATGTCACATTGCAGGGTGCAGTCACCTGGCGAAATCAATGTCATGATCGTGCCACATTTGCAGGGTGTAAGAATTCCATCCGCCATATTGAAAATCGTTTTTCGCCATATTTTTTCTGTTTTTAATGCAGTTTAGGCTTTGACGAGCGGCGGCTTTCGTATCGTCTCCGACACACTTGTTTATGTTAATTTGTGCTAATGATGTGTAGAGGCTGGAGAAAATGTCTTCTGCGTTGTTCGTTGCTTGGATTTCTTTAAGAAACTTAACCTACGCGTATGTAGTACACTGTCTCAAAAAACCGGACTGCTGCGACTAATATGACATAACTTCACCAATTCACAACGTTCAGTAATTATTTTTGGCACGGAGATACCTTATTCAATTTTCAATTCCTAAGCTAAAAAAGTTTAAAATTGGCTTAGAACCAGCTGCATGGTTTCCGTAGCAGCAGCAGCGACTTGACGGTCTTTGTCTAAAAAATCGGACCCTACGATATTTTGGCATAACTCTATTATAAGTTCTTTAATTTAAATAAAATTTCAGAGTTTAAATGCTGTCTTTGGCCATTGACACAGCCCCACAATCGTTTTGCCACACGTTTGTTGTCCTGCTGATGGATGCGTTGTTCAAAGTCGGCCCAAAAATCCGATGTTCATGTTTGTCAAGTCGCTGTTGTTGTTATGGAAACCACACCGCTGGTTTTAAGCCAGTTTAAAAACTGTTTCATCATAGTCAATGGAGAATTGAATGAGGTCTCCATGCCATAAATAATTAGCGTAAATAATTAGCGAATGTTGTGAACTGGTCAAGTTATGTCATATTAATTGTAGCAGTCTGGTCTTTTTTTAGACAGACTGTATTTTAGGATTACTTTTTATTTAACACTGAAGCATCTCATTGACTCTAAATAGCCAACAACCAGCTGTTTGACCCCATGTAGTACAGTGCAGGGCCTCAAGCCTTTAATGGACACATTAACACCACAGAGCAACCGATCACTATACACCTATAGTATACGGTGATTGGTACACTGGCCAATGATGGGTGGGCTGTAACATTTGGTACAGCGAGTAGGGGCCTGGGCGGGCTGTGGCCCCGCCCAGCCCCCTCGTCGCTGTACCAAATGTAACAACCCACCCATCAACGGCCAGTGTACCAACTTCATGTTATCTAATGTGGCACTACAATTGCCTCTGGACTATAAAGGCTTAAGTCGTGCAGTGCTGTCAGGTTGTCATGATAAACGAAGATGTTCGACGGCTGAACAGAGTAGTGTGGACGGTTGATGTTGGTCGTTGTTGTTGGCTCAGATAATGAAGACGGAGTTCGTGCCGAAGCTTGTTGCAACGGTGACCGTTTGCTGTGCGTCGTACGTCGTGCTCGCCGCGTCTGACAAGATCATCACCGTCAAGACTCTGGCGTCAATCGGATACTTCGACGCGCTGGTAACCGCCAGCTTCCTCTGACTGCACGGTCGCTTGTGTATAATCTGTTGGCATATGGACTGTCGGACCAGTCATTTAACTCTTTAATGCGCAGATTAAAACCGCACAGCAATGGACCATTATACAGCACTACGGTTATTGGTACACTGGCCGTTGGTGGATGGGCTGTTCCATTTGGTACAGCGAGGAGGGTCCTGAGCGAGCTACGACCCCGTCCTGTCCCCTCCTTGCTGTACCAAATGTACCATCAACGGCTAGTGGACCAACTTCATATTATTCGATGTAGCACTATAATTACCTGTGCCCGTTAAAGGGTTAACGTTCTTGTGACTGTCATACGACCGGCCGGACCACGGTAGACGAGAGTCGATCTAGCATGACGGAATAGTAGATGTTTGACTACACCATACATGCGCCAATCGCATTACGCTTTTGTTTACGTTTTGCACATTTTAAATTTTAATATTACGACGGTTTATCGTACAGGCGCCAACTTTGATGGGCTAATACCCTTCTGGCCGCCTGCTTCTTTGCGCGAATAAAGTTCTTTGTATCCGTTGTCGGAATGAACTTATAGGCGAAGTTGTTCATGTGGACTAGCTTGATACAGCAGACATAACTTTGTTTTGATTATTGCGCCTTATAAATAGGCCCTACTCTTACTTATTGACTTACGTCCGCGCACTGCCCGAGCTCGCGCAACTGACGTGCGCTTGTACAATTATTGAGGAGTCGTTTTGGAAATGGGAAGGAGCGTGGAGTGAGGTAACGTCGTAAAATGATATTGCTGTCCGGTAGGTGGCGCCAGTAGAGACGAGTTACCGTCTGGCGCGGACGCGGGTGAAGATGAACGCGCAGCGCGTCAACAGGTTCGAGCTGCCGTTCTATGAGGAGCTCGTCAACGTCCGAGCCAAGCGCTACCAGCTGCTACTGGATATGTACGCCGACGTCCAGCGCAGCGCCGCGCTGATGCACGACTCCGAGTACTGCGCCTGGCAGCGTCTACTGCGTCCCGACGAGCCGTGCAACTGCACGGCCGTGCACGCCGGACGACTGTCGTTCGACGGCTGTCAGCTGCCGCCAGTCGTACCACTGCCATATCTGAGGTACCTTCAACAGCCGAATGTAAAGTAAAGTACGAGTGGATTTGTATGAAACATCATCGTCATCGTCAACGCGAATCACCAACCAAGAAAACTGCTACAGGCAGTCACGGTGTTATCGCTCACTGGCCAAGCTCATTCAGCCTAATACCATAATCTGCGATACACAAGATGGCATGCATAGACACTAATTTTTTTATTGAAACAAAATATTCAAACTATTTAGTGAAATACTAAAAACGACAATTTTCTATTTAGATCATTCCTGACAAAGATAAGGTAGAAATTGGCAGTTTTATGTGCTTGTCGCAACGCTGCAGCACCAGGGTAAAGAATGCACGTTAAAGTAAGTTCTTCAGCACGCATTGAATAAGTAATAGAATCTAAAGGTGTCCATATCAGGAGCATTCCCTTGGCACTTTCTCCACTAACACCTGTTGCTTAACTGTGCTTTCAAATATTTTACTAAACGTTGACGTGAGAGAAATAGGACGGTAATTGGCGACGTATGATGAGGTACTTTTTTGAAAACAGGTGTAACATTTGCAAAACGCTAGTCACTAGGAATCTTACCAGATGTTAAGCACGAAGGCACCACTGCTAGTATGACGGTCAAAAGACGGAGAAGCAGAAGGGTTAATTCGAAGCGAGGACCAGCATACATGTTAGTACAAATAAATGACAAATGGAGAAAAATTATTCGATGCAGTAACGTAACACAGCGAAGCAGGATAGTAGTTGGTCCTGTCCTGTCTGTTTGCCTTGTCAGTGATATAACCAAAAAACACATCGACTGATTTTTAATCTGTAACGTTGATTTGTAGGATAAATATCTCAAAGTATTTAGATTTTGGGACATCTGGCTCCACAACTGGAAAAATGATAGTGACGGATTAGTGGTTTAGTGTTAGATAAATTTCGATGTGTAATTAAATCGGTTTGTATGGTTATAGCATGTGATGGCGATGCCTGTGCACATGCGTGCTGCAGGAAGGAGTTTAGTCTTCATCGCGACCAGCTGAGTCGGTCGATTGTGCCGTACGTGAACGCCGCACGAGCTGCTGTTACCAACACCAGTCACCTCGTCGTCATCTTCGTCGCAGTCCTAGTCGTCGTCGACCTGCTCGGCGCCGTCGTCTGGATTTACCTCAAGAGGTTTTCATCTCTCCGTCTCTTTTTTTCTTCTCTTCTTCTAAATAATCGGCTGACTTCAACAGGTTGAAGGCTTTGCCGATGTGGGAGCGCAATACGATCGAAACACTATGCATCAAGTGCACGTATATAGTACATGTGCTAGTGTGCATGGTTAACCCTCTATGGGCACGTTAAAACCGCAGAACAACGGACCATTATACATCAATATGGTGACTGGTAACGTGGCCGTTGATGAACGGGCTGTTACATTTGGTACAGCGTGGAGGGGCCTGGGCATGGGCGCCGGCACGGGGGGAGCAGGGTGGGCAAGCGCCCACCCTGGAAAAAATCAGGGTGGGCATAGCCCACCCTGGAAATTTTAGCCGTGGTCTGAAAACTTTCTGGCAA
>Ga0209149_1000299_pt1 | contig 19943 bp, 10 predicted proteins | sample WorMetTyACAVOLI2_FD_187423 | JGI IMG/M metagenome (GOLD analysis project Ga0209149, IMG submission 187423) | Marine gutless worms symbiont microbial communities from Max Planck institute for Marine Microbiology, Germany - Olavius algarvensis... ... | reverse complement strand
TCAACCGGTTCAGGGGTTAGGGAGCTACGGTAACCCCAAATTCCTGATTTCCTATACTTAGCGATCATGACCCTTACAACATTACAGTTAGCACTACCGTGCTATACTGTGATAGTAAACGGCGGTGTTTGTTGATGGCAGAAGACGACGAAGAAATGTTTATGACGAGAAGTCTCAACTTTACACCGAAGACAACAGATTAGCATTTAATTGCAAGCAGTGATAAATCTGTGGCCTACATAACTAACAATAAAAGACTCTGCTCGACCTTTTGTAGTACGATATTGAAGCTAACTACTGACAGGCAAGAAGCATCACGCGGCCTCTTTGCGACAGCAGAGTTACTTGTTGTTTAAGTAAAGGTGATATTATCATTGTATATTATTGTATATTTCAGTGTGCCACTGTTTGCTGTAATGTGCTAACTATTTGTTTTAATATATGTGATTTTTTTTCTTTTATACTTTCCGTTACATGTGTTAGACGTGTTAAATGTTATTTTAGTCGAGAAAGGCACATGGCATTGAGCTGCATAATAATGTGGTCATATTTGACGAGGCACATAATCTGGTTGGTACTGCTTATCAATTTTTTTACTGTAGTACTGTAAATAGAAGTATTTAATGCATATTTTATGCTATTAAATCATTTTTGTGCTGGTAGAAAGATCATTGCTTTTAGTGTGTTTACCTGATCACAAACGATATCACGTGTGTTTGAGCAGTGCGTGGATGAATTTCTTTTGTTGTCATTTTTATCTGGCTGAGATAAATCTAACCTGCAGTGTCGTGTGGGTGATCTAGTAAGTAAGTAAGTAAGTAAGTAAGTCTTAAATTTATACAGCGCATTACGCAATGCCTCTAATGCGCTAAGTGTCCAAGTGCATTCCAAAACAGATGCATCTTTAGCTTCTTCTGGAAATTGTCGGCACTGAGTGCAGGGTCTCGGAGAATGCCCGACGGCCGAGCGTGCTGCGACGATGTCGTGGTACGACAAGATGGTGGCGGCTGGAAGATCGAAGTCGCTGACGACTGGCAACGTCCGATGTGATGTCCGATATGAGCTCTTAGCATGCAACCTTCCGTTGCTTTTGATACTGTAAAAATGCTGTCTGAAAACTTATCTTTTCACATTTCCATCCATACGTTGCCAGTGCTGTATGTCGCCGGTGCCTCTGATTCATCTAGATTACTGGCGATGGTGTAGTCATCTTGCTGTACTCTGCTATGTTTTTTATTACCTCCAGGAAAAGATCTGTGAAGACAGTTCGTCATTTGACCTGACATCCGCAGACATTGCGAATGCCATCTCGGAGCTGAACCAGGTCCTTGAGAAACTACAGTCAATGCATGTTGATGAAGACGGTGCCAGCTATGATACGGAGGCTGGGCCTGGTATGACTGACAACTGCACAGTCTGCTTTTAGAATGATGGATTCGTGCTATCACATTTGACTTGTAAAAAGTTTTGTGCGTAATTGGTATGGGTAAACACTACATCGGCCCTATCAGCCGGCCGACAGGGTCCCCGTAGGCCAGTTTTTAAAAAATGCCCGCCTCATGGGTCGGTTAGGGTCATGACCCCGCCTCGTTGGTTGGATAGGGTCAGGAGTACGGGTTAGTGCCAGTTTAAAAAAATGCCCTCCTTGTGGCTCAGTTAGGGTCAGGACCCCGCCTCGTGGCCGACAGCACCGATGTAGTGCCGGCCAACAGGCTTGTAAAAAGTTTCATGCATAACTAATCGATTACAACAGTATTATCCACATTGGGCTGATATTTTATTCTAAGTATAAATATAAGTGGCATATATCTGTCAACCAGTGGCAGAAGTAGAAAATGGTAAATTCGTAGCTTGACATTTCACTCGGAACAAATCTGGTTGATTGGATTCCTGCAGCAGATGTCATGTTTGGGATGGCAGTGCTAGCAGTTATTATTCTATCAGTAATGTGTTATTGATAATAACTAGGAATTGTAATTTAAAATTATAACTGTAGCTTCAGTTAATATAAATGTGATTTGCTTGTTGTGTGAAAACTAGTTCAAGATTTTACATTGGTAGAAGTATTGCAAATAAAAGGTAAGTTTTTAAAGCGATCTCTTTTTTGTGTTTTACAAAGTGTTGTTATTTACCAAATAGTCTTTTAACTCACCATTGTTAAGTTTTGTGGAAATTGAGTTTAAACTATTATTAAATTTCTTATGACTGCATTGCTATTTATTGTCTTTATGGACAGAGTACAGCAGAGAAAACATATTGTGATATGTATGTTGAGTAATGCTTCCAATTAAAAAACTAAAAAGACACGTGCACTGCACAGTGTCTGCCGTCTATAGACAGAATCTGAGACGTGGACAGTCGCTGTGTGGGGTGAACATGAGAAAAAGGTGTACAGTAATGTTACTGGGAGGAATATTGATGAAGTAAAATGTTTTAGATGTCGTGTAAGTGACGGGGAAAATTTTGAATATGTAAAGGGATAGAATTCCAAACATAAGATGCAGCATAACTGAAAGCCCGCCGTACTGTAGCAATGTTAAATACACAGTCTGCAGTTGTTTATAACGGGAATGCAGTGTATTACGTGAAGGCTGACAGTCTGCAGTTGTTTATAACGAGAATGCAGTGGATTACGTGAAGGCTGACAAGGAGTTAGCAATTCATTTAGGTGGTATGGATTAGAGGTGATTCGAAAATATCGTCGATATATCGCCGATATCAATATATCGGTATCGTATCGACACTTTAAATATCGGTTTTTCAATATATCGATATCGTATCGATGACAAGTTAAATGTCGGTAATTTTTCGATATTGTACCATACTTTTTCTGACTTTACATTAATTTAAAGACATACAATTATATGAGTAAAATTGACTATTTTATTTAGCAATATGATACGTCGTTACACCTCGTTACATATCTGCTAGTGCGAAACATCATTGACTACTTACTTTGCTGGCGATAATGAAATATATGAGTAGGTCAAAGAGCACTGCAGTAAAGGATATCGATATCTATATCGCCGATATTTTGGGTCAGAAATATCGATATCGTGTCGATATTGGCCATGGTGATGTCAACCCACCTCTATTATGGATGATTAGTTGGCAATACTTTATATGCGATCGCAGTAGTTTTGAACCTTATTCTAAGTTTGGTAATTAATGCAAATTTTTTAAAAGTCCATCAGAGAACGAGAAGTCGGTGCTGTAATGAAGATTGAAACCAATATGAGATTGCATTTACAATATTGACAATTTTAAATATTAGAGTTTGTAGATAGTTTTTATATGGCTGCCTTTTTGCACATGATTTTAGGACAAGTGTTAGAACTGAACTGGAATTGAACTATGTTTTCTGGACAGATGGTTTTAGTAACGGGAAAATAGAAAAAAAAATAATTCAGGGCCATACTCTTAAGAAACGTAGGCCATTGAGCCCATAGGTGGATAAACCGCTATTGTCTGTGACACATGGCCAGTGCGACGGCAGACCTATGGTTACCTTCCCAGCCTAAGGTGGTACTCATCACGCCTACCCACAGGAACCTGGATATTAGTTGCTCCAGGATAAGACCATAAATGAAATTAGTAGCTGGCCCACCTTAAGAGCCAGACATGATGCTTGCCATGTCGGTCTGCCCATCTGTCATCTGTGCATTGTCTGTCTCGTATCTCAAAAACTAATCAAGATAGACCCATGTTTACTATGGAACACTATGTAGAAGTTGGCACTGCTGATTCTGTTGCCTCATTCAGGTCCACACACCCCCTCCCCAGAAAGATATTCTGCCTTCAAATAAAAAATATGTTCAAATATTAATATGGCCGCCTGTGTGACTTTGGCGTCAGACCATAGCTTTTGTCAGCAGAATGTTACCATTAGTTAAATTCATCAAACACAACCAAAAATTATTACCTAAAACTTTTTTTATTCAGCAAAAAGTGTTACTATCGAAGCCTGTTGTGAACAGTCATCATCTGTTGTGTTGATAACACCTGTCGTATTACTCCAAAGGAGGCAGGCCAGCTTCTTATCACAGTGGTGATATTTTTGTTTATTTAGATATGTGGCTCTGAGTTATTAGCTTGAAGTGCCAATGTACTTGTAGAGTATGTTTTCATTGCAGAACGATTTCTGAACCTGGAGAAAGCAATTGACGAGTTAACTGTTCCTACAAATGGATTGTCGTTGCCCGGAAGGTTTGTTACTAATTGATTAACTAATATCATTGCACTGGACTAGATGCTGTGACCTGAACAAATTCATACTCATTTGTTATTAGTTTTACTTGTCAGGTTGGGAGATGTCACTGTCTACCAAGACGCGCATCTATCAGACACTGGTTGTCTCCGTCTTGCTATATGCATCAGAGACATGAACACTACTCGCTGCTGACGTTAAGACACTAGAGGCCTTCCACATGAAGTGTCAACGGCAGATTCTCCGCATTCGCTGGCAGGATCACGTTCGCAACGACGAGGTCGCCGCACATATACAGGCCTACGCCCTGTGATGGAGAGCATCAGGAGACAACATGAAGCCATCTTTGGGCACGTTGCGAGAATGTCACCCAACATTCCAGCTCACCAAGCACTGAGACTACAGGTCGAGGCATCAGTCGGTAGACGACTTGACCACGATTGGGTCCGCAGCTTTGGTCGTCTTCGCAACCGCTGGATCGACCAACTTCGTCAGGACCATCAGCGCCCACCTGCTGACCTATGGCGAGCAGCCATCCGGCGTGGTCATACTGGAGCGACGCTACGGTCCTCAACGACTATGCGATGACAACGACGACGACGAGATGCTTAAAAGCCAACTTGAGTGATTGTGATAAATTTCAATTTGGTAATAATTGGTAATAATAAATTTTTTGCTGATAGTTATAAATGCAGCCTTCGGAGTGTTAGTCAGTGAAAATATACAATGTTGTTTATTGCCTATGATGTTTGTAGCTTCATCTTTGAACTGTTCAGTAAGTCGAATCTGTCATTTGAAACAAAAGCTGTCACATGTGACATCATTGACAAGCTTATAACATTTCTCACCAGTACAGGTAAATGTTATACATTTTATGTCATGCAGTTACACGGTTGTATGCTTATCAACTGTTTATGCTGACGGGTGACCACTTATGTGGGTAAACCGTCCGCTGTAGGCCAGCCAACCAGGTCGTCTCAGCATTCCATCCTTTCGGGGTAGATAAATGAGTAGTAGGCTGCAATTAGATGTCCGCAACCTCAGTCTGGGGATGCGCCAATCTGGTGAATGCTTACGAGGTTGTGGCAGGTATGGTGTAATTTGCAGGTAACACCGTGTGATCCGTACCTGAGCACCTTGAGTGTGAGGTATTACAATAAAGGCACTATATAAATCCACTTTTTTATGTAGTTCTGTCAGTAGAACATTCAAGAGACCGTTGCAACACATTGCATGCTGCAAGCAAATGTAATAATTTATTCATCACCTAAAATCAGTCGGAATAAGCCATTTTTGTCTATACTGTTATTGTCACAAACTTGGTGTATTTTTCTTCCAACATATAATAATGTCATTATCAAATATGGATTTATATAGTGCATCATTGCACTGTCTGTGATCCTCGGAGTACACTTCTAGTCAGATTCTGGAGGTCGTCATGAAGCATGTTCCACACCATCGGTCCGGCAGCAGAAAAGACGTGATGGCTGAATGTGCTCAGTAACATAGTATTGTAGATGAATATTGTATGTCTTTTGTTGCTCTGTTAACTTTTTGGCTTTCTAGTTCACTGCAGTTTTGTGCTTATTTGTTTTAGTGTCCAGTTCAGTGTTCAGCAGTCGCGGTCATGGGCTCTCCAAGCTACTCGATGTCTTGAAGGTATTGTTGCTGTTTTCATTTTTATTTGTTTTTAACACGTTAGCCATTTCAAACAATCGTTTAATGTTAACAGATGTTTGTAAATTTTCATTGCAGCAGATACACCGCCAGATTCCATTGGTATAATTAGTATAGACTAGGTATGTTAAGCATCAACAGTCAACATCACACAAAATATAATGTATCAGAAGTTCACTTAACAACAGACAGACAAGTAAACTCGTTATGTGCCCCGGGTGAGTTGGTACCAGATTTATTGAAGAACTCAATCATTCACTCACTCACTGTCGTGCCGACAGGATCCTGTTAGTCTCCCCTCCAGCAGACTGTAGAAGATAACGAGGACATCCCCACATCACATGGCTGAGCACCATCCAACAGGATCTGAGCCACTGCCACCTTACACTCCCCGAAGCAGCAGATATGGTTCAGAACCGCCCTCTGTGGAGGATGATGTTGACGTATGGTGCTACGCAATCTTTAGTTGCATGCCAGAAATGACATCGACGATGGCATGCGGTAGACTGAGATGGCTGCCCTCGGCTTCTGAGTATACATTGCCGGTATGCATTATCATATCATATTGTATCTAAATCTGTTGAGTCATTTTCCTGTTGCCATTCACAGATTGTGTTCAGTCGTGAGGTGCCAGATCATTCTCCAGTCGAGAACCACCAGAAAGTTATATCTAAACACTATCGGGTTTGTATATGTCAGTTTTTATTGTGTGACTTTTGCACATTTTATTTGTTTAATTGTGTGTTTTTTACATGCAATACAGTGCAATATGTGTCGTGTGGGTAACTAATCATAGGCTTAACTAATCTCGTAGGTTTTGTAAGTAGTTATATTTTAAGTTATTGGTCGGGAACACATTGTCGTAGCATTTCTGGTGTGCTAACTGCAGTATTATGTCAAAAACAAAATGTGTTCAGAAAATGTCTGAAACTGTCTATGCCATTGCCACTGTCCATGAGAGAGTTCAAGATCAACTGGTCTGCCACAGAAAAGGCCCAGTTTTGTCACATTTCAGTGTCATGGAGTTTGAATTCCAGAAAATGCCAAATTCAAGGAGTTGTAATGATTTACGTTTATTATACGAGCAACAGACGTACAAACACAGCTTGTGAGGAACAGTGTTGTATGAAGTTTGGCGTAAACAATCTGAGCTGTTTTCAGTTTTTTACTGTACAACGTACTGCATAGATAGAATGTTTTGACCAATGAATGGTGCAGAGTGTGGGAGAAGTCTGCTAGTGTGTCATTAAGTGATATAGAGCAATCATAATCATCGTTTTCCTAAACCTTGTACGTGTTGGAGTTCGATGCTTCTTTATCTGGTTCGGTTCCATTTGTTTGTGCCTGTGTAGAGCGTTCATAATACAAATTTTGCCATTTCAAAAATTGTAGTTTCTGTCACATGTGTTCTATGGACGACTGTAACATGCTCATGTGGGGAGCCAGAAAACCTGCCAGTACAAAAGCATGGTGCAAGCATTCAGACAGATTTAGACATGCAAACAGCTTTCTTTCTTCGTATGCACAGAATCCTGTCACTGTCCGTCCTGAAACCAGCTTTGAGTTCATGTGTATAATAGAGATGCCGATGTTGATGGTTTTGTTGTCTTAATTATTGTTGCTGCAGTCACTCGGCCGTACAAATGTAAGATCTTGGTAGCTTGGTGTGAGGGTTGGCAGCCACTGGGGCTGTTCTGCATTCAAGATTTGAACTGGGTGAACTCTGTCAACGTTTGTGCCTTGGTGACTGCTGTATGCAACAGAGCTATGCAATAAAGGTAAAGAGAAAGGTCTGGACACTTGTTATAGCGCCGCTTACATGAGTCAGACTCGTGACCAGCAGCATTTTACAATCTCGGAAGTGGCAGCTGATTGGCATGAGCCAGTGGTGCCGCAGCGCATTATGTGGCCATCCATTGCCCACGCTAACGGACAGTTGGACCCATGGTGCAGCTAGCGGACACACCATCGCCCCAATCAGCCACACTAGGCCTTCACCCCGTAGCCTTGGCTATTACTCATTTCCCTTCCCGCTGAGGGTAGGAGGCTGAATTGGCCTGAGCACACACTAGGTTAGAAACTTCCTCAAAGTTGTTTGCAGTGGACCGGGTGTGAGTCGAACCCGCAACCTCTCGGTTACGAGTCCGATACTGTACCACTTCACCACTCCACTGTCATCGTTTCTGGCATGCAACCCACCCAACACTGTTACTGTTTATTCAGCCTTTGATTGTTGCAGAACCCAGAGTTAAATCATTGTGGTTGCATACAGGTTCACATTAAAGATGAAACCAAAACAGCGAAGAAGAAGTTGGCCGACGGCTGGGAGAAATTAGCGACAAACAACACGAAATCAAGTGAGTGATGCTGTGTGGTAAGTTTTGGCCGACGGCTGGGAGAAATTAGCGACAAACAACACGAAATCAAGTGAGTGATGCTGTGTGGTAAGTTTTGGCCGACGGCTGGGAGAAATTAGCGACAAACAACACCAAATCAATTGAGTGATGCTGTGTGGTAAGTTTTGTTACCTTGATTATGAAGCATCTGGCAGTCATAAAAAAAATTGAGATAAGTCAGAGAGTAAAGAAGAGATCGGGCATTTGTGTAAAGTTGTGAAGTTGTGAAAATGTTGGGAAAGTTTATTTGTGGGAGAATGGTGCTTTTAATTTCAGCTCTGATGCAAAGGGGAGCTGCACAGTGATAAATGTACAGATGTTGTCACTTTGGAGAATAATCGGAAAAGTCGGGTAATTGACCCTGGGTCACTGCACAGATCATTCACGGCATCTTGTCATTTGATGTTTGTGTTCATTGATTTTTCATCGGCATCTCCACACTGCATACTGCGCTAGTGATTCAGTGTTACAGACTGCAGTCAGAACACAACCCATTTTGCTTCAAACTCAGCAATCGACAGCATATATAGTATGTTTTCAAAATAAAGTTTGTGAGTTGGTCGTTGCAGTGAAGAAGTCAATCTCTTATTATGAATGATCATCTGTGTGTGTGTGTGATGTGTAGGCCGTGTTGTCAGCTACTGGTGCTTCTCACCAGGTCATGCTATGGATGACTTGCGATCACATGGAGTCAAGTCCATCATATTGACCAGTGGCACACTGTCACCGATGTCTTCATTTATTTCTGAAATGGGCGTGTAAGTACTTCAAGACATTGCTATGCTAGTCACTGAAATTAACAGTAGCAGTCCTAGTCATGAAGCAGCAGCAGCAGCAGAGACACACTGTGTTCTTTATGATACGTGATGAACCAGTTATATATAACAGCAGAATTAGTGGACAGTGAAATAGACTCGTAAGATGGCTACAGTTATTTTAACCACAAGCAGACAAAACATCTGAGATATTTTCACATCAAACTATGTTGAATACATTCATAATTGCTCTAGTTCGATAGCTAAAAGTAAGTTTTATGTAGGTATAGCCACAAAGCTGGTAAGGATAAACAAGCCATTTGCATGATGTCTAATAGTTCTGCTCCTGTGGCTGCAGTGATGAGTGTTATTAAACATTCTGTCAGTTTTCATTGGATTCTAAGTTATTAGCTGAAGGAAACTTTCTTCTTGGCCGGGAAGTTATCTGATGTACATATTTGCATTCTTTGTGATACGTGATTTGTGAGTTGTCTACCGCAGCCTGTGATGATGGTGATGAAATCTGAAGTCTGTGGTCTATTCTAGACATCTGCTCATCCTTCTACGATATTCAGACAGATTTAGACATGCAAAGAGCAACTTTCTTTCTTCATATGTACGGAAATGTGTCACTGTCTGTCCTCAAACCAATTGTGAGTCCACATGTATGACAAAGATGCCGATGGTGATGGTTTTGTGTCTTCATTATTTTAGAGACACTTAGCAGCCTTTCACCTGCCGTCAAGAAACTGCCCGGTCACTCGTAATTTGCTAACTTACATTTCGCATCATTATATATAGTTCTCAGAAAATTATATTGTAATAAAATTGATAATACTTACGTATGTTTGTATATTGCTGGTTTTTGTTGCATTGTATGTTTAGTGAGTTTCACATACAGCTGGAGAACCCGCATGTCGTGAGCAGTGACCAGGTGTGGGTTGGAACGTTGGCGAGAGGACCGGACTCGGTTACACTCAGTTCAGCTTACGAGACTCGGTAAAACAACATTGGACGGATGATGTTTTCTTCTCTCTCATACTTGAGGCCAAATACAATCGTTGTCTGTTGAATGTGTTCTCTTGCCTAGTTCACACTGTTGTCTCTACCCTGTAGATTTCATCTTGTGGTCATATCAGTGCTCGTATGTGTGTCATGAACCATAATTGTTCAGCCATGAAACAGTGTCTTTATCTGCAGAGTGTACCAGAGATAAGCCGCCATTCAGTTTTGTCAGAGGACAGGATTCGACAATGTGGGACATAGTCTGGGTCTCACCACAAGGACACAGATCAGTGTCTGTAAGTCGCCATTTCCTTCTGCAGGCACCGCAGTGTCCCTGTTTTGTGTGAAAACAGTTAAGCAGAGACCACTATTGCCGAGGGAAGTCGAAACCCAGTTGGCGGATTGTGGGGTCACATGCAAGGTAAGAGTTGACCACCTGAGCCAACTTCCAGTTATGCCTGCATCGACTTTTGATGTCCAGCCACTGTGGTGCATGATGTAATACTGATACTGTGTTTATGACGCTGTCATTGTGGTGTAGCTGTTGTGGCAGTTCAGATGGTTTATTTGATGATTGTGGAACAACACAGAGCAGCTGAGAACCGTAGACCAAACTGTCCAACTTATACCGCGAATCTGCCTTTATTCTACTGTCATCTTACACACACAGTTGATATTCAGTATTTCTCTGCCCATAAACTGGTACCAGTTTACTGTTCCACAGAGGGTAAAAGGCTGAGTTGGCCTAGGCACTACAGTGCATGTGCCCAACGATGTATATTATAGGTCTTTCAAGATAAACACAGCTGTCTACAATGCAAAAACTTCTCACTCTACCCAACTGAGTATTGTTACCTAATGACAACATTTCTACAGTGGGATTTGATTCTAGCGACTTAACAGTATATCAAATCGATTTCTTTGACTATTTTTCTCATGGCTCATGCCAATCAGCTGCCACTTCCGAGATTGTAAAGCGCTGCTGGTCACGAGTTCACTCATGTAAGTGGCGCTATAGCAAGTGTCCAGACCTTTTCTGTAAGCTGTACACTTTGAGACAGACCCAAGCAGGATTTTAGTTTTCTCTATTGTATAATGTTAATTTCTGTTTACAATTTCTGCATGATACCGGTTTGTTTAAATTTCAACGAGCTAAGACATGTTATGTGTTTTAATGTAACATTCTCTGAATGGTGTGTTCTGAACATGCAGGTTTAACCGCAGCTATCAAGTGTCTCTTGGCAATGCTGTCGGTATGATGAATGCTTTTTTTATTATTAGCTTAGTTCATTTCGATGTATGGCACATTGTTATATAGCTTCAAATGTACTGTGCTGTATTTTATTATTTTGGATTGTTAATTTATATATTTTTGTGGATTAGTTATAAAGCTGTACATTTAGAAGTTTCATTTTGCAGTTCATCAGGATTGAAATTTTTATCGGTTTAGTTTGTGTGATTGTTTCTACTGATTGTTTGATATTATAATACGTTTACTGCAGTGAACTTTGCAAGACAAGTACCTCACGGTCTCCTGTTGTTTTTCCCTTCATATCCAGTCATGGAAAAGTGCATTGAACAGTGGCAGGTACATACAACTGACATTGCTGAACGACACTTTTAGATGTAATCATTCATAACGTTGGGTTTGTAGCAGTGTCAAGTGATAATAATAATAATACATAGACTTATAACGCGCGCAATGTCGGAGTGTATGACCGAATCTAAGGCGTGGGCAGTCGCCAGGTGGGATGTTGGGTCATGTTTAAGGATGGTTCATAAGACTAAACAGGTGGGTTTTGAGCCGGTGTTCGAAAGTTTGTACAGTTGGAGCATTTCTTATGGCGGCTGGATTTCATTCCAAATGACTCTAGGCAGGTTGTTAGTACATGAGTTTGTATCACCAAGCTGTATTGTTTGGTACAGACCAAAGAGTGTTGGTGCTTTGTAGCCGGGAGAGTAGTCCTGTCTCTCTTCATCACCTCCTCATTCACTTGTCAACCCATTTCTTATTATCCCCGCTCTCATCATCCATCGCTCCCTCACTCTTACACTCCAGGCTCAAAACCTACCTTTTCAACAAATCCTTCCCACCTTAGACTTCTTTTACCTACTGGACTGCCTTCATGATAATGGGACTGGACCGGACCGGACCTATCACACTCATCATTTTATTTTTAGTTTCACATTTTAATTTTTTGTTCATTCAGTGTGGTAGACTAAGCTGGCTACCCGTCAGCTTTTTACTTCACGTTAAATGTATTGTATCGTATAGTAGCAGCAATATCGACAGAAAGTAATGGAAACCTACAGACTGGGATCAGCTCTGGCCACAGCTCCTGTTACCACTGTTATTGAATACACAGCTAATGCAGGACAACACAAATAACACATCAGTCACAACATAAAAGCAATAAAAGACTATCACATAGCATAACTAAAATCTAGTATTATTTACAGAACTAAACCATACGGCATTCTTGACAGTTTCTGTTGAGCAATGTCAGTCACCTAGATCGTATTTATCTGCAATTCCCAACATTTTAAAACGAACTCTGGGCAAACCAGCCAGAGTGCGCAGACAGTATTATCACTGAGCAGTAGTCGTCTATAAAAGAACAACTCTTTCACGTAGTAGATACAGTAGCGGCGAGATCTGAAGTGGTTTAACACTTTCCATTGTTTGTCTCTCGGCAACATTTGTAAATAAGTTAGTGGATGAATTTTTGCAAATTTTTTGGAAGGCAAGGCCTTGGGACCACTCACAAGCCATTTATTCAGGTGACGTCTCATCTGGATTTAGATGCAGGAATTTATTTTCACTCTTTTAACTCTGCAGTAGTGATGTGCGTGTGTGCTGTGGAATCAACTGGCGTCGGAAATCGTGCCATGAAGTCGCTGTGCTTTGTGTGAACAGCAATCAGGAATCTGGTCACGCATTGAGCAGCAGAAGTCGATGTTTGTTGAGCCGAAGATGAAGGCGGAGTTCTGCACAGCGATGGAAAACTTCTACGACCGAGTCAACAGCGGCAGTGGAGCAGTGTTTGCTGCTGTCTGTCGCGGCAAGGTCTCTAGCTTATTTTGTACAACTATCGCAAAATAGATAACATTTTTCTGAAATTAGAACTTTGTGCTTCTTGTTGTTTATGTTCATTTGTCCAGCAGGTACTTAGTAATTGTTCATTATATAACCAATTGAGTTATTTATTTGTTGTTGGACATCACATTTGCCGTTATACTGGCAGTCGCGACATAGTGTTTGAAAATTACTATCTTTTAAATGTCTTATCACAGAATTTGGTAGAAGTCTGTTTGCTGTCTGGTTCTAAAGTGAAATACATTAACTCTCAACATCAGTTGTTTCCTTGAATATTGACACTTCTGAGTTATCTTACCTTTTACATGCCATCAGTTGTGTATATTCATCATCTTCCAGACTCTCCTTACCTCCACTTGGCCACATCTGCAATGTGATGTTGGTCTGGAGGAAGGGGAATATTAATAAAAACTATCTCTGTGCTATAGTATGGTGTACTATTATAATGGTACACAATGGTACGAGCAGTTCTTACAGGTTGGTTGACTATATCAGGCTTTGATCTTGCTTGGTTTAGCTCTCTGTCTTCCAAGCACCTCTGTGTCTTCGATCTTCATGGTACTATATAGATATTAAAAAATTTTTTGCTTACAACTTTCTCTTTTACCTTTTAGTGGGCTGAGCCTAGTTGGATTGGTCTTTGACCTAGTTGACTAACCATTGTCCTTCAGTGCTATGACACTGTTGGTTGGGTCATCTGACCTGTAAAATCGTCCCCGAAATGACTTACAATGTGTCGAGTGGGACGCTAAACCCTGCTATACCATACCGTCATCCTCCGGTGACAGCTGAAGTCATTTTATGCAGGTGAAACTTCAATGATCACCAGGTTTGCTAACTAGCAGTATTGTTCATTTTAATGTCTGTGATGGTTCGTAACTTTGAGTGTGTAAAGTGCCTCGACAACATCACTAAAATCAGTGCATTTTACTAATAACAGTAATGATAATAACATACCAGTGCTCCCAACCTTGCGACTGTCGTCCCTGAGATTCAGTCATTTACCAGTGTTGTTTATATCATTATTATTATTATTGTTATCATTATTTGTATCTGTTCTTGCCTTTGATTGTCTCCCAAGACGATGTGTTTGCTGAATAAATTGAACACTGATTTGTCAGGTGAGTGAAGGTCTGGACTTCTCGGACTGCAATGGACGTGCCGTCGTCATCACTGGTCTTCCGTTCCCTCCTATCATGGATCCCAAGGTCGTACTGAAGATGAAGTTTCTTGATGAAGTACGGACACAGGGAGGCAAGGCAAGAGATAGATGATGTCTTTGATACTCTGCTATTCATCGCAATTTTTTTCTTGGCATATTTTATGGTATTTCTGTGCTTTCAATGCTTTGACACTCTTAGTTATGCATCACAGGGCACCTGGCATGTAAAGATATTGCTACAGCACTCTCCAAAGATTTCGTTTGAGATTTTCATGGGACAGCTGGTAGTGCTTAAAATAGCTGTAAACTAGTTGTGTGTATGAGTGTGTGTGTGTGCTGTTGTTCATTTTTGTCCTTTATTTTTTTTATTTTTGTCATTTATCTAGACTAGAGGATGGCGCGGTGGCTTAGTGGTAGGGCGTCGGACTTGCGATCTAGTAGTGGCGGGTTCGAGGCCCGGCCGCGACGCTGCTGCGTAACAACCTTAGGCAAGTTGTTCACACCCTACTGCCTCTGTCACCAAGCAGTATAATTTGGTACCAGCGAAAGCTGGGAAGTAAACAGGCATATCGTGTGGTGCACCAACCCGTATCACGTGGTTTCGCAGTGTTCGCTGACGCCTGGCTGTCGGGTTGGCTTGCGGAGATCAGCGCCGATTTACGGGAAACGGTAGCGCATTAGAGGTGGTGCTCCACGACTATGCGCTATACAAATCCACGTTTACTTACTTTACTACGTTTACTTAAGAATGGGGGTCGTTCTTGTTTTAATTTTATGTGAATCGGCACATTTTTCATGATGATTATACGCCACAATAGATTTTCACATTTTTGCCGGGCAGTGACCTTAATCTCTGACCTTTTGACCATGAAGTTGCTCTGCCAGCTACTCTCCTCAGTGGGTAACCTCTCCTGACAGTTTGAACGTTGTACAGTGTAAGTCAAAAAATTTTATCCCCCCCCTGAGGTTTCCTGAATTTTTGTCTGTTCAATGCCATGCATGGACAGAATATAAATTTACCTGTGTAGGTGTGTGTGTGTGTGTGTGTGTCTGTGTGTCCGTCACACTTTCTGTCAAGTTGTCAACTCTCCTACAGGTCAGACCTCTCAACGGATTTTTTACAGTTGATAGCTTAAAAGACGCAGATTTACGCAAGGATGTGCCTTTTGGGAATCTCGATAATGAATAATCACATTTAGGGGTCCAAAGTCCCCCAAAACCCCCATTTTTAGGGCCTGAATAGGCATTTCAAGCCAAATATGCGAAAAATTCAAATAGCTATATCTTCAAATCTGTGTAGATTGACTTGAAATTTGACAGGCAGCTGCGGCCAGCAACAGAGACTTCATGGGTTCGTATGGTGGAAAACAATTCCAAGATGGCGGACGGCCGCCATTTTGAAAATCGATATATCGCCATATCTCAGCGAAAAATCATCCAATTTTCATGAAATTTTGTACGCAGCAGCAGATTTTGAACTGGATGAACGTCACGTGATCTAAAATGAAAAAGTTGCATTGGGCAGACTCCGAGTTCGACAGAACGTATTTCTGGTTTTCTCAACGGCTGAGAGTTTTTAAGCAACATTTTACGTGCCTGTTGTATGTTCACATCTATGCCAAATTATACAATTTTATTCAATTATCTCTAAATCTGACAAAGTTATGCCATATTAAGTGCAACCACCCAATGAATTTTCACTTTTTACAACGAATCTAGCATGAACTTTTACTGTTTGACGATAAACAATGGTTAAAACACACAATTTATTACAGTTTCTTAAACAGCAGACAGAGTTCAGTCAAAATATTTCTGTATAAACTTCATATCGTATATACTTGAAAACGTTAATTAGGTTGGTAGTTTAAGTACTAAAATAATATTCTTCCACACAACCTGGAATTTATACATAAATTAGTTGAGACGTTTTTGAGTTAACAGTCGGCATGTGACAGATGAACACATGGACAGGGATGTAATGCATAACGTGGCCTCCTAGGGGAAGTCTGCATAATAATTATAAAACAAGAAGCTCTGCTGTCGCAAAGAGGCCGCGCGATGCTTTGTGTCTGTATAGCTTCAATACAAAACGTCGAGCGCAGTCTTTTATTATTAGTTGTTTCGGCTTCAGATATGCCACTGCGTACAATTAAATTCTTTTCTGTTCTGTTCTCTTCGGCGTATTCGTCTATGCTGCAGGCCGTCACAAACAAACATTCGCTGGTGCGTCGCCAACTGTCCGATCTACACTGCATGGTTGTCGGTAACTGTTTTTGTCACTTCGTAGTTCGCACGTCCAGCAATCGATTGATAGCCAATGATGCGTGGCCGACTGTGTCATATACTCAGCTTCGTCGTCGGTAAATGTTTTTGGCACTTCGCGCATCCAGCAATCTTCGATAGCCAGCTATTAGACCAGAATCGCGATTTCTGCCTATACCCCACCTGCATTCGACGCCCCCGTAGAGGGGTTCCTGTGGGAATATTGCCACCCTGCTTGGTACGGAAAAACTAGAATGGTGCGGCTACCCGATGGTAAAAAAATTTCAAAGATATGTCTATTCGTTATGACATGATCCACGAACGTGACAAACGGACCGACAGACAGACGGACGGACACCGCATGACGGCTATAGCTGCGCTTATGCATTACATCGTGCAGCAACAATTTACGTATGCAACTCCATTACTAAAATCACAACTATTGGGGAAAATAATATTAATTTGTGTACGATTTTTGATTAAAAACATAACCAATTACAAATTCTATGCTTAATTACTTGTTTACTTGTATATTTTACGCAGTCATTAAGTTTCACCTGCCAAGTGCACAGTCCTGTGGTTCCACGTGACAAAATATTCACAGACTCTTTGAGCACAATATTTCTGTCTGGTAACTGAAAATTGCACAACACATTAGTATACTTCAGCTTTTAAACAATGATAATCAGCGGTGGATATAGCAATTCAGAACTCCTTATCCCTCCATCTTTTCCTTCCCCGAAAATCCAGTTGGGAAGCCTGGGGAGTGCTGTGACTGCCAGTGAGCTTCGCAAATGAACCTGGGCACGACCCAACTCGGGTACCATGTTCAGACCATTTCAAGTCTGATTTTGTCCCTTACCACATTAAATAGACCATTTCAAGTCCGACTTTGTCCCTAGCAGAGTTTTGCAGTCGTCAAGGATGAGCAAATGAATCACTGCTTATGGCCCAGTTGAAAATGTTATGATTTTTGCCTAATTTTGTAGTTTCTCTGCCAGCTTCAAACTTTTGTTCAAAGTGTTACAGTATTTGTGTTGCACAGAAACCTAGGTCAGAAACAATTTCTAGATGTTAATGGGCATAGGCCAGAAAAGGAAGGCATTATTATGGCATGGCTATGCTCCTTGGAAACTATGCCAATGACAACGAATGTGGGTGATCACCGGTCACTCCCATTGGATCTGTCACTGATGACAATTGGTCTTTCAAAACAGCTCAGTCAGGTATGGCGAACAATCATCAGAGATCACAGTTTTACCTTCACATTCACACAATTACCTCCAACTAAAAAGAACAATAAATATACATCTTTACATTCCTAGGCACAGCTGTTAACCACACACATCTTCCCACAGCATACATGCATGTGAAGTGATCTAAGCATCAAACCATGGCGAGCAAATATGCATGAAAATTGCTTAATGTAATCAGCGTACTGGTAGTCACTTGACCGTCTGACAGCAGGGATGACAAACACAAAATGTTTAATCATACTCAATTAACAAATATTTTTCATTATTATACATGAAAAATGCTAGAAGATACATAAAATACATACCATGTATGTTTTGTAACAAAACTGGCAGGTTTCGTCCCTTTGTGCCAGTAAATTGGTGTATGTTTCATAGACTTCATCTGCTACTTCAATTTCTGCATTTTCTATCTACAACAGAAATAATGCATGTCATGCCATACATCTCCTCCAGACTTAATCATCAGATTTTAAAACAAGCTCAGCTCTTCCAGAGACTGCACGATGCTTCATGTCATTGAATATTTCGCTAAGCCACTCAAGATTACTCAAGTTCATTCAAAATGACACCTTCGACTATGGCATGTGTAATCTCTTTTAGTATTCCACTGTAGCTATGTCTCTATCTCATACAATTTCTGAGATATTCAGCATCTAATTATGGCATATCTATACCACTGTCAAATATTTGGATGTTCAGTATAAGACCTTGAAATCTAGGTCAGAGGTCACTGAGCATCATTGAAATTGGTTACTTGAAAATGGTACCATTTGAAAGTTTGCGTGCAGTTTACTATTTGCAATACATAGTAACTATGACTGTAACTTAGCCGTTTTGACTTTCAGCACCACACACGAATGTGACAGACATTACGGACAGACACTGCACGACGGCACAGGCTGCATTTATCCACAACATCGTGTGGCAAAGTGAGTTGGCTAAGTAATCGTAATCATAAAAAGAATTTGTAACGCATACAAAGTCAACGCACAAACATTGAATCGGAGGCGCGCAAGCAAGCAAGTAACTCGTTATTAACACCAGAAACAAAATGCAGGGATGCCATATAGCATTACATTACACTGATGATATGTCTTCTAAGAACGAGGTCCTCTGGTGTTCCTCTGGTCGACACCATCAACAGATCCCAACCTCACCGATATGTGTGCTACTGGCTTTTTACCAATCGGAACACTGGCATGCTGGCTGACTCCGACATAACGCTGCCGATAAACGTTACAGCCACTGTCAGACCATGCTTCGCAGCACTTTGGAGTGTAATACAGGGCTTCCTTCCTCCACACACCTTGCTAACGTTCACTGGTGCCATTCACAGTTGGCCACATGTAACATGTAACAAAAAACTTAATCATAGTCAAGTTTAGTGTCTATTTTTTACTAAAATTAAACAATACTGAAATAGCAGTTAAGTAATTATTTCTAATCTATCTACTGTTGTGGTGTAGTTAATGAACACTTGTGTTTATAATATAAAACAAAATTTCCATTTACAAACAAAACAAAAATATGCACAGTTCATTAGTTAATTAACAAACAGGTGCATGGCTCGCAACTAGGGGAGAACTTACACTACAACAAGGGGAAAAGAAACCCAAACTAAAACAAAGGGACAGGGATAAATGCAACGCTGACAAGCTAGCGAGCAAGCGGATGGAACCTGACGTCGGATGGTGAGCGAGCGCGGTGGCGACTCCGGATCTTTGTACTGTCACTGTTGGCAGACGGACACGTCGGACGACTGATTGCTTGAACAGCTGACCAGTGAGATACGTACAGCAGTGGCTGAATGTTAGATATCGTCGAACGTCGGTGACGACAAACGACTGAACGTCAGACGACGACTGAGACGACAGGACGTCGAGTGAGTGAACGTCGGACGTCGGGCGACTGAACATAATTGCGACTGACCGTCAGACGTCGAACCGTGGACGGATTCGACCGTTGAAGGTTGGTTGAATGAACCTCGGACGAGACAACGTCAGTTCACGAACTTCAGCCAGAACAGCGTTAGTCGGTCAACAGAATTACTTTCTCGTTGCCGAAATGTTGACTTTTCGTTTTACGTCTGCACGTGGCAACGTCTAACAAAGAAGTGATTAGACTTC
>Ga0209149_1000297_pt1 | contig 19959 bp, 12 predicted proteins | sample WorMetTyACAVOLI2_FD_187423 | JGI IMG/M metagenome (GOLD analysis project Ga0209149, IMG submission 187423) | Marine gutless worms symbiont microbial communities from Max Planck institute for Marine Microbiology, Germany - Olavius algarvensis... ... | reverse complement strand
GAGGCCAGCCTCCCTATTTTTCCAAATACAGCATTAGCGGCCCGATAAAACGAACGTTTTGCATAAACCAGACATACTTTGAACGATCTAGATTTAACCAGAGTCATTCCCAGGTATCTTAGCTCATTTGGACTGAAGAGAAACCCTATAATTCGGGGTCACAGGTTACACCCTAGTTATCTTGTGAATAAAAGGTTCTGTTTTTAAAACTTTATAAAAAAATTAAAACATCAAAATACGTGTTATTAAAATAAAAGAAAGTAAAAAATATCCACTGCAACTATGCGGTTCATGTAATGGACTGGTATCTCGTTTTGGGGACGCTAAAATACCGGGATCGGAAAATGCAAGACTGGAAAATACAGGACCTGGAATATAAATAAGAAGGACCATACATGTTTTGCATTTAAAATGTATTTAACTTGTAAAACGACATGTAGCATCAATAAAGTTTGGAGTCGGACGTCGAATGAGCGGACAACAAGCTGTTGAAGTAACGTGGTTGTAATGTGCCCATTAAATGGTTAAGCAGCACGACACCATGCAACCCAGTGAAGCGGAACGACCTGTGTGGTACCTCGTTAGTCGCTGAGGCGGCTAGGCTACCGCGTGACGTCAAATCAAGACACAGCAGCAGCAGCAGCACCAGGACTGTATCTGACGGACTCAGGACTGCTGCTGCTGTGACGAAACTCGGTATCAGTCGACGAGGTAACAAACCAGACTACAGCGCGACAACCAGCTAGCTTCGCATTTGGCCTTTGGTGTCGTCGGCCGACATTGTAAATCTTTATTCACCATATTAATGGTAGCACAACAACAATAAAAAAGAAAAAAAAGCATAATAGCGAACTTAGTCAAACTTAATTAAATTACATGTGACAGTGCATATCGATTACAAAGTTATGCATGAAGTAGGCCTAATGTAGTATCGGTTCTGATTGTCTGATTGGCTATAGATTTCTTGAAAAATTTATGTTCTCTTTTCAGACTTTACGTGTAATGTGCGAATTGCGAAAATTTTTGCCAAAATATCGTATTATGTGGCCAGTGCCTTCGTATCTTTTTTGGAATTTAGCAATTCTTTTTTCTAACAGTTCGCTAGGCAGCGAAAAGTTGAACCAGAACCGACATTCGTTAATTAAGTCAAGATTAACAGATTTAACAGCTGAAGAAAAAAACGAGCACTGCAGTGTAGGTAGCTTATGAGAATATTTATACACCACATGTATTGACAGCAGTAGTGATAAAATAAATACAAAGTTATACAAAAAAATAAACTTAACTGGAACTTAACTGTGTGTGGTCTTTTGTCGACAGAGTATTCGGAGCCGTTGATTGACAGCAACAGAGGACAAGTGGCTGGAGAGGACGCGGAGACAGTGTCAGCAATAACGCCAGCGCCCATGACACTATACTGGCTCGCTGCTGCAGGTCACCGGCCAACTGTCACAAGTCGGCGACCAGTGGCGCCTCACAACGGCGATCGACGACATCTCGTTGTTGGTACGCGTCACACAGCCCATTTAACCCTTTAGAGTGCACAGGTAATTATAGTGCTGCATCGAACAATATGAAGTTGGTACACTGGCCGTTGATTGGTGGGCTGTTACATCTGGTACAGCGAGGAGGGGTACCACCGTATTGCTGTCTGTTGCTCTGGGGTTTCACGACGATGCGGATGCGCTATATAAATCGACTTTTTACTTACTTTTACTTACTTAACTTACTTACTTTAATAGTAATATTTATTCACCATAAAAGGGTTAACCAAGTTAGACAAATTTATGTGGCAAATTATAGGTCAGATTGGCCTATTTTAGGGACGACCGAAAAATTTTCGTGCCTACATCAGGCCCGTAGCCAAGGGGGGTCGGAAGTCGGAACGGTCGGACGACCTCTCCCCCCGGCGCTAAAAGGCCACTCTTCCGCCAACTATTCGAGCGGTAACATCTTGATTCTTGTACATCGTCCGTCTGTGAAATAGAATTAATCGAGTAGACTTACCATGCAGATTCGAGCTTTGACGACAAAGTAACGTCATCAATCGTTATTATTTTAACAAGAACTTAGCTATCGCAAACAGATCGCGTGTCAGCTGCACACACAATGCCGAGGGCATCTATGATAACCCCGTGACCTTGAAATCTAGGTTAACGGTCACTCAAGGTCACTGGAAACGGAACCATTGAGTAGATCATGCACGACTTACTATTAGACGAGTTACTGGACGTTGAATATTATCGTGACCTTGAAACAGTGGGTCAGAGGTCACTCAAGGTCATTTAAGTTAGTGCCATTCGAAAGCTTGGGTGCGGTTTCCTATTCGCCTTTTATAGTAACTATGGCAGTATCTGTAGCCGTTTGTGAGATATTCAGTGTCAAAGAATGGCGTGACCTTGAAAACCAGGTTGGGGGTCGTTCAAGATCATTGAAAATGGCGCCGTTCGATAACCATATGTGACTTTCTATTGGTCTGCCATTGCATTATAGCTCTATCTTGTACTATTTTCGAGTTTTTTGACGTTGAATGATATCGTGACCTTGAAATCTGGGTTAGAGGTCACTCAATGTCATTGAAACTGATGCCATTCGAAAGCCTGGGTGCGGTTTCCTATTCGCCTTCCATAATAACTATGGCGATATTTTGTATCGTTTGCAAGATATAACGACCTATTGGTCCAAAATCGCGAAATTTTTATACCCCACCTGTATTAGCGCCCCACAGGGGGGGGGGTGACCCCGTCGGAATTTTGTGAAAATGTTTGATGCTGATAAAACTAGAGTGATTGGGCTACTGTATGGTGAAAAAAAACTATGACGATACGTTAAGCCGTTTTCATCTGGTACCGGAACGTAACGGACAGACGGACAGACGGACGGACGGACAGACAGATTTGCTATATCAATATCGCGCGTCAGTATGCTGACGCGCGATTCATACTGACGCGCGATAAAATCGAGATTTTCCCCTAGACAGCCACTGGGAACTCCAATTTTCAAACCCTGACAAAGGTCCAAAATCTGAAGAAAACGACCACTCCCCGTTATCAGAAGGCTGGCTACGGGCCTGTACGTGCGTTGCAAACGAACCTACACTACAGCGAGCACTCAGAGAATGCATACCTCCGCCAAGTGCACGGTGCATCTAACCCATTGAACTTTGGTTGCCTCAGCCAAAAGTGATCCGGGATTCGAATCCGAATTGATCCGGATCCCGTGTTCGCCGGATCGCTCCCAAAATGTGTTCATTTCTTTGTCGGCTTCAGTTATTTCACCGAGCTTCGTGAAAGCCGGCCGGTGACTGTATGAGATGAGCTAATAGTCTGCAACAGCGAGGAAGGTGGAAAAGTGATCCTGGATCCGTATATCGTGAACTGGATCACCAGCAAAAGTTAATCGATTCCTCTCGATGATAGGCGCTATCACAACACCTAAGTTTCAATGAAATCGGACACAAACACATGACCTCCCGAACAAGGTAAAAAGAACAGTGCCGTTAACTTGGGTCATATCGAAGTCGGGAGATGGGCACGGGTAAAATTCAGCCGGGTGGCAAGTTGCCAACCTTGGGTACGCTTGATGTACAGGCTATGTCGATTAATATGGTTTACATCCTGGGAACTTTTTACCTACCTCGCAGTGGACAGATCTGTTAGAGTAGGTTTATATTGTTGTTGTTACGAATACACTAAACGTTGACTCGGAAATTGAAGTCCGCACGAAAGGACGTTAATGTAATCATGCGGCGAACTAAAGGTCATGAAAAAAGTCCACAAACTGCCGATGGTGGCCATGTGACCATTGTCAGTGCAGTTGACGTCGCAGTGCACAGTTGTCGACAGTGTCGAGGTGTTCCGTACATGCAGACTGGTGTGTTGTAAACAGTCGGACAAGACTTTGGCGTCAGTGGCAGCAGTCAACCTCCAACTCATCCTCATCATCGTCGTCATCATCTGATGCTGCTTACCTGTGTGTCAGCGTTGACACTGGCCCTGTTCGTCACCGCCACCACCGCATGACGTCGCATCACTACACCACCAACACCCCCAGCACCAGCAGCAGCAGCATCAGCGATCTAACTCACAGACTACACTGCTGTTACGACGAATCGCCATCACTGTTGCGCCGCCCGTTCTGAATCGTCGCAGCGCATTAATCTTTCGCGATGTAGATCAGACCTATCGACGAAAAAGGGCTCGGGGAAAAACGGATCGTTACGATCAATCCGATTGCGTTTCAGAACGCTCCTACACTACAGCAATAGTGCTACTAGTGAGCCTAACTGCGCTGCTGCCCGTCAACGCGAATCGTACGTAGGCCTACATCGACGTCAACTAATTCAGTTCTGCTGCTTCGCTGACGATGAAAGTATAACTTCCGAGAGATGAACACTAAACAGCGCAAGTCAGTGACGTCATGACGACGTCATGGCGTCAATGACTTCGTCAGTTCGGTTGTGTAGGCTATCAGTGACCGTGGCAACATAAAGCTTGCTGATAATTATCATGCAGGCTCAGCTGTTGCAGAGAGACCGCACTTTAATGCTTCATGTCATCGAATATTTCGGTAAGTCACATGACACCCACGAGTAGAGCGTGTGTAAGTCTCTATTAGTATTCCATCGTAACTATGTCTCTATCTCGTACCATTCCCGAGATATTCAGCGTCAAATGTGAAATCTGGGTTAGAGGTTACTGAAGGTTATTGAAAAATGACACTATTCGAAAGCATGAGTACAGTTTTCTATTCGCATTCCACAGTAACTATGGCCATTTCTTGTATCATTTCCGAGATAAAACGAGATATTGGTATAAAATCGCGAATTTTCATAGGCCACTGCATTCGACGACCCCGTTAGGGGGGTCACCGTCGGAATATTGCCATAACGTTTGGTTTGGCAAACTAAAGTAGTGTGGCTACACGATGGTGTAAAATTATGATGATGCGTTTAGCCGTTTCGACAGAATACCGGCGTGTGACGGACGGACGGACAGACGGACATCTTGCAACGGCATAATCCGCGCAATGCATAGTAAAAACTATATGTTATAGACAGGGCGGCTTATGCCACTGAAATTAACATTTTGCAAACAGAAGCTTCAAGGGTTTTGCCGCAGGACCACACACGACGTTTCGCCCTCATCCCGTCTACTCTTTTAGTGAATAAAAACTGCGAGAAACGTGTTGCCTTGCCCTTACGCAAAGTGCTCAACGGATGTTAACGTTTGCCTAACTGCAAGAAAACCAAACTGAGCGAAGAGCTACAGCTGATGTACGTCGTCTCTGGGGGGGGGGCGGCTACGTAAGCTGTTGCTGGACCCCACTGATGTTGTCGAAGTTCAGACATCATGGACGGACGACTGGCACCAACATTGAAAAAAACGCAGATTCTCGTATTGTGACGAGAATTTATTGTTAAAAATAGAGGCAATCCTGGCCACAATAATAACATAGCAAAACGCCGATGAATATATACAGACGTTGACCGCGCGTCGTCTGTCGCGGAGTCGATCTACAGAAACGCTGAGAAAGAACGCAACGCGTCAACACGCTCACACAAACACAGACGCACGTAGGGGCGTCCACCATGCACCAGCCAATGAAGCCATCCTTCCCCCATTTCTGCTCCCTCTCTCCCATTCTGTCTTTCCTCTCCCTGGCCAACTACGGAATCTGGACTGCGTCACAAGCTCCGGCCGCCGATGATTTTGTAGCATTTTTAACACAAATCTGTGCAATAAAAAGCTAGGCATCGGTTTATGCCAAATCTGATACTGATCAGCTGTTGCATTTAGGGTCAGTTGTTTTTTTTCGATTTTCATTCCCCCTGAATTCCATACGACGCAACGAGCGTCATTCGCTCTTCAGTAGGACGCCCTATATACACACATTCATATGTATAACGGAATGTATCGACAGAAACACACTCGTATTGCTCTACAACGAAAACGATACTACTAGTTTGGCTGACGCTAGATTCAAGAGAAATTACGAAAAAAGTGTACGTGTCAATATTCGAAGGCAAATGGCAGGCGAAACAGTGAAACTGCCGTAGCATAACCAAGAGACTTGTCGGTCTAAATACATAACATTCTGCCGACCCACTTTTGATACACAGTCCACACAACAACAGAACAAACGGACCAGCCATGCAATCAATGACGGAATGCACCGATCAACGCCTGCATTTTTATTAGACATTACTAAAATGGACTACGATCCCGCAGTACATCTAAAGTCGGAATATTTTTGAATACAAGTCACTATTGACAACCAGTCAACGACGCTGACGACCTTAACAAAGAATGTAAAAACTGATAGACAGACATGCAAGCTGTGTAATTCAAGTAGAGCACAAAAACACGCAGTAATGAAAACTATAAACACGTCGGTGACGACAGTTATGGCGTACGACTAATCGTGCCACCGACCAAACAGCTGCAGCAGCTGCCCAACTGCACACAGTGTGCACACATTGCGGAAAATGTTCTGAGCAGCTTTCCACATCGACGTAAGTTGAGCATTTCCTAACAACATCGTCTCCTTGCTATTGTTATCTACGTATCACTTCATAGCTCTATTTGAACTGCACAACTGTCTGCCGTCTGGACATTTAGTTATTTGCACTAACGAACACAGGCATAAACATACGTTGTTAACACTTACGTTTACTGATTAATAATAAAGATGTCTGATACACATGATATCAGTGGCAACGATACATTACTTATAATTATGTCATTATCATTCATTTGGCAGCAAGATTTACACCTAGCCTACTGAAAGGATTCAATGAATTGATCAATAACTGGTCACATGGCTGAATTTAACCCTTTAGAATGTAAAGGTAATTATAGTGCCACATCAAATAATATGAAGGTAAAGTAAGGTAAGGTAAAGTGGATTTATATAGCGCCTAGTCGTAAAACCTCAAAGGCACTCATAAAAATACGTTGTTAATACAGTTTAACAGTAATCTGAAACATGAACTTGAAACACTGGCCGTTGGTGGGTGGGCTGTTACAATTGGTATAACGAGAAGGGGCCTGGACCGGCCCAGGTCAGGTCCGTCCTCGCTGTACCAAATGTAACAGCCCACCCATCAATGGCCACTGTACAAATCACCATACTGCTGTATAATGGTCCACTGCTCTGCGGTTTTAATGTGCCCATTAAAGGGTTAATCTCTAGTTACACTTTTCGTCAAACGTACGACATACAGTAAATTTGTGGCGACATGCAGCTACAAATATTAACTGTTCTACTTGACAACATATTAAAATATTTGTGTCAAGAAACAATAAAAATAAGGACTTTAAGACGAAAAACACATACAACTCGCTACAGCATGAACTGATAAGGGATTGCACATTCTCTCGACTAGTTGCTCCGTCACTTACTAACAATATCTAAAATTGTAATGGGCACTAAAACACCGCCGATACTAACACATAGAGCACCATAGTTAATATCGTTTCTCTTCAGCTGGATGACAATAACATCGGTAGTTTAGGATGAAACGTGAGTGACGTCAGTCAGCAATAAGCCCACTTTGAGTGCACTGCTCACAGCACACGCTGGCTGACAGCGCCCGCTGCACGTCACAACCACTGATTGTCACTTCAAACTGTCGCTCATACTCACAAATAGTATCTTCAAATGCGACAGGGAATGCAACGTGTAGTGTAACAGTCTCTATTGAAGGGCTCCTCCCTGTTAACTGATCTTTTAAAGTTGGCGTACATTTGTCTACGTTGCCTTCACAGTTCACACTGCTGGGCGGCAGGAAATCCAGCGTTCTCATTCCAGCAATTTGAAAGGTTTCTCTCAAGACATAATAATAAATAAATAAATAAATAATCCATCTGCAGCCTGCGACAAGTATGGAGACAGGCAGTTAAGCAAAAGCCAAGTGAACAGCTGATTTTGAAGCTCAAGTCGGCTATTCCGTGTACTCAGCTAATAAGTCGGGATCACAAAATCACGAGCAACTCGGCAGTTCTGACCGTGTTTCACTGCTGACAATATTCCACCTACCCAGGAGGCGAACGGTAGGCTAGGTTCGCCAGCATTTTGGGCTTTGTGCATTTCTTGTAACAGATGTTGTATTAAATAAACGCAACACACACACCCTCGCTCTCTCCGAACTGTACAACTGTGACTCCATATTGTGGCTGCAAAGCAGTCATCCAACGGTGCACTAGCCGGCCTCAGCACAAAAACAACTGCATTGACCAAAACCCAAGTATTACCATTACACCCATAAGAAGTGGTTTTGAAAGTTACAAAAAAATATTTAGCAGAAACAAAAACATACACTTTGGCAACCAAAGAAAAACTACAAACATGTTCAACTGATGGTAGCAAAGAAAACACACTTTTAAGATTTGCTGACACAGACTACTCTGAGGTACTTGTAAGTCATTATTGTAGGATATACACGTAAATACAGAACTCAGTCATATCTTGCCAAATCACAAAAAAATAATACTGCAATACACTGTTACGTGATGTACCATTATAATGAAAATAGAACAGTTAGACAGAATGACAACCCAGATTGGTTTTAAGATGATGGTAGTTTTGTTTCAAAATGGAAGCCAGAAACTCTCTGCTTAAACAGAAAAACCATGATAACATATAATGACAGCATTTGCAGATACACACTGCACAGAGTACATGCACAGTGTATTCAACTCAGGAAGACGTGCTAGAGACTTAAGCACCATCATCTACAACTGCTTATCACGTCTGTCAAGTGGTAGACAGCGAGTGACTTGAAAAAATAGATCAGACTTAGTTCTTAGACCAAAGTCTGCTCTGAGACCTAATTTACACAATTTTTTCAAGTGACGACAAGCGTTCAGTCTGATCTTCAAGATGAGACCAAATATCTGCTCTAAGATTGAACATAATCTGAACAATTCGGTCTAATCGGCAACTGCATAATGGAAAAATACAGACCTTTCCTGGTAATCTCTAGGAAATCAGACAAATGTCTTAGAAGAAATCACTTGATTTTCTTCTGTTCGCAAAAAGTCTGGTCTGATCCATGTTATAAGCAGAACTTTGGTCTGATCTGGTAATGTACCAATCAGATAATCCGTTTGGTCTAAGAAGAAAGTCTGATCTATTTTTTCAAGTAACCTAATGGGTGACAGTGAATGCAGACCAACACAGCTGTCTGAAGCATTACATGTCAAAATAATACCCAGATCACTCTTTGGACGACACTTATGAGCAATGCATCTGAACAGCACATATGTAAATCACGTGAAACTACTGCCTCGGCTGCAGGCAGCATCTCACTTCTGGTGTTCAACAGTGTCTTCGGGATGCCGACATTCTGACTTGAGCTTGACAAATTCCTTTGCGACGTCGTCGCCAGTTCGCTGTGAAAGTATTCGAAGGACAGTCCATCCAGTCTCATCGAGGCGGATGCACTTGGCCAGAGGACAGAAGCATGCACAGCTGCCTCTTTCGGCGACGTCTCGCAGCTGCAGGACCGCGACGCCAATGAGCCGATCATCTCGAGCGAAGCAGTAGTCTTTAACACAGAGATGTAACTCATAGCAGTCGGGCTCCGACTCATTGCTCAGAATACTGCAACATGATAACACTGTATTGTTAATGGGCAGAAACATGCAAAACACTTGCAGTAATATCAAATCTGCCACTTTCACATTTTATTAGGAAATGTTCACCCACTACTCTTCTGATGCTGGCCAGAATTATCTGACATAAATTCATCATTATAAATGTCATTATATTAATTTTTTTTGCTTTGTTCCTCTTTCTACTACTTATGCCTTTTGAAAAAAAAATTTCTTTCTGCTACCTTCTAAATGATTTATTGTAGACATGCAAACAAGCTACAACTGTCCAGTGGTATGCAATCACAGCAACCCATTGAGTTTACTTATAATCAACACAAGACGTAGCAGCTTCTAAATGCATTCTTGTTACCCAATATTGATAAATTACCAAATTAAACACTGACCAATGCCAATTGTGTTTTAACATCTAACATATCACAGTACCAAATCTGCTGAATGCATAAAGGCTATCTCCAATTTGCAGTAAAAAATTTAGAATTCATATGAATTATTGCAAGCAACATGTATTAGTATCAGTAAGAAAGAGAGGCAGAATGAAACGCACAACTGGAAACTTTCATTGAACACTGGCGACCAGTTGTTGCTCTTCGACTTCGTTGCCAGCTTGCGTTTCTTATTGCTCAGGTTCGGGCCGATGATGTTGACTTCCAAAAACGGTCGAAACATGCCGTTTGTCACCCATTTAATCTTGTTAACAGCAACCACTGCAGCATACACAGTAATGTCTACAATGTGTGTTACTATTAGCATCGCTCATTGTTAGTTTCCCAATGAGCTATTCTATACATTTCCAGGTTACGTCAGGCTCCACTATGAATCAAGTTTGCCACGTTACAGAACAGTCAACTGAGTCAGCAAATACGCGGATAATTGATAAACTGATTACTCCACATTATTTTTTGCCGGTCTTCCCTTCTACTTACTGCTTTCCATTCTCCTCTTTTTTCACCTTGTTAGCAACATCATCGGACAACACAAGAATGAGTTTAGATTTAGATTTTTGAAACCCGGAGACTATAATTTGTACAACGAGCAAAACAGTCATTCATATTTATACAGATTACATGTAAGTGCAAAACAATGACATAACGCCATCTGAAAACTCACCTTTTCAAACAGTCCATCTACACCCTTACCATGCTGCCCACCTAGTGACTGCCGACGCCTCTGATTCAGTACCACTACTGAATGTGTGCACGTTATAAATGCATGTATAATAATAATAATATGAATACAGGCTAAAAATCAGGCAATAATAATAATACAGTTAATACTGATGCTGATGTGAAATGCTAAAAGTTTATTAAACTAAACATCTATTAAACATGCATGTTAATAAGATACGACCAATACAGTCTATCAATAACATCAACTTAGAGAATAAGGTATACAGCCACAAGCATTGTATTAAATCTCTGATGATTTTGCGTATAAGGTATACAGCCACAAGCACTGTATTAAATCTCTGATGATTTTGCGTATTTTCAGTTTACTGCCAGTCATGAATAATAGGTAAAAGGTAAAAGTAAAGGCCGTTGCCCGAGCTCTGGATGCTGGAGGCCCACAGCCAGATGGCACTGATCTCTAATACTTCAGTTCGCAACCAAACATCAGCTGCAGATACAAGACCACGCACGGGTCAGCGCGTCACGTGGTGTGAGTGTTACCTTCCAGCACGTGCCATTACCAAACTTCACTGTTCAGTGACTAGGGCAACGAAGTGTGACAACCTTGCTTACGTGACGATCTCACCAGGAGTGCAAACTCTTACCACTACCAACGCCAGTCCAACGCGGTATTGTTACGCCACCACAACAAACGATAACTGACCTTTCACAGTGATTTTGTGTTCACCGGTCCCTGGATGTGTAAACAAATCCACCTGGATCGACGCTTCGCCGACAGGTTCCTCCCCGGGTGCAGGGTTTTCAGACATCGACACTGCAAACAAACAGGACAATTTACTTACTTATCACAAATACATTACCGCTGCATGCATTCACTTCTAGGGCAGTTTAGTGCAGCTGCACTATACCTGCCTATAATAAGAGAAATAAGGAGAAAATTTTACAAAACTGAAATAAGAATTGTGTAATTTTTAGCTTAAGTGTATGCACCTTCTAAGTTCTAACCAAGGAAGTAAAAAGTAAAATGTAACTCAAAACTGACTACGTTTAGCGTTCCACTTGACACATAATTGGTCATTTTAGAGATGAGCCTGTCCAGGAAATCGAATACACTGGAGTTTGACAACCAAGTTAACAACAACAATTATTTAATGGGACAAGCCAGGTGAGCCAAGCACTCCCAACCCTCCATCCCAAGCCTACCCCTCTGGGGTCCAAAACTAAGGAGAATCCAGGGGAAATAGCTGAAAGAAACACGAAAAACCAAAGGACAAGAATCCACACTTCCTAGGACAAGAATCCACACTTCCTTTATACTCGCCTACTTCTGGATTTGATGAGATCCTTGGTTAATCACTGGTCCCCTCTCACTCAAGCTTCACCGTATGACCACTAGCTGGCCTGCAGCAGCCACACAAATGAGAGTGAGAGTAGTAAGTCCAGCCATGAACTCTAAAGGTATTTTTACACCAGATGCAATTCCTGCCGTAACCCTCTCTTTTTCCAGGCTTGGGGACCAGCTCAAAATATGCTGGTTTGCATACAAGCAAACTCAACCAAGAGAAAATACTCAAAAAATACAAAATACATAAAAAACACAAAAATAACCCTAATGCTAACTGGCTGTAGTTAAGAAAAAGATGCAAACACACAAAAATGAAATCTAAATGTAAACCAACAGTCACTGCTAGAACTGCTCATATGTGTTTAAGTAAGTGAGTGAGTAAGTAAGTAAGTAAGTAAGTAAGTAAGTAAATAAGTAAGTAAGTATGTAAGTAAGTAAGAGTATTTGTACCACTGTGCACAACTGTGGTACACAACACAGCTCAGAACAGTTCTGCTAGTTTTCACTCTTATTCTCGAGACAATCAAAGTCTAATGGAGGGGAGTGGATATGAAAAACAGAAATGAGACGACACAATTAAAAAGTAACACAGTGCATGACAGAAATGCTGACCCTGTGAAGCTTGTGTCTGGACGAAGGTTTTTATGAGTGAATCGGTCGTCTGTGTGTACAGCGATAGAGCGTATCTCAGTGACTGCAGCTCGGGACTTTTGTCGAGGAAAGTTTTCTTGAGGCCGCTGCCACCAGCATGGAAATACTGCTTGATGGTGTCCAGAGCCATGTCGAGAACAGCACACTGCTTCGGCGACATGTTGGTTATTGACGAACCTATGCCGGTGACCTTCTCCACATCTTTTGAGATGTCCTGTTCACGTCACATCGAAGCAATCACTTTATACAACTTACGACAAACAATTGGGTTATCAATTATCAACCATTGAAGCATCACTTGCCATTTCTGACACATTTTGGACATTTTTCTCAGTTATGAAAAAGTCGTATTTAATTACCTTGAACAAACACGACACAAATTCATATCTGATTCACTTTATTATGTAGAACACACTTAGCATAATTCCATTATTTCACACATTATTGCACTTCCATTCACATTATTTGAAATTTGCAGTCATATAATTTTAAGAGTTAGAACTTCACTCTTCTAAGTTCTAGCCTTTTTAACAGATTATATTCAAAATATAAACAGTTTAATTTGGCAAAAATAAGTGCATGAAGCACAAAACGTAAGGCTTAAAATTTACAGAACACAAAATCCCAAAAAACTGTCCACGCTTTTAGACGTAAGCAAGCAACTTTATTCATCAACAATACGGCAGCAGTTTATTTTTTCCAGTTATGACTTCAGTCACTTCACTGACATGGTTTGCGGACAGAAACTGACTACTTACTGCAAGTTTCTTGCCAATGTCAGCAAATGGTTGACCTGACCCAGTTGTGACCTGATGCAAGATTGACTTCCCGGGCATCTGGCTCACGTGTGTCAGCAGCACTCCAGACACATCTTTAATCTTTGCCTGTGCATTGCCTGGAATTGCAAAGATCTAAACACACACACAGACATACAAATCACATACATGTAATGCAATATGTACGCATGTGATACTGTTTATACTAGGGCTGTGCCCCAATTGAAATTTTTAATCCAGTTACTCTTAAGAATAATTTTTTAATCTTCAGTTGACTAATATATTAACCATGAATCATGAAGTGCATATGTGGACAGTAAATCAGGATTGCTGACAATTGAGTAAACAATTAACTACAAGATATCTATGTGCATATCACTCACAAAGTTAATTGATTATATTATTGACTATTATTAACTATTTGTGACTGCTACTTTGCTACTGATGCTGGAAAACCTGCAATAAGTTAGTAATAAGTTCTCAAAAGTAATAAGTGCCTCAAAAGTCGAAACATACCAGTTACCAGCATGCTTCAAATGACCGTCTCACTGGAAAATGTTGTAGTTAGAAATTATACGATGAAATTTGTTACCAGGATTAAAAAACTAAACTGCAATCAAGTCAGTTAACTTGTTAGTTTTTAGTTAATTGAGATTAAACACACACGGCCTTAGTTTGTACATATACACAATCTACTGTCTGTTACTGGATCACTGCAACACACACGGCCTTAGTTTGTACATATACACAATCTACTGTCTGTTACTGGATCACTGCAACACACACGGCCTTAGTTTGTACACATACACAATCTACTGTCTGTTTCACTGCAACCAGTTTTTTAACTAAAATTTCAGTTTGCATTTCAGTTTAATGTCAGTAGCTGAATGAACCATTATTTAAATCTTGAAAGTTACATGCAGACCAACACTTTCTATTCTTTCAAACTAATCACTTCTTGGGGAAAAGCACAATTAAAACAACAAATGCTAAAAACGACAATTAAACATTTTGTAGATAGTACTCAGAAGTTGACAAACTAACAGCACGTGGATCAGTCAGTGGCGGAAGGACGACGATCTTCTCCAGACTGTGCACAACCATCTTCCACAGTTCCTATCAACAACCATACCAATATAGAGTATAGACACATAGACATACGTAAACATTTAGACGGCAAATGCTTTAAGCTTACAACGGCAATGGTGCTGGTGACCTAATATGAATCAAGCACGTGAATAAATCCATCTGTTTATGTGGTGATTACTTAGACATAAATGAGACCAACATCACAGCCAACTAATGCACGTTTAATAAGCTAAAGATTGAAAGATGAGGTCAAGGCCATAAATACAGCTGTTCAGTCTAAATGTAAAAATATAACCCATCAACATCACTAACATCATAATGTTCATCAACACTCATCATCAGATCATCATCATCATCATCTTCATCACCACAATCATCATCATACCACTACCACCGCCAGCACCTCATGACGCTTATGATGACGATGATGAGGTGTGAAGCAGGATTTGAACAGAAAGTGAAATAATAGCTAGACAGTTAGTTGTTGCTGCACCTTGAGCAATCGTTTGAGAATGGTCTTTTCACAGACTTGAGCAAACATTGTGAGGCTGCCATCGAGGAAGTCCATCAGAGGTTGAAGTACTGTATCGGACTCTTGCTGGATGATGTTACGCTGAGACGGCTGCGACAACGACACCTGCCCAGTGCCCGACACCTTCGCCAACAAACTGCCAACTTGTCGGACACTGTCTTTTATTTGGCTGTCCAAACTGTACACGACACAACAAACATGGGTACACAGACGCATGCACACTAGTCACACAATAAGATCACTTCTGCTGCCGTCTGCAATCACTTCACCATTTATATTATTAACCTCATAATTACATATAATAATTACATTTCATGATCATCCGTAACCTTTACAAGGCATTAATGGGTTTCCAATTATTTCAGCACTTAACTAAGATATTTCAACAAATTTCAAAGTTGTTGGTGTGTTCCTTCAGGTGATAGAAGACTTCCAGAGCAAGTACTACAGCCCTGGCTGCCTACAATAAGCATTGCGGCGCCTAGTGACTCTTGCTCTTAGACGCCGGATATAAATACTCTTACTTACTTACTTAAGTACAATCTATGTGCTAAAATCTATGGGCTATGGGTGGCTCTAGCGGGTTGCAGGGGGCTGCCCATGCTATAGGCATCTACCAAAGCTGATACTGTCACGATGTCAATTACCCCCCAAAAAATTCCCACGAAGCAACGTGCTTCCTCAACTATGGACGGTTCTGCAATGACCGACAATGACAGCTGTTTATGCAGCAGAACAGACTACTCACCTGGCAGCGAATATGGCACTAAGGTCGTCGAGCACAGCGTTGAGCTTCTGCTGCAGTTCAGTTAGAATACCAGACGCCTCTGCATCCAGCTACAAACCATTCACTCACTGTATACTTCACGTTCATTTACTTATACAACTGATGCGACTAGGACAACTTCACAGTTTGTAGGATGGCGAAGTTCAAGTGCACCAGATCATATATAACATCTTAGATGTATCTCTTTCATCATTTGCTTCAGCAGCTCAACTGCTCAGAACATTAGTCTCCACTGAAGTCAAGTAAGTTGCAGCTGTGAAACATGACGATGCCGTGTAGCATCATGCACTCCGCCATTCAAGGGCTTACACACGCCCACCTCTAAGGAATGACTTGTTCTGAAGCATTACTTAGAGTAATTGGTCTGGTGCCATTATTGGTGCCACCAGTGAGTCTTAGTAGAGATTGAATCGTGGTCACCTGACTATCTGCGAGAGCACAGCTTTAACACTTTATGGCCACTTTAAAACTGCAGAGCAACAGACCATTATACAGCAATATAGTGATTGGTATACTGGCCGTTGATGGGTGGGTTGTTACATTTGGCACAGCGAGGAGGGGCCTGAGTGGGCTGGCGCCCTTCCCAGTCCCCTCCTCGCTGTACCAAATGTAACAGCTCACCCATCAACGGCCAGTGTACCAACTTCATATTTTTTGATGTGGCACTATAATTGCCTCTGGACTCTGAAGGGTTAACCACTAAGTCATGGGTGATGTCCTTTATCATAATGCATTTACAAAACACCACGAAATAAACTAAGTTGAGTCTAACAATTCTGTAAAACAGCTGTAACTGGTTCTGCTAAACAGGTGCAAATACTTCTTATCTGTCATACAAACTGGACCCACGCACTGTAACAGATACATGTAACCAAGCAATGTACAATTATATAGTAAATAAGTTAACAATCTCCACGCATATCATGCGACAATCACTCGTCACAGTAGACTTTGTTGAAAATAAAAGCAATAATATAATCACACAAGCTCTGACTTGAATTCTAGCAGCCACATGCAGTAGCAACCAATTGCATTATGATGGGTGAACTGCACAAACTGCAGTACAACGTCTCGTACACATTTTTTCTGTGTTCACTTGTGACATCAATATTTAGCATAAGCTCAATATATATTCTACACTAGCGTCATGACGCACCTTCTCGCCTCCCATGGCTTCAAACATTTTCTCGAGTTGCACTCGTAGTTGCTGTATATTGTTCATCATAATGAGCGCCTGCACGACAGACATATCAACTTCAACAGTGACATAAAGAGTGCCACACTTAGCGACAACGGCCAAGAGATGCTGACCAACTCAGCAGTTTCCTTAGTTCTGTGCCAATACTCAACTGTCATCTGCCATGAAATGTGGTAATTACTGTCATCATCCTTGCCAGCATCGTCTGCCTCATATCAAGTGTTCAGCATGAACAGTGTAAGCATTACATGTTACCAGCAATTAACTGTGTACCATACTATGTAAGGCCCGTAGCCAAGGGCGGGGGGTGAAAGCGGTCGGACGACCCTCCCGGCGCTACAAGGTCACTTTTCTGAAAACTCTTCGAGTGCTAACATCTTGAATATCGTCCATCTCTGAAAGTGAAATAAAATTAATAAAATCAAGTAGACTTACCATGTTGATTCAACCTTTGACCACAAAGTAACGTCATCAATCATTACTATTTTAAAAATCGACGTTGCCCCTAGACAGCCACTGGAAACTCCAATTTTCAAACCCTGAAAAAGGTCCAAAATCTGAAGAAAACGACCCCCCGTCATCAGAAGGCTGGCTACGGGACTGTATCTTTACATTATCAGCATCATTTTATTTCAGTAAAATAGCAGACATGAGAGAAAGAGCAAACACAAATATGAGACAATGGTACAGATCAGCTGTATAACTGAGGTACAAAAAGATTGTTGCCTGCACGTATAGCTGACCTAGTTAGAGAGAAAGCAATACTACAAAAAGCAGTAGAGACTAAAATACACTAAACAAACTAAAGACTATGAACAAAATCTACTACACATAATCATACACATCAAGTGATTTGATTTAATATGAAACATTTTGAGCCACAATATTATGTGCATATTGTGTCTTGTTTCGTTTTACGTGTCAAGCTGAACTCAATAATATGTATAGACAGCATCAGTGTGACTGTACGTACCACGTCATGCTTGTTAGTGTACTGTGGGAAATCACGGCGAACGAGCTCGGCATATGCCAACAAAACCTTCTGGATCGTCTACAACCAAGCCATCTCATCATCATTATTGCTGCTGCCCTCTTATTACTCTTTCACAATTATTATTCAGTGATGAAAATATTACTACAATGTTGTGTATAAATATCTGCAACAAATCAATAACAGGCAGATTGTGAGTCACAGATTTTGTTAACTGTAATGGCAACCGAACAGTACTGTGCAATTACGCAATTACATTGACGTTGTCAGTACAGGCAACAGCTACAGGTGATTGTTACACTACATGTATCCTTCATCTACTGCTTCTTCTGCTACTCAGCAACTCTCCGTCTACGACGGTCCTCAGGTCCCTCAATGGCAGTCTTCAAATCCTACTCCAAGCACTTGTGACCCTAATAAGCTTTCTGTTAGCACTAACACAATCTGCTGTAAGACTCTCTTAAGTGCTGCTGCTGCTGCTGCTAGTGTTAAATTAGTAACTGCGTAAGTGGCTCAACGACTAGAAACACCGAGTTAGTATACCTTTGAGAAGCGTTTCATGTAACTCTTGACAACTTCTGGATGTGGACATTCGAGTTTCTTTATGACATCGAAGCATTGATTGAGTTGAGTGAACACATCAGTGACTGAACAAGAGAATAGTGCATGCTCCGACGCTTTCTGGAACTGCAAGTCATCAAACACATCGTCACACATATTACGTTGTTTTCATATATTTAATTTATCATACTTCACTAATCGCCTGCGGAGTGCTGCTAGCGATGTTGATAAACAGTCAGTGCACAACGAACTATACTGAGTGACAGAGCATTTGGTTGAGGGTAAGATGCCAGCAAGAACTTGACAGACACATATGCACTGCGTTATTTCATTGTTTGGATTAGTATTTTTGCTGAGCAGAATCGCTACGTGTACTCACAGGCCTCAAGGAGTAATTATCGCGAGTATCTACGTGTCCTCAATTAGTTATTATTTATTATTATTATACTTAAGCCGATAGGAGTTATGCAGACAAATAGGCTTGCACACATCTAACCGTGACATCTGGTTAGAAATCTGCAAGCCTACTCGTCTGCATCACTCCTTTCTCCTTTAGTATAATAATCAACATTTGACTGCATGTAAATGCCCATGATAATTAATATAAATTTACTCCTTGAAGCATGTGAGTACATGTAGCGATTCTGCTGAGCAAAAAGACTACTCCAAAAAGTGAAATGACTCTGTATCTGATAAGACAGGATATGGAAGAGATTGTCTGCGGCATTCTGTGTCCTGTGCCACACTGTGCCTGTTCACAATGAGATTGGTACTGACTACAAATAGCTAGACTTATTTACTTACTTACTTATTTACTTACTTACTTACTTACTTACTTACTTACAGAAGACAGAGAGACAACACTGTGCCACAAACCACGTCCTTCTTGTCTCGTTCATAAGCACCATGCAAGTAGTCCATCGACACATCATCGTTTTCATTGAGCCACTGCATGACAAACGTCTCAAACCACCTGAAGCAATACACTGCTCAGTTAACAACTGCACGTCACCACTGCTATTTATTGTACTCCATGCAACGTATTCTACTGGAGGCCAATTCCAAGTCCAGCCACAAGGCAGCAGGGCCTTACCTGTCACGTAAACTATGGCATGCCCATCTCTGAAACAGGGTATTATTATTATTATTATTATAGAAGAAAGATTTAACGTGGCGTTTAGTAAATAAAACTACAAGGGCACGTTACAATGTCAAGCAAAAAACAGAAGCAAATGGCCGTAAGAGAACTGTCAGAGGTAGGAGCGGTCGAACAGCGCTGTCT